>Ga0310811_10003210_pt1 | contig 20526 bp, 22 predicted proteins | sample YCmetagenome_FD_207642 | JGI IMG/M metagenome (GOLD analysis project Ga0310811, IMG submission 207642) | Soil microbial communities from experimental microcosm in Duke University, North Carolina, United States - YC | ecosystem: Engineered > Artificial ecosystem > Soil microcosm > Unclassified ...
AGCTTGCGCTTGGCCAGATCGCCGGTCGCCCCGAAGAGCACGATCACGTGCGGCGCGAGGGGCTCGAGATCTCGGCGGTTGGGTCGGGCACCCGGCGCCGGATACGCAATGGTCTGCGGACGTTCCTCGGCCACGTCGGCTCCTAGTTGTCGCTCTGCTCCACGGCGAAGCTGGCCAGCGGAGCCGGCACAGCCCGGAGGCGGGCCAACAACATTGTTTCCCGACAGAGCAAAGCGTGCACCATCCGCAGCCGATGCGCCGGGCGGGTTTGCTCCAGCAGCAGCTGCCGGTCCCGGATCGGGAGCAGGCAGTCCGCGGCCAACAGGTGTGACAGGGTATCGGGCTCGATGTCCTTCGCCGGCTCGCGCCACTCCTCGGACTGCCATGCCGTCGCGCAGTACCGGCGGTGCGCAGCCCGGGCGGCGGCGGCCAGCCCGTCGAGGCGTTCACCGGTCGCGGAGTCGTCGTCGGTGTCGGGCAGCCACTCGAGCTCACCCATGAGATACGGGCGGGACTCGGTGTCCAGGGTCTGCAGCCGGAAGCGGCGGACCCCGCGGGTGACGATGTCGAAGCGCCCGTCCGAGAGCTTGCGCACGTCTTGGAGCTCGGCGGTGCACCCGACCCGGTGCAGGCTGTGGATCCCGTCGCGGTCGGGCACCCAGCCCTCCCGCACGGCGATGACGCCGAACTCCTTCGTGGGCAGCGCTCCGGTCACCAGATCGATCGTCAGCTGCCGGTAGCGCGGTTCGAAGATGTGCAGCGGAAGTGGCGTCCCCGGCATCAATACCGTTCCCAGAGGAAACAGCGGGAGGGTCTCGGCCACCCGGCTACGTTACGACGGTGTGGCTCAGATCGCTGGCTGAGTCGAGGCGGTCGGGACCGCTGGGCGGCCTGAGGACGGCGAAAGCGTCGGTCACCCGAAGCCGCCGCTCGGCGTAGCGGAACAGGGCGGCCGGGCGCCCGCCGGAGGGGCCCGGGGGAGCGGTCTTACCCGTCGCCACGAGCACTCCGCGCCTGGCCAGGACACGTTGGAGGTTGGTGGCCGAGACCGGGTGGCCCAGTGCTCCGACGTACAGGTCGCGCAGCGCGGACAGGGTGAACTCCGAGGGTGCGAGGGCGAACCCGAGATTGGTGTAGGAAAGTTTGGCCCGTAGCCGGTCGCGGGCGTCGTGGATGATCTCCGCGTGGTCGAACGCGGTGGGTGGCAGCGCCGCGACCGGGTGCCAGCGGGTGTCTGCGGGGATGGCGGGGTCGGCGTCACTGGGTATCAGGCCGAGGAACGCGGTGGCGATCAGCCGGAGTCCGGGTACCCGGTGCGGGTCGCTGAACACACCGAGCTGCTCGACGTGCGCCACCTCCCGCACGTCCACCTTGTCGGCGAGCTGGCGGCTCACGGACTGCTGCACGTCCTCGTCCGGTCCGAGGCTTCCGCCGGGCAGTGACCATCGTCCCAGGTCAGGCTCCTGAGCTCGCTGCCAGAGCAGAACGTCGAGCGAGCCGTCGCGGATCTGGAGCATGGCGGCCAACACTTCGTGTCCCATTTCCGGTTTCCTGCTGGTAACATCGGCCACGTTTTCGATTATAAGGCGAAAACTGCTGGGCACGCCACAGAGGTCCGGCATCCACGCGGAGGAGACGCTGTGCCGACAACTGGGACGATCTTCAGGGCCGCGACGGACGGGCCCGGGACGGGGTCCGGGCCGGACGCGGGCTGGGCCGAGGAGGTCAGGAGGCTGGCCCGGGAGCGCGACGCGGTGGTGCTGGCGCACAACTACCAGCTTCCCGAGATCCAGGACGTGGCCCACCACACCGGCGACTCGCTGGCCCTGTCGCGCATCGCGGCCGCCTCCCCGGCCTCGACGATCGTGTTCTGCGGCGTGCACTTCATGGCCGAGACGGCGAAGATCCTCGCGCCCGAGAAGACGGTCCTGATCCCCGACGCCGCCGCCGGGTGCTCGCTGGCCGACTCGATCACCGCCGACCAGCTGCGGGAGTGGAAGGCCGAGCATCCTGGCGCCGTGGTGGTGTCCTACGTCAACACCACCGCCGAGGTGAAGGCGGAGACCGACATCTGCTGCACCTCCTCGAATGCGGTGGAGGTGGTCGAGTCCATCCCGGCCGACCGCGAGGTGCTGTTCCTGCCCGACCAGTTCCTCGGCGCCCACGTGCGGCGGATCACCGGCCGCGAGAACATGCACGTCTGGGCCGGGGAGTGCCACGTGCACGCCGGGATCAACGGTGCCGAGCTCACCGCCCGCGCCGACGAGGACCCCACGGCGGACCTGTTCATCCACCCCGAGTGCGGCTGCGCCACGTCCGCTCTCTACCTGGCCGGGACCGGTGCCGTGGCGGCCGAGCGCGTGAAGATCCTGTCCACCGGCGGCATGCTGGACGCCGCCAGGGCCACCACCGCGAAGTCAGTGCTCGTGGCCACCGAGGTCGGCATGCTGCACCAGCTGCGCCGAGCCGCCCCGGAGGTCGACTTCCGCGCGGTCAACGACCGGGCGTCCTGCCACTACATGAAGATGATCACCCCGGAGAAGCTGCTGCGGGCGCTGCGCGACGGTCGTGACGAGGTGCACGTCGACGAGGGCATCGCCCGGCGGGCCAGCGCGGCGGTGCAGCGCATGATCGAGATCGGCCAGCCCGGAGGCGGGGAGTGAGCCCGCTGTGGGAGGCCGACGCCGACCTGGCCGTCGTGGGCAGCGGGGTGGCCGGCCTGACCGCCGCCGTGGCCGCCCGTGAGCTGGGCCTTCGGGTGCTGGTGCTGACCAAGGACGACGCCGACGCCGGGTCCACCCGGTGGGCGCAAGGCGGCATCGCGGTGGTGCTCAACGAGGGCCACGAACCCGGCGACTCGGTGGCCCGCCACGTGACCGACACCCTCGCGGCGACCGGCGGCCTCGCCGACCCTGCCGCGGTGTCGGCGATCCTGGGCGAGGGCCCCTCGGCCGTGGACGCGCTGCGCCGGGCCGGGGCGGTGTTCGACCCCGACCCGGCCGCGGGCTCGGCGGCCGGAAGCGCGCTCGCCCTGGCCCGGGAGGGCGGCCACACCGCGTTCCGGGTGGTCCACGCCGGCGGTGACGCGACCGGCGAGGAGGTCGAGCGGGCGCTGCTCGCGGCGACCAGGGCACCGGGGGCCGAGGTGTCCGTACTGACCGATCACGTGGCGGTGGAGGTGCTGCGCGCCGGGGGTCCCAACGGCCCGGTCGGCGGCCTGCTCGTGATGGACGGCGCCGGGCGGACCGGGGTGGTGCGCGCCCCCGCGGTCCTGCTGGCCACCGGCGGGTACGGCCAGCTGTACGCGAGCACCACCAACCCGGAGACCTCCACCGGCGACGGCGTGGCGCTCGGGCTGCGTACCGGAGCCGTCGGTGCTGATCTCGAGTTCGTGCAGTTCCACCCCACGGCGCTCTACACCGGGCCCGGGGTGCGAGGACGGCGCCCGCTGGTCACTGAGGCGGTACGCGGGCACGGCGCCGTACTGGTGGACCGCTCCGGGCGGCGGGTCATGCAGGGTGTGCACCCGATGGCCGACCTGGCCCCGCGCGACGTGGTGTCCGCGACGATCAGCCGCAGCATGGCCGCGACCGGGGCCCCGTGTGTGTACCTGGACGCGACGGCGCAGGCCGATTTCGTCGAGCGCTTCCCAACGGTGTTCGCGTCCTGCCGGGCGATCGGGGTGGATCCCCGCCGCGACCCGATCCCGGTCAGCCCGGCCGCGCACTACTGCTGCGGTGGCCTGCTGACCGACACCTTCGGTCGCACCGGGGTGCCGGGTCTGTGGGCCGCCGGAGAGGTCGCCCGCACCGGCCTGCACGGCGCCAACCGGCTCGCCTCGAACAGCCTGCTCGAAGGCCTCGTGGTGGGACGGCGGGTGGCCCGCGCGGTCGCCGCCGAGCTCGCCGGCCCGCGCCGGATGCTGCCGGTCACCGCCCCGGCGGACGGGGGCTACCGGCCGGTGGCCGAGCGGGACGTGGTGCAGCGCGCGATGTCGCGCTGCGCCGGAATCGGCCGTGACGGAGCCGGGCTGGCCGCGGCTTCCGACGTGGTGGAGGCCGCCACCGTCAGCTTGCCCGTCAAGGACCGCGCCGGTGTCGAGGACGCCGCGCTGACCCTGCTGGCGCAGGCCGTGCTGGCCGCCGCCGGAACCCGTACCGAGACCCGAGGTTGCCACGTGCGTACCGATTTCCCCCGCACCGACGACGCCTACCAGCGCTCCAGCCTGCTGGTCGGCGTGAACGCCGACGGCGCGCCGAGCGTCCGGGCGGTCGACGAGGCCCGGGTGGGGGCGGCATGACCACCACCGGCACGACCACCACCGGCACGACCACCACCGGCACGACCACCACCGGCACGACCACCACCGGGGCACTCGCCCCGGACGCCGAGGACCTGGCCCGCGTGGTGACCCTCGCGCTGGGCGAGGACCTGCGCTACGGCCCGGACCTGACCACCCGGGCCACGGTGCCGGCCGATTCGGTGGCGATCGCCGAGTTCACGCCGCGCAAGCCCGGGGTCCTGGCCGGGATCCCGGCGGTGATCGCCGTGCTCGACGAGGTCCTGGGACCGGACGGATACCAGCTGCTGGGGCGCCGCGCGGACGGCGAGCGACTGGACGCCGGAGAGCCCGCGCTGCGGGTACGCGGGCCGGTGCGGGGCCTGCTCACCGCCGAGCGCACGGCGCTCAACCTGCTCTGTCACCTGTCCGGGATCGCCACGGCCACCGCCGCCTGGGTGGACGCGGTGGCCGGCACCGGCGCGGTCATCCTCGACACCCGCAAGACCCTGCCGGGGCTGCGCCTGCTGCAGAAGTACGCCGTGCGCTGCGGGGGCGGGCGCAACCACCGCATGGGTCTGGGCGACATGGTCCTGATCAAGGACAACCACGTGGTGGCGGCCGGCTCGGTCACGGCCGCGCTGGCCGCCGCCCGGGCGGAGGCACCCGGGATCCGCTGCGAGCTGGAGGTCGACTCGCTGGACCAGCTCGACGAGGCCCTGGCCGCCGGCGCGGAGCTGGTGCTGCTGGACAACTTCACCCCCGAGCAGTGTTCGACGGCGGTCGCCCGGCGGGCCGAGCTGGGTTCGGCGTGTGAGTTCGAGGTGTCCGGCGGCCTGTCGCTCGAGGTGGCGCGGGCCTATGCGGCCACCGGCGTCGAGTACCTCTCGGTGGGCGCGCTGACGCACTCGGTGATCGCGCTGGACCTGGGCCTGGACCTCATCGCCGAGGCGTGACCGGGACGGCGGGTAGTTTCGTGGACATGACCGAAGCCCGACCGGAGACCAGGCTGCTCGTCCTGCAACCGTCCCCACTGGGACCACCGGCCCGGCTCGGCGAGTGGCTCGCCGCGGCCGGGGCGACGCTCGAGCTGGTGCGGCCCTACGCGGGTGAGCGGGTACCGACCGACTCCTCGGCCTGGGGTGGCGTGATCTGCCTGGGCGGCGAGATGGGTGCCATGGACGACGACGAGCACCCCTGGTTGGCCGAGGTCCGCGCGCTGCTGGCCGACGCGGTGCGGCGGAGTGTCCCTCTGCTCGGAGTGTGCCTGGGTGCGCAGCTGCTGGCCGCCGCGACCGGTGGGCGGGTGGAGAGGGCGGCGGAGGGCCCGGAGGTCGGACCCATGCCGATCGTCCGCCGTGACGCCTCCATCGGGGACGAGCTGCTCGGCAAGCTGCCGCTGACCCCGTTGGTACTGCAGTTCCACATCGACGAAGTGGTCACGCTCCCGCCCGGGGCCGTGCACCTCGCGGCCTCCCCTCGCTGCGAGAACCAGGCCTTCCGGGTCGGTGAGGTGGCCTGGGGCGTTCAGGGCCACATCGAGACGACCCCGGAGCTGGTGCTGGAGTGGGAGCTGGACGACCCTGAGGTGGCGGCCCACGCCAGGCCGGGTTCGTTCGACCCGGAACACCTGAGGCTCGAGCACGAGGACATCGAGCACGCCTGGCGGCCGGTCGCCGGGCGTTTCGTCGAGCTGGCGTGTGAACCCGCGTCGGTGGTCGGGCGTCGGTTGCCGCTGACCTCCATCTGAATCGTCCGGGCGTACTGCGGGCTCCCGCCCGCGTGAACGCGACCGGCGTCCCGCCCGGGTGAACGCGACCGGCGTCCCGCCCGGGTGAACGCGGCGGGCTTCGCATGCGGTCACCGCGGAATCGGTGCACGATCGCCGAAGCGCTGTCCGCGGGCCGGCTCCGCTCCACAGGCCGGCTCTGCCCGTCGACCGACAGGACAGCCGATGACGATGCAGTCAACACAGCTAGGAGAACCAGCCATGTCCGATTCCGAGCAGTTGCGGGTCAGCCGCACCGTCGATGCCACCCCGGAGCAGCTGTTCGCGCTGCTGTCGAACCCGGCTCGCCACCAGGAGATGGACAGCGTGGGCATGTTGCGTGACGCCGAGGGCGACTCCGCGCTCAACGGCGTCGGCGACGAGTTCGTCATCGACATGAACAACCAGACCCTGGGCGACTACAAGATCAAGAACACCGTGATCGCGTACGAGAAGGACCGCACGATCGGCTGGGCGCCCAGGCTGGAGCCCGAGGACGGGTACACCGACAAGATCGGCGACATGAAGGCGGGCGGCCACACCTTCACCTGGCACCTGGAGCCCGAGGGAAGCGGTACCAAGGTCACCCAGGTCTACGACTGGAGCGGCGTCACCGACCCCGGGTTCAAGGGTGTGTGCCCGATGATCAATGCCGACCAGCTGGGCGAGTCGATCGAGAAGGCCGCGCGCGCGGCCGGTTAGCCGCGGCCCGGCCGGGGACGCATGGCTCTCGTCTACCCTGGAGCCATGCTGACCCGTACTGACCTGCGTACGGCGCTGCCCGGCCGGGCCGAGCTGCGCGAGGTGATGCCGCGCGCCGAGGTGAACGTCGACGCCGTGCTCGAACAGGTGCGCCCGATCGTGGCCGCCGTCGCCGAGCGCGGCGTGGACGCCGCCCTGGAGCTGGCCGAACGCTTCGACCGGGTGCGCCCCGCGTCGGTGCGTGTACCGCCCGCAGCCCTGGCCCGCGCGCTCGATGAGCTCGACCCGGCCGTTCGTACCGCGCTGGACACCGCGATCGAGCGGGCCCGCAAGGTGCACGCCGACCAACGGCGCTCCGATGTGGTCACCAAGGTCACCGCCGGCGGCACCGTCACCGAGCGGTTCCTTCCGGTCCGCAGGGTCGGGCTGTACGCCCCGGGCGGGCTGGCGGTGTACCCGTCCAGTGTCGTGATGAACGTGGTGCCCGCGCAGGCGGCCGGCGTGGAGTCGCTGGTGGTGTGCTCACCGCCGCAGGCCGAGTACGGGGGCCTGCCGCACCCGACGATCCTGGCCGCCGCCGCGATGCTGGAGGTCGACGAGGTGTGGGCGGTCGGCGGCGCCCAGGCCGTGGCGCTGCTGGCCTACGGCGGTACCGACACCGACGGGTCGGTGCTCGACCCGGTCGACCTGGTCACCGGCCCCGGCAACGCCTACCTCACGGCGGCCAAGCGGCTGCTGCGCGGGCTGATCGGGATCGACGCCGAGGCCGGTCCGACCGAGATCGCGGTGCTGGCCGACCACACCGCCGACCCGGTCCACGTGGCGGCCGACCTGGTCAGCCAGGCCGAGCACGACCCGTTCGCGTCCTCGGTGCTGGTCACCACCAGTGTCGAGCTGGCCGACGCGGTCGACCGCGAGCTGGAGCGCCAGGTCGCGGCGACCAAGCACACCGAGCGAATCCGCACCGCGCTGACCGGCCGGCAGTCCGGCACCATCCTGGTGGCCAGCGTCGACGACGGCATCCAGGTCGTCGACGGTTACGCGGCCGAGCACCTCGAGATCCAGACGGAGGACGCTCCGGCCGTGGCCCGCCGGGTGCGTAACGCCGGCGCCATCTTCGTCGGCCCGTGGGCTCCGGTGTCGCTGGGGGACTACTGCGCCGGCTCCAACCACGTGCTGCCCACCGGCGGCTGCGCCCGGCACTCAGGGGGGTTGAGCGTGCAGACCTTCCTGCGCGGGATCCACCTCATCGAGTACACCGAGGAGGCACTGCGCGAGGTGGCCGACCAGGTGGTGACCCTCGCCGACGCAGAGGACCTGCCCGCGCACGGGCAGGCGGTCAGCGCGAGGTTCCGTACATGAGCGTCATCGGCTCCGAGGTCGCGCTCGACGAGCTCCCGCTGCGTGACGACCTGCGCGGCAGGAGCCCCTACGGTGCCCCGCAGCTCGACGTCCCGGTGCGGCTGAACACCAACGAGAACCCCTACCCGCCGCCGCCCGAGCTGGTCGCCGACATCACCGCGGCCACCGAGCGCATCGCCGGCGAGCTCCACCGGTACCCGGACCGCGAGGCCGTGGCGCTACGCATCGAGCTGGCCGACTACCTGCGCGAGGCCACCGGCGTCCCGTTGACCAGCGAGAACGTGTGGGCGGCGAACGGCAGCAACGAGATCCTGCAGCAGATCTTCCAGGCGTTCGGTGGGCCCGGGCGGACCGCGCTCGGCTTCGAGCCGTCCTACTCGATGCACCCGATCATCGCCTCGGGCACCCGCACGGAGTGGCTGGCCTGCCCCCGCCGCGACGACTTCACCATCGACATCGCCGCCGCCGTCGAGGTGATCACCGATCGGGCTCCCGACCTCCTCATGATCACGAGCCCGAACAACCCGACGGGCGGGTCGATCGAACCTGCGGACCTGGCCCGGCTGGTCGAGGCCACCCCCGGCATGATCGTGGTGGACGAGGCCTACGCCGAGTTCTCCGACCGTCCCAGCTCGGCCACCCTGCTCGCCGAGCACGGCCGCAAGCTGATCGTCAGCCGCACCATGAGCAAGGCGTTCGCCTTCGCCGGGGGCCGCCTGGGTTATCTGGCGGCGGCGCCGGCGGTGGTCGACGCCCTGCAGCTCGTCCGACTGCCCTACCACCTGTCGTCGCTCACCCAGGCCGCCGCCCGGGCCGCGCTGCGACACGCCGAGGCCACCCTGGGCTCGGTGGCCACGCTGCGGGCCGAGCGCGACCGGGTGATGGCGGCGCTGACCTCGCTGAACTACCAGGTGGTGCACAGCGATGCCAACTTCGTCCTGTTCGGGGAGTTCACCGGTGACGGTGGCGCGCCCGGGGCCTGGAAGGCGTTCCTGGACCGGGGGGTGCTGATCCGCGACGTCGGGATCCCCGCCCACCTCCGGGTCACCGTCGGCACCCCGGAGGAGAACGACGCGTTCCTGCAGGCAGCCAAGGAGGTAGCGGCATGACCACCGAAGCCGACCGCGAGGGAGCATCGCAGCGAGCGTCAGCGAGCGAGGAGCGGACTGAGCGAGGAGGCGAGGCAGTGACCACAGCTCAGGCGCGCATCGGCCGGGTGGAGCGCATCACCAAGGAGTCGACCGTCCTCGTCGAGATCAACCTCGACGGGACCGGCCAGACCGAGATCAGCACGGGCGTGCCGTTCTTCGACCACATGCTGACCGCGCTGGGCAAGCACGGTGCCATCGACCTGGTGGTGCGGGCGACCGGTGACATCGACGTCGACGCCCACCACACCGTCGAGGACGTCTCCATCGTGCTCGGCCAGGCACTGCGCGCCGCGTTGGGGGAGCGCACCGGCATCCGCCGCTTCGGCGACGCCTGGATCCCGATGGACGAGGCGCTCGCGCAGGCCGTGGTGGACGTGTCGGGTCGCCCGTACTGCGTGCACACCGGCGAGCCGGAGTCGATGGCCGGGTTCGTGGTCGGCGGCCACTACCCGACGGTGCTGAACCGGCACGTGTTCGAGTCGCTGGCCTTCCACGCCGAGCTCGCTCTGCACGTCCGGGTCACCGGCGGCCGCGACCCCCACCACATCACCGAGGCGGAGTTCAAGGCGGTGGCCCGGGCGCTGCGAGCGGCGGTCGCCCCGGACGATCGCATCACCGGCGTCCCGTCGACCAAGGGCGTGCTGTAGTGGCTCGCAAGATCGCGGTGTTGGACTACGGATCGGGCAACCTGCGTTCCGCCGAGCGCGCTCTGGCGCGGGTCGGTGCCGACGTCGTGGTGACCACCGACGCGGCGGTCGCGCTGGAGGCCGACGGGCTGGTGGTGCCCGGTGTGGGGGCCTTCGCTGCCTGCATGCAAGGTCTGCGGGCCGCCGGCGGTGACAGGATCATCGACAAGCGGCTGGCCGGCGGGCGCCCGGTGCTGGGGATCTGCGTGGGCATGCAGGTGCTGTTCGACCTCGGCGTGGAGCACGGGGAGCGCACCGAGGGCTGTGGGCAGTGGCCGGGCACGGTGGACCGGCTCAATGCGCCGGTGCTGCCGCACATGGGCTGGAACACGGTCCGCGCGCCCGCCGACTCGGTGCTGTTCGCGGGTCTGGCCGCTGACACCCGCTTCTACTTCGTACACTCCTACGCCGCCAGGACCTGGGACCTCGAACCCGACGAGCCGTTCAAGAAGCCGCTGGTGACCTGGGCCAACCATGGTGAGGACTTCGTGGCGGCGGTGGAGAACGGTGCGCTGTCGGCGACCCAGTTCCACCCGGAGAAGTCCGGCGACGCGGGTGCCACCGTGCTCAGCAACTGGCTGCGCAGCGTCGTCGGCTGAGTCCGACGGGGTGCCGGACCGGCCGCCCGCCCCGGGTGCGTCGGCGCAACCCGTTCGGCCCTGCTCAGCCGCCGGGCCACCTGCCACGATCGATTGCGCCGATCACGGCCGACCAGGGGAGCCGAACCATGCCCACAGTGATCTTCCAACATGACGTCGAGGACCGCGAGCACTGGCTGAGGTCCGAGCTTCGGGCGAAGAAGTTCAGCGAGCTGGGCGCGACGAACATCCGCACTTTCGTCGATCCCTCCCAGGAGAACCGGGTGGCCGTCTGCGCGGACATCCCCGATCTGGACAGGTTCGTCGAGTGGCTCAAGTCCGAGGACGGCGCCGCGACCGCGCAGAGCGACGGTGTGGTCGTCGAGTCGATAATCACCCTGATCGCGTCCGGAGGCAGCTGACGGGCACGCGAAGGGGTCGGCCCGGCGAGCCTGCCATCGGCGCCAAGTAGGCTCGGGCGCGTGAGCTTCGTACTTCTCCCGGCCGTGGACGTGGCCGATGGTCAGGCGGTCCGTCTTGTTCAGGGCGAGGCCGGCAGCGAGACCGGTTACGGCGACCCGTGGGAGGCCGCACTGGCCTGGCAGAGCGCCGGCGCCGAGTGGATCCACCTCGTCGACCTCGACGCCGCCTTCGGGCGGGGCAGCAACGCCGCCCTGCTCGCCGACGTGGTCGGTCGGCTCGACGTCAAGGTGGAGCTGTCCGGCGGCATCCGGGACGACGAGTCCCTGGCCCGCGCGCTGAGCACCGGGTGCGCCCGCGTGAACCTGGGCACGGCCGCGCTGGAGAACCCGGAGTGGTGCGCCCGCGCGATCGCCGAGCAGGGCGAGCGGGTTGCGGTCGGGCTGGACGTGCGGATCACCGAGCAGGGCCACCGGCTGGCCGCGCGCGGGTGGACCACCGACGGGGGCGACCTGTGGGAGACCCTCGCGCGCCTGGACGAGAACGGCTGCTCCCGCTATGTGGTGACCGACGTCAGCAAGGACGGCACGCTGCGCGGGCCGAACCTGGAGCTGCTGCGCGCGGTCTGCAAGGTCACCGACGCCCCGGTGATCGCCTCCGGCGGGGTCTCCGAGATCGACGACCTGGTGGCGCTGGCCGGGCTGGCCGCCGACGGGGTGGAGGGGTCGATCATCGGCAAGGCGCTCTACGCCGGACGGTTCACCCTGGAGGCCGCCCTCGCGGCGGTCGCCGCGCTCGATCAAGGCTGACTCGATCAAGCCTGACTCCATCAAGGCTGACTCGATCAAGGCTGAATTCCCGGCGCGTCCGCTATTATCGGATAGGTGGCCGCTCTGAATGTGGGGCGGTCATTGTAGCGGATGCGGGGAATTAGTTGTCCAACTCTCGTCATGACTCCGAATTGCGCTACGAGCGCGAGTATCTGGCTCGGCTGTACGCCCGGTTGGACGCGGAACGGGTATGGGTCTCCCGTGAGCTGGACAAGGCCATGTCCGACCAGTCGGCGGGCGCGCAGCTGGAGGCGCGCTGGCTGCGTGACGCTGCGGTCGACACGTGGGCGGACCGTCGCCGCAGGTTGAGGCTGTCCGACAGTGGCCTGTGCTTCGGCCGGATCGACACCGAGCTCGACGGACCGGTGCACGTGGGCAAGATCGGGCTGAGCGAGGATCTCGGTACCGCGCCCGCCGGGGCCGACACCGGGGCTGGCGGCGTGTCCGGCCCGCTCGAGGCTGACACCGGCGGTATCCGCGCATTATTGACCGACTGGCGCGCTCCGATCGCGCGCCCATTCTACACCGCCACCGGTGCGAATCCTGAGGGAATTACCCTTCGTCGCCATTTCCGTACGCGGGGTCGTTCGATCGTCGATTTCACCGACGAATGGTTCGGTGACGGATCGGAGTCGGGCGCGGAGTCCGGCTCGGACGCCGCGCTGCTGGCGGCGGTCAACGCCGCGCGCGGCGACGGGATGCGCGACATCGTGGCGACCATCCAGGCGGCGCAGGACGAGGTGATCCGGCTCGGGTCCACCGGGGTGGTCGTCGTGGAGGGCGGCCCCGGAACCGGGAAGACCGCGGTGGCGCTCCACCGGGTGGCCTACCTGCTCTACGAACACCGCGAGCGGATGTCCCGGCGGGGTGTGCTGCTGGTCGGCCCCAACCCGGGGTTCCTGGACTACGTCAGCGGGGTCCTGCCGGCGCTGGGGGAGACCGACGTGGTGTTCGCCACCCTCGGCACCCTGATGCCCGGGGTGCGCACCACCGCCCGGGAGGCGGAGCACACCGCGCGGGTCAAGGGTTCGGCCGGCATGGTCGACGTGCTGGTCACCGCCGTGCTGGACCGCCAGCGGATCCCCGACGACCCGATCGAGATCCCGCTCGACGACGTCACGCTGCTCCTGGACGCCGAGGTCGCCGGTCAGGCGCGCGACGCGGCCCGGGCCAGCCGGCTGGTGCACAACCAGGCTCGCGCGGTGTTCGACCACCAGGTCATCGAGGCGCTCACCTGGCGCGCGGTGGCCCGGATCGGTGACGGCTGGCTGGAGCCACCGAGGCCCGATCACATCGAGGAGGAGGTGATCGACGAGTTCGGTGAGGTGGTCGACGAGGAGCCGCTCGGCGAGAACCTCGTCAGCGACGTCCGCGCCGAGCTCTCCGGCAGCCCGGAGCTGGCCGATGCGCTCGACGAGCTGTGGCCGATGCTCACCCCGCAGCGCCTGCTGGCCGACCTGTTCAGCCGCCGGGAGCTCCTCGAGGTCGCCGCGGCGGACCTGTCGCCGGAGGACCGCGAGGCGCTGTACCGGCCGAACGGGCGCGCGTGGACGGTCTCGGACGTCCCCCTGCTGGACGAGGCGGTCGACATGATCGGGTCGGACGGGACCGAGGAGGCCGCCTACAACGAGGACGAGGACGACGAGGAGGAGGTCGAGGAGGAGGTCGACGACTACGCCGAGGGTGTGCTCGAGATCCTGAACACCGAGGAGGACCCCGACGAGGAGGTCCTGCGCGCGGTCGACCTGCTCGAGGCCGGCCGGCTGGCCGAGCGACAGGAAGAGGTCGACCTGCGTTCACTGGCCGAGCGGGCCGCCGCCGACCGGCACTGGACCTACGGCCATGTGGTGGTCGACGAGGCGCAGGAGCTCTCCGAGATGGACTGGCGGGTGCTCATGCGTCGCTGCCCGACCCGGTCCATGACGATCGTCGGCGACCTCGCGCAGCGCGAGTCCCCGGCCGGCGCACGGTCCTGGGCCACGATGCTGGACGCGTTCGTGGCCGGCCGCTGGGCCTACCGGCAGTTGACGGTCAACTACCGCACCCCGGCCGACATCATGGACATCGCCGCCGCCGTGCTGGCCGAGGTGGATCCGGCACTGCGGCCACCGGCCTCGGTGCGCCGTACCGGGGTACCGCCGTGGGCCCGGCGGGTGACCGCGCTGGACGGGTCCGTGGTGGACGCGGTCATCGAGTTGGCCGCCGGCGTGGGCGAGGGCACCGTGGCGGTCATCGCCCCCACCGGGGTGGAGCTTCCCGGGGCGCTGGGCGAGCGGTTGCCGCCCGAGTTCGCCACCCGGTTGTCGGTGCTGACACCGCGGGAGGCGAAGGGGCTGGAGTTCGACGGCGTGTTGCTGTGCGAGCCTCAGCGGATGTTGGCCGCGTCGTCGGCGGGCGCAGCGGAGCTGTACGTGGCGCTGACCCGGGCCACCCAGCGTCTCGGGGTGCTGCATACCGAGCCGCTGCCCAAGGTGCTGGGCGGGCTCGCGGCCCTGGGCGACGATCTGGGTGAGGACCGGGTAGCGGCGTCGGAGCGGCCGGCCCCGGTGCCGGGCTGAGCGAGTTCGCCCAGCCCGGCACCACGACCACCGGCTTCCACCGGCGATCCGAGCTACGAGGTCGGCTGCGCCTGGACGACCGCGATGTGGTTGCCGTCGGGGTCGCGCATCATGAACAGCAGCGGCGCACCCGGGGTCTCCATCGGCTCCGGGTCGAGGTCGATGCCGCCGATCGCGGTCAGCCTCCGGTGTTCGGCGAGCACGTCGTCGGTCTCCACGCCGATCCCGCTGCCGCCGGGCTCGCCCTGCATCGGGGGGTTGAGGGCCAGCCGCGCCACCGAGCCGGGCGGGGCCACCTCCAGCCAGCGGTACTCGCCGTTCTCGCCGAAGCGGGTGTCGCTGCGGACCTCGAAGCCGAGCTTCTCCGTGTAGAAGGCCAGTGCGGCGTCCTGATCGGACACCGTGAACATGGCCACGCCGATGTTGTTGAGTCCTGTGCTCTGATCGCTCATGTCAGGTCGGACGTCGGAGGCCCTCGAGAATGGTCGCCGAGGTGATGTGAGCTGAGTCACATCATCCGGTCAGGTCGCGTCGACCGTGAGCCGGATGCCGACGGTGCCCTCGGAGCCGCGGCGCAGCCGGCTGCCGAGCATGCCGAGCCGCCCGATCAGGCCGTACTTGCCGGCGATCAGCTTCCGCGCGCGTTCGGTCTCCGCGGCGTCGAGGACCACCGCGTGCCCGTCGACCTCGGCTCCCCGCGGTTCGCCGCGCACGGAGCAGGGGGCGAGCTTGACGGTTCCGTTGTTGCGGATCCGCTTCACCTTGCCCGAGTCGCTGACCGTCCACACGACCAGGGACTCCCCGTCGCGCGCCGCCCAGACCGGGGTCGGCACGGCACGTCCGTCGCGGCGGAACGTGGTCACCAACAGGTACTTGCCGGCATCGAGCCGGGCGATCTCGTCCACCCGGCACAGCTTAGGCTGGAACCATGTCGGTCGCGGTACGTGTCATCCCTTGTCTCGACGTCGACGCAGGCCGGGTGGTCAAGGGTGTCAACTTCGCCGACCTGCGTGATGCGGGCGATCCGGTGGAGATGGCTCGGGTCTACGACGCCGAGGGCGCCGACGAGCTGACGTTCCTGGACGTCACCGCGTCCTCCGGCAACCGCGCCACCATGTACGACGTGGTGGCGCGCACGGCCGAGCAGGTGTTCATCCCGCTGACGGTCGGCGGCGGCATCCGCGCCACCGAGGACGTCGACCGCCTGCTGCGGGCCGGTGCGGACAAGGTCAGCATCAACACCGCCGCCATCGAACGCCCGGAGCTGCTCCGGGAGGCCAGCCGCAGGTTCGGCGCCCAGTGCATCGTGCTCTCGGTGGACGCCCGCACGGTGCCCGAGGGCTCCGCGCCGACCCCGTCGGGCTGGGAGGTCACCACCCACGGCGGCCGACGCGGCACCGGCATCGACGCGGTGGAGTGGGCGACGCGGGGCCAGGAGCTCGGGGTGGGGGAGATCCTGCTCAACTCCATGGACGCCGACGGCACCCGCGCCGGGTTCGACATCGCCATGATCAAGGCGGTGCGCGCCGCGGTCGACGTGCCCGTCATCGCCAGCGGTGGCGCCGGCGCCGTGGAGCACTTCGCGCCCGCGGTCGTGGCGGGAGCCGACGCGGTTCTGGCGGCCAGCGTCTTCCACTTCGGACAGCTGCGCATCGGTGAGGTCAAGGACGCCCTACGGGCCGCCCGGGTGGAAGTCCGGTGATCGACATGCCGGCAACCGGCCGCGAGAAGTTCGGGGCCGGGGTGCTGGTCGGTGCGGCCGTGCTGTTCGTCGGGTTCGCCGTCCCGAGGGCGGCCGTCGTGGGGTTCCTCGGCGCCATGACCCTGCCGCTGGTGCTGCTGGCCGCGGATGTGGTGATCGCGGCCGCGGTGGTCACCTGGTGGTATCCGTTGCGGCCGGCGGCTCAGGGGCTGGCGGTGTTCGGGATCCTGGTGCACGCGCTCGTGATGCTGCGCAGCGGCCCGGTCTGGACCCGGGGTTGCTCCGGGGTACTGCTGCTGACCCACAGCTGGGCGCTGGTGCAGCTGTTCCTGATGACGGCGGCCGAGGACGACGGACCCGACGACGGACCCGACGACGGTGCCGAGGGCGAGCGGCAGATGCTCGGCCCGGATCGACCCGGTGCACCGCCGGAGTTCGTCGAGATCCCGGTGACCCAGGTGGTCGATGTCGCGGTGCTCGAGAACCCCGGCGTCCCGCACGGGCATCCGGACGCACCCAGCGATCCGGGAGCCCCCGACGAGCCCGAACACGAACACGAGGGACGGATCCGATGACACTCGACCCGGCGATCGCCGACCGGCTCAAACGCACCGCCGACGGGCTCGTGTGCGCGGTCGCCCAGCAGCGCGGTTCGGGTGAGGTGCTGATGGTGGCCTGGATGGACGACGAGGCGCTGCGCCGCACCCTGACCACCCGCAAGGCCACCTACTGGTCGCGCAGCCGCCAGGAGTACTGGGTGAAGGGCGAGACCTCCGGCCACACCCAGCGGGTGCACGAGGTACGGCTGGACTGTGACGGCGACACCCTGCTCGTGGTGGTCGACCAGGTCGGCGCCGCCTGCCACACCGGGACCCGGACCTGCTTCGACACCGACGTCCTGCTCGCCGACGATCAGGTCAGCGGCCCGGTCAGGTAGCGCTGGAGGGTGGGCCCGATCGCTGCCACCAGGGTCTCGACGTCGGCCGAGGCGATGGGATCGAGCTTGATCACGTAGCGGGTCATCCCGAGCCCGACGACCTGGGAGCCGCACAGCGTCGCCCGCAGCAGCTGCTGGTCGGAGTCCAGCGCGGCGGCCAGCGGGCCGAAGATCCGGTCGGTGACGAACTCGCGCATCATCGTGGCCGCGTGCTCGTGGCTGGACACGCTGCGCAGCATCGCCACGAACGGACCCCCGCGGCTGGGGTCCCACACCGACAGGAACGTCCGCACCAGTCGTTGCCCGGCGAGCTCCGGATCACCGTCGAGGATCCGCGCCACCACCGCGGCCGGGTCCACCGGCAGGTCCATCGCCGCGGTGAACAGACCGTCCTTGCCCCCGAACCAGTGGTTCACCATCGCCGGGTCGACACCCGCGGCGGCGGCGATGGAACGGACCCTGGCCTGGTCGTACCCGCGCTGGACGAACTCCTCCCGGGCCGCCGCCAGCAGCGCCTCCCGGGTCTGCTGGCCGGCGGGACGGCGTCCCCTCGGACGTGGCCGCCTGCCCTGCGTGCCGACCGGCTCGGGTGCGGCTGCGGCTTCGCTCACGAGGTCAGTCTCGCAGGTCGAGCCGGGCCCGCACGCCGTGCGTGGCGGGGCGGGGCGTGGCGGCAGAATGGGTGACATGGGCAAGAGCGCAGGGGGCATGTCGATGGGCATGTCGATGAGCACATCGGTGAGCACATCGACGAGCTCGGTGACGGGATCGTGACCGCCGGCGCGATCGGGCGGGTCGGTGCCGTCGGGGAGCTCGGCGCGGTGACGCCGGGACGTGCGGAGTTCCGGGAGCTGGCGCGGGAGCATCGGGTCATCCCCGTGGTCCGGCGGCTGCTGGCCGACGACGAGACCCCGGTCGGGTTGTACCGCAAGCTCGCCGCCGACCGGGCGGGCACGTTCCTGCTGGAGTCGGCCGAGAACGGCAGGTCCTGGTCGCGCTGGTCGTTCGTCGGTGCGCACTGCGCCGCGACGCTGACCGAGCGGGACGGAGAGGCGACCTGGTTGGGAACTGCTCCGGCCGGGCTGGCATCGGGCGGGGATCCGCTGGTGGCGCTGCGCCAGGTGGTCGAGGAGCTGCACACCGAGGCGCTGCCGGGCCTGCCGCCGCTCACCGGCGGGATGGTCGGCTACCTCGGCTACGACGTCGTTCGTCGCCTCGAGCGGCTGCCTGAGCTCGCCGAGGACGACCTGCAGCTGCCGGAGATGGTGATGCTGCTGGCCACCGACCTGGCGGCGCTGGATCACCACGAGGGCACCGTCACGCTGATCGCCAACGCGGTGAACTGGGACGGCAGCCCGGACCGGGTGGACGCCGCCTACGACGACGCGGTGGCCCGCCTGGACCGGATGACCGGGCAGTTGCGCGCCCCGGCCCCGTCGACGGTGGCCGTCTACCGTCCCGCCGAGCCGGACTTCATCCGCCGCCGCACCCTGGCCGAACACAGTGCGGCGGTGGAGGCGGCCAAGGAGGAGATCCTGGCCGGCGAGGCGTTCCAGGTGGTCGTCTCGCAGCGGTTCGAGACGGCGATCTCGGCGGACGCGCTGGACGTGTACCGGGTGCTGCGCGCCACCAACCCCAGCCCGTACATGTACCTGCTGCGGCTGGCCGACGCCGACGGCGAGCGCTTCGACATCGTCGGATCCAGCCCGGAGGCCCTGGTCACGGTCCGGGACGGCCAGGCCACCACACACCCCATCGCGGGGACCAGGTGGCGCGGTGCCACCGAGGAGGAGGACCTCCTCCTGGAGAAGGACCTGCGCACCGACGCCAAGGAATGCGCCGAGCACGTCATGCTCGTCGACCTCGGGCGCAACGATCTGGGCCGGGTCTGCGTGCCGGGCACGGTGAAGGTCCACAACTTCTTCCAGGTGGAGCGCTACAGCCACGTGATGCACCTGGTGTCGACGGTGACGGGGCGGCTCACCGACGACTGCAACGCCTACGACGCCGTGACCGCCTGCTTCCCGGCGGGCACGTTGTCCGGGGCGCCGAAGCCACGCGCCATGGAGATCATCGAGGAGCTTGAGCCCACGCGGCGCGGGCTCTACGGCGGGATCGTCGGCTACTTCGACTTCGCCGGCGACGCGGACACCGCGATCGCCATCCGCACCGCGCTGATCCGGGGTGGGACCGCGTACGTGCAGGCCGGTGGTGGGATCGTCGCGGACTCCGACCCGGTCGCGGAGGACACCGAGTGTCTGAACAAGGCCCGAGCGGTGTTGTCCGCCATCGCCACAGCGGCGACGCTTGCGGAGCCGCCGGTCGGTTCAGCGGCGACGCTTGCGGAGCCGCCGGTCGGTTCAGCGGCGACGCTTGCGGAGCCGCCGGTCAGCTCAGCGGCGACGCTTGCGGAGCCGCCGGTCGGTTCAGCGGCGACGCTTGCGGAGCCGCCGGTCGGTTCAGAGCAGGCAGCAGACACCCGGTGAGCTCCGGTCGCCGGGGGCTGGCCCTGTGCACGGTCGCGCTGGTGGCGGCGTCCGCGCTGCTGTGGGTGTCGTCGGGTCTGGTGTGGTTCCGGGTCACCGCCCAGGTTCCGTTGCGCGGTCCGGTGCCGGTGACGTTCACCGGGGCGCAGGCGTGGCCGCCGGTGCTGGGGCTGGCGCCGCTGACCCTGGCCGGGGTAGCGGCTGTCGTGGCGTTGGCGGGTCCGGTGCGCCGGCTGCTGGGCGGCCTGGTCGCGGCGTTCGGGGTCTGGGCCGTCGAGGCGGCCCTGCGCGGCCTGTTCGGGCCACACCCCGGCCCGCTCGACCCGGGATACCCCAGTCCACCGCCGGGGGTGGACGTCGATGCGCTCCGTGACCAGCCCTTGGTGGCCACCGGAGCGCCGTGGGCGGCGGTCGCCGCCGGCCTCTTGATGCTCGCCGTCGGCGTACGGGTGATGTCGCGGGAGCGCGATCTACCCCGGTTCGGAGCCCGCTTCACCGTCGGGCATGATCGTCCGCGTCGACCCGACCAGGACAGGGCGTGGTGGGATGCCCTCGACGAGGGTAGCGACCCGACAGCCACGAACGACCCTGCGAACGACGCTGGGACCGACCCACGGCCTCCGGCCTGACCCCTACCGATTAGCATGCTGAGCACGGACCCGGCCGCCGCGACTCATGTCGCGGCCACTACCCGCCGGCCAGGATGGCCGCACCCGGAAGGGGGAATCGCTTCCGTGCGTGAGCGGACCCACCGACTGTCCGGCTATCGCGGCTTCGCCGCGAGGAGCCTGGCCGCGGACTGTGTGCGGGCTGACGATCGCTGCGAGGTGTACCGGTGAGCAGCGTGCTGGACTCGATCATCGAGGGTGTCCGCGAGGACGTCGAGGAGCGCATCAAGGCGCGGCCGTTCGAGGAGGTCAAGCGGGCCTCCCTGGCGGCTCCGCCGCCGATGGACGCGATGGCCGCGCTGAACGCTCCCGGCATCGGGGTCATCGCGGAGGTCAAGCGGCGCAGCCCGTCCAAGGGCGACCTCGCCGAGATCACCGATCCGGCCGCGCTGGCCGCGC
>Ga0310811_10003211_pt1 | contig 20526 bp, 18 predicted proteins | sample YCmetagenome_FD_207642 | JGI IMG/M metagenome (GOLD analysis project Ga0310811, IMG submission 207642) | Soil microbial communities from experimental microcosm in Duke University, North Carolina, United States - YC | ecosystem: Engineered > Artificial ecosystem > Soil microcosm > Unclassified ...
AGGTCAATCTCGCGACCGAAATCGCCCGCGTTGAAGGGATCGGCATCGATGAGGCGGCGCTGATCGAAGCGGTGGAACGCGCCGGCTACGGAGCGCGCCGCGTCGATGACGGCAACACGGCAAACGACGATGCCAAGGCACAGGAATCGCGGCGCGCGCTCCTCCATCTCGGGATTGCGGCCCTGCTCACTCTGCCGCTGTTCGGCATGATGATCCTGCATCTGGCCGGGTCATCGGCGATGTTGCCCGGCTGGGCCGAACTGGTTCTGGCCACGCCGGTCCAGTTCTGGCTGGGCTTCCGGTTCTATCGCGCCGGCTGGAAAGCGGCCCGCGCCGGGGCCGGAAACATGGATCTGCTGGTGGCTCTGGGCACCTCGGCCGCCTATGGCCTCAGCCTCTATCTGCTGATCCGCGCCTGGATCGTGGGCGGCATGCCGTCCCTTTATTTCGACTCCTCGGCGATGGTCATCACGCTCATCCTGTTCGGCAAATGGCTGGAAGCGCGCGGCAAGCGCCAGACTGGCGAGGCCCTGCGCGCCCTCACCGCGCTGCGTCCCGAACAGGCGCGCCTGCGCGATGCGGATGGCGCTGAGCGCGAGGTCCCCATCTCCCGTGTCGCCGTCGGCGATCTGGTCGTGATCCGGCCGGGTGAGCGCATTCCGGTCGATGGCGTCATCCTTGAGGGAAGCAGCGCCACGGACGAATCGATGCTGACCGGCGAGAGCCTACCGGTACCGAAACTCGTTGGCGACCGGGTGATCGGTGGGGCGGTCAACGGCGAGGGGCTGCTCCTGGTTGAAACCCGGGCGGTCGGCGCGGAATCGGCCCTCGCCCGGATCGTCCGGCTGGTCGATAGCGCCCAGGCGGCGAAGGCGCCAATCCAGAAGACGGTCGATCGCGTGGCGGCGATCTTTGTCCCCGCCGTGCTCGGCATTGCCGCGTTCACCTTCGTCGGCTGGTGGTTGTCCACCGGCAATATTGAGCACGCGATCCTGGCTGCGGTTGCGGTGCTGGTCATTGCCTGCCCCTGCTCCCTGGGGCTTGCCACCCCCACCGCGGTGATGGCCGGGACCGGCGTGGCGGCGAAATACGGCATCCTGATCAAGGATGCGGAAACCCTCGAAATCGTGCACCGGATCGACACAGTCATGTTCGACAAGACCGGCACCCTGACCGAGGGGAACCCGTCGATTGTGGCCATCGAATCCGCGTCCGGCATGACCGGCGCGGAAATTCTACGCCTCGCTGCCGGCGTCCAGCAGGGCAGCGAGCATCCGCTGGCCAAGGCCGTGCGCGTCCGGGCGCAAGCCGACGGTTTTCTGGTTCCCCCAGCACGGGATGCGAAAGCCCTGCCTGGTCGCGGCATGGCGGCAATTGTTGAGGACCGTTTTTTGATCCTGGGGTCGCGGCGCGTGCTTGAAGAGTATGGCCTCGATCCCGCTGCGCTCGCCGCGCGGGCTTTGCGGCTTCAGGAGGAAGGGCGGACCGTATCGTGGCTGGTCGAGGCCGGAGCAGAGACGTCGCGCATCCTCGGCTTGATCGCGTTTGGCGATGAAGTGAAGCCCTCCGCCAGGTCGGCCGTCGCGGCGCTGCACGCGCTGGGCCTGCGTGTGGCGATGCTGACCGGCGACAATGCCGGCAGTGCCAAGGTGGCGGCCGCAGCGCTCGGCATTGACGACGTCAGGGCGGAAACTCTGCCCGAGGATAAGGCCGACGCGGTCAACGCGCTGCGCAAGGCCGGCCGCGCCGTCGCTATGGTCGGCGATGGCGTTAACGATGCGCCCGCCCTCGCCGCGGCGGATCTCGGGATCGCCATGGCGACCGGTTCCGATGTCGCAATGCACACCGCCGGCATGACGCTGATGCGCGGCGATCCCGCGCTGGCCGCCGATGCGATCGACATTTCCCGCAGAACCTTCGCCAAAATCCGGCAGGGACTATTTTGGGCTTTCGTCTACAATGTCATTGGCATTCCGCTGGCGGCATCCGGTCATTTGAGCCCGGTCATCGCTGGTGCCGCGATGGCTTTCTCCAGCGTCAGCGTCGTGTCCAATGCACTTCTGCTCCGCCGCTGGCGACCCCGCCGTCACGCCGACATGGTCGGGAGTGCAGCACCCCGCATCCCGTTTTCGGCCGTTACGACAAGCCCTATACGTGATGCCGCCTGAGTTCAGCCCGCACAAGCGTCGAGGTCTATCATGAACAACACAACCATCGGAGCCGCCGCACTCGCCGCTGGGGTCTCCGCGAAGATGATCCGCTATTACGAAAGCATCGGACTATTGCGCGAGGTCGGGCGAACCGATGGTAACTACCGGACCTACACCCAGGCCGATATCCATACGCTGCGATTCATCCATCGCGCCCGCGATCTCGGATATTCCATTTCCGATATCCGACGCCTGCTGTCCCTTTGGCGCGATCAGAATCGCGCCAGCGCGGAGGTGAAGCAGATCGCGCTCGATCACGCGGCAAACCTGCGGCTCAAAATCCTGAAACTGCACGCCATGCTCTCCGCCGTCGAACATCTGATCGAACACTGCCGGGGAGACCACCGACCAAACTGTCCGATCATGGACGATCTGGCTGGAAACAGCACCACGAACGGGCCTGCAGGCAATCGGCCGAGCGATTATGCGTCCACAGGGGCCGTGCGCGACGATGATCACCTTGATGCCGAGTCAGCGTTCTAAGCTTAGCCTTGAAATCGTACTGTGAGAGACATTGTAGCTGCGGGCGATTTCACGGGTCGGCTCGCCGGATTCTCGTCGCTGTAGAGCCTCCCGTTTTTGATGGTCAGTCAGTTTAGGCCTGCGGCCCATCTTTACTCCCCTCGCCTTGGCAAGCTTTCGCCCCTCGCCGGTGCGGGCGCGGATCAACTCGCGCTCGAACTCGGCCAAGCCGCCCAGGACAGTCAGCATCAGGCGACCATGCGCGGTGGTGGTATCGGCCCAGGTGTCGCTCAGAGACCGGAAACCAGCCTTTTTAGCGGTGATCGCCGCCATAGTGTTGAGAAGATCCCGGGTTGAACGGGCCAGCCGGTCCAGCCTGGTCACCACCAACACATCCCCAGCCGCCAACTGTTCGAGCGCCCGGCGGAGTTGGCTGCGGTCCGTGTTGGCACCACTGGCAACCTCTCGGAACACCTTTCCGCACCCTGCCTCCTTGAGCTGGGCAACCTGCGCCGCCACGCTCTGACCGTCCGTCGATACCCGAGCATAGCCGTAAATCATGCTTTTATTGTGCACCGATTTATGCACCAGAAAACCCCGCTTTTTTCCTTCGGGTTGGTTTTGGAATAATAGGCAAGGCTCACCCGCCTCGGCATGCCACATGGACATCCGCACGACCATAGCCAGATGAGAGGCCAGGAGGAAAACCGATGGTCCCGGCCTGGCTACATGATCTTTCAATCGCCTATCTGCTGATCGGCTTTCTTTGCGCCGCCAGCATCGCGGCGGATGTCGCGCGCCGCCCTCAACATATGGGGATCATGAACGTGGTCTGGCCGGTTACGGCCCTCTTCGGCACGGTTTGGATTCTCTGGCAATATTTGACATATGGGCGATTGGCGACCCACGCGAAGATGCACGCCGCCATGGAACGTAAGGAGGAGCCGCCCAGCAAGCGTCTGACGCCGTTTTCGATCATGGTCGCCAACGGTGCGTTGCACTGTGGCAGCGGCTGCACCCTTGGCGATATATGCGCGGAATGGCTGGTCCTGGCCTTCCCCGTGATCGCCGTATGGTTTGGCTGGCACAGCATTTTCGGCGACCGGATTTTTGCCGTCTGGATCGTAGATTACCTGTTCGCCTACAGCTTCGGCATTGTCTTTCAGTATTTCACAATAGCTCCGATGCGGGATCTGTCCGTTTGGCAAGGTATTATCGCCGCCATCAAGGCCGACACGCTATCGCTAACCGCCTGGCAAATCGGCATGTATGGCTTTATGGCCCTTGCTTATTTCTACATTTTCGGAACGCTGCTCGGCGTTCAGCTACGCCCCAACATGGCTGAGTTCTGGTTTATGATGCAAATTGCAATGATGTGCGGATTTTTGACCGCCTACCCCGTGAACTGGTGGTTGATAAAAACCGGCGTCAAAGAGAGGATGTAAGGTGTCCGCGTGCATGACGTTGTCAGCGCGCAACCGGAACGCTAACTTTAGAGCAATGCAGGTGGCGCAGAAGTCTTGAAATTAGCACCAAAAGCGATGCCAATGAATGGTTCCGTGCGTAGAATGCGACCGTGTTCACAGCAAATGATTGCTGCAATCTTGCAGCAATTGTTTATTGTGCGTTCTCCCGGTCATAAGCCTCGAGCGCGGCCTCTAAAACCTCCACGATCTTAATGCCCTGTTTCTCTGCAATTGCCCGCACGCGGTTATCAAAATTCTCGGTCACACGCGTGGCGAAGGCCACAGTGCGGTTGGTCTTCCGCAATGTTCGGCCATCGACTTTTCGGGCCATCACGGTCTTCGCTTCGCTTACTGGCGGCGGCGTTGGGGCAACTTCCGGGGCGGCAAGGTTTGGGCTGGCTTCGTTGAGTGTAGGAGGTGCACCTAGTCCCCTACCCTTTTTGAATTTCGATAGATCAGCCATCGGCGTTTACCTTTTCAACAAGAGACTGCATGAGTGCGTCGGCTCTGGCGTTCAGAGCTGCGAATTTGGTTTCCGTGACCGCGTGTCCGACGTTTTGTGCCCGGCGATAAGCAGGGCGCTCAGGCAGATACCCGGCCAGTACAAAATAGCCCGCGTCCTCAAGGAAGGCTCGGGCGTCGGCTTCCTCGGCATCCGTGCCAATGTGATTCAGGGCGAATGTCAGCCTGTTTGTCGGGATGCCTGCTTTGACTAGAGCGTGGAATTCGCGGACAGCCGGTCGCAGATCATCCAAACTGGGGCCAGATGGCTGCACAACCAGCCCGGCGGCTTTGGCGATTTCCAGCGTCCCGGCGCTGGTCCTAGCTGGGCCGTCAATAATTAGCAGATCATAGGCCGTTGCGGCTTTAAGGGCCTGGGCGGCATTACCGAATGGCTCGACGCTGACCACGGGCTCAATGCCAGCTGCCAACCTGGCTCGCTGCCAGTCCAGACTTGTGCCCTGTTGCGTATCCAGGTCCGCCAGCTTGACCGAGAGGCCGCCAGCGGCGGCCTCTCGGGCCATTGCCCTCGCAAGGGTTGATTTTCCGACCCCACCTTTTTGCGACACAAAAGCGACAACGGTTCCCATAAATTTACCTTGCTGCAATCTTGTGGCCATCAATAATATACCTGCAAGATTGCAGCAAGATATTAATTGTAAAAATTGCTGCAATCTTGCAGCAAGATCGTTTTTGACTCAATTCCAAGAATTACTGGCCTAGCGGTCTTGCGCCCCGTGCCAGATACGCAGAATGCGTATCGTGTCGGCAGTCTGGTTGATTTCGTAAACGATCAGGTATGGCCATACAGCCACGAGTTCGCGCGTGTCGGTCGCCAAGCCAATCCGCCCCCGGTATGGGAACATCGCCAAACTGTCACCTGCAAGAACCAAAGCTTGCAATAGGTTTGCTGCTGCGTGAGGATTGAGCGGTTCGAGATACTCAATAATCGCATCTCGATCATCGAGGGCGCTTGGCTGCCATTCAACCTTCATAGCCGGACTTAATGTTTGGCGGTCTTGAGCTTCAGGCGTTCAATCTCGCGGAGCATATCGGCGCGCACTTGCTCGTGTGAGACCGGCTGGCGCTTGTCAGCCCGCGCCTCAGCTACGGCAACTTCAAGAAGTTGGCGTTCTGCCTCAATTTCAGGATCAAAGTGCTGTGCTTGGCTCATAGATTAAACCTAGTCGTTATCAATCCTTCCTGCCAGGGGTTTTTTGTATTATGATAGCTGCAAGATTGCAGCTATCATAATACTAGCTGTCAGTCGACCATCGGCGTTTGTAAGGCTCTGGATATAGAGGACGGGGCGTCGGAAACGTGCTTTCTATAAGCCTTTTGACGTTTTAGGGGCGACCGAAGCTTGCCATGGATCTGAAATTTCTGGACATTCACGTTTTCCTGCTACGGTAATGTCACTTACCTGGAGGGCGGTACGCGATTCGCGTTATGTCTTTCTAACGCGGCGGCGATGGGCGTTGTCGCGGGAATTCAACCTTCTGGCGTGGAGATCATAGCCCAGAAATAGCAAAACCCGCCTGAAAGGCGGGCCGTGCATACCGGCAAAGGCCGGAGAGTACATTGTCTGGTAAACATGTTCTCTCCCACCTTTCCGTCTTTTGCAAGAGGATTCTTGCCACGGGCGGACTCGTGCCGATTTCCGGCCGCTTCGGGCGTGGTTGCTACGCAACCCGACGGAGTTTTCATGACGATTGCCGTATTGCCCCTGCGCCCGCGGCGCCGGCGGGAGAAGATTTTCGGGCAGGGCAGGGGTGTGCCCCTCGACCGCAACGCCAAGGCGCGGATCATGGTCTATGCGCGCGCCTGGTCGGCCCGGCACCGCCGGCCCGGCCAGCATCGCGGCCCGCTGACCCGCGCCACGCTGGAGGTGCTGCACGCGCTGCTGTGGGGCTTCCACAACAGCCGGGACGGACGCTGCTTTCCGAGTTACGAGACGATCGCCCTGCGCGCCCAATGCTGCCGGGACACGGTGTACGAGGCGATCAAGGCGCTCGAGGCGGCCGACATTCTGACCTGGGTGAACCGGCTGATCCGGGTGCAGTACCGCGAGCGGGATCTGTTCGGGCGGATGGAACTGCGCTCGCGCCTGGTGCGCACCAGCAACGCCTATGTGTTTCGGGACCCGTTGCCGGGCGCGCCGGCTGGCGTGGCGGGGCACAAACCGGCGGTTTCCTTGGGCAATTCTTCTAAGTCGGAAAATCCCCCTAGAACCCAGAATCAAGATTTTTCTTTAACTTCTCCCGATGCCCCCCCCCTCAAAAGTGCCGCGAATGATCCCTTGGAACAGGCGCTCACGCGCCTGAAACAAGCGATGGGAAGACAAATGGCCTCGCCCGGCTAACGCCTGGCGAGAATTGTCCTGAAAATTCGCGTTCACCCCTCCGGGAACCCCCGCCAGGCCGTGCCCTGTCATGTCTGCGATTGCACGGTCACGGGCAGCGCCAGACGGCCCTACGGGCCGCGCTACGCGGCTCCCGCGCTGCGCTCGCTCTGGCGCACCAGCGACATGGGCACTCCACGGACGGCAATAGTTTTGAGGAAAGGTCACGACACTATCTCGTCACGCTGTGAAATACAGCACGAAAGCCCCAAAGAGGACGGTGGTGATCACGCATCCGCCGACGAAGCCACACCCCAGCCAATCCCAACGCGCCGCCTGGATCGTTTCCTGCGCCACCGTTCCGGCGCGGCTTTGTGCGGCGAGCTGGGCCTCAAGCTCGGAAAGCTCTGTCTTCAGAGCGGTGGCTTCCGCGATCCATTGGAGCGTGGCTTCCTGGACCATGGCCAAGTCCTGACGAAGCCCGACAATGACCGCGACATTCTCCATCTGTGTGTCTTGCGGCACGGGTAAAGAGTTCGTCGGAGCGGGGCGGCTACGATCCAGCCTTTTTTGCGGCCTGAGTGAGGGCAATCCGCCGCGGCGGGCAAACCTGACCCAATAGTTCTCAATGATGCCGTCGATGCTCTCACTTTCGGCGCGCGCCTCTGCCGTGGTCATGTTCACACGACCTCCACCCGGCCACCGGCCAGTTCCGCCTCACCGCGCACATCGGCGAGATCACCGATCCCGTCCCATGACGCGCCATTCCATTTAAAGCCACGTTTTTTCAGCGCTGTGGTAATCGCCTCGCCGGGCGGTTCCACGAACGACACGCGCAGCTGCAGCACCGGCCGGCTGGGCGCGGCGCTCGTCAGTTGTCGGCCGCGTTCCGCAAGTGCTGCTTTCTCGGACTCGCTCATCACCGCGAGCATGGCGAACCCGCCCTTGAGCGCCTCTTCCGGCCAGCCATTGAGTTTGGCGGCGAGCGCCAGGCCGCCCAGCCGGTATTTTTCCCGGTCCTCGATCTTACGCCGCGCCACGGCGATTTGCGCCCGCTCCTGCGCGATGGCGGCCATGGATTTTTGGAGTTTCAACTCCTTCACCTCCAGCGCTTCCGCCGCCGTCAGTTTCGCGCCCGCCTTGGCCTTCGCCGTTAGGGTAGACAGACGTTCCATGGAAGCCTCGTCGAATCCCGCCACCCTCAAACCTCGCAAAAGTCCTTGTTCGACATGAAGCCTAACAGGCAAATGAGGAGCAGATCAACCTATAGTTGAAATCGCGAGAAAACCAGTGTAGGCTCAATATACATTTTGCTTTGCAAAATGTGGTTATTTCGTAGAGACGCCGGACCACGCTCGATCTGACCTGTTTTCCGTTTCGGCAGAGGCGCAACTGCAAGTGGCGAGCAGATTCGTGCGTGTGGAGATCGTCAAGGCCGGCGCGGGCAGCAGCGCCACCGGCCTGTCGGCCTACATCGCCCGTGACGCGCGCCTCGATCAGGCTGGTGAACGCTTCAACTTCGCGCATCGTGCCAACGAGCTGGAAGCCGGCGGCCTGATCCTGCCGAAAGACGCGCCGGAATGGGCCGGTGAGGCGGCGCGGGTTTGGCGCGAGGCCGAGCGTGCCGAGCAAACGCGGGACCGGAAAACCGGCGAATGGCGCTGGAAGAAGGGCGGCCAGGTTGCCAAGCACATGACCATCGCCTTGCCGCGCGAGGCCACGGCCGAACAGCGCCAGGCGATGCTCATGGAATTCGTGCAGACCGAGATCCAGCCGCAGCTTCATGGTGTCGTCGTTGAGTGGGCGATCCATCGCGACGACAACAACCCGCACGCGCACCTTCTGATCAGCACCCGCAGCCTGTCCGGCGACGGTTTCGGCAAAAAGGCGCGGGCGATGAACCCCGACTTTGCCAGCAAAGGCAGCCGGCATTTTATCGGCGAGGCGGAGAATTGGGATACCCGCTGGGCGTCGTTCCAGAGCGCGTATTTTCAGGAACACGGCATTGCGGCGGCGGTGCGCGAGCGCCGCGCGGTGCCAGAGAGCCATTACACGCGCGGGCAGATGAAGGACGCGCAGGTCATGGCCGAGCGCGCGACGATTGCGCAGGAGAACGAAGCCGCCGAGCTGGCCCGTTGGCGCGATCCGGAAAACATCCTCGAACAGCTGACCGCGCAGCGGGCGATTTTTACCGCGCGCGATGTGCGCCAGGCGCTCAACAAATCCGGCCTCGAGGGACAAGAGCGCGAAGCCCTGGAGGCAGCGATCACCTTCCATGCCGATGTCATCCCGCTGGCCAATGCGCGCGGCGATGCGATCGGCTGGACCACGCGCCAAGTCCGCGCGGAAGAGCAGGCGATCATCGGGGCGGCCGAGCGCATCGGTGCCGCCTCAGGACGCGAGCTGGGGCGCGCCGGTCGCGGCAAATTGGAGGCGGCCCCCTTGTTGCCGGAGCAGCGGACCGCCGCCGAGCGCATTACTGATGGACGGCAGTTCGGCATCGTTATCGGCCGGGCCGGGACTGGCAAAAGCTTTACCCTGGGCGCGGCGCGGCAGGCATTTGAGGCGGAGGGGTATCGGGTGATTGGCCTGGCGCCGACCAACGCCGTGGTCGCGGATCTGCGCAAGGACGGCTACAGCCACGTCGCCACGCTGCACCGCGAGCTGGGGCAGATCGAGCGTGGCAAGACGCGCTGGGATGCCAAAACCGTGGTGATGGTGGACGAGGCGGCGATGATCGACAACACGATCATGGCCAAGCTGCTGCGGGCCACCGAGCAGTCCGGCGCCAAACTGATCCTGGCCGGCGATGACCGGCAGTTCCAATCCGTCTCCCGGGGCGGAATGTTTACCGAGCTGGTGGCGCGGCATGGCGCGGCGGAACTCACCACCGTGCACCGGCAGCGCCAAGCGTATCAGGCGCGGGCCAGCGAGGAGTTTGCCCGCGGTGAGATGCTGGCCGCGCTCAAAGCCTATGACGATCGTGGGCAGATCGTCTGGTGCGACTCTTTGGACGAGGCGCGGGCCCAAGCCGTGGCGGCGCAGACGGCGGGTGAAGGGCCGGGTTTCCTGTATGCCAGCACCAACAAAGAGGTGGAGGCGTTGAATCGGGCCGAACAGGGGCGGCGGCGGGCGCAACGCGAGGCGGCGGGAGAGGTTCTCCAGGCGCAGAGCTTCCAGACGGTGCGCGGCGAGGTGTCGATCGCCGCCGGCGAGCGGGTGCAGTTCTACGAGACCGAGCGCAAGTTCGGCATCGCCACCTCGGAGTTCGGCACCGTGAAAGCCGTGACGCCCGATCGGCTGGACATCACCAAGGACGATGGCCGCACGGTCAGCTTCGATCCGAAGGCGTATGACAAATGGGGGCTGGGCTATTCCGGCACCGGCTATAAGGGCCAGGGCAAGACGCAGCCGCGCACCGCCGCCGTCTATGACAACCCGTATGCCTGGGACAGCCGCGCCGCCTACGTGATCGGCACACGGCACCGCGACGATTACCAGCTGTTCGTGCCAAAAGAGCTGGCGGCGGATCTTTCCACGCTGGTCGGGCAGATCGAGAAGAAGCGTGAGGATCGCGGGGCCTCGGTCCGGTTCGCGGCTGTCGAGCGCGAGCAGGGCCGGCCCGACCTCGAAGTGGCCGCCGGGCAGACGCAGGATCGTGCCGTGGAGCCCCCGACCGCGCGGCCCAAGCGCAGTATGTTCGACGGCTTGAAACTCAACCCCGGTCGGCCCCGGTCGGAGGCCACCGGGCCCGCGCACCCGCTCCCCGAACGGGTCGATTCGACAGAGATTCTGCATCAGGAGGTGGAACGCTATGCGCGCGCCTGGTGCGATATCGGGTTGATGCGGGCGGAAAATCTGCCCATCCTGGACTCGCAGAGGCTGGCCTTGCGCGAGGCCGGTGCGGCCATGGACGCGCTGCGACCCGGCGCCACGGCCGATTTGCGGGCGGCTTTGACCTACGAGCCGGCGACCCAGCGGGCCATGAACGGGTTGCAAGGGCGCGAGCGGGCCGCGCAGCTGGTCGTCGGCATCGAGCACGAGGAACGGGTGCGGCAAAACCCCAGCCTGCACGCCGCGCGCCTGGTCAAAATGTCGAACCGCCTGGCGGCACAGCATGCGCGTCTGGGCGGGTGGGAGCAGGCTGCAGCGCGCGGCCAGGTCGAACGCCAGATGCAAGACATCGCCGGCATTGTGAAACGCGATCCGCAGCTGGAAGCCCTGATGCGCACGCTGTCGAAGGCCTTGGGGATCGCGCCGGGTTCATGGCTCGGGCGCGTGCTGCAGGCGCCGACCCTGGAGCGGGCCGTCAGCCAGCGCGTCGGCCGGGACCACGGGCCGAGCATGTCGCGGTAGGATCAACAGGGGACAAGCATGGAGCACGAAGTAGAAATGCATGACGAGGCGGGTGATCCGGCCCAGGCGTTTGAGGATTTGCGCGCCGAGGTGGCGGACATCCGCAGGGCCGTAGAGGCGTTGCCGAACGTCCTGGCCGCCAACCAGCCGCCGGCGCCGCATGATTACCGCGCGGATATCGGCAAAGTCGCGCTGGGGCTGGGGGCGGTTGTTGGCCGGCTTAATGAGATCGAAAAGCACCCAGCGCTAAGGCTGACGCCCGAGGCGTACAGCCAGGCGATTGCCCGCGCCGGCACCTCGGTGATGAGCGATGCCGGGCAGCAACTCGCGACGGCCGCCCAGAAAATCAACCGTACCGGGGATCAGCTTGCCGGCTTGATCGGCACCATGAGGGGCCGGGACGAGCAACGCAGCTGGTTGATCTATACGGGGCTGGGCGCCTTTATCGTCGCCTTGTTCGGCGGGCTGATCGGGTCGCCTTATCTTGCCAGTGTGTTTTTGCCGGTGGGCATGGAATCCAACGTCGCCGCGATTGTGATGAACAATGACCGTTGGGATGCCGGCGTTACCTTGATGCAGACCGCCGATCCGCAGCGCTGGAACGGTGCCGTTAATGCCTGGCAGCTCGTGCACGCCAATCAGGACGAAATTAATGCTTGCGCGAAGGCGGCCGAGGTCACGGGCAAGGACCAAAGATGCACGATTATCATGAAGGCGCAGTAGGGAGGCGCCTTCAATTAAGCGGCCTTAGCCTCCGACGGAGGCAGGATACATCTGGGCAACCGGACCGCTCTGCACGACAGTTTGATGATCGCGGGGAGGCGGACCGGCGCGCGCTGTGCTGCTGACGCTGGCTGGTGACCCCGCAAGAGCCGCCAAAGCGGTGCGCTGTTCGTCGCGCGCCGAAACCGGAGACTTCCGCCCATGACACCCCAGCCAAGATCCGCTGTCCACAGATCATACGTTTTGTGGACGGAAACAAAATGGCGAACCATGAACTTCTGACAGAACACGGTCTGGCGAAGGGGATCACCGGGGGGACTAAAATTTCACTTCACGAATGCTGACGCAGACCGTCGAGCAGAACGTCCACAATCCGCACCGCCGATCTCCGCCAGTTTGCGCCTCTATTCAGATTGATCACCCCACCGATCGCACGGAGCAGGTCGAGAGGTTCGATCTCCATACGGATCATCCCGGTTTCCGCAGCCGCGGCTGCCAATTGCTCAAGTACCTTAGTGATCCGTATGGTGGCGTCGGCGGAAAGCGCATCAGGCCCTCCGATCAGCGTCTTCAATGCCCCGGCCATGTCCTGTTTGGCGATCAAAAAATCAACGAATAGGAGCAGCCATGCTCGCAGTGCCACGACGGGGGAGAGATCGGCGGAAAGGCGCGCGGCTCCGTCTACCAGGGCGTCGGTTTCCTGACGGTATACCGCTTCGATCAAGGCATCGCGTGAGGGGAAGTGGCGATAGAGTGTCCCGATGGCGACGCCCGCATCACGCGCGATCTGCTCTAGGCTGGCGCCTGCCCCTCGGTCGGCAAAGACTTGCTTGGCCACCTCAAGCAGTCGCGCCCTGTTCCTCTCACCATCGGAGCGAGGCTTACGGAGTGATGATGCCGCAGAGGGATATGTCACAGGGTGATCGTCGATCTTGTTAAAGTGAGGGTGCCTCCGTATATATGTCGAGGCACCCTCACTCTAACGCTGAATCCAGCAGCACGAAACCTTGGAGGCGACTACATGAAAACATGGCTGATTACCGGCATCAGCAGTGGTTTCGGCCGGATCATGGCCGAAAAGCTACTCGCGGCGGGCGATCGCGTCGCAGGCACGGTACGCGATCGGAAGACCGTCGAGGATTTGCAAACCCAGCATGGCGAACGGCTATGGCTTGCCACACTGGACCTAACGGATACTAATGCGATCTGCAGAGTGGTCGACGAAGCATGGGCGGCAGCGGGCCGTATCGAGGTGGTGGTCAGCAACGCCGGCTACGGTCTAATGGGTGCGGCCGAGGAATTGACCGACTCGCAGGTCCGCCATCAGATCGAGACCAATCTCGTGGGATCGATCCAATTCGTTCGCGCGGCTCTGCCGCACCTCCGCGCACAAGGTGGCGGCCGCATCCTCCAACTCTCCAGCATGGGCGGCCAGGTCGCCTTCCCGGGCGGATCGCTCTATCACGCGACCAAATGGGGCATCGAAGGTTTCATCGAGGCTGTGGCCCAGGAGGTCGCGGTATTCGGCATCAGCTGCACCATTGTCGAGCCGGGCGGTGCGCGCACAGACTTTCGCCACAGGAGCGCAGTGGTCGGCCAACTTAATTCGGCCTATGACGCCTCACCTTCGCGCATGGTCAACCGCATCCTCAACGACAAAACGATCAAGTCACCAGGCGATCCAGCCAAGATGGTCGACGCTATGATCGCGAGCATCAGCCAGAACCCGGCTCCGCTGCGGCTCGTGCTCGGCAGCGACGCCTATACGATCATTAAGAAAGCTTATGCTGCGAGGACAGAAGCATTGGAAGCGCAGTGCGATCTCTCCTGCTCGACTGACGTAATCGAAAGGAAAGAAGGCGCGCCTTGGTATCAGACGAAACAGAATTGATCCTCAAGTACGGTGGCGGGGTATCGCATACTTACTCGGCGATAGCATCACCTCTCGTCAGCACACAGAGTAGAAAACGCCCCGTCATGACACCAACGCTGCGCTATACTATCCTACTGGTGTGGTCTTTCTCCCGGTAAATTGGCCCACCTTTAGACCTAAGGAGTTTCTCTGAAGCGAGAAAAATCCCAGATGCAGAGTAAGTCTGGGTATTGCTTCCGGGAGCAAGTCACCCATCAATCCGAGATAATGTCACCCGGGTGGGTAGGGCTGAGGGAGGATTGATGCCAACGGAGAGGTTTGCCAACCGATTGCTTTACCAGTGGGCTTATCTCAACAGGTCAAACTAGCTTGATTCTGAAGACAATTTATATAACGTTCTAACACTATGTTTGATAGGAGATCTTCTATGTCTGTATTGTCCGTCGGTTCAAATCTTGAAAATAACGCTTATCTGCAGACGAATACGAGCCAGAACCACGGGGATGTTTCGTCTAATTCGAAAGTAAATACTGCATCGATTGCAACCCAATCAGCGATTGCTGCGGCGTCACAGTCGACAACGGAGGTCGTCACTCTGAGTCCTGAGGCGAACACGTATGCAATGCTCGCGTCACACGGCATCGTGGTTACGCAGATCAATGGTGCCGATCTTGGCATGCCGTCAGTGCCACAAGGCAGCAGTACCGCAACGATGATTAGCGATATAAAGGCGATGGGAGAGGCTTCTCCTGCGGTACCGGTTGGCACCGATGACAAACCGGACGGAGAGATCACGTCATCTGCTTTCGCTCAGGTTGTCAAACAGTTCGGGGGCACAAAGCAACAGGCTGATCAACTTTTTACTGCATTTGATACGAATGGTAGCGATTCTCTGTCAAATGCTGAAGTGCTGCAAGGTCTCGCTTCGGTATCTACTGATAGTAGCAGCTCTACTGCGCAGTCACTGTTATCGCTGATGAACTATGGTAATAGTGGTACCAGCGTGAGCCAGGATGGCTTCCTTGCATTCGAGACTGCTCTGATTGCGGCTGAGACTCCGTCGTCGTGATCGCATTGATCAAATGCCTGTTGCCGATTTGATCGGATATCAAGTTAAGCAAGAGGATGGCTTGCCAGTTACCTCGACCGGGGGCTTGAGATTTCCGCCCCCGAACAAGAGGTTTATTTCCGTGGGCCGTTATCCCGACCGCCGCCGGAGGGCTTTCCGGTTGTGCTCGGATACCCAGCGCCCTTGCCGCCGGTGGACTGGCCACTGCCATTTGCCATCGCAATCTCTCCCTATTGATGTTGTTTCGAGGTCGGACTGCCCGGCCTCGTGCCGCCCATGTTAGGGCGTGTCCGGCGGACCGGTCCAGCCGTGGGGCACCCACGTTCTATATATGATAATGTCCTTTATCAGACTCATACGGTACGATAGGCTCCCGTTGCGATTTGAGAGTGGAAGGCTAATCACATGGGACTAATCATGCCGGTTGGGTTCAGGATCGACCCAGATGGGGTGCGGTGCATGATCTGCAGCGCTATGGTTAGCTGTGATCTCGATACCGTTCCAAAATGTGGGCAGTGTAGCCGAGGGTATTGCCCAAGCTGCACGGCCGATAGCGATCGGCGGTCCAAATTGCGATGCGGGGGCGAGATGACGGAGTGCCCGCTCAACCTGTCAGAGTCGGAGACTACAGTATGACTATGCGATCATGCCTAGTGGGACGCTAACAAGCAGCGTCGTCAAAGCCTAGAAATCGTACTGTGAGAGACATTGTAGCTCCGGGCGATTTCGCGGGTCGGCTCGCCGGCCTCGCGCCGCTGTAGAGCTTCCCGTTTTTGATGGTCGGTCAGCTTCGGCTTCCGGCCCATCCTCACGCCTCGCGCCTTGGCAAGCTTCCGGCCCTCGCCGGTGCGGGCGCGGATCAGTTCACGTTCAAACTCGGCCAGGCCGCCTAGAACGGTAAGCATTAGGCGGCCATGGGCGGTGGTGGTATCGGCCCAGGCGTCGCTCAAGGACCGAAAGCCGGCCTTTTTAGCGGCGATCGCCGCGAGGGTGTTAAGCAAGTCTCGGGTTGAGCGAGCGAGCCGGTCCAGCCTGGTCACCACCAACACATCCCCGTCCGCCAGTTGCTCGAGCGCTCGGCGCAGCTGGTTCCGGTCGGTCCTGGCGCCGCTGGCCACCTCTCGGAACACCTTTTCACAGCCGGCCGCCTTCAGCTGGCTGACCTGCGCCGCCACGCTCTGGCCGTCCGTCGATACCCTGGCATAGCCATAAATCATCTCCTGACTATGCACCGGACTTCTGCACCAGAAAACCCCGCTTTCTGCCTGGGGTTAGATTTGGTGCATAATTCTTGACTAATGAAACAACGAAACAACGAACCAGGCTGTACGGCGTTGGAAGGACGAGTGCGCGTCTGGGTAGCGATCCGCGCCGTGCTGACCGCCAAGGTCAGCACGGGAACTCGTCTAGCCGAGGCTGCGGATTGCTGTGTGTCTGAGCGGCCAGCGGGGATAGGACAACGGCCATGGTAAGGACCATGACTTATAGAACATGAAGACCAATACTTAGAATTTCGGATTCTGTCCAAGCGAACCGTTCCGAAAACCCGGCCTGCCATCAGAACAGTACGCCCGCCTCCAGCAGTGCGGTTGCCTGATTACGCCCCGAGGCAGAATCGCCGTAACCGGCTGAACCTGAAGTGCCGATACGGGTCAGATGCAGCACTCCAAGGTCACCGCGCACGAACAGGTTCTTGTGCTGCCACGTTGGTGTGACCGAGATCCCGAGACCTTGCGCGCCTGGGTTGAGGAACCAGGTGTCTGGTCCGTTACTAGAGAAATACTCCACCCAAGCGCCCAACGAGTACGGCGACTTACCAAAGCTGTAATCGGCAAACACGACTGCGCCAAAATTGCTCGAGAAGCGGGTCATGGCAGCGGACCCAGGGGTGACCAGAGAGTGGTCAGGCAGCGCGTACACGTACTGAATTTCCGGCACCAGATTGAGGTTACCGATCGTGTAGTCATAGAAACCGCCAATCACGGTGGAGTTGGCCAGATTCACGGCGCCCGGAATGTTGCCGATGACAGTTTGGCTGAACGGCAGACTGGCCGAGCCATAAAAATGGGCGTTGAGCCCCGTTCGCCCGAGGTTCGTCGCGCCGTAGACGCTCACGGCATTGTCGTTATTGATCGTGTAAGTCGTCAATACTTGAAGATAGTTCCAGACCCCGGTGTCAAAGCCGTCACCAAAGTTCACAGTGGTCGATATCGGCCCAAACGTATAAGCGGCTTCCACGCTTCTGCTCGGCCCATTTTGGACGGCGAAAATTTCGTCGTAGAACACGTTGCTGTTATTCCAATCCAAGCCGGCCGTGTAACCTTCGAGCGTATCCAGATGGCCGAAGGAAATCTTGAAATTTGGCGTGGGTGCGAGCGTGATGGCGCCGAGATAGAGGGGGCCGGTTGGGTATGTCTGTAATGAGGTCTGGCTGGGTGCAGTGCCCAACACGAAGGTCCCAGTTGAACCGAATTGAACGTCGAACTGCACCAAACCGTCGGGCTTCTGCAGCTCGATGATTCCGTTCGCGAGCTTCGTGCCCGTTGCCTGGTTTGTCCCGAGCAATCCGGCGCTACCCGTGCCGGAGAGGACATAACCATACCCATCCACCCCGCCGCTCAATTGCAACTGTCCTAGGGGGCCAGCGTTAACCTCGATTGGTGAGGGGGAATTGAGGGCACGGGCGGGCGGAATCATCCCCAAGACTCCCGCGATCCCGAGCGCGGCGCTCGTCAGCGCGCTTCGATTGCCGATGCGCCTCGTCATGTCAGACCTCTTCAGGTAGGGGTTTGAAAGGCGCATGTTGCTGTTCCCAAAGAATGTCATTGCACCAACGAATCAGCATGGCATCGTCAAGAAAGTGAGGCCACGTCGGCTTCAGACCATGATGCCGCGATAGCGAAACTCGGTCATCATGCCGGTCATCATGTGATAGAGATTATGGCAGTGAAGTGCCCACCGTCCTGGATTGTTCGCATCGAAGGCAAAGCGGACGCTACCCATCGGGGTGACTACGACCGTATCTCGTACCGCCCCGTTGATCGGTCTTCCATTGACCGCAATCACCTGAAACGTATGACCGTGCAGATGTATGGGGTGGGCCATCATCGAATGATTAACCAAATCGATCTCAACACGCTGCCCCTTGGTCAGCATGATCGGCCCGATTTTTGGCCAGTACTCCCCGTTGAGAGCCCACGCATAGGGCTGCATTGACCCGGATAGGACAATCCTGTGTCGCAGATCCGGCGCGCGTGGCGCGAGAGGATGGCGTGCGGTCAGCTTCACTTCAAGGCTGTTATCGACGGGCCCGGCGATTGTCTCCGACGCCTGCGTGATGCGGGTGATGGGAGCCCCGCTGGTCGCCAGCACAATCCCCGTACGTCTTCGGGTTCCCTCAAGTTGAGCGACGATCGGAAAGGCGCCACCTTCGGAAGGAACATCGATCAGAATGTCGAGCCGCTGGGCCATCGAGATCGGAAACCGCCTGCCGGGCACCGGGATCACACCGTGGCCATCGGCGGCCACGACGCGGCCTTCGAGGGCGCCGAGATCGATCCAGAACTGGCTCGCCGACGCGCCATTGATGATGCGCAGGCGCAACCGCCCGGAGCGGGCCACCCTAACAATTTCAGGATCGTCGAGCGTCCGGTCGTTGGCGAGAAACGCGTCGTAATGGACGTCGTTGAGGTCCATCGTCCCGGGCGTCATTTTCATGCCCGACATGGTCCCCGACATCATCGCCATGGAGCCCATTGGCATTTGTGACATTGCCTGGTTATCACTCGCCGGTTCCGTCATGTTCATCGCCGGCGCGGGCACGTTTTCACTCCGGTGTGCCATGTAGTTGACGTCCGCCAGGCTCTTTCCGGTCAGGCCCGCCAGGATCTCGGCCCCGGACCGAAAGCTGAAATCATGCAGCATCAACACGATTTCCTGCCGGTCTTCTGCAAGCTCCGCCGCGTCATGAACGATCAGCGGGGCTGTCATCAGGCTTTGTTCCTGGAACCCATCATGCGAGTGCATCCAGTAGGTGCCAGCGATCGGCTGGTAGTCGTAGGTGCTGATCCCTCCGGCCCCGATTGGCGGCGTCTGGGGCCAGGGAAACCCGTCCTGCATCCAAGGCGGCAGCTGACCATGCCAATGGATGATCGTGCTTGTATTGAGGCGATTGACGAGTTCCACGCGGAACGCCTCGTTGGGCGCGAGGGAAAGGCCGGGCTTCCCGTTCGGGCCGGACAGTCGGAACACTTTCGCAGCCTTGCCGTTGACGTCAAGAATGCTTGTATCAGCCACGAGATGATTGAAGGGCGGAACGGCAGCCGACGCTGCGCGCGACAGAGCGGGCGACGTTCCAGCTGCAACCGCGGCCCCGATGAACTGGCGCCGAGACAGGTTATTCATAAGATCACTTTCCTCAATGAAGATAGATTCGAAGCTATATCCTTCGATGATGTCCCGTGGGCGCGGCGGAAGCGAAGGTTAGAACACCGCCCAATCTGACGGAATCAGACCTTCCGGTAGGCAATTTGGACTTTCGGATAGGATGCCGCAGATGCCCCGATTCCGGGGTATCTGGCATGAGCAAGAGGCGCTTTTCACCTCGTTAACGAACCTTGTAGCCTTCCTCCTCGATCGCCTTGATCAAGGCTTCGGTTTGGATTGTTGCGCTTTTTGCCTCGATCTTGACCAAGCCTTCTTTCAGGTCGACCGCAACATTCGCCTGCGGCGCGACAGCATGAACCGCCTCGGTCACGGCCTTAACACAATGCCCACAGGTCAGGCCTTCAACTTTGAATTCCAACATATCCACTCCATCGACTGGTCCAGGACGGAGGGCCTCCTCCATCCGTGCGAACTCTGGCGTCAGCGGAACGCCTGTTCCGCCAGGAACTCGCACCGTTCGCGGATAGACGTTTCCATAGCGGGAAGGTCAAGTAGCCCTGCGGACAAAAACCGGCTTGACCTTCCCGCGATGGGAAGGCGCACCCAAAGCGCGTGCGCCCACGCCACATGGATGGAATTCAGGAGCCTAAGATGAGTGAGCCCAGTTTGATTGACCGACAGGAAGGCGACGACGCCGTGATCCATGGCGGGACGACCATGGATTTCGGCGTCGAGGGCATGACCTGCGCCTCCTGCGTCGGCCGGGTCGAGCGCGCCATCCGGCGCCTGCCCGCGGTGGCCGATGTCTCGATCAATCTCGCCACCGAACAGGCGCGTGTGACCTTTACGACGGACACCCCCGAGATCGCGGCGGTGACGGCGGCGGTGACCAAGGCCGGCTATGGCGTGACCGCACAGCATGTCGAACTGGCGATTGCAGGCATGACCTGCGCCTCCTGCGTGGGCCGGGTGGAACGCGCGTTGCGCCAGGTTCTCGGCGTTAGCGACGCGCAGGTCAATCTCGCGACCGAAATCGCCCGCGTTGAAGGGATCGGCATCGATGAGGCGGCGCTGATCGAAGCGGTGGAACGCGCCGGCTACGGAGCGCGCCGCGTCGATGACGGCAACACGGCAAACGA
>Ga0310811_10003212_pt1 | contig 20526 bp, 17 predicted proteins | sample YCmetagenome_FD_207642 | JGI IMG/M metagenome (GOLD analysis project Ga0310811, IMG submission 207642) | Soil microbial communities from experimental microcosm in Duke University, North Carolina, United States - YC | ecosystem: Engineered > Artificial ecosystem > Soil microcosm > Unclassified ...
TAAGCTCCGAGAAAGCCGGTGCCGCCTGTGACCAGTACCATTCCTTTTGAGTTAAGATTGTTCAGTTTCATAGGAGTAATATCCCTTTCCCGACTTTCTGCCCAATTCCCCTTTTTGTACCCTTTGTTCCTGGATCGGGGAAGGCCTGAGCCGTTCTGGCCGGCCCATGGCTTCGTAAACAGAGCAGCTTACGGCATAGTTCACATCATTGCCGATGAGGTCCATGAGACGGAAAGGTCCCATTTTAAAGCCCGAGGCTTCCATGAGTGTATCGATCGTTTCAAAATCTCCTATACCCTCTTCCGCCAGCTTCAACGCTTCCAGGTAATAAGGGCGTGCGACATGATTGACGATAAATCCCGGGGCGTCCTTACATAATACGGGGGTCTTTCCCATCCGCCTTACCGTTTCGGTAAGGATCCGGGTAGTGGCCTCATCCGTATATTTCGTATTGACCACCTCTACTAATTTCATCAGGGGGGCGGGGTTGAAGAAATGCATGCCGGCTACCCGCGCGGGATAGGGTATTTTTTCGGCCAGGGCCGTAATGGATAAGGAAGACGTATTAGAGGCAAGGATGGTTTGGGCGGAATTGATCGCCGCCAACCGATGGAACAGGTCCAGTTTGACCTCGGGTTTTTCCACTATCGCTTCGATAATAATGTCCGCCAGGCATTCGGAGAGATCGTTTACAAAGGACAGCCGGCTCATAATGGCTGGTGGGTCTTCTCCTTCCAGCTTTTTCTTTTCCGCCAGTGTTTGCAGGCTTTTTTCGATGCCTGCCCGGCCTTTTTGCACCATGCCGGGATCCACATCGTATAACAGGGTGCGGTATCCTCCCATGGCAGCTACCTGGGCGATGCCGCTGCCCATGGTACCCGCTCCGCAAATGCAGATTGTCTGATTCATGATGTTGGGAAGTTCGGTTCGTTGCTCATTTTTACACGGCGCCGGTGAACTGTTTCAAAAATCGCACGTCGTTCTGTGAGTACAAACGCAGGTCATTTATCCGGTATTTTAGCTGGCAGATACGTTCGACGCCCATACCGAAGGCAAATCCCGTATACTTATTGGAGTCAATCCCGAAATTTTCCAGCATTTTGGGATGCACCATGCCGCTACCCAGGATCTCCACCCAGCCAGTATGTTTGCACACAGGACAGCCGCTACCTCCGCAGATACGGCAATTGATATCCATTTCAGCGCTGGGTTCGGTAAAAGGAAAATAGGAAGGGCGGAAACGAACCCGTACCTCTTTACCGAACATTTCCTGGACAAAGAAATACAGGGTCTGCTTCAGGTCGGCAAAGGACACATTCTCATCCACATACAAACCTTCCGTCTGATGAAAAAAACAATGCGCTCTTGCACTGATCGTCTCATTCCGGTATACCCGCCCGGGGCAGATAATACGGATAGGGGGCTTTTGCTTTTCCATCACCCGGGCCTGTACACTGCTGGTATGGGTCCGCAGCAACCAGTCGGGTTTCTGATGAATATAAAAGGTATCCTGCATATCGCGGGCAGGATGGTTCTCAGGAAGGTTCAGCGCGGTAAAATTATGCCAGTCGTCTTCGATCTCAGGGCCTTCTGCTACAGAAAAACCCAGTCGTCCGAAGATATGGACGATCTCGTCGCGCACCAGGGTGATCGGGTGGTGGGTGCCCAGGGGAAGGGGATCTCCCGGTAAGCTCAGGTCGATCTTTACGGCCGAAGCGGCTGCGCCGTTCCCGAGGCTGTTTTTCCAGTCTTCATATTTGGACTCCGCCAGTTGCTTGAACTCATTCAGGATCTGACCGAACTCTTTTTTCTTATCGGCCGGAACATTTTTCATCTCGGTGAACAGGTTTTTCAGAATACCCTTGGTCCCGAGAAATTTAATACGATAAGCTTCCAGCGCCTCAGCTCCATTGGGAGTAATGGACCCGATCTCCTGCCGGTAATCCTCAATCTGTTGTAACAATTGCTCCATGCCGCAAAGATACCTTCTGTCCCTGATTAGTCCCTCTTCATTCCCCGATTTTTCCTGTAGTTTTGCCCCAAATTGCAAATACATGCCGCCAAACCTCCATATAAGTGATTTCCTGGATCCTGTCAACCTGTCGGAATTATCACAGGATCAGGGATATAAGGATGGGCAGATCGGTAAACAGATCGATGCGTACGATGAATTTTTCCCCGATCTTTTTGAGGCCGACCTGGTGATCGTAGGTTGTGAGGAAGAAAGAGGGATTGGCAGGAAAGGGAAGGAACAGGGCGCGCCCAATGTGATCCGCGAACAGTTTTACCAGCTTTTCTGCTGGCATCCGGATATCCGGTTGGCCGATGCAGGGAATATTCGGGCCGGGGCCACCCTCGCTGATACCCATGCGGCACTGAAAACAGTTCTCCGGGAACTGACAGGCATCGGCAAGACCGTCGTCATCCTGGGCGGTTCCCATGACCTCACCCTGTCCCAATATTATACCTATGCGGACAAAAAACATATTATCGAAGCCACCTGCGTTGATGCGCTGATAGATCTGGATATTCATTCCTTAAACCGCAGCGATAATTTTCTCATGGAAATGCTGACGGGAGAGCCGAATTATATCCATCATTACAATCATATCGGCTTCCAAAGCTATTATGTGCACCCCCACATGCTGGAGACCATGGATAAATTACGGTTTGACTGCTTTCGCCTGGGCAGCGTAAAAGAAAATATAGAAGAAATGGAGCCGGTCATCCGTAATTCCCATTTATTCACCTTTGATATCTCCTCTATCGCCAATGCCTATGCTCCCGCTAACCAGCTCTCTCCGAATGGCTTCAGCGGTGAGGAATCCTGTATCCTGATGCGCTATGCCGGATTAAGCCATAACGTCAATACCGTAGGGATATACGGGTATATTCCTTCCAAAGACAAAGACCAGCTTACGGCCCGTCAGATCAGCCACATGTTATGGTACCTGATAGACGGGAAAAGCCGGGGGAGACGGGAAGCTGCCCTGACGGAAAGAGATTTCTTCGTTGAATATCACACTGCCTTTGCAGAAGTGGAGACTACTTTTCTGCAAAGCAAAAAGACCCAGCGCTGGTGGATGCAGCTGCCGGATCATAAATATATTGCCTGTTCCTATCAGGATTACCTGCTGGCCAGCAGCAACCAGATCCCCGAGAGGTGGCTGAGAGCTCAGGAAAGGGGATAGAGCCGATAGGGTAAGTCCCGGGAAAGGGGATAATATTTAATTTTACTGTCTTGAAAGAGATACCCCGATATAAATTAGACCAGCACTACCACCCGGTACACAGGGTGGCAGAGACGACTACGGTATTCGGTTACAACGGGCTGCCTTCCGATCTGCGGATAAAGGATTTCGAATTGTATTCCAGTGAAGGACTTACCCGCAGCATGGGTCCTCTCCGTTCGGAATTTTACCGTATAGGACTTACGATCAGGGGTACTTGTGACGTGCAATTGGGGCTGGAGCATTATCGTCACCGGCCGGGCACGGTAAACTGCACGTTTCCCAACCAGCTGTTCTCCAAATCCAATATAAGTGAGGATGCTTTCGGGTATTATATCCTGTTTAACCCCAACTTTCTCGACACCTTGATTGCTGAAAACAGGATCGCGGAAGAATTTCCCTTTTTCAGCTATGCGGGAATTCCCTTTTATCAATTGGAGCCGCCGGTTGTCCGGAAAATAGAGGACCTTATGCTGAAGATCAACGAAGAGCTGCAGCATAGCAAATCTGAAAAAGAAAAAGCCATTCAGCTCTATCTGTATCTCATCCTGCTGGAAATGAAACGCAGCTATCAGGAGCAGGGGCTGGGGCTCTATACCAATATACCCGAGACGGCTGTTCTTGCCATGAAATTCAAAAAACTTGTCCAGCAATATTACCTGGAGAAGCAGCAGGTTGCCGATTATGCGGAGCTGCTGCATGTCTCCCCGAACCACCTGAACCGGACGGTGAAAGAAATGTCCGGAAGAACCGCCTCCGATCATATCGCAGAGATGCTGCTACAGGAAGCCAAAGCCCTGCTGAAACACACCGACCTCTCCGTCGCCGAGATCGCTTACCGCCTGCAGTTTAGCGAACCCTCTTCATTTTCCCGCTTCTTTAAAAAAGCAACCGACCGGACGGCTCATGATTTCCGGTTAAATGCATGATCGGGTCAATAGGCCGCATAATGCGGATAAGGACCGGGTAAGTCCTTTGCTGCAATTTTGTATAAATAAAACGATACAAGATGGGACAGCAATTGGAAAACAGGAGAATTATAATAGCCGGCGGCACTTCCGGTATTGGACTGGTTTTGGCAAAAATGCTGGTGGAGGATAAAGCTTTGGTAACCGTCACGGGTCGGGATACCGGAAAATTATCGGCGGTGAAAGAAGATTGCCCCCTTATCAGAGCGATTGGGATAGACGCCCGCGACATTAAAGCCCTGGAGCATTTCTTCCGGGATGAAAAAGAGGTCGATCATCTCGTGATAGCTTTGAGCGGAGGCAAGGGTGGGGGAATGTTCAGGACCCTGTCTTTGTCCGAATTACGCGAGGGCTTTGAGAGTAAGTTCTGGCCGCAGTTGCAGACTTTACAGACAGCCCTGCCTTATATGAACCCCACCGGCAGTATCACCCTGATCACAGCGATCAGCGCCACGGCTAAATTGCCGGGCACTTCGGGACTAGCCGCCATCAATGGGGGCCTGGAGCTAATGGTTCCTATCTTATCCAAAGAGCTGGCGCCCCTGCGGATCAATGCTGTTTCTCCCGGCGTCATTGACACTCCCTGGTGGGATTTTCTCCCAGCAGCTGCCAAAGACGAAACTTTTAAGGAGCTGGCTTCAAAAGTCGCGGTGGGCCGCGTGGGGCGCCCGGAAGAAGTGGCGGCCACCATCCGTCATCTTATAATGACAGAATATATGAATGGAGTGATAGTCGGCTGCCATGGAGGAATTAGTTAAAGAATTGCCAGAGGGAGGCGCCTGGGAGCGAGAGCCGGAAAGATGAACTTCCCGGCTCTCGGGTGTAATGATGGGCCTTCGGGCCGCGAACCTGTGGTTCGCTTTGGGATATTCTGCGATTTCATGTAGGTTTGAGCCGGGGAATTTAAAGAACCTACCAATTATCATGAAGCAGTTTTTCGGGGTACTCCTGCTCTTTACCGGTATGGCCTGGCAGGCTTGTTCACCTTCGCATTCGATCGGGCAATTCGCACAAAAAGAGCTTTTACAGCAGCCCGGTCTTGAATCCGCCCAGGTAGGCATAAGCCTTTATAATCCTGCAAAAGGGACCTATCTCTATAACTGGCAGGAGAGTAAATATTTCGTGCCCGCCAGCAATACCAAACTGTTTACGCTATACGCCGGTCTGAAATACCTGGGAGACTCCCTGGTAGGCATACGCTACCGGCAGACGGACACGGCGCTGTTCATCGTGCCGGCGGGAGACCCCACCTTCTTACACCCCGACTTTGCCAGCCAGCCGGTGATGGACCTTCTAAAGAAGGCCCAAAAAAATATTTACCTCACCGATGCCAACTGGCGGGACAGGCCCCTGGGACGGGGTTGGCCCTGGGATGACTATAATGATGACTATATGCCCGAACGAAGCCCTCTGCCGGTTTATGGGAATATGATCCGCTGGGTACAGGACTCCGCTTCCGCCTCTTTTTATTCTATCCCGGATGTGAACTGGGAAGTCCGGTTTACGACTGATACCCAGAAAAAAGCTTTTGTGGTACAACGGGAATTTAATAACAACGTCTTTCAAATAACAGAGGGGGAGGGAAAGAATGAAGAAAGGAGAGTGCCCTTTATCACCAATGGTACAGCCTCGGCCGCCATTCTGTTAAAAGACACTGTGGGCAGAACGGTCTTTACGGCTTCTTCCGGAGCTCCTGTTCCCCGTCCTTCCGGGATGACCGGCTCCCGACCTGCCGGCCTCAGCGTTGTTCACTCCCGCCCGACCGATTCCCTGTTCCGGCCTATGATGCACCATAGCGATAATTTCTTTGCCGAACAGACCTTGCTGATGGTAAGCAACGAACGACTGGGATCGATGAACGACGCCCGGATCATCGACACTTTATTAAAGAACGACTTGAAGGGACTCCCGCAAAAGCCTATCTGGGTGGATGGCAGCGGCCTGAGTCGCAACGATCTGTTCACGCCCCTGGATTTTATATGGCTCCTGAATAAAATGAAAGACGAGTTTGGTCTGGCCAGGATGAAAGGGATCCTGCCTACGGGTGGTACCGGCACCCTGGCCAGCTATTACAAAAAGGATAGCGGCGCTATCTTCGCCAAGACAGGCAGTCTTACAGGCGTGGTGGCTCTCAGCGGGTACCTGATGACAAAAAAAGGCCATTTGCTGATATTTTCCGTACTCATTAACAACCATACCGCAGGCGGCACGGCCATAAGAAAGGATATCGAAAAGCTGATAGAAATGGTCCGGGAGAAATACTGACCGATAAACCGGGCAGGACTCAGCCCAAAAAAATAAATCCCCGGAATACCCAACGTTTTTTTCCAAAGAGGCGTACGTAAGGTAAAGCATATAACGGCCAGACCTTTATAAATAAAACTCTTTTTATGGAAAACAAACTTTACACCATTATCTTATTCTTTCTCTTCTCCTGCTGCCTCTCGGCAAAGGCGCAGGACAGTACCCTTTGCAATCCCAGCTTCGGAGTATACTCTTTGGGAAGCCAGGCTAATTTTGTGGCGGTGGACACCCACACCCACGTGCAGCATTATTGGAATTTCGGAGACTCCACCCAAGCCGGTTTTAACAGCAATCTCGCGATTGCCTACCATAATTATAGCCATTCCGGGGTATTTACGGTCACTCATATCATAAGAGATTCCCTGGGCGGGGGCTGTTTTGACTCTTCGGCACAGTCTGTGTCGATCACGATAGCCCCTCCCTGCCAGGTCACTTTACAGGCACAGAGAGATACATTCGATCACCATCGTTATAATTTTTATGCCGGCTATGCGACCAGCGGAGGTATAGATAGCCTTACCTGGTTTGTCAATGACTCCCTTGTAGGCACTGGTCCCTCGCTGCTGAATTATTATCTTTCAGGCGGAATTTATACAGTCTGTGTCAAATTATCCACCAGCACCGGCTGCCGGGCGGAGCAATGCCAGCAGCTCCTGGTGGGAACTACGGATTCCTGCGGGATATCTCCTTCGTTCGGGTATGTTGCCGACTCCTCCAATCCTCAGCGTATCCGTTTTATCCCTTTACCGGATAGCAGCGGTTATTCCTATCTCTGGGACTTTGGGGATGGGATTTCTTCCACGGTAAGAGATGCCGTTCATGGCTATGCGTATGGCGGTTACTTTACTGTATCGCTCACCGTGACCAAACATAATGGAACAGATAGCTGCCAGAGCCATACCAGCGGGACGGTGTATGTAGCAGGAAGGGACACCTGCAAAATAAGCTTTACCTATACGAAGAATCCTTCCAACCCCTATCAGATCACCTTCCATGCGGAGGATAGTACGGGACTGGATTCGCTGACCTGGCTGGTGTTGAATATTTCGGATTCTCTCCACGTCTATTTGTCCGGTCACAACCCAACCTATATTTTCCCGGATTCGGGTTGTTACCTGGTCTTGTTATCGGCAGTTACCCCCGGGGGATGCCGGAGCAGCAGCCAGCAGACGATATGTACCGATACCGTACCGTCCAACGCCCTTAATTTTGTCAGATCCTATCCCAACCCGGCGGCCAGTCAGGCAAACCTCAATCTTAATCTGGCCACGGACAACACCATCCATATCTCGGTCTTCAATAGTATGGGCAACCAGGTGCTGACCACCGTTGTAGCGGGCAATAAGGGGCAAAACCATGTTACGCTTCCGATCAGCAATCTTCCGACAGGGATATACTATATTCAGATACAGTATGGAAATGAAATACGCAGGAGTAAGATCCAGAAGTTGTAAAATATTCATTGGCAGGTATAAAGCGACGACTAAGCATTGCCTTCTTCAGAGGATGACATACAAATATTGATCGGGGGTTGTCTGAAAAACGACCGGAAAGCGCAGGAACAACTGTATAAAAAGTTCTACCAAGCGATGATGGCCCTCTGTGTGCGGTATACAAAAGATAAGAATGATGCCCTGGAAATATTGAATGACGGATTTCTGAAGGTATTTAAAAATATAGATCAGTATGATGCAGCAAAGGCATCGCTGTATACCTGGATGAGAAGGATCATGATCAATACGGCTATTGACTTCCTGAGAAAGAAACAAGTGTATTATGATATGGATGTTTTGCTGGAGGGGCGGGAAGAGGCCGGTATTGAAAATGAAGCTCTTCAGAAAATGAGTGGCGGGGAGTTGCTGAAAGCCATCCGGCAATTGCCCGCCACTACTTGTACGGTTTTTAATCTGTATGTAATAGATGGGTTTAGCCATCGGGAAATAGCGACTATGCTGGAGATCAGTGAAGGGACGAGCAGATGGCATCTGAGTGAAGCCCGACGGCAGCTTAAAATAATAATTCACCTTATGGAAACCAACCCATGATGGAAAGGCACGAACATACGAACCCATGGGCTGACAAGCTACAAGAGGTACCGTTGCCGGATGCCAACGACTCATGGAGTGCCATGGCAGCTCTCCTGGATAAGGAGATGCCCGTGGCCAGACCGCAGGACCGGCGACGCTGGTTGTTGCTCGTCCTGTTGTTGTTGCTGTTGATCGGGGTTTGTAATTGCCCCCGTCTGGGTCACCGGTATCAGAGCGCCCAGTCCGGTCCATCGCAATCCGGTTCTATTTCGACCTCTCCTTCCCCGTCTTCTCCTTCGGCGGACTCTCCTTCGACGGCCGGCCATCCGGTTCCCGCAGGAACTGCTTCGGGCCTCCCTAACCCTCAGCCCCCCACGGACGAGACAGGGCCGGCCCCTGGTCCGGTCTCCGGTAGCCCGGATGGCAGCTCCGGTCGTAGTACAGAGGGCCACCCTGACCATAATAAAGATGGCCTCTCCGATCCAAACGTTCCCGCGAAGACAGGACCCGGAGTTGTAGTTCCCCGGACCTCTTCCCGTCGATCTTCCAAACCCGGTACCCCGGCAATAGCCGGAGTTGCCGTTTTCGCCGATACAGGAGAAATAACGACAGCCGTCTCCGTGACCCGTGGCAAAAAGACAGGAAAAGGCAAACTGACACGGGGCAAGACCTTGATGGGGACACCCGACAGCCAACTCCCGGGGACGCCCGGCAACAAACTTCCGAAATCGCCCGGTAACAAGCTCCCGGAGAGGCCCGATAAAGATCTCACGGTGACGTCTGCCAGGAAAGCCGCCGGTCCGTCCACGCCAAAACCCGCCGACTCAGTCGGCAAAAAGCCTGACCCGTCCACGTCAAAACCTGCTGACGTCGTTGGGGAAAAGTTGGATTCAGCCAGTAAAAAACCCGGCGCCCCAACCACTAAAAACCCGGCGCCCGCCGGCAAAAAGACCGGCGCCCCGGCCGCGAAAAAGCCGGACCCCACTGGCAAGAAACCCGCCGAGTCCGCGGATAAAAAGAAGGCAGATAAAGACAAGCCCGGCGAAGAAGATGATGTAAAAGGCCTGGTCGTGGGAATAGGGCTCAACCAATTCTTTTCAGTGGGTCAGCAGCAAAAATCGGATTATAATTCGGGAGGCACCACCGGCGGGATCGGCGACTACATCCCAGTGCCGATGGCCCGTTACTATTTCAGCCGCAAACTCTATGTGCAATTGGAAGCGCAGTTCAATACTCCCCAGTATACAAAGAAGGATCTGGTGGGCGGCCTGTCGAAGGCAGATACCCTCTCTCCGGGACGGGTGCAGCAAAATTCCGTCATCATTAAAAAGCTCTTTTATTTCAATCTTCCCCTCAGCATACACTACAGCCCCCTTAAAAACCTCTATCTGGGGGCCGGTCTGCAGTATTCAAGACTTAGCAATGGGGTAGGCGTATTACAAAACAGGGTCATCACGACCGGCGCTTCGGATTCCATCAAATCCGCCACCGTATATAACATAAAAGGAGATTCGGTCTATCAGAAAATGAGGACCCATGAGTTCAGGGTCCTGTTCGACATAAATTATACCTATAAGCGATTTATTCTGGGAGTGAGATACAACCAGGCGCTTAGCAAGTTCCTGGATGTACGGCTCTCCGACACGAAGATCACCCAGGCAAGGAACAGCTCCTTGCAGTTATATGCGCGGTATATCTTGTGGGACCATCGCAAAAAAAAGGTGTCACCTTCTAAATAGGTTCTCTACATACTCTTTCCTGAACTCGATGTAGGTAGGGTCTCCTCCGGGAGTAACATTGGGTTGCCTGGCGGCGAACAAACCCTCTACTAATACTCTCATTTCTTTTTCTTCAAGGGAGTTGCCGGGTTTGACGGCTTGCTGCCGGGCCATGGAACGGATAAGTTTTTCCCGTTTGGAGAACTTCATGTCGCTGTTGAAATGTTTGAATTGCTCCAGCAGATTTTCCAGGATTGCTTTTTCATTACCCTGACCGGTGTCCGCAGGTGTCCCCTGTATGATGAAACTATCTTTTCCGAATGGCTCGATCTGATAGCCCAGGACCTGGAGGTCCGCAGTCAGCTCCTGAAGCAGAATAGCATCTGCAGGAGATAACTGCAATGTAACGGGAAACAGGCTTTTCTGGCTGGCGATGCCTTTCCCGGCGGCGGCGTCCAGGTATCGTTCGTACAGGATCCTTTCATGGGCTGCCTGCTGGTGGATGAGGATAAAACTGCGGTTGGTGGGAGTGACGATATACGTATTGAGCAGCTGCTGTAAAGGGCCGTTTTCGATGGGCATGATCCGGGGGTCTGCCTTCTGTCTCCTCTCTGACTCGTCCGAATACAGCTCCTCCAGGCCCCCCATCGCACCCGGGGAGGATGGTCCCCTGCCGGCTGTTTGTCCCTTAGCCGCAGCAGCTTCCCTTCCTTCGGTAGTCTCCCCTTTTCCAGGCTGTCCTGAGGATGGGCTGCCCTCGAAGAAATCTTTCCAGTGTCGCAGCTCGCTCTTATGGGTAGGCTCGATAAAATGAGCCTGGTTCTTTTGGGTAAAGGTCTGGTATAGGGAAGAGGAGGCGACGGAAGCTTTTTTTTCTTCGGAAAGGGGTTTGCTTACCGCGTCCAGCTTCTGGATAAAAGGGTCCAGGTCGAAGTCCAGGGTAGGAGTAATGCTGAATTGGGCCAGTGCATGTTTCACCGCTGCCTGTACAAAGGCATAGACTACTTTTTCATCTTCGAACTTGATCTCCTGTTTGGTGGGGTGTACGTTGATGTCCACCTGGGCGGGATCCAGGTCGATGAACAATACATATAAGGGAAAGCTGTCCGAAGGGATCATATCCTGGAAAGCGTTCATCACGGCATGGTTCAGGTAGGCGCTCTTGATAAAACGGTTGTTCACAAAAAAATACTGATCGCCCCGGGTTTTCTTCGCCGTATCCGGCTTACCGACAAAACCATAGATATTGAGATAGTCTGTATTCTCCTGTACGGACACCAGCTTGGCATTATAGGCGCCGCCGAGGATCTGTACGATACGTTGCTTCAGGCTCCCTTTTTCCAAGTGCATGAGTTCCTGCTGGTTGTTGCTCAGGGAGAAAAAAATGGCAGGGAAAGACAAGGCCACGCGGGTGAATTCCTCCACGATATGCCGCATCTCCGCCGCGTTGCTTTTGAGGAAGTTTCTGCGGGCGGGCACATTGAAGAAGAGGTTCTTCATGGCAAGGTTGCTGCCCTCCGGACAGGCGACAGGCTCCTGCCGGATTACGGTGCTGTTTTCCACTTCTATAAACGTGCCCGTTTCGTCTTCCGCCCTGCGTGTCTTTAACGTCACCTGTGACACGGCAGCAATAGAGGCCAGCGCTTCTCCCCGGAAACCCATCGTGCGGATATGGAACAGGTCGTCGATATTCTTTATTTTGGAAGTAGCATGCCGCTCAAAAGCCATACGCGCATCCGTCTCGCTCATACCCTTTCCGTTGTCAATAACCTGGATCAGCGACTTGCCGGCATCGGCGACGATCAGCTTTATTTCCGTTGCTCCCGAATCCACAGCATTCTCCAGTAATTCCTTCACGGCACTGGCCGGGCGTTGGATCACTTCTCCGGCAGCGATCTGATTAGCAATGTTATCGGGCAATAATTGAATAATGTCTGGCAATTCTACCTTAATTTGTGCCTGCAATTTACGCCGAATATTCGTAAGGCCTTTTAAGTCCGCTTTGATATGAGAAATTTTTTTATTCTTTTCATCCTGTTTACCCGCATTCTTATCGTCTCTGGCCAGCAAAGTCCCACTCCTGCCGCTAAGGCTTGGGTGGACAGTGTTTTCAAGACCTTATCGGGCGACGAAAAGATAGCCCAGCTGATGGTGATCAGGATGTCTGGCATTGACCAGGTTAACCACCGTATTGTCTTTTATGATAATGAAGTGGGGGATGCCATTAAAAAATACAATGTAGGCGGCATCTGTTTGTTCCAAGGAGGCCCTCTCAGCCAGGCAGCGCGGATCAATTACTTTCAAAGCATTGCCCATACACCTCTACTGTTCTGCATCGATGCAGAGAATGGGGTGGGCATGCGGATGGACAGCGTAATGGGCCTGCCCAGACAAATGATGCTGGGCGCTACCGGCGATCCGTCCCTGGCCTACCAATATGGCCGCCTGGTGGCCACACAATGCAAACGGATAGGGATCCAGGTAAACTATGCGCCGGTCGTGGATATTAATAACAACCCGGACAACCCTGTCATCAACGACCGATCGTTCGGGGAAGACAAGTATAAAGTCGCGGAAATGGGCGTGCAATATATGAAAGGGATGCAGGACCTGGGAGTAATGGCCTGCGCCAAACACTTTCCCGGGCACGGTGATGTCTCCGTAGATTCTCATTTGGACCTGCCCGTCATTAACAAGTCCGAAAAACAGCTGGACTCCCTGGAACTGTATCCTTTTCAGGAGCTCTTCCGGGCCGGAGTGGGCAGCGTGATGATCGCGCACCTGTACATCCCCGCCATTGACAACACCCCCAACCAGGCTACCTCTCTCTCCAATAAGACCGTTACCAAACTGCTGCGGAAAAAACTGCATTATCAGGGGATCAGCTTCACCGATGCCCTGGAAATGAAAGGGGTGGCAAAATTTTATCCTGATGGGGACGCTGCCGTGCAATCCCTGATAGCGGGGAATGACATGCTCTGCCTGCCGGGGGATGTCGCCCTCAGCATCGGCAAGATCAACGAGGCCATCAGCCGGAAAAAAATAAAATGGAAGGATATCGATAGCCGGGTAAAAAGGGTGTTATACGCAAAGTACTATTATGGGCTGGCGGATAGAAAGCCGGTGGATACCGTCCACCTGACGGAAGACCTGAACGAAGGGGTAAAGGAGATGCGCCGGCAGGTGGCGGAGAATGCCCTGACCCTCCTGCGTAAAGGGGATGCTGCTATTTTTTCCCTGCTTTCGGGAGGGGTGGCTCCCGCCGCCAATATGGCCCTCCCTGCCACGGGCAATGCCCCCGCTACGGTACGTGTTGAAAATGATGCGGCCTCCCCTGTCCGGGCTGAAAATGCCGCCGGGGCCGTCAAAAAAAGAAAGATAGCCTATATCGGCATGGGGCTCACCGGCGATAATGAGTTCAGCCGGAGGATGCGGGCAGATTACAATGCCCATGTTTATTACTTCGATTATTCCCTGGACAGCGCCAAAGCGGCTGCCGCCCTGGAACTGTTGAGCAATCGATATGATGCCCTGGTCATCGGCCTTCATAACTTCGCCCGTTTTCCGGCGCATGACTTCGCCATCAGCCCTTCTGCCATCTGGCTGCTCCGGCAGTTGCAGCAAAAGAACAGGTCGGTCACCCTGGTATTTGGCAATCCCTATGCCCTTAAGTTCACCTGTGATGCAACCACGCTAGTCGCCTGTTATGAAGATGATGAGATCACCCAGGACGTTGCCGCCGATCTCCTGAACGGAAAATTTGCGGCAAAAGGCAGGCTGCCGGTCTCTGTATGCGACTGGAAGGCCGGGGCCGGTATTATGGGAGCGGATCGTGTCCTGCCTTCGGTGATCCCGGCTACCGTGGGTTTGAATGCCGAACGCCTGCAAAACATCGACTCGATCTGTAAGGAAGCGATTGCTAAACAGGCGACTCCCGGTTGTGTGGTCCTGGTGGCAAAGGATGGGAAGATCGCGTATGAGAAGGCTTTTGGTTATCTTACCTATGATAAAACGGAACCAGTATACAAAGAGACGCTGTATGACATGGCCTCCTGTACAAAGATCTGCGCCACGACCATGGGTGTGATGAAATTATTTGATGAAGGCAGGCTGGATCTGCAGAAGACGTTGGGGGACTATCTTCCCTGGGTAAGAGGCACCGACAAGGCTTCCCTGCGGATCTGGGATGTGCTGCTGCATCAGGCGGGATTGAAAGCATTTATCCCCTTTTATAAAGAGACGATCGACACGACAGCGGCGGGATGGCCGCTCCCCGGTATTTATGCGGCGAAGCCGGATAGCCTGTACAGTGTCCGGGTGGCGGAGAATATGTACCTGCGTCATGATTGGGAGGACACCTTGTATCAACGTATCCTGCAAAGCGTCCTGGGGCCGAAGAATAAATATATCTACAGCGACAATGATTTTATCTTCATGGGTAAGGTCGTGGAGGCTATCAGCGGCATGCCACTGGATGAGTATGTGAAGAAAACCTATTATGACCCCTTGGGGATGAGCGCCAGTGGTTTTAAGCCCAGGGAGAGATTCCCTTTGGGCCGCATTGCCCCGACGGCGCAGGAACCCATTTTCAGGAAGCAGTTAATCAGGGGAGACGTACATGACCCCGGTGCCGCCATGTTTGGCGGAGTAGCCGGGCATGCAGGGTTGTTTAGCGATGCCTATGATCTGGCCCTGTTGGAACAGATGCTGCTGAACGGGGGTACCCTAAATGGGCAGACCTATCTGAAAAAAGGAACGATCGATTATTTCAGCGCCTATCACAGTGATATCAGCCGTCGGGGGCTTGGTTTTGACAAACCGGAGAAGGACAATGCCCATCGCAAAGAACCTTATCCCTGTCTATCCGCCTCTCCGGAGACCTTTGGTCATACAGGATTTACCGGTACTTGTGTATGGGTAGACCCGAAGTACAATCTCATTTTTATCTTCCTCTCCAACCGGGTCAGCCCGATAGAAAATAATCCGAGACTATCCTCGCTGAGCATTCGGGGAAGGATACAAGAGACGATCTACCAGGCGATGGGAGTGGATACGGGGACGCCATTGCCAGACGAGGGGCACCCGAAAAAGAAGGCGAAGAAGAAAAAGAAATCGCGGGCCTGCTGCGGGGTTTAGCGCTTCTCCAGTACATTCTTCTGAAAATACTTACAAGCCTGCTGTAACCCGCATTCGCGGCATTTAGGGTTCCGGGCCACGCAGATATAACGCCCATGGAGGATCAGCCAGTGATGCGCTACATGCACCTCCCCTTTGGGGATGAATTCAAGCAATTGCTTTTCCGCCGCCAGCGGCGTCTTTGCATTTACCGTCAGACCGATGCGGGCAGCTACCCGGAATACATGGGTGTCCACAGCCATATTGGGTTGATTATCCACGACAGAGGTGATGACATTCGCCGTCTTGCGGCCTACTCCCGGAAGTTGTACCAACTCATCTACTGTCAGGGGTACTTCCCCATGGAATTGGTCCTCCAGCATCCTGGCCATTCCGATCAGATGCTTCGTCTTGTTGTTGGGATAGGAAATACTTTTGATAAAGGGGAATAATTCGTCGAAACTGGCTTTGGAAAGGGCCCGGGCATCCGGATATCTCTCAAAAATAGCCGGGGTGGTCATATTAACCCTTTTATCGGTGCATTGCGCCGATAAAATCACAGATACCAATAGCTGGTAGGGGTTATCATAGAGTAACTCCGTGGCCGCATCAGGATTGTTTTCCCGGAAATAATCCAGGACAAATTCGTAGCGTTCCTTTCTGGTCATTGGAAGAATGTTTCAAATGACCACGAATTTACAGTAAACTTTTTCAGGAGTGCTGTACCGGCTCTATAGCAGTCTCCCTGGCATAGTTCATGACCCGTAGGATCACCTCCATGCGGGGAGACACCGTAACCTTATTTAATCCATCAGCAGAAGATTGTAATACCTGTAATTTCTCACGAAGCATCCAGTCTTCCTTTAACGCTGACTCTATAGCAACCGTCAATTCTGGGGAAGACTCTTTGTATAAAAACAGCAAAAGATCCTCCGGTGTAAAGAGTGTCATAGGCAAAACCATTTAATGTCCTAATTTTTTCCGAAGCAGTAAAAGATGAAACGTCCGTAAATAAAACGGTGTTTGGGTACTGTTATTGTCCTCCAAAAACATTTTATTAGGTAGAAAGGGGTTTCTTAAAGTGTTATTCTTTAAGAATCAACGACTTGCACGTGAGTTGTCCTCGTGAATCAGGAATAGGTCTTCGTTGTCCTTCTTCATCAGATATTTTTCCCGGGCATATTTTTCCAAAAGTGCTGGATTGGATTTCAATTGGTCCAGTTCGTGCTGGGTAGTGGTGATCTGCTGCTCGTAATATTTTTTGCTCTGTTCCAGCTTTCTCAATTCCCCTTTTTCCCGGAAGTGACTGGTAATGAAGTCCCTGGCGTCGAAGAAGAGGATCCACACGGTGAAGCCTACCGACGTCAGCACGTATTTATTTTTAAGCCAGGATGGTATGTTGGTGAGCAGCTTCATAAAAAAAGAAGTACCGAAGGCCTGGAAGCCTTCGGTACCACAAACTACAAATTATTTTTTGAATTTAATTCTTCCCTTTGGATAAACGCCGCTGTCGCCCAGCTCTTCCTCTATGCGGATAAGCTGATTGTATTTGGCCAGCCGGTCTGTGCGGGAGGCGCTGCCTGTTTTGATCTGCCCGCAGTTCAGGGCCACGGCCAGGTCAGCAATGGTAGTATCTTCGGTCTCGCCGCTACGGTGGCTCATGATGGTCGTATAGCCGTTGGTCTGGGCTAATTGCACCGCATTAATGGTCTCCGTTACCGTTCCGATCTGATTCACCTTGATCAGGATACTGTTGGCAACACCCCGGTCGATGCCTTTTTGCAGGATCTTGGTATTGGTAACGAACAGGTCGTCTCCTACCAGCTGAACCTTATGGCCGATGGCCTCCGTTAATTTTTTCCAGCCATCCCAGTCTTCTTCGGCCATCCCATCTTCTATGGAAATAATGGGGTATTTGTTCACCCAGCTGGTCCAGTAAGCCACCATTTCATCGCTGGAAAGCTCTTTCCCGCTGCTTTTATAGAACTTGTACTTACCGTCTTTGAACATTTCGCTGCTGGCTGCATCCAGGGCAATGCCGATCTGGCTGCCTACTTTGTACCCAGCGGCTTCGATAGCCTGCAACACGGTTTCGATAGCCTCTTCATTGCTTTGAATATCGGGGGCGAATCCGCCTTCGTCGCCTACATTGGTGCTAAAGCCTTTTTTCTTAAGGACGGATTTTAGCTGGTGAAAGATTTCCACTCCCCAGCGTAGTCCTTCGCTAAAGCTGGATGCGCCTACAGGGACGATCATATACTCTTGATAATCAATCTTATTATCTGCATGAACACCACCATTCAGGATATTCATCAGGGGAATCGGCAGTACTGTGGCGTTGACACCGCCCAGATAACGGTATAGGGGCAGCTTGCTTTCCTGCGCGGCGGCCTTGGCCACCGCCATCGAAACGGCTAACAGGGCATTTGCTCCCAGCTTCCCTTTATTCTCGGTACCGTCCATTTCGATCAGCCGGGCATCCAGGGATGCCTGTTCATTGACCGGGAACCCGATCAACTGGTCAGCAATGATATCATTCACATTGTCAACAGCTTTTAATACGCCTTTGCCTCCATAGACGCCCTTGTCTCCGTCCCGCAGTTCAACGGCCTCATGGATGCCCGTTGACGCGCCACTGGGCACGGCGGCACGTCCGCGATGGTTATTCTCCGTAATGACGTCCACTTCAACGGTAGGATTACCCCGGCTGTCTAAAATCTGTCTTGCATGAATGTCGGCAATGTAGCTCATGATTGGTTCGTTGTTTTTAAATGTTTGTAGTTTATTCGTTGTTATTCCTACGGCATCAATCGTTGGTGGGCGTCAGGGGGCTGGAAGCGGTCAGATGCCGGAAGATATCTTCCAGGCTCTGATTTTCACTTTGCAAAGAAACAATGTTCCAATTGTTTTGCAAAGCCAGCTCCAGCAATTGTTTTTTTACGGCATCGGGATCTTCGGTCTGTAGTTCCCATTCCCGGGCGGACAGGGTATTAACGGCTTTTACTTTTCTCAGCTGTTCGGGCCATTTTGCATCCAGGGGTTCTTTAAACGATACTTTTACGATGCCGGCGCTGTTTTGCGACCGGAGTTTGCTCAGGCGGTCATCTGCCACCAGCTTTCCCTTATTGATGATCACTACTCTGTCGCAAAGGGCTTCCACTTCCTGGAGGATATGTGAGGAGAAAAGTACCGTTTTATTTTGTCCCAGCTTCCGGATCACTTCCCTGATCTCGATGATCTGGTTAGGGTCCAGACCGCTGGTGGGCTCATCCAGGATCAATACTTCGGGGTCATGGATCAGGGCGGCGGCAAGACCTACCCGTTGCTTATATCCTTTGGAAAGCTGCCCCAGCTTCTTTTTGCTTTCTGGTGTCAGCCCCACCATGCCGATAACGGCTTCTATCTTTTGCTTTTTGTCCGTGACAGAATGGACATCGGCCACAAAATCCAGGTATTCCCGTACATACATATCCGGATAGAGGGGATTGGCCTCCGGTAAATAACCGATCTTTTTCTTCGTCTCCAGGGGATGTTGTTTTACGGAGATGCCGCAGACCACTGCCTCGCCGCCATCCTGTCCCAGATAACCGGTGATGATCTTCATGGTGGTGGACTTCCCGGCGCCGTTAGGCCCGAGGAATCCCACGATCTCCCCTTTATTCACCGTGAAAGAAATAGCGTCTACTGCCTTTTGTTCTCCGTAGATTTTTACGAGATCCTTTACTTCGATGGACATGCTGCTGGTTTACTGTGCGAAAGTAGGTCAATCCGTTTTAAAAAAGTCAGCTCAACCCACCTCTTCATATTCGCCCTTTAGCGCATAATAACCGAATAGCACCAGCCCGATGGCAATGGGGATAAAGATCACGATAAAGACTCCCCATTGGATCCGGGTATCCAATACCGGTTTTTTGGCAATCTCCGCAGCAGCCGTTTTTACCAGGTAAAAAAGGATCAGCGGTCCCAGGATGATCCAGACAATGCCTAATGCTCTTTTGATCGTATTCATAATAATATTTTTACGCTAGCCCTCCTTTCCGGGGATTGGAAGGAATATACAATGCGCCGATGATGAAGCAGATCCCTGCCACCAGGACAGGATACCAAAGCCCTACCATTTTACTCCCACTGCTGAAAGTAGTGGCGAGCAGCGTGGCGATAAAAGGGGTAAGCCCCCCAAATACGCCATTCCCGATATGATAAGGCAGGGACATGGATGTATACCGGATTTTCGTAGGGAATAATTCTACGAGGAAGGCGGCGATAGGCCCATAGACCATGGTCACATACAGGATCATGATGAAGAGCAGCCCCACCATTTTCAGGTAATCCGCGCTGCTCAGTGTTTTGGCCATCCGGATCTCCGGCTTCAGGCTGGCGCTGCCATTGGCATAGAGGGTATCTTTTTTGGTGGTGGCCAGGATCAGTCCTCCTTCATAATGAGCAAGGGTGGTGGCTGTCCGGATCAGGTTGCCCGTCTTGCCGATAAAAGCCACGCTGCTCTTTATTTCCTTTTGCTCCGGCAGCTCTGTCCGGCGGGTCGTATCGGAAAGGGACAACATTTGCCCGAACAGGAAGTGATAGGACACTACGGCCAGCGCCATTCCGGAAAGCATGATCCATTTACGTCCCACCTTATCGCTCCACCCTCCGAAGAGAAGGAAGAAAGGAGTGGCCAGCACGATAGCCAGGATCATAATGGTCTTGGATTGATCGAAGTCGATATTGCAGACATTTTCCAGGAAGGACTGCGCATAGAACTGACTGGCGTAAAAAACAACGCCCTGACCCATGGCGGCACCGAAAAGGGCCAGCAGCACCATTTTCAGGTTGGCTTTATGACCAAAGCTTTCTTTCAGGGGATTGACAGCGATTTTCCCTTCCGTTTTGAGCTGGGTGAACAGGGGAGATTCGCTCATCTTCAGCCGGATGTAGATAGAGATGATCACCAGCACGATTGAAATGAGAAAGGGGATCCTCCAGCCCCAGTCATTGAATTTTTCAATGCTTCTTCCGGGGTCCGGGTCCAGCGCATGACGGGTCAAAAGGATCACACCCAGGGAAACCAGCAGCCCCACGGTTGCCGTCGTCTGTATCCAGGAGGTAAAATACCCTCTCCGGTCAGCCGGTGAATGTTCGGCCACATAGGTGGCGGCACCCCCGT
>Ga0310811_10003213_pt1 | contig 20523 bp, 18 predicted proteins | sample YCmetagenome_FD_207642 | JGI IMG/M metagenome (GOLD analysis project Ga0310811, IMG submission 207642) | Soil microbial communities from experimental microcosm in Duke University, North Carolina, United States - YC | ecosystem: Engineered > Artificial ecosystem > Soil microcosm > Unclassified ...
GCACCAGCGTGGTCTTGCCGGAGCCCGAGCCGCCGACGATCGACACGATCTCGCCGCGCCGTACGTCCAGGCTCAGATGCTGATGCACGATGTTGCGGCCGTAGCGCTTGGTGATGTCGATCACTTCAATCACCGGCTCGGCGATCGACGGCACGGGCTGGCCGCGCACGGCCTGGGTGAGTGGCGCGATCATCCGAGCCCCACTTTCTGGAAGAGAATCGCGAACACCGCGTCCGCGAGAATCACGATGGTGATCGAGGTCACCACCGAGGTCGTCGTGCCTTCGCCGAGACTCTGCGAATTGGCCTTGATGCGAAAGCCGAAGTGACAGCCGACGATCGCGATCAGCATGCCGAACGCGACGCCCTTGCCGAGGCCGATCCACAGATTCGCGATCGGCACCACGCCCGGCAACGCGCGCGCGAAGTAGCTCATGTCGATGCCGAGCACGACCTTGGCGGCGATCGCGCCGCCAGTCAGCGCGATGATGTTGGTCCACATCACGAGCAGCGGCATCGCCACGCCGAGCGCGATCACGCGCGGCAGGATCAGGCGCAGGCCGTGCGGGATGCCCATCACGCGCATCGCGTCGAGTTCCTCAGTCACGCGCATCACGCCGATCTGCGCGGTGATCGCCGAGCCGGAGCGGCCGGCCACCAGAATCGCCGAGAGCACCGGGCCCAGCTCGCGGATCACCGCCAGCCCGAGAATATTGACGATGAACTGGTTCGCGCCGAAGAGCCGCAACTGCTGCGCGGACAGATAGCTGAGCACGATGCCGATCAGGAACGCGACTAGCGCGGTGATGGGCAGCGCGCGGGCGCCGGCGTTGTAGACGTTCGCCGAGATCTCGGTCCACGGCGTGATTTTCGGATTGCGCAGGATCGCCAGCAGATCGAGCACGACGCGCCCGAGCATGGCGACGCCGCCGTACAGGTGTTCGAAGAACGAGAAGATCCCGAGGCCGAGGCGCGTGAACGGGTCGTGCTTGACCACCGGCTCAGCTTTCTCGCGCACCGTGTCGAGCAACGCGATGCGCTCGAAGATGTCGCGCTGCGTATCGTTGAGCGTGGTGTCGGGCGGCATCTTGTGGCCCCACACGCGCCACAGCGCCTGGCCGCCGACGTGATCCATCCTGTCGACCCGCGACAAGTCCCACTGGCCGATGCCCTCGGCGCCGGTCAGCGAGCGCAGCAGAGGGATCACATGCCCAGTGGCGCGGTCGCGCGCGAGCGCGAGCGCCGTCCACTGGCCCGAAAGCCGGACGATCTTGCCCTGGCTGCCGGCCGCGACTTCAAGGCCGGGCGGAGTGTCGTAGTTCAAGGATCGCGAGAATCTGGTTATCGGATTAGGGGTCATTGTAGCGAACGCGCGGCCGATAAGCCGTGCTAGAAACCTCATGGAGTTCGCTGTGGCTACAATATGCGCCATGAACGCTTCCAAGACCCCACCCAAGGTCGCGCCCGCGGCTGCAACGGGCGCCGACTGGCGCATCGACCGCGAGCGCGCCGTCGCGCTGTTCGGCGCGCATGCGCACGACTGGCCGATCGAAATCGTCGAGGAAACCGGCTCGACCAACGCCGACCTGATGGCGCGCGTGAAGGCGCTGCCGCGTCGAGCCGGCGCACTGCCGCGGCCGATCGTGCGGGTCGCGTATCTGCAAACCGCCGGCCGTGGCCGCCGGGGCCGTCCGTGGTATGCGGAGCCAGGCAACGCGCTGCTGTTTTCGGTGGCGTGCGTGCTGCCGCGGCCGCTCGAAGGGCTCGCGGGCCTGAGCCTCGCCATCGGCGTCGCGCTGGTCGACGGACTGCGCTCGCTGCCGGTGGCCGGCCCCGGTCAGATCGCGCTGAAGTGGCCGAACGACGTGCTGCTTGAAGGCGACAAGCTGGCCGGCATCCTGATCGAAACCGCGTGGAGCACCGACGACGCCAGCGCCGTGGTGATCGGCATCGGCACCAATGTGAAGGGCGCCGACGAGCTGGCGGCCAAGGTCGGCGCGCTGAACGCCGGCGCACCGCCGCAAGCGCGCGGCACCATGCCGACCGCGTTGCAACGCGCGCTGCCCAATGCCAATCTCACCGACACGCTCGCCGCCGAACTGAATGCGCTCGAACCGGCACTACAACGCTTCGGCGCGGAAGGGTTCGCGCCGTTCCAGGCGCGCTGGAACGCCGTGCATGCTTACGCGGGTCGCGAAGTGGTGCTGCTGGAACAAGGCGAGGAACTGGCGCGCGGCGTGGCGGCAGGCGTCGACGAGAGCGGCCAGTTGCTGCTCGATACCGCCAGCGGCCGCCAGACCATTGCAACCGGCGACGTCTCGCTGCGTCTGGCCGACGGTGCCGCATGACGAGCGGCGCGCCTTATCTGCTGATCGACGCGGGCAATAGCCGGATCAAGTGGGCGCTGGTGCGCGTGGACGGCACGCAGCTCGCGGCCGGCGCGCTGACCCACGCAACGCATGGCGGCTCCAATCAACCCGACTGGTCGAGCATGCCGACGCCCGCCGGCGCCTGGCTGTCCAACGTCGCCGGCGAAAGCGTGGCCAAGCGGATTACGGCGCTGCTCGACGCGCACTGGCCGCAACTGCCGCTCACCACGATCCGCGCCTGCGCGCAGCAATGCGGCGTGACCAATCGCTACACCACGCCGCACACGCTCGGCAGCGACCGCTGGGCCGGCATGATCGGCGCGCATGCGGCGTTTCCCGGCGAACATCTGCTGATCGCGACGTTCGGCACGGCAACCACGCTCGAGGCATTGCGGGCGGACGGCTGCTTTGTCGGCGGTCTGATCGCGCCCGGCTGGACGCTGATGATGCGTTCGCTCGGCGAGCACACCGCGCAACTGCCGACGCTCGACGCCGCCGCCGCCCGTGGCCTGCTCGATGACGGCAGCGCGCCCGACGCGTCGCGCCGCGGCCCCTTCTTTGCGACCGACACACCGCGCTCGCTGTCCGCCGGTTGCACGCTGGCGCAGGCGGGTTTGATCGAGCGGACCTGGCGCGACTTGCAGGATGAGTGGCAAGTGCCGGTGCGGCTGGTGGTCGGCGGCGGCGCCGTGGACGAAGTGGCGAGCGCGCTCAAAGTACCGCATACTCGCCACGATTCGCTCGTGCTGTCCGGCCTGGCGCTGATCGCCGCCGAAAGCGCAACGCAACACGGCGCCTAAGTCGCGGCCCTGAAGACGACAGCGCCTCACTTTTTCTCGACGGGACAACCGACAATGCTTCGCTGGCCGATCGCCATATTGTTACTTGCCAACATCCTGGCATTCGTCGCCGTGCGCGGCGTATTCGGTCCGCCGCCCACCGCCGGCGGACGCGAGCCTATTCACCTGAATCGCGAAGTTCACCCGGAGTGGTTAAAAGTGCAGGCGGTCACGACTGCGCAGGCGACCGATCAGCCTGTCGTCGGCGGTCCGGCGCCGGCAGCGCCGATCGCGGCATCCGAATTGCCGCAGTAAGAAGGCGGGCGGAGACAGGTTCAAGTGGGCGGGGTGGCGCGCCCGGCCTCAGGCCTCCGGCGATATGGCGATATGGCGACGTGACGACATTGCGACGTCATGCCCGCAGCAGCTAATCAGCCTTGCGTGCGAACCTTCTTCAGCAGCGCGGTGGTCGAGCGATCATGCTCGAACGGAATTGCCAGCGCCTTGCCGCCCCAGCCGCGCACGATGGCCGACTCCGGCAGCGCATCCATATCGTAGTCGCCGCCCTTGACCAGCACGTCCGGCCGCAGCGCCGAAATCAACTCGACCGGCGTCTTCTCGCCGAAGCACACCACGTAATCGACGCTCTCCAGCGCCGCCAGCAACGCCATCCGGTCGGCTTCGTTGTTGATCGGCCGGTCGTCACCCTTGCCGAGCATGCGCACCGAAGCATCGCTGTTCACGCCGACGATCAGACAGGCGCCCAAGGCCTTGGCATCGGCGAGATACGTCACGTGCCCGCGATGCAGGATATCAAACACGCCGTTGGTGAAGACGACCGGCGCGCTCAACGAAGGGCGCAGCTTCACCAGTGCATCGCGCGTAAGAATCTTGCGTTCGAAAGTAGCAGCCATCACAAAACGGAAGGAATAGAGAAAATGCCGTCACGATACACGGCGGATGCCATCAAGCAAAACGGTCCGGCAGGCTCACGCCTGCCGGACCGTTTTCTGAAACCTTAAAAACTTTGCGCGGCGTGGTCGCCGAACGAGCCTGAGTTCGCGCATCCACGCATGAACTCACCCGCACCAAGCGCATCAAGCCGGTTGTTCCGCCGACTTCTGATCCGCCTGCAAGCGCGCAACCACTTCCTTGCGATAACGGTTCAATTCCTGCGCCGTATTGAACGTGCGCTCGAACAGAATCGACAGATTGTGCAGAATGCGTTCGACGACCTTCTTTTCCCAGCCGTCGTCGAAACGGATCTGCTCGTCGAGCCAGCGTTCGAGCCACTCCGGGTCCGGCAGGCGCGATTGAATCGTGTCGCGCGGGAACAGCGCCTGATTCACGTGCAGGTTGGTGGGATGCAGCGGCTTTTCCGTGCGGCGTGCCGATGCCATCAGCACACCGATCTTCGCAAACGCGGCACGCGCGATGTCGCCGGTTTGCGCCATCGCTTTCTTCATGTAGCGCAGATACGCGCCGCCATGACGCGCTTCGTCGCGCGAAATGGTTTCGTAGATCTGCTTGATGACCGGTTCGGTGTGCCATTCGGCCGCGCGGCGATACCAGTGATTCAGGCGGATTTCGCCGCAGAAGTGCAGCATTAGCGTTTCGAGCGGCGGCGCCGGATCGAACTCGAAACGCACTGCGTGCAGTTCTTCTTCGGTCGGGCACAGTTCGGGCTTGAAGCGGCGCAGATATTCCATCAGCACCAGCGAATGCTTCTGTTCTTCAAAGAACCACACGCTCATGAACGCGGAGAAATCGCTGTCGTGATGATTGTCACGCAGAAACATTTCCGTGGCGGGTAACGCCGACCATTCGGTGATCGCGTTCATCTTGATCGTCGCGGCCTGCTCGTCGGTCAATAGCGATGCATCGAACTTGTCCCAGGGAATGTCTTTCTCCATGTCCCATCGAACGGATTCGAGCGATTTATAAAGTTCCGGATAAAGCATGGTGTTCATAGTCCCACCCCTGTTCTGCGCATACTGTCTGTGTCTGTCACTACTACATGTAGCAATTTTTGCTTACGACGAACGAAACGCGCCGTTTGTCGGCCAAGCATTCAATTTTACGCGGTAATCGGCTGCCCAGATGCACCGGACAGCAAAGAAGTCCGGGCGTGTGCGCCAGCGCGGCTAACTTTGGATAAGTTAAGCGCTGGGCGGCCAACCGTGGGTGAGGGATACCCTGTGCCTGAGGTCGAGCCAGTCTGCGATGAAAACCGCACCGTCCAGCCCTGCGCCGGTGGTTCCCGGCGTCGAATTAAGCGAGGGCGGCTGGACTGGTTCTTGTCAGCGCACGCCCAAAAGCCAAATTAAGCTTACACAATGATAGCACGCTGACTTGTCCGAACTTGCGCGACGGCAGCCGTAAATACACTAGTTGATTGACCTTTTTCAACAAATCGCACGATTCGCGCAGTGTCGCGGACAATCGGGGGCAAAACCATGACACGCGGCGAATTTATCGTTTAGTGTCGTGCCGGTGCATGGCTTGCCTCCCGCCTTTCGTTCTGTCTGCCGTTCTGTCTTTCGTTCCTGCCGTTAAGTAGACTTTTTCGCGCTTGAACCGCTCGCGCTCGTGCTACCCCCGCGCTTTGCGGCTGCCGGCGCCCGCTTCACAGCCGGTCGTTTCGTGGCGGCCTTCGCGTCGTCGGTCGACTCAGGCGAGGCGCCAGCCGCCGCACTGCCCGCTGCCGATGCGCTCGCCGCATCCTGCTCCGGGTCCGTTGCCGCCCTGCCGCCCGCCGCGGCGACAGCCACTGCCGGTTGCGTCATCGCGAACTGGGCGATCTGGTTGAACTGGGATTGCAGCAGATTCCACCACGCGGACGCGTCGAACGTGGGCGTGGCGGGCGCCTCTTCGCCGTTCTCGGCCGAAGCCGCGTTGTCCGGTTGTGCCGCGGCGCTTTCCGACGACGCGGCGCTTTGCGCGGCCGGAGCGGCCGGATGCGGCCAGCCACTCGCCGGCGTGTGGCTCGGCGCGGCGGATGCCGCAGCCGGCTGCGTCATCGACGACTGCGCGAACGCGCCGAACGCGCGCAGTGTCGCGAGCGTCGCGCGCTGCACTTCGAGCGCCTGAATCGCGGACTGCAGCATGCTCAGATTCAGCTTCAGCCATTGTTCGACCGCGCGCATGTCGGTGATGCGCTTGTCGAGTTCCTCGACGTTGGTGAGCGGCGCCATCATGTCGGACATCATCGACAGCGACGGCCCGAGGCCACCGCCAGGTTGCGCACCGGTGAGCGCGGAGCCGAACGGCGAGAGCCGCAGCATGCCCCACATGCGATCGAGCATCTCAGCGGGCGGAAAACCCGGAAAGCCGGGAAAGGGCGGCGTGGAATCAGTCGTGTCGGTCATGCTTGTCGCCTCGCTGCATAAGGGGAAGGAGTGAGCGCGATGCGCGCGCGTGAGTCGTGAGTCGTGAGTCGTGAGTCGTGAGTCGTGAGTCGATCATACCTTGCAGAACCCCGCGTCAGGTCCGCTCGTCACCCGTCCCGCCGTTGTCGGTGCCGTTGTTGACACCATCGCCCGACGGTTGCTGCGGCGGCTCGCGCCACGGGTCGGCTCCGCCGAAATCGGGTGCGCGGCGCTCGCGCAGCGAGTTCACGCCTTCACGCACGTCCGGTCCGGCAAAACCCATGAATTCCAGCGCGAGCGATGTATCGAACGCGGGCCCCGCCGAGCGCAGCCAGTTGTTCAACGCGTACTTGGTCCAGCGGATCGCCGTTTGCGAACCATTGGCAAGCTTGCGCGCGACTTCGAATGCCTTGGGCAGCAGATCGTTTTCGTCGACGGCGAGCGACACGAGGCCGATACGTTCCGCTTCTTCACCGCTCATTGGCTCGCACAGCATCAGGTAGTACTTGGCCTTCGCCATCCCGCACAGGAGCGGCCAGACGATCGCCGCGTGATCGCCCGCGGCCACGCCCAGACGCGTATGCCCGTCGATGATCCGCGCGCCCTTCGTCGCGATCGAGATATCGGCGAGAAGCCCCGCCACGAGTCCCGCGCCGACCGCCGGACCGTGCATCGCCGAAACGATTGGCTTGCTGCAATTGATCACGTTATAGACGAGATCGCGCGCCTCGCGCCACACGCGCGCGCGCACGTCGAAATCGGTCGCCATGTCCTCGACCAGTTGCAGATCGCCGCCCGCCGAAAAGCCCTTGCCCTCGCCGCGAATGATCGCGACCCGCGTGTCGGGATCGCGGTCGATGTCGCGCCAGATCTCGGCGAGTTCGAAGTGCATGCGCGCGTTGGCGGTGGCGAGTCCGCTTTTGTTCGCGCCCTCGCCGCTCATCACGACTTCGAGCAGGCCATGCGGATGACGATGCAACTGGAGCGACTGGTAGTGCGCGTAATACGCGTCGTTACTGTGTGGTGCTTGAGACATGGTAAGCAATCCGTATGTTGCTGCGTCGGTTGAGTCGGTTGAACCGGGGCCGCGCCGGCAAGCGCATGGGCTGCGAATTCAACGCGGCTGATAAACCCACTTCGCGTTCCTGATTTCGACCATCACGCGCGCCCTTTGATCGAGCCCGAGATGATCGGTGGCGCTCATATTGACCACGCCATTGGTGTCCGCGAGTCCATGCGTCGCTTCGAGCGCATCGCGCAGCGCGCGGCGAAACTCCGGCGTGCCCGGCGCGCCCGCCTTCAGCGCGATCGGCACGGCCTGATTCAGCAATGCGCCCGCGTCCGAGGTGTACGAGCCGAACGCCGACACGCTGCCGGGTCCGCGCAGCGCCTCGAAGCGCGCGATGTAGTCGAGCGCGAGGCGCTTGGCCGGATGATCGGCCGGCAATTGCGCGGCGACCAGCACCGGACTCGCGGGCAGGAAGGTGCCGTTGCAATCGGCGCCGCACACGCGCAGGAAGTCGTTATTGCCGACCCCGTGATTGTGATAGATCAGCCCTTTGTAGCCACGCTCGCGCAGTGTCTTCGGCGGCAGCGCGGCGGGGGTGCCCGCGGCGCCCACCACCACTGCATCGGGATGGGTCGCGAGGATTTTGAGGACCTGGCCGGTCACGCTCGGATCGGTACGATTGAAGCGCTCGCTCGCCACCATGGCCATGTGATGTAGTTGCGCGAATTTCGCGACTTCGGTGTAGAAGGTCTCGCCGAGCGCGTCGGCCTGGCCGATGAACGCGATGGTCTTGACGCCGTGGGTGCTCGCGTGTTCGGCGATCGCCGACGCCATCATCGCATCGGTCTGCGGCGTCTTGAATACCCAGTGGCGTTTCGCATCGACAGGCTCAATGATCTTCGCCGACGACGCGAGCGAGATCATCGGCGTTTGACCTTCGGCGACCACGTCGATCATCGCCAGCGAATTCGGCGTGATCGACGAACCGATGATCGCGTCGACGTGATTCTCGGAGATCAGTTTCTTGGTGTCCTGCACGGCCTGGGTGGTGTCGGAGGCGTCGTCGAGCACGATGTACCCGACTGTCTGGCCGCCGATCTGCTTGGGCAACAACGCGACCGTGTCGCGTGCGGGAATGCCGAGGGACGCGGCCGGTCCGGTGAGCGACAGCACCATGCCGATCTTGACCTGCGCGAACGCCATCGGGGGCAATGCACAAGCAAGCGCGGCGCACAGCGAGCCGGCGCGACGCGCGAGACGAGCGCGCGGCTTGCCCGCGTTCGCGTTCGACGCGCGACAGCGCTCGTTTTCAGATTCAAGGGATTCCAATCGCGGCATGCTGTCTCCTCACGTCGGTTTTTCGTTTTGATGGACGGCCGATGCCCCACTCGCGCGCTGCCGTGCGCAGGTCTCGGGTCTTGAGATTTCAACGGGTCTTATGCGGTCTTTTGTAACACCCAGCGGCCAGCCACCCCGGCCCCCGCCGCCGCGCCAGTCAGTGTAGCCGCGCGCCGGGACGGCGGCATCGGGCGAAACCCTTTCGCCGATACGAGGTTTGCGTCGAGGTTTGCGCGGATGCGCTCTCAGGTCGCGTGCCGCGTTGCGCCCGACAAGCCGGCTTCAAACCAGGCTTCAAACCAACTTCAATCCAGCGGCGCGATGCCCTGCTCGATCGAACCGAAAATCGACTTGCCTGCTTCGTCGAACATTTCGATCTTCACGACATCGCCGTACTTCATGAACTCGGTTTGCGGCGCGCCGTGCTCGATGGTTTCAAGGCAGCGCTTCTCGGCGATACAGCAGTAGCCGCGCTTCGCGTCCTTGTTCGACACGGTGCCCGAGCCGACGATCGCCCCGGCGCGCAGGTTGCGCGTTTTCGCCGCGTGCGCGATCAGTTGGCCGAAGTGAAACACCATATCGGTGCCGGCATCCGGCTGGCCGACCTTTTTGCCGTTCCAGTGGACGATCATCGGCCGGTGCACGCGGCCCTCGCGCCAGTGTTCACCCAGCTCGTCGGGCGTGACCGCGACCGGCGCGAACGACGTGGCCGGCTTGCTCTGGAAAAAGCCGAAGCCCTTCGCGAGTTCGGCGGGAATCAGATTGCGCAGCGACACATCGTTGACGAGCGTGATCAGACGCACGCTTCTGAGCGCCTGGTCGGGCGTGACGCCCATCGGCACGTCGGCGGTGATCACAGCGACTTCTGCTTCGAAGTCGATGCCGAACGCTTCCGACGCGCACACCACGTCGTCTTTCGGACCGATGAAGTCGTCGCTGCCGCCCTGGTACATCAGCGGATCAGTCCAGAATTCCGGCGGCATTTCGGCGCCGCGCGCGCGCCGCACCAGTTCGACATGGTTCACGTACGACGAGCCGTCGGCCCACTGGAAAGCGCGCGGCAGCGGCGCCATGCACTCCTTCGCGTCGAAGGAGAAGGTGTTGCGCGCGCGGCCCTGATTGAGCGCGTCATACAGGTCCTGCAGTTGCGGCGCGTAGAAGGCCCAGTCGTCGAGCACGCGCTGCATGGTGGGCGCGATCGCGTCGGCAATGGCCGCGGTGTGCAGGTCGCGGGACACGACGATCAGTTGGCCGTCGCGCGTGCCGTCCTTCAGCGTGGCAAGTTTCATAGAAGAGTGAACCGTGTTAGTGACGATGGAGGGAATCTATTCTACGATGGTGAATCGGTGTGGCCCAAGCGGACGGGGGCTAGTGCGGGTAGAGGCGGGTTGCGGCGCGGGTTGTCAGTTGCGCGTTGCGGGCATGATGCCTGGCACGGTTGACAAGCGCGGTTGACAAGCGCGGTCGTGAGTGTCGCCGCGCAGCCCGCTTGCCAACCCTGCTAGTTGGCCACGCTCGTAAGCCCGATTGTCCGCGCGGCCACTCATTTCTTTCCGTCATTTTTTGAACGCGCTCGATGCGCCCTGCTCATGCCTTCAACTGCCCGCTCCGGCGCGATCCGCACCTCCGCCGACAACGCCCCCGCTGAACCGCTCGACGCCCCCGAAGCTGACGACGAGAGCATCGAGGCCGGCGAGGAGAAACTGCGCTCGGGCATCCAGTCGATCGAAGTCGGTTTCAAACTGCTCGACGTGCTGACCCGCGAACCGCGCGCGATGATGCTGCGCGATCTCGCGCAACGCGCCGGCATGAGTCCGGCGAAAGCGCATCGCTATCTGGTGAGTTTCCTGCGCCTCGGCGTGGTCGCGCAGGACCCGCTGTCGGGCCGCTACGAACTCGGCGGCTTCGCGTTGCAATTGGGGCTCGCTCGGCTTGCGCGAGTCGACGGCGTGAAGCTCGCGCGTATCGCGCTCGCCGAACTGCGCGACCGGCTCGATCTGACGGTCGGCATCGCGGTGTGGGGCAATCAGGGGCCGACCATGGTTCACTGGATGGAATCGAGCCATCCGGAGAAGGCATCGTTGAAACTCGGCGACGTGATGCCGCTGCTCAGTTCCGCCACCGGCCTGCTGTTCGCCGCGTATCTGCCGGCAAGCAAGACCGCCGCGATGCTTGAGCGCGAACTGGCCGACTCACGCCGCTCGTCGCATATGAGTGGCCCGCACACGCGCGAAGAGGTGGACAAGGTTCTGGCCGAGGTGCGCGAGCACCAGGCCGCGCGCGTGGAAGGCATGTTGCTGCCGAGCATTCACGCGTTCTGCATGCCTGTGTTCGACTCGAGCGGCGAACTCGCGCTCGGCCTCGTCACGCTTGGCCAGGAAGGCGCGTTCGATATCAGTTGGGGCGGCGAGATCGATAGGGCGCTGCGCGAATGCGCGGAAAAGCTTTCGTACGAGCTGGGGTATAGTGCCGCGCCGCGTCACGCGGATTGATGCAGCGGTCGCGACTCGATCAAAGGCGCTGAAACCTGAAGCTGTTGCACCACGCACCATGTGCCGTGCAAAACGTTTGGCTTGCGCGGGTTTTCGCCGGTGCGGAACATCGTGCGTGGCCAGGCGGTCGAAACCGTTCGCCGCCAGATAACGCGCCTGATCACGCGTTAGCAGTGCCGATCGGGCGCCTTTTGCGGGCAACCGGCGCAAGCGCAGCGCACTCAGCAATCCCAACACTTTCGGTCCACACACATTCAATCGCCGATGGCCACCGCTTCCGCCACACGCCGTTCCAATCGACCGCCGCCCAACGGGCCGCGCGACGGTTCGCGCGCATGGCGGTGGCTTGCGGTACTCGCGGCGGTGGCTGTCCTGCACTGGATCGCCGCGCAGTGGTTCGAGCGCAACCGCGCAACGCTGAATCCGGCGGACCACGAGCGTGTGCCTGTGCAAGTCGCGCTGCTGACGCCCGAACGGATCGAAAGCAAACCCGCCGCTGCCGCGCCGCCTAAGCCTGCCCCGGCGCCGACGCGCAAGGCCGTGGCGAGTCCGCCGCGCGAGCATGTGCTGACTGCGCTACAGCCGGCAACCCAAGCCGCGCCGCCGGCTGCCGCGGCGTCGGACGTGGCGGCGAGCGAGCCGACCGCCACTCCCGGCCCCGGCGTGAGCGCCGGGGCAATCGCGACCGCCACCGCCGCAGCCAGCGCACCCGCTGCCGCCAGCGCGCCACAAGCATCGACTGGCGTGAAGTTTTCGGTCCCGCCATCCGGCGAATTGCAGTACGACACGTTCTACAACGGCGTGCGCAACCCGCCCGGCACGATCCACTGGACCAGCAACGGGCAAAGCTACGAAATGATTGTCTCGGTGCCGGTGCCTTTCGTCGGCCCCTTCGTCTATTCAAGCCATGGCCGCATCGATGCGTTCGGCCTCGCGCCGGACCAGTACGTCGAAAAACGCGGCCGTCGTGCGGAAGACATCGCGATCTTCAATCGCAACGAAAAAAAGATCGCCTTCACGCGAACGCCGGCCACGTTGCCGTTGCCCGATGGCGCCCAGGATCGTTTCAGCATGGTGATGCAGCTCGCCAGCCTCGTGCGCGGCGACCCGGCTGCCTACAAGCCTGGCGTGACACGGCAGTTCTTCGTGGTCGATAACGACAGCGGCGAAAACTGGCCGGTCGAGACGATCGGCGACGAAACGATCCGCACGACCGAAGGCTATCTCGACACGCGTCATTTCAAACGCCTGCCTCGCCATGAAGGCGATATGCGCCGCATCGATGTGTGGCTTGCACCGGCGCTCGGCTGGCTGCCGGCGCGCATCGTGCAAACGGAACCGAACGGCACGCAAGTCGAGCTGTTGTGGCACGGCAAGCTCGATCTCGACAGTGCGGGCTCGGCTGACGGGAGCGACGCAGCCGCGGCATCCCCGTCTCCGTCGCCTGCTTCGCCCGATAATTCAGCAAACCCACAGCCCGCCGGCCCCTCGGCAACTACGCCCGACGCCACGACCGCTTCGCCGGTCGATTCGACGGTGCCAGGCATCATTAAGCCCTGATATCCCCTTCGTGGAACAGGGTCTTCCACAGATCGTCGAAACTTCAGCAACGACGCTGACTCGCACGAATTGCTGCAACCGTTCGCGTGGCTCCCACGTATACACAGCACAGGCAACACACGCGGCGCACGCGAACAGACTCTTCCACTGCGTTCCCTTCAAGGAGCCCGCATGCAAGTGAACATCAACGGAATCGAAACGCGCTACGTGCTGAGCAACGAGGGCGGCGGCCCGTGGCTGACGTTCATTCATCAACTCGGCGGCGACCTGTCGGTCTGGGACCAGCTTGCCGGTTATTTCCGCGACGACTACACCGTGCTGCGCTACGACGTGCGCGGTCACGGTAAGACAGCGGTGTCCGGCAAGCCGTTCAGCGTGAGCGATCTGTCAGACGATCTCGCCGCGCTGCTCGACGCGCTCGATGCCCCGACGACGCATCTGGTCGGCATGTCGATGGGCGGCATGATCGCGCAACAGTTCACGCTAAACCACCCTTCGCGCATCGACAGTTTGACAATTGCCGACAGCACGAGCGGCACGTTGCCGGAAAACCGCTCGGTATGGGACCAACGCGCCCATGCGGCGCGCAGCGACGGCATGGCAGCGTTGCTGCCCTCTACGCTAAGCCGTTGGCTCACCCCCGATTTTCAGGCCGCGCATCCTGAAGCAATCGAACAGATTCGCGACGTACTCGCGCATACGTTGCCAGAAGGCTACGCGATGGCATGCGAAGCGCTGCGCGATTTCGACATACGCAGTAAGCTGGCAGGTATCCGTTGCCCAACCCTCACTGTGGCGGGGCGCCACGACTCGGGCACGCCGCCTGCTGCTACGCAGGCAATAGCAGACGCCATCGAAGGCGCACAGTTCGAACTGCTCGATGCCGCACACCTCGCACCCATCGAGCAATCTCATCGTTTTGCTGCACTGCTTGAAACGTTTCTTGAAAGGCCGGTCTAACCGGTAGGTTCGGAACCTTTACAAGCGTCAATCCGGACCCACCCCTTGAATTCCACAACATACGCTCCACGTATGGTGCAGAAACGGCCAGGAGCCAACGGAAATAAGGAGTGTCGCCATGCAAATGATCTACAACAGCCCCAACTATTGTGTCGTCGAGTTTCCGCCGCAGGAGGGTCTGCTGGCCATGAAGTCGGGTGGCTATGAGATCGTCGACAAAAACATGCAGCGTGAAATCTACATTGACGGTGCAATGGCGGCGCGTTTTCGCGAGCACGTGCAGAAGCTGATCGAAGAGGAACCGTCGCTGGACGAAGTCGACGAATTTCTCGGCCAGTTCGACAGCCTGATGCATCAGCCGGTGATCCTTCACTAACCGCGAGGACATAGGAATCCACTCGACGTTTTTGGCGACCTACATTCTGATTGACCGCGCCGCCGCTCCAACCGGCGGCCCTTGAGCAAGGTGGTCAGCAGTTATGAAGCGGCCCAGCAGGCTTTCGCCTCGCTGGGCCGTTTTCTATGCGGGCCGTTCGTGCGCGCGCTTTTCAAAGCGTTCGCCCGCGATGGTGACCCACGCGCTTCTCGTTTCGCGTTATCTTTTCCGCACCGTCCCCTGTCACGACAGCCGAGGCGGCAGCTTCGCCCGCGCCGGGCACATCCTGCCGGCAGCGGCTACAATGACAGGTTTTCCGAAAAAGCCGGCGCAAGCCCTCGTCCGCCATGAACCAGCCTGCTCAAACCGCCACGCCAGTCCGTCCCGAGCCCGCCTACACGCGCGGCGCGGCGCTGCCCGCGCTGCTCAAGTCGCGCATCCTGATCCTGGACGGCGCAATGGGCACGATGATCCAGCGCTACAAGCTCGACGAAGGCCGCTATCGCGGCGAGCGCTTCAAGGACTACGGGCGCGACATCAAGGGCAACAACGAGTTGTTGTCGATCACCCAGCCGCAGATCATCGCCGAGATTCACGAGCAGTATCTGGCGGCGGGCGCGGACATTATCGAAACCAACACGTTCGGCGCGACCACGGTGGCGCAGGCGGACTACGGCATGGAAGCGCTGGCCGTCGAGATGAATCTGGAATCGGCGAAACTGGCGCGCGCCGCGTGCGACAAGTATTCGACGCCGACCAGGCCGCGCTTCGTCGCCGGCGCGATCGGACCGACGCCGAAGACCGCGAGCATTTCCCCTGACGTGAACGATCCGGGCGCGCGCAACGTGACCTTCGACGAACTGCGCACGGCCTACTACGAGCAGGCCAAGGCGCTGCTCGACGGCGGCGTGGACCTGTTCCTCGTCGAAACTATCTTCGACACGCTCAACGCGAAGGCCGCGCTGTTCGCGCTCGACGAGCTGTTCGAAGATACCGGCGAGCGTCTGCCGATCATGATCTCCGGCACCGTCACGGACGCGTCCGGGCGCATTCTGTCAGGGCAAACCGTCGAGGCGTTCTGGAACTCGCTGCGTCACGCGAAGCCGCTCACATTCGGTTTGAACTGCGCGCTGGGCGCGGCGCTGATGCGCCCGTATATCGCCGAGCTGGCGAAGCTGTGCGACACATACGTGTCGTGCTATCCGAACGCCGGCTTGCCGAATCCGATGAGCGATACGGGGTTCGACGAATTGCCCGCGGATACCTCGGGCCTGCTCAAGGAATTCGCGCAGGCCGGTCTCGTGAATATCGCCGGCGGCTGCTGCGGCACGACGCCGGAGCACATTGCGGCGATCGCGCAGGCGCTCGCCGAAGTGAAGCCGCGTCAATGGCCAACCCAGTATCGCGACGCCGCTTGAGTCTCATCAGTCAGGCGGCCTGAACAGCGGCCCCCGCTCCCGCGTCATCGAACCAGACGCACCCAATGACGTACCTCAGCCGCACTTACGCCGCACCCAAGCCGCACCTCAACGCAAGCAATCGACTCGCACATACGCCATGACCGATCACACCATGCGCCTTGCCGGCCTCGAGCCGTTCAACGTCACGTCCGGGACGCTCTTCATCAACGTCGGTGAACGCACCAACGTGACGGGCTCGAAAGCGTTCGCACGAATGATCCTGAACGACCAGTTCGACGATGCGATCGCCGTCGCGCGCCAGCAGGTCGAAAACGGCGCGCAGGTCATCGACGTCAACATGGACGAGGCGATGCTCGATTCGAAAGCGGCGATGGTGCGCTTCATGAATCTGATCGCATCGGAACCGGACATCGCGCGCGTGCCGATCATGATCGACTCGTCGAAGTGGGAAGTGATCGAAGCGGGCCTGAAGTGCGTGCAAGGCAAGGCGATCGTCAACTCGATCTCGCTGAAGGAAGGCGAAGAGGCGTTCCGTCATCACGCGAACCTGATTCGCCGCTACGGCGCGGCCGCCGTGGTGATGGCGTTCGACCAGCAAGGCCAGGCCGACACCTTCGAGCGCAAGACGCAAATCTGCAAACGCTCGTATGACTTCCTCGTGAACGAAGTGGGCTTCCCGCCGGAAGACATCATCTTCGATCCGAACATCTTCGCGATCGCCACCGGTATCGAGGAACACAACAACTACGCGGTCGACTTCATCAACGCAACGCGCTGGATCAAGCAGAACCTGCCGTATGCGAAGGTGAGCGGCGGCGTGTCGAACGTATCGTTCTCGTTCCGCGGCAACGACCCGGTGCGTGAGGCGATCCACACTGTGTTCCTCTATCACGCGATCCAGGCGGGGATGGACATGGGCATCGTCAACGCGGGGCAGCTCGGCGTGTATGCCGATCTCGATCCCGAGTTGCGCGAACGCGTGGAAGACGTCGTGCTGAACCGTCGCGAGGACGGCACCGACCGGCTGCTCGAAATCGCCGACAAGTTCAAGACCGGCGCCGCGAAGAAGGAAGAGAACCTCGAGTGGCGCAACCAGCCGGTCGAGAAGCGTCTTTCGCACGCGCTCGTGCACGGCATTACCAACTTCATTGTCGACGACACCGAGGAAGTGCGCGCGAGGATAGCCGCCGAAGGCGGCCGGCCGATCACCGTGATCGAAGGCCCGCTCATGGACGGCATGAACATCGTCGGCGACCTGTTCGGCCAGGGAAAGATGTTCCTGCCACAAGTCGTGAAGTCGGCGCGCGTGATGAAGCAGGCGGTCGCGCATCTGATCCCGTTCATCGAAGAAGAAAAGAAGCAGCTGGCCGCGGCCGGCGGCGACGTGCGCGCGAAGGGCAAGATCGTCATCGCTACCGTGAAGGGCGACGTGCACGACATCGGCAAGAACATCGTTTCAGTGGTGCTTCAGTGCAATAACTTCGAAGTGGTCAACATGGGCGTGATGGTCTCGTGCAACGACATTCTCGCGAAGGCGAAGGTCGAAGGCGCGGACATCATCGGGCTGTCGGGTCTGATCACGCCGAGCCTCGAAGAGATGGCTTACGTCGCGTCGGAAATGCAGCGAGACGACTACTTCCGCGTGAAGAAGATTCCGCTGCTGATCGGCGGCGCGACCACCTCGCGCGTGCACACGGCCGTGAAGATCGCGCCGCACTACGAAGGTCCGGTGGTGTACGTGCCGGACGCGTCGCGCTCCGTCTCGGTGGCGTCGAGCCTGCTGTCCGACGAAGGCGCGGCGAAGTACGTCGACGAACTCAAGGCCGACTATGACCGCATCCGCGATCAGCACGCGAACAAGAAAGCGCAGCCGATGGTCACGCTCGCCGAAGCCCGCGCGAACAAGACCAAGGTCGACTGGGCGAGCTACCAGCCGGTCAAGCCGAAGTTCATCGGCCGGCGCGTGTTCAGGAACTTCGATCTGAGCGACCTCGCAAACTATATCGACTGGGGTCCGTTCTTCCAGACGTGGGACCTGGCGGGCCCCTATCCGGCGATCCTGAACGACGAGATCGTCGGCGAATCGGCGCGGCGCGTGTTCTCGGACGGCAAGTCGATGCTCGCGCGTCTGATCCAGGGCCGCTGGCTGCAGGCCAACGGCGTGATCGCGCTGTTGCCGGCCAACACCGTGAACGACGACGACATCGAAATCTACACGGACGAATCGCGCTCGGAAGTCGCGCTCACGTGGCGCAATCTGCGCCAGCAGAGCGTGCGTCCGGTGGTGAACGGCGTGATGCGGCCGAACCGGTCGCTCGCCGACTTCATCGCGCCGAAGGACTCGGGCGTGGCCGACTACATCGGCATGTTCGCGGTGACGGCTGGTCTGGGCGTCGACGTGAAGGAAAAGCAGTTCGAAAAGGATCACGACGACTACAGCGCGATCATGCTGAAGGCGCTCGCGGACCGCTTCGCGGAAGCGTTCGCCGAAGCAATGCATGCACGCGTGCGGCGCGACCTGTGGGGCTACTCGAACGCCGAAACCCTCTCCAACGACGACCTGATCGCCGAAAAGTATCGGGGCATCCGCCCGGCGCCCGGCTATCCGGCCTGCCCGGATCACCTGGTGAAGGGCGGCATGTTCGACGTGCTGCAAGCGAATGAAATCGGCATGAGCGTGACCGAATCGCTGGCGATGCTGCCGGCGGCGAGCGTGTCGGGCTTCTATCTGGCGCACCCGGACAGCACGTATTTCTCGGTCGGCAAGATCGGCCAGGACCAGCTCGAAGACTATGCGCAGCGCATGTCGCTGTCGAAACAGGACGCCGAGCGGGCGTTGGCGCCGTTGCTGTAAGCCGTGTGGCGGGAAACCCACTATATCGGGTCTGAAAGACTGAATATTTGCGGCAACGCAATTTTCGGCTTTGTAGACTGAGCCGGTTTTATCCCGCCAGGCGCGGCCAAAACGCGTCGGCTCATCCAATTGCAATCGCCAACGGAGAAAATCGTATGAAGAAGCTGACGCTGTTATTGACTGCTGTTTCCCTTGCGGTGGGCGCCTCGGCGGCGCTGGCCCAGCCCGCTGCGCCGGGCGGCTCCAGCGCGGTCAGTTCGTATTCGCCGCCGACGGAGAAACACGTCAAGAAGCCGAAGAAGCAGAAAGCGACGAAAGGCGCGTCGGCTCCGATGGCCGCGCCGGCGGACGCCGCCAGCCAGTAACAGTACGGCCCATCGGTCGGATCAAAGCGTTGAACGACAAAGAGCCCGCATCGAGCGGGCTCTTTTCGTTGGGTGCGCATTTGATGCGCCGGGGTTGGATCACCAGGTTTTACCGTTGCAGCACACGCGCTCGCCCGGCATGACGGAAATCACAGCCCCCAGACGATGTCCGCGTTTTCCTTCTGCGCCGCGCGCAGCATGTCGAGGAATGGATACGCGCGCTGCGCCAGCCCCGGCGGGATCTCGTGATGGTCGTGGCCGTCCTCGCCCTCGTGGAAATGGCCTTCGTGTTCGGCGCGCTCCTGCTTGTCGAAGGTGATCGCCGCCTCGAGTTTCTCGATGGCCGGGCCCAGTTCGTCGTGAGTGATGACGCCCCGCGCGCCAAGGCGTTTGCCGACAATGCCGACCAGATACTGAGCCAGATTCTCCAGCATCATCACGTCTGGGCAGGCGCGGCATTTGAAAGTAATCAGCATGACTGTTCCCTTTTTCGTTTTGTCGGATTGACACGCGAGCGGCTTAAAGGCGACCGCCAGCGCGCGCTACGTTGACTCGCCGATCAGGCGCGGCGGCCACGGCCCTTGCTGGGCATCTCATTGAACATATTAGCACCTGCTAAAATCCGTCTGGACGGAAAAGCGCGCCGCAATGCGCGGCGCGCGGCGAAGCGCAAGCAGCGTGGCCGGGCCGATGGGCCGCAACCCCGCAAGCCGCGGCAGCCACCGCCACGGCATGCTGCCATGCACCGCCAAGCGCGCTGCAGGCAACGTGCCCGATCGCGCGCCCGAAGCGCCGCGGCGGGCGCATCGCCGCTTTCCACGCTTCTGACGAATCGGCTGCGCCAGTCGCGCGGCCGGCGCCTCTTCCGCATCACCGGATTGCCTCACTGGACTCGCAACAAGCATGCTGCCCGCACATAAACGTACCCTCGAAACACTGCTCGCCGACACCGTGAAGCAGGTCGCGCTCGCCACGCAAGGCGCGAGCGAAGCCGCTTTCGTGTCGCCCACCATCACGCTGGAGCGCCCGAAGGTCGCCGCGCACGGCGACGTCGCGTGCAATGTGGCGATGCAACTCGCCAAGCCGCTGCGCGCCAATCCGCGCCAGCTGGCCCAACAGATCGTCGACGCGCTGCTCGCGCAGCCGCAAGCTCAGGGTCTGATCCAGGCGGCCGAAGTGGCCGGCCCCGGCTTCATCAACCTGCGTCTCGCGGCTTCGGCCAAGCAGGCGGTGATCGCCGCCGTGTTCGCGGAGAAAGAGACCTTCGGCCGCTCGCAACGCGACGCCGGCAAGCATGTGCTGATCGAATTCGTGTCGGCCAACCCGACCGGCCCGTTGCACGTCGGTCACGGCCGCCAGGCCGCGCTCGGCGACGCGCTGTCGAACGTGCTGGCCTCGCAAGGCTGGGACGTGCATCGCGAGTTCTACTACAACGACGCCGGCGTGCAGATCCACACGCTCGCGCTGTCGACCCAGGCACGCGCCCGCGGCCTCGCGCCCGGCGACGAAGGCTGGCCGGCTTCGGCGTACAACGGCGAGTACATCGCCGACATCGCGAAGGACTATCTGGACGGCGCCACGGTGGCCGCGAGCGACGGCGAGCCGGTCACCGGCGCGGGCGACGTCGAAAACC
>Ga0310811_10003214_pt1 | contig 20508 bp, 17 predicted proteins | sample YCmetagenome_FD_207642 | JGI IMG/M metagenome (GOLD analysis project Ga0310811, IMG submission 207642) | Soil microbial communities from experimental microcosm in Duke University, North Carolina, United States - YC | ecosystem: Engineered > Artificial ecosystem > Soil microcosm > Unclassified ...
CAGCACGTGGAGGCGCCCGGTCGGAATATGCGGCCGAACGCCGAACAGCGTGCCGAAGCCGACCTGGACGTCGCCCGCGAGCATCGCGGGGATGACTGCGGCCGAGCCCTTGTACGGCACGTGGACCAGCTTGGTGCCGGCCATGTGATTGAACATCTCGCCCGCGAAGTGCTGCAGGGTGCCGGTACCGGAGGTGCCGAAATTGAGCTTGCCCGGATTCGCCTTTGAGTAGGCGATCAGTTCCTTGATCGTCTTCACCGGCACGGAGGGGTTGTGGTAGACGACATAGAACAGGGACGTGGCCTGCGTGATCGCCGCCAGGTCCTTGGTGAGATCGTAGGGCAGCTTCGAGTTGGTCGCCGAGCTGACCGAGTGCGAGGCCGAGATCAGGCAAATGGTGTAGCCGTCGGGCACGGCTTTCGCGGTCAGGTCCACGGCAATCGACCCCGCCGCGCCGGTGCGGTTGTCCACGACGACCTGCTGGCCCCAGATTTCCGAGAGCTTCAGCGCGATGGTGCGCGCAGTGGTGTCGGTGCCGGCGCCGGCAACGAATGGCGCGATCATGCGAATCGGCTTGTTGGGATATCCGGCGGTAGGATCGGATTGGGCCGCATGGAGCGGCAGGGAAAATGCGCTCGCGCCCAGTGCCGCAATGAGTGCCGCAACGGCGCGAACGCGGTTGATTCGATGGTCGTGCATGGCTGAATCTCCTCGTGCTGTCTTTTTGGGGTTAAACCCGGGGTTGAACCGGGTGATGCAGGGTCGGCATTTTAACCCGGAGCGTCTCCGGCCGGTTACTTCATTCGCCGCATCTATTCACCGCGGATACCGGCGATCTTCGCCACCCTGATCCACTTCGCCATCTCGTCGGCGACGTAACGGCCCAGCTCTTCCGGCGACTTGGTCGCGGGCTCGGCACCCTCGTTGACGAGCCGCTTGCCGACTTCGGGTTGCGCCAACACGACGTTCATCTCCTGGTTCAACCGGCGCACCAGCGGCGGCGGCGTGCCGCGCGGCGCGGCGACGCCCCACCAGTTGTAGGTTTCATAGCCGGGGACGCCCGCTTCGATGATGGTCGGCACGTCCGGGAGCGTCGGGCTGCGCTTTGCCCCGGTGGTGCCGAACGCGCGCAGTTTGCCCGAGCGGATCAAGCCGATCGACTGGATCAACGACGACAGGCAGATTTGCGCCTGCCCGCCGGCGGTCGCGATGAGCGCCGGGCCGCCGCCGTTGTATGGCACGTGCAGCATGCGCGTGCCGGTCATGTGCTTGAAGAGCTCGGTGCCGAAGTGCGCGTTGCTGCCGACGCCCGTCGACGCGTAGATGACCTGGTCGGGTTTGGCCTTCGCCAGCGCGATCAGCTCCTTCACCGAGTTCGCGGCGAGGCTCGGGCTCGCTGCCAGCACGTTCGGCCCCACGCCCATCATTCCCACCCAGCTGAACGCCTTAAGCGAGTCGTAAGGCAGCTTGTGGATAATCGGGTTGGTGGTGAACGAGGTGGAAATGACCAGCAGCGTGTAGCCGTCGGGCGCTGCATTCGCCGCCATGCCGGTACCGATGATCGAATTCCCGCCGGAGCGGTTATCCGCCACGACCTGCTTGCCCAGTCTCTCGCTCAGGCCGGCGGCGACCACGCGGCCCACGATGTCGTTGCTGCCGCCCGGCGGAAACGGAATGATCAGTCGCACCGGCCGCGTCGGATAACTGTCGGCCGCGAGCGCGGGGTGTCCGAGTACCGCAAAGAGAGCCGCCACGACGAGGTGGAAGGGACGATCCGGCAATAACATAGGGCACTCCCTCGATACAGGTGCAGCTATCTTAGGGAAATGCCGCCGGGCTGGCTATGACGCGACGGGCAGCGCAGACACACAGCGGAGAAGCAGAGTGGCGACGCGACGTTAGCGGGCGGCTCCGAGCCGCCCGATCATCGGCAGCTTGATGGCAGGGGAAAACGGATCGAAGCCGAAGCTAAGTCCGAGGACGTTGACCTCGAAGCCTTCGACACGACCGGCGGTCGCACCGAGCAGGCCGAACAGCGAGAGCTGGATGCCGCTTCCGCTCGGCGCGAGGCCCACCAGCCGCGAGCCCAGATAGTCCTTCCCTATGGCCGTCGGCGGAAGGTCCATGGCGAGCTCGGGAACCGCGCGACCGACCCAGGCAGTGAAGGTATTCGAGTTCGGCCCGGGCCACATCCGGTACTGCGCGGCATACGGATACGCACGCGCGGCGCGGTCGATCCGGTCGATCAGGGCTTCGGCGTCCGTCCCGCGCTTGTCGGCGAGCAGCTCCGGAACGGAGCCGAACCAGCGCTCATCGGGAACACGGTGATGGATGGTCAGCACCGATTCCCCCCAGCGCAGGCGCCAGCCGATCACTTCGTAAACCGTATACGCCTTCTCACCCGCGCGCTTCACCGCGATCCAGGTGTGCACGCCGAAATAGCCGCGCCAAGCCCAGGCGCGCGCGGCGTAAACCTGCACGATGGCTTCCGGCGTCGCCGCGGGAGCAGGCGCCAGGCCGACCGGTTCGCGGCTTGCCGCGCGCCAGTCGAGCGAGGTGCCGCGCGCGACGATGAAGTACGCGGCGGCAACCGCGAGCAGGCACACACCGGAGAGCACGAGCGTCTGCATCTTTCTCATCGTCAATCCGGCGCCGCGGCCGCGATTACTCCGCCTTGATGCCGGCCGCGCGGATGACCTTGCCGAGGCGGGCGTTGTTGTCCCTGATCAGGGCCGCGAAGGCTTCGGACGGCGCGCCCACCACCTCGAAGCCGGCCGCAGTGAGGCGCTCGCGTATGTCCGGGAGCCTGCTGATGCGGGCGGTTTCGGCCTGGATCTGCGCCACGATCGCGGCCGGCGTGCCCGTCGGGGCCAGAAATCCCGTCCAGGAATCGAAGTCGTAACCCGGCACTCCCGCTTCCGCGATCGCGGGAATCTCCGGCGTGACGCTGGTGCGCGTGGCGCCGGTGGTGGCGATAATGCGCAGCCGCCCCGACTGGTGATGCGGCAGGGCGGTCACGACCCCGGACACCATCATCGGCACCTGCCCGGCAAGAACGTCATTGAATGCCGGCGTGAGTCCCTTGTACGCCACGTGCACGATGTCGATGCCGGTCATCGCTTTCAGCATTTCCATGGGAACGTGTTGCGCGCTGCCCACGCCGCCGGAGGCGTAATTCAACTGCCCCGGCCGCGCCTTGGCGAGCGCGACCAGCTCCCTGACCGATTTCACGGGCATGGAAGGATGCACTTCCAGGGAGTTGCGGATCGCAGCCGCGTAGAGGATGGGAACGTAGTCGCGAGCCACGTCGTAAGGCAGCCTGGCATAAAGACCCGGATTGATCGCGAGCGTCGCGACATTGCCCATGCCGAGCGTATAGCCGTCCGGCGCCGCGCGCGCGATCATTTCCATGCCGATGATGCCGTTCGCCCCGGTGCGGTTGTCCACCAGCACCTGCTGGCCCCAGGTTTCCGACATCTTCTGCGCGTACAGCCGGGCGAGCACGTCGACGGCGCTGCCCGCCGCGAAGGGCAGCACCAGCCGCACCGATTTGGCGGGGTATTTTTGTGCGAAGGCCCCGGTAGGGGTTACAACCGGCGCGAGAGCGAGGAGCGGCGTGAGCAGCGAAAGGCAGAATCTCATCGTGGAATCCCCCCTTAAAGAAACGCGCCGCGGTGAAACCGCGGCGCGCTCATTCTCTCACTTCTCCGCGGCCTTACTTGCCGAGCCCCTCCGCCTTCATCGCCTTCTTGACGGTATTGCGCTCGGCGATGCGCGCGCGGAACGCCTGGACATTCGGCCAGCGCGCGAGGTCGATCTGGTGGCGGTCGGTCCAGCGCAGCACCGTGAAAAGGTACGCGTCAGCGACGCTGAACTCGCCCATCAGGTATGGGTTTGAGCCGAGGGCCTTCTCCAGGAAGTCGAGGCGCTTGCCCAGGCGATCGAGCTTGGCCTGGCGCCATTCCGGCGTCATGGTTGGATTGAAGAAGTCGGAAAGTCCCTTGTGGATCTCGGTGGCGATGAAGTTGAGCCACTCCATCAGCTTGTAGCGCTCCGGGGTCTTCGGCTTGGGCGCGAGGCCGCGGCGCGGCCGCGCGTCCGCGATGTGCTGGAGAATCACGCCGACCTCGGTCAGCACGGTTCCATCGTCGAGCTTCAACGCCGGGACGTAGCCTTTCGGATTGACCGCGTAATAATCCTCGCCGCTCTCGGTTTTCTTGGCCGCGAGGTCCACCTTTTCGAGATCGAACTTCATGCCTGCTTCGCGCAGCACGATGTGGGGCGCGAGCGAGCAGGCGCCGGGAGAGTAATAGAGCTTCATGGGATTTCCTTCCGAAAAAAGACGAATGCCTGCGTAATGAAGTATTGGAAGTATTGAGACCAGGACATAGTATTGTGCTTCCCTGCGTCCGTCCGCAAACTACGCGCGATTTACGCGCAGTTTACAGTCGGGAAACGCCGATTAGACTGAGTCTATCGACAGCGGTTCAATCATCGCGTCGCGTGCCATCGCGAGTTCCTTGATGTCAGTGCTTGACAATCCGCATGGTGGTCAATAGCCTGACCCGACTACTATAAGCAGTACCCCGGAGGATGGACCAACCCACCGCATCACGCGGCGCCGCAGCACCTGCAGCGGCGCTCAGCCCCTGGCTGCTCGAAGTCGAAGACCTGCACGTCCATTTCGTGACGACGCGCGGCGTCGTGCGCGCGGTCGAGGGTATCTCCTACAAGGTCAGGTCGGGCGAAACCGTAGCGCTCGTGGGCGAGTCCGGCTGCGGCAAGTCGGTCTCCTCGCTTGCCATCATGCGCCTGCTCGCCAGGCCGGCGGGCCGCGTCGTCGGCGGGCGCATTCTTTTCCAGGGACGCAACCTGCTCGACCTCGCCGAGGACGAGATGCGCGAGATCCGCGGGCGTGACATCGCGATGATCTTCCAGGAGCCGATGACGTCGCTGAATCCGGTGCTCACGGTCGGCTTCCAGATCATGGAGCCGCTGCTGATCCACCTGGGCATGTCGGAGGAGCACGCGCGCGTGCGCGCCGTCGAGCTGCTCAAGATGGTCGGAATCCCCGATCCGGAGCGCCGGCTCGACCAGTATCCGCACCAGTTCTCGGGCGGCATGCGCCAGCGCGTGATGATCGCCATCGCGCTCAGCTGCAACCCGAAGCTCATCATCGCGGACGAGCCTACCACCGCGCTCGACGTCACGATCCAGGCGCAGATCCTGAAGCTCATGAAGGACCTCACGCGCGATCTCGGCATCGCGCTGGTGGTCATTACCCACAATCTCGGCATCGTCGCGCGCTACGCCGATCGCGTGAACGTCATGTACGCCGCGCGCATGGCGGAGCAGGGGACGGCCGCCGATGTGTTCGCCAAGCCGCTGCATCCCTATACCGCGGGGCTTCTGCGCTCGGTGCCGCGGCTCGACAAGCCGCGCGGGCGCAAGCTCGAAACCATCGAGGGCCTGCCTCCCAACCTTCTCGATCCGCCGCCGGGCTGTCGCTTCGCGCCGCGCTGCCCGGCGCGCCAGGACGCCTGCGTGAAGGCGCTGCCGGATCTGGAACCGGTCGAGCAGAACCACTCGTCGGCCTGCATTCGCGCGAAGGAGCTGGCGCAAGTCGGGCCGGCGGGCCTGGGGCTGCAGAGCGCCGCCGCGGAGCCGCCTGCGCCCAAGGCGCTCGACACCGGGCAGCCGCTTCTCCGGGTACACGACCTGCGGACTTATTTCGAGGTCGGCGCCGGCCTGCAGATGCTCAAGCACACCAAGTTCGAGGTGCGTGCGGTGGACGGCCTTTCGTTCGAGGTGTTCCGCGGTGAGACGCTGGGTCTCGTCGGCGAGTCCGGCTGCGGCAAGACCACGGTAGGCCGCACGCTGTTGCGGCTCGAGCAGGCGACGGGCGGCGAGATCGTGTTCGACAACGCCAACGTGACGCGCGCACAGGGCCAGGCGCTGAAGGACTACCGACGGAAGATCCAGGTGATCTTCCAGGATCCCTACAGTTCCCTCAACCCACGCATGACGATCGGCCAGATCATTGCCGAGCCGATGCGCGTGTATCGCCTGGCGCCCAATGCCAAGGCGGCGCGCGAAAAGGTCTCGGAGCTCCTGACGCAGGTAGGGCTCTACGAGTACATGGCCGAACGCTACCCGCACGAGCTCTCGGGCGGTCAGCGGCAGCGAGTCGGCATCGCGCGCGCGCTGGCGATGCAGCCCTCGTTCATCGTGTGCGACGAGCCGGTGTCGGCGCTCGACGTCTCGATCCAGGCCCAGATCATCAACCTCCTCGAGTCGCTGCAGGAAAAGTACGGACTGACATTCCTTTTCATTGCGCACGACCTCGCGGTGGTGCGTCACATCTCCGACCGCGTGATCGTGATGTACCTCGGCAAGGTGATGGAGATCGCCGACCGCGACGCTCTCTACGCCGACCCGCTGCACCCGTATACCAAGGCGCTGCTCGACGCGGTGCCGATTCCCGACCCCCAGCTCGAGGCGCGACGCGAGTACCGCGTGCTGGGAGGCGAGGTGCCGAGCCCGCTCAATCCGCCGCGCGGTTGCGTGTTCCACACGCGCTGCCCGCTCGCAAGCGACGAGTGTAAGATGACAGTGCCTGAATTACGGGAAGTGAAGCCGCGGCATTTCGCGGCCTGCATCAAGCTTTGAGAAGACGGATTACCGTCACGCGTTACCAAGAAAAGGAGGAGGGTCATGAAGCGAGTTCTTGCGTTATTGCTGGGCGCGGCGATGCTCTGGGCCGCGGGGGCCTCGGCATCCGAGACACCGAAGCCCGGCGGGCTGCTCAAGTTCGCGGTGGGCGCGGAGCCGCCCAATTACGACTGCCATGCGCAGACGTCGTTTGCATTCATCCACCCGGTGCGGCCGCACTACAGCACGCTGCTCGAGTTTGACACCACCAAGTACCCGGCAATCAAGGGTGACCTCGCCGAGTCGTGGACGGTATCGAAGGATGGCCTGACCTATACCTTCAAGCTGCACAAGGGCGTGAAGTTCCACGACGGATCGGCGTTCTCGTCGGAGGATATCAAGGCGACCTACGACCGGCTGCGCAATCCGCCGGCGGGCGTGCTGTCGATCCGCCAGGCGAGCTACGCCGACATCGCGTCGATCGAGACGCCGGATCCGCTGACCGTGGTGTTCAAGCTGAAGAAGCCGAACGCTTCGATGCTCACCAATTTCGCGAGCCCGTGGGATTGCGTCTACAGCGCGGCGAAGCTGAAGCAGGATCCGAAGTATCCCGAGCGCAACGTGATGGGCACTGGGCCGTTCGTGTTCGTCGAGCATGTGGCGGGCTCGCACTGGACGGGGCGCAAGTTCGATGGCTACTTCAGGAAGGGCCATCCCTACCTGAATGGCTTCATGGCGATATTCATTGCCGGCGCGCCGATGGTCAACGCGCTGGCGGCCGGCGAAGTGCTGGCGGAATTCCGCGGCCATTCGCCTGCCGATCGCGACCGCCTGGTGAAAGCGCTCGGCCCGAAGGCGGTCGTGCAGGAGTCGCCATGGGTGTGCTCGCTGGTGGTGACGTTCAACACCAAGAAGAAGCCCTTCGATGATCAGCGCGTGAGAAAAGCGCTGTCGCTCGCCATCGACCGCTGGGGCGGCGCGCAGGCGCTGTCCAAGGTGGCGCTGGTGCGGCACGTCGGAGGCCTCCTGAGGCCGGGCTACGACCTCGCCGCATCGGAGAAGGAGCTCATGTCCTACCCGGGCTTCTCCAAGGACATCAATGCCTCCCGTGCGGAGGCGAAGAAGCTCCTGCAGGCGGCGGGCGTTCCGAACCTCGCGTTCACGCTCACCAACCGCAACGTCGCGATGCCGTACACGCCGGTCGGCGTGTTCCTCATCGACCAGTGGCGGCAGATCGGGCTGAACGTCAAGCACGAGCAGCTCGAGACCCGGCTCTATCTCGCCGCGCAGCAGCGAGATAACCCGACCTTCGACGCCGCGCTCGATTTCAACTGCGACTTCATGGACGAGCCCAACCTGCAGCTGCAGAAGTACCTGTCGCACGACCGCTCGACCATCAACTATGCGCAGCAGACCGACCGCGTGCTGGACGATCTCTACGACAAGCAGTCGGGCGAGCTCGACAAGAAGAGGCGCTACGCGACGCTGCGCGAGTTCGAGAAGCGCGCGCTCGACCAGGCGTACACCATCCCGACCATCTGGTGGCACCGCATCATCGTGCACCACAAGCAGCTGAAGGGCTGGCACATCACGCCGAGCCACTACGTCGGGCAGGATCTTGCCGACGTCTGGCTGGACCAGTAATGGCGGCGGGCCGGCAGTAAGCAACAAGGCACCGGCGGCGGCCTGCGGGCCGCCGCCGCTTGTATGGAACCGGTAAAACCATGCTGAAGTTCGTCCTTCACCGCGCGCTGCTCATGCTGCCGACGCTGCTCGGCGTCGCGGTGCTGGTGTTTTTCCTGCTGCGCATGATGCCGGGCGATCCGGTGGCGACCATGCTGCTGGGCAACGGCGGCGCGAACATCCCGCCCGAGGTGCTCACTCAGGAGCGCGCGCGCCTGGGCCTGGATCTTCCGCTCTGGGTGCAGTTCTTCAAATGGATCGCCGGCGTGTTGCAGGGCGATTTCGGCTATTCGATGTGGACAGGCAAGCCGGTGATCTACGAGATCGGTATTCGCCTCGAGCTCTCGTTGCAGGTCGCGGTGATGGCGACGATTCTGGCGGTCCTGCTCGCACTGCCACTGGGCACGTTGTCGGCGGTGTTCAAGGACACCTGGATCGACCAGGCGATCCGCGTGTTCTCGATCGCCGGGCTGGCGGTGCCGTCGTTCTGGCTCGGCATGATCGTCATCCTGACGCTCTTTACCGCGTTCCACTGGATCCCGCCGCTCACCTTCACGCCGTTCCTGAAGGACCCGTGGACCAATCTGTCGCAGCTGATATGGCCGGCGTTGTCGGTGGGCTACCGCTATTCAGCCGTGTCGACTCGCATGATGCGCTCCTCGATCCTGGAGGTCCTGCAGGAGGATTACATCCGAACCGCTCGTGCCAAGGGCGTGGTCGAGCGGCTGGTGGTGGCGCGTCACGCGATGCGCAACGCGATGCTGCCGGTGGTGACCGTGATCGGTCTCGAGTTCGCCTTCCTCATCGGCGGCCTGGTGGTGACCGAGCAGGTATTCAACCTGAACGGCATCGGCAAGCTGTTCGTGGACGCCGTGGCGCGCAGCGACTTCACGATGATCCAGTCTCTCGTGTTATTGGTGTCGGTGTTCTTCGTGCTGATCAACTTTGCGATCGACATGATGTACGCCTTCCTCGATCCGCGCATCCGGTACCGCTAGCGTGATCCAATGAGTGGAGCGACCGCAAACACGATTGCCTACAAGGTGCCCAGGCGCCGGCACCCGGTGCTGCAGTTCGTCATGCAGCAGCCGCTCGGCGCGGGCGGGCTTCTTGTCATCGTGCTCATGGCGATCTGCGCGGCGGGGGCGCAGTGGGTCGCGCCGTACGATCCCCTGACCGTGGACTATGCCGCGCAGCTCGCGGCGCCCTCGTGGCAGCACTGGCTCGGCACCGACTCGTTCGGCCGCGACGTGCTCTCGCGAATCATCTACGGTGCCCGCACCGCGCTCGCCATCGGATTCATCGCGTCGTTTCTGGGCTCGACGATCGGAGCGGTGATCGGCGTCGTCTCGGCCTACTTCGGAGGCAAGATCGACCTGCTGATCCAGGGAGTCATGGATGTAATTCTGTCCTTCCCGATCATCGTGCTCGCGATCACGGTGGTCGCGATCCTTGGCAACTACCTGGTGCTGGGGATCGACGTCAACCTGATCTTCGCCATCGCGCTGCCGATGGTGCCGCGCGTGGAGCGCGTGGTGCGCGCCTCCGCGCTGGCGATCCGTGAACTGCCGTACGTGGACGCGGCGCGCGCGGCGGGCTTTTCCCACGCCCGCATCATCTTCCGCCACATCGTGCCGAACGTTACGGCCCCCTATCTCATCATGCTGACCGCGTTCGTGGCGCAGGCGATCCTGGCGGAAGCCTCGCTGTCCTTCCTCGGGCTGGGCGTGACGGAGCCGACACCGTCGTGGGGGCTGATGCTGTCGGGATCCGCGGCGGACTTCTACGAGCAGGCGCCGTGGATGATCGTGTTCCCCGGCATCGCGATAAGCCTCGGCGTGTTCGCCTTCAACCTCTTCGGCGATTCGCTGCGCGACTGGCTCGATCCCAAGATAAAACTTTGAGCAAAGCTCAAAGTTTTATCCGTGATAAGTGATGGGTGACGAGTGACGGGAGCTCCCGCGCTCCGCGTAGTGCACTGGCAAACCCGTATCACGCCTCGCGCGCGAAACGCCTGACCTTCGTTTCGTCCACCTCTACGCCCAGCCCCGCGCCGTGCGGCACGGAGACGTGGCCGCCCGCGAACGAGAGCGGGGTCTTCAGGATGTCCTCGACCAGGTACTGGCTGGAGAAGCCCACGCCCCAGTCGACCGCCGGCAGCGCCGCGGCGAGATGGAGAAGGCACGCGGTGTTGATGCCGGTCTCGGCCATCTTGGAAGCAAGGTTTACTTTCATGCCGAGCTTGTCGCAGAGCTCGCCGGCGTCCATCACGGGCCGCATGCCGCCCAGCTTGATGGTCTTCAGGCTGAAGCCGGCAGCCGCACCCGCTGCATGGTGGCGCTTGAGATCGTCGAGCGAGTGCAAGCCCTCATCGCAGCCGATTTTCACCCGGCTCGCGCGCGCGACCTTCGCCATGCCTTCGACGTCGTGCCCGTCTACCGGCTGCTCGAAGAACGCCAACGTGGTGTCTTCGACAGAGCGCACATAGGTGATCGCCTGTTCCGGCGTCCAGCCCTGGTTGGCGTCGGCGCAGATGAGGAGCTTGCCGTCGCCGTTCAGCGCTTCGCAGAGCTTGCGCGTGCGCTCGGCGTCCTCGCGAGGGTCGGCGACGCCCACCTTGATCTTGAACGCGACATGCCCCTCGGCCTGCGCGCGCAGCGCATCATCGATGTCGGCGGCAAGGCCCTTGCCGGTGCCGACCATCCGCAGGATCGGCAGGCGGTCGCGGCGCTTCTTCCCGAGGAGATCGTGCACCGGCCGGTTCTTCGAGCGGCCGAGCGCATCTTGCAGCGCGATCTCGATCACCGACTTCGCGGAATTGTTGTAGAACAGATAATTGCCGGCGCGCTTCATCACCGCGCCGATATCCCCGAGATCCATGCCCTCGAGCTTGGGTGCGAGGTAGCGTATCGCGGCGGCCATGCTGGCGACCGTTTCGCCCGTCATGGTCGGCGCGGCGCCGGCGCCTCCCCAGCCGACGACGCCCTCGTCGGTCTCCACCCGCGCCAGCACGTTCTCGGCGCTTTTCACTTCCTCGAACGCCATCTTCAACGGCTTCACCATCGGCAGGCTGATCGCGATGGACTCGATGCGCTTGATTTTCATGGTGACGAAGTGACGCAGTGATGAAGTGACGATGTAATCAGGCGATTGGGCAAAGAGTGGGGTCTTTCGTCACCGCGTCACTGCTTCACCGCATCAGCCGTTTCTCAGAGCTTGCCGATGGTCTTCACCGCGGCGGCCATGCGCTTGTAATCGGTGTCGAAGAACTTCTTGAACTCGGGCGCATCGCGGTAGTCCGGCACGACTTGCACGTTCTCCAGCGCCTGCTTGAACGCGGGATCGGCGGCGACCCGGCCGATCAGCTGGCGCATCTTGGTGAAGATCGGATCGGGCACGCCGGCCGTCGTGAACAGGCCCACCCAAAGATAGGCTTCGACGTCATAGCCCATGGACAGCAAAGTCGGCGTTTTCGGCAGCGAAGCCGAGGTTTTTGCGCCCCAGCTCGCGATCGGCCGCAGCTTGCCCGACGGGATATAGGGATATACCGCCGCGAGCCCGCCGACGGTGAGCTGAGAGTGCCCGCCCAGCGCTTGCGTGACGGCCGGCCCGCCGCCCGTGGTGGGCAGGTGCCGCATCTTGAGCTTGGCCGCGTGCAGGAACATCTCGGTCGGCACGTGAGTGATGCCATAGAGGCCGGACGAGGAGTACACCAGCTCGTTCGGCTTCGAGTTGGCGAGCGCGATCAGCTCCTTGACCGTCTTGACCGGCAGCGAAGGGTGCACCACCAGGATCAGAGGGTCGGCCGACAACAGCGCGACCAGAGCCAGCTGGTCGAGCGAGTAAGGAGACTTGATGCCGTAGAGCTTGTCCTTCTCGAGCGCAAGGTAAATGTTCGGCGTCGTGACCAGGATGTTGTGGCCGTCGGGCGGCTGATTGGCGACGTAGGCGGTGCCGACCGCCGCCGTCCCGCCGGGGCGGTTCACCACCGGAGCGGGCTGCTTGGTCATGCGCTCGAGGACCGCGGACAGCGGCTGCGCGTGGATCTGGTTCATGCCGCCTGGCGGATTCGGCACCGTGATGTTGATCGCCTTCGTCGGGTAGTCCTGCGCTCCGGCAGCCGACGCCATCGTGGCCAGCACGAGCGCGTTAAGCCATTTTTTCCTCATGATTGTCTCCTCGTTGCTGGTGACGGGCACGGTGCCGTTATTATTCCGCATCAGCCCAAAGACGTTAGCCCACACCAGCGGCATTGGCAAGGCGCGCCCGAATGCCCTGTCTAAGCAAGGCGGTCGGCCAGTTCCTTGCAGTCGGCCACGATGAGGTCGGGCTGATAGGGCCAGTCTCCAAAGGGCCGCTTGCGGCGATCGATGAACGCGGCGCGCATCCCCGCGGCCTTGGCGCCGACGCAGTCGAAGGCATGGTTGGCGACGAACAGGACTTCGTCCATCCGGACGGACAGGATTTCCGCGGCCTTGCGATAGGTTGCGGCATGTGGCTTGAAGCGGCCCGCCGCCGCCACCGAGATCACGCGGTCGAAGGCGATGCCGATATGGGGCTGGATCGCCTCCAGCATGTCAGGATCGCCGTTGGAGAGGATCACGATCTGGTATTTTTTTTTCAGCCGCCCGAGCGCCTCGACGACGTCCGGGAACGGCTTGAGACGCTCGATCTCGGACACCAGCTGCTTCACCTCCTCCTGCGTGTGCGGGATGCCGGCGCGCTCGAGCGTATAGGAGAGCGAGATGCGGCCGATCTCGCGATACGGGATGTGTTCGCGCTCGAGCAGCGCGTCGATCATCGAGTTCTCGAAATGGGTGCGGCGCCACCAGGTCACGAGCCGCGAGGGCTCCCCCTTCCAGCCCTTGGCCTTGAGGAACGGCGCCGCGGCCCGCGTGAGGCACGTTTGCATGTCGACGACGGTGCCGTACAGGTCGAACATGCAGATCCTGGCGCCGCTTCTGATCGATTCGATTGCAGTCATGCCATTCCTTCCGTGATTTGCGCCGGTTCAAATCCGGCGCTCGCCGCCGCATTGTAGAATATTGCGCTTCGCAGCGATGTGAAGCGGCGATGTGAAACGGCAGTGACCCACTCTCAAATTCAGGTCGAGCGCGACGGCGTGGTTGCCACGGTCGCGTTGTCGAATCCCGGCAAGCTCAACGCGCTGACAGTCTCCATGTGGCAGGAGCTCGCGCGCGCGATGGACGCGCTGTCGGAGGACGATGCCTTGCGCTGCGTGGTGCTGCGCGGCGCAGGTAACGAAGCATTCGCGGCGGGCGCCGACATCGTGGAATTCGCCAGCGCGCGCGACAACGCGGAGCAGGGCCGGCGCTATCACCGCGAGTACGTGCACGGGGCACTTAAGGCGGTGGGCGAGTGCCGGCATCCCACGGTGGCGATGATCCACGGCCCCTGCGTGGGCGGCGGTCTCGAGCTCGCCTGCATGTGCGACCTCAGAATTTCGGGCGAGTCCGGCCGCTTCGGAGTGCCGATCAACCGTCTGGGATTTGCCATCGCATATGACGAGCTGGCCGCGGTGCTGCCGCTGACCGGGCGGGCTGTCGCGCTGGAAATCCTGGTGGAAGGACGCGTATGGGAAGCGCGCGAGGCACTGGAAAAAGGCCTGCTGACCCGCGTCGTGCCGGATGCGAGCCTGGAGGAAGAGGCGTACCAAAGCGCCCGGCGCATCGCGGAGGGCGCGCCGCTCGTCAACCGCTGGCACAAGCGTTTCGTGCGCCGCCTTGCGCCGCAGCCCGAGCCGCTGACCGCGGCCGAGATCGAAGAGAATTTCGCGTATTTCGCGACCGAGGACTATCGCATCGGCATGCAGGCGTTTGCCGACAAGAAGCGGCCGCAGTTCAAGGGAAGGTAGAAACAGGAGAATCATGGGACCTTTGTCGCATATCCGCGTGCTGGATCTTTCGCGTGTGCTCGCCGGGCCGTGGTGCGGGCAGAACATGGCCGATCTCGGCGCCGAGGTCATCAAGGTCGAGCGGCCGAAGACCGGCGACGACTCGCGTGCCTTCGGGCCACCCTGGCTGAAGGACGCCGGCGGCAAGGACACGAAGGAGTCCGCCTATTTCGCCTGCGCCAACCGCGGCAAGAAGTCGGTCACGGTCAACCTGTCGAAGCCGGAAGGCCAGAAGATCGTCCGCGACCTCGCCGCAAAATGCGACGTGCTGATCGAGAACTACAAGGTCGGCGACCTCGCCCGCTACGGCCTGGGCTACGAGGATCTGAAGAAGCTCAATCCGAAGATCATATACGCGTCGGTGACGGGATTCGGGCAGACCGGTCCGTACCGGGAGCGTCCGGGCTATGACTTCATGATCCAGGGCATGGGCGGAGTGATGAGCATCACCGGCGAGCGCGACGACCTGCCGGGCGGCGGCGCGCAGCGGGTCGGCATTCCCATTGCCGACATCATGACCGGCATGTACGCCACGGTCGCGATCTGCGCGGCGATCGCGCACCGCGAGAAAAGCGGCACGGGCCAGCACCTCGATCTCGCGCTGCTCGACACCCAGGTCGGTATCCTCGCCAATCAGGGTCTGAACTATCTCGCGACCGGCAAGGCGCCGGGCCGCATCGGCAACGCGCATCCGAACATCGTTCCGTACCAGCCGTTCAGGACGAAGGACGGAGACGTCATTCTTGCCTGCGGCAACGACAATCTCTTCAACAAGTTCTGCGAGGTCGCGGGCTGCCAGGATCTCGCGAAGGACCCGCGCTACTCGACCAATGCCAGGCGCGTGGAGAATCGCGAGGACATCACGGCGCGGCTTGCCGGGATCTTTCAGACGCGCACGACCCAGGACTGGTGCGATGCGCTGGAGGCGGCGGGCGTGCCGAACGGACCGATCAACAACCTGAAGCAGGTGTTCGAGGAGCCGCAGGTCATTGCGCGAGGCATGCGCATCGAGCTCGACCATGCGATCGCGGGCAAGGTGCCGCTCATCGCGAGTCCAATGAAGTTTTCAGGCACGCCGCTCGAGTTCAAGCAGCCTCCGCCCGTGCTCGGACAGCACACCGACGAGGTGCTGCGCGAGCGGCTGCGCCTGGACGATGCCACCATTGCGCGCTTGCGCGCCGACGGCATCGTCTAGCGCAGCGTGACTCGCGGATAGCGGTTGGTGACCGGTGTGTTCCCGGCGCAGCGCGCCGGAAGCACGATCCGCCATCCGCTATCCGCCGATCACGGTTTCTCGCCTTCGGGTACGAAGGCGAAGTTGTTGTAATAGTCCTTCTCATCCCAGAACCGGCCGGGCCGTACCGGCTGGTGGACTTCAGCCTTGAATTGCCCGATGGGGGTGAGTCCGTTCGGGCCAAAGAAGAGTCCGCGATATCCCAAGCCCTTCAGGTAATCGAATACTGAGGCGGGCGAGCTGGCTGGAAGATGGCGCTGCTCGCATTCGAACAGCAGCACCGGATGGTCGCGACGCAGCATCCGCTCCGCGCCCTTGAACACTTCCAGCTCGTGGCCTTCGCAGTCGCACTTGATGAAGGCGATGCGGGGACTGCCGTTCCTTCCAAGATAGTCGTCCAGCGTCACGACCGGCACGCGCACGCTGTGGTGAGCGGCGCTGCGGTCGACGGGAGAGAGCGTCGCGCCCGGCGACGGTTGGCCTTCAGGCGCCGGAATGAAGAGCTCCATCGAGCCATCGGAGGACGACAGCCCCGATGCTTCGACCGCCACGTTGTCCCAGCCTTGGAGTCTCACGATGTCCTTGAGGTACTGAGCGAGCGGCGGTTGCGGCTCGAACGCGAAAACCCGGCCCGATGCGGTGACGTGGTGCCGCAGCCAGTAGAGAAAGCCGCCCTTGTGGGCGCCCACGTCGATCGCGGCATCGCCCGCGCGCAGCCGGCCGGCGAGAAATTCGATCTCCTCGCGATTTACGCGCCGGCGGTAATTGAATGCGCGCCAGAGATAACGCAGCCGTTTGAGCGGCATGAAGGCAAGCCTGGAAAATTACCCAATATATTATTATAAATCATATTGTTATGTTATTTTTCCCCATGGGCAGACGATGCGCGCGCGGCGCGCTACTATCGGACCACACGCGGGAATAACAAGATGCAGGCGGAGGAGAAAGCATGTCGTCCCAGGCGGACCTGATTGTAAAAAACATCGACTGGCTGATCACGGTGGACGCGAAGCGCCGCATCGTCCGCGACGCGGCGATCGCCGTCAGGGACGGCAAGTTCGCGGCCATCGGCAAGACCGCGGCGATCGAAGCGGCCTGGCGCTCGGACCGTGTCGTCGACGGCAAGGGCACGGTGGGCATGCCCGGCATGGTCGATAATCACCTGCATTCCTCGTTCATGCTCGCTCGTGGCCTCGCCGACGAGTCGAACGCGCAGTCCTTCCTGTTCGATCACATGTATCCGTACGAGGCGGTGATGGAGGAGGAAGACGTTCACGCCAGCGTCTCGCTCGCCACGGTCGAGCTGCTGCGTCATGGGGTCACCTGCTACATCGAGCCAGGCAATTATCACCCTGACGTGACGGTGAAGGCCGTGATGGATGCCGGCATGCGCATGGTGCTCGCGACGAGCTGCTTCGACAAGAGCAAGACCGTCACCGGCATCATGCCGGCGCGCATGATCCAGGATACCGCGCTTTGCATCGCCAAGACCGAGGAAATCTTCGACAAGTACCCCGGCAAACACAAGGGGCGCCTCACCGTCAGCGCGTCGTTCCGCGGCATGAACAACAGCACCGACGAATTGATCCTTGCGCTGAAGGGCATCGCGAAAAAGCACGACGCCGTCCTGCAGACGCACGCGTGTTTCTCCTACTTCACGCACGACGCGAGCGTTACCCATCACGGCATGCCGGAGATCGAGCGGCTGGAAGCGCTCGGCGTGCTCGACGACAGGATGCTGATCCTGCACGGCGGCTGGCTGGAGCCGCAGGAGATAGCGTTGCTCGCAAAGCGCAAGCCCACCATCGTGTGCTGCCCCACCTCGTCTCTGCATAACGGCTACGGCAACTTCAAGATGGCCAGCCATCCCGAGCTGATGGCGTTGGGCGTCAACGTGAGCCTCGGCGCCGATCATGCGAGCTCGGGCACTGTCGACCTGGTGCAGGAAATGCGCCACGCCGTGGGCGGCTACAAGGAGATGCGGCTGAATCCGCGCGTGATGCCGCCGGAGCAGGCCATCGAGATGGCGACATTGAACGGCGCGCGCGGCGCGGGACTCGCGGACCGCATCGGCTCGGTCGAGGCGGGCAAGGAAGGAGACCTGGTGCTTTTCGACGCCACCGTCTCCGAATGGCAACCGCTCTATAACCCGGTGTCGAACCTGGTCTACGGCGCGACCGGCAATACGGTAAAGCATGTCTTCGTCGGCGGGGAACAGGTGGTGCGCGACGGGCGCCTCACGCGCGTCGACCAGGACCAAATTCTGCGCGAGGCGGCGAAGGCCGGGGCCCGCGTTACCGGGCGTCTCGACATGGGGAAGGTGCTGAAGCTCAAGTGGCCGGTGGAATGACCAAACCGGCGCGGCGGAAATTTATTCAGGGGGGGCAATGAGAAAAACCTGGCAAATGATGGCGCTTTCTCTGGCATATCTGGCGGCGGCGGATGCTGCCGCGCAGGCATTTCCGTCGAAACCGGTCCGGCTGATCGTGCCGTTTGCCCCGGGCGGCGCGACCGACATTTTCTCGCGCGCCGCGGCGGCGGAAATGACGAAGAGCCTCGGACAGCCCGTCATCGTGGAGAACCGCCCCGGCGCGGGCACGACGATCGGAGCGGAAATCGTGGCGAAGGCGCCGCCCGACGGACATACCCTGTTCTACACAGATCTCTCCACGCACACCATCACCGGCTCCCTTTACTCGAAACTCTCGTACAACCCGCAGCGGGATTTCGCTCCGGTCGCGGCGGTGAATTCCTCGCCGTTGATCCTGGTGGCGCATCCCTCGGTTGGCGCGAAGACGGTGCGCGAGCTGATAGCGGTGGCCAAGCGGCATCCGGGCATCACGCTCGCCAACTCGGGCATCGGCACGGTAACGCACATGACCGGCGAGAAGTTTCGCCTGCGCGCGGGCATCCAGGTGACGGCAGTGAGCTACAAGGGTGGCGCGACGCCGATCATTGCGGTGCTCGGCGGCGAAGTCGCAATGGTGATGGCGACGGCGCCGGCCTCGATCCAGTACGTCCATAAGGGCCAGCTGGTCGCGATCGGCGTCGCGGCGGCGAAACGCTCGCCGTTCCTTCCCGACATTCCGGCCATCGCGGAGTCGTTGAAGGACGTCGAGGGCGCCGTGATCTCCGGGGTGCTTGCGCCCGCTGGAACGCCCCGGGCCATCATCGATCGCCTCAATGCTGAGTTCAACAAGGCGTCGGATGCGCCGCGCGTAAAGGAGATATTCGTCACCAACGTCGCGGAAACACTCAAGATGACGCCAGACGAAGTGCAACGCGAGCTGGAGCGGGACGTCAAAGCCTGGGCGGCGGTGGTGAAGGCGACCGGGGTCCGGCTCGATTGAGCGAGGAGGAAGGCGGATGAAAGCGATGTTCAGGCTGCTGCTGGCGGCGTGCATGGGTTTAAGCGCCGTCGTGGCTGCGCAGTCATATCCCGTGAAGCCGATCCGCGTCATTGCGCCGTCCGGCGCCGGGGGGCCGGTGGACGTGATCTGCCGGGCGGTGTCGCAGGGGCTCGGAGAGGCGCTCGGCCAGCCGCTGGTGGTCGAGAACCGCGTGGGCGCGGCGGGCCTGATCGGCACCGATATCGTTGCGAAGGCGCCGCCCGACGGCTACACGCTGCTTTTCGGGTTTTCCGGTCCTCTCGCCATCGTGCCCAACCTGAATTCCAAGACGCCGTACGATCCGCAGAGGGATCTTGTCGCAATCTCGCAGGTTGCCGCCGCCCCTTACGTGCTGCTGGTGCACCCGAGCGTTCCTGCAAGGACGGTCAAGCAGCTCGTTGCGCTGGCTAAATCGCGGCCCGGCAAGATGAATTTCGGGTCAGGAGGCGTCGGTGTCGGCCTGCACATGGCCGGCGAGCTGTTCAAGGTCTCGGCGGGCGTCAACATCGTGCACGTCCCGTACAAAGGCGCGGCGCCGGCGATGACCGCGCTGATGGCGGGAGAGGTGGACATGATGTTCGACGGCCTCTCTGCGGCGCTGCCCCACATCAAGGAAGGGCGAGTGCGCGCGCTGGCGGTCGGCGGCGATAAACGCTCTTCGCTTCTGCCGGAACTCCCGACCGTCCAGGAGGCCGCGGGATTCAAGTTCAATACTTCGGGCTGGTACGGCATGGTTGCGCCGCGCGGCACGCCACAGCCGATCGTCAGCAGGCTTCACGAGGCGATCGTGCGCACGCTTGCAAGGCCGGAATTGAAGGACAGTCTGGCGAAACTCGCGGTGGAGCCCGTCGGCAGCTCGCCAGCGGAGTTCGCGCGCCAGATCCGCGAGGAAAACGCGGCCTGGGCGAAGGTCATCAAGGCGGCCGGCATCAGGGACGTGCAATGAAAACCCGTGAGGTCCGGGTTCCACTACGCGACGGCGTGATGGGCGCGCACGTGGCCTACCCCGACCGCACGCCGGCCGGCGCGGTCATCGCCATCATGGAGATCTGGGGCGTCAACGACACGATGCGGCGCCACGCGGCCGAGTTCGCGGAAGCGGGCTTCGTGTGCCTGGTGCCGGACCTTTTCTGGCGCCAGGAGCCGGGCGTCGAGCTCTACGATTCGAAGCCGGAAGACGTGAAGAAAGCGTTCGACCTTTACTACGACTTCGACTATGACCTCGGCGTGCGCGACATGGAGGACACGTGGAAGTACCTGGCGGGCCTGCCGGAATGCAACGGCAAGGTCGGCGCGGTAGGCTATTGCCTGGGCGGCAAGCTGTGCTTTCTCATGTGCTGCCGCACCGAGATCGACTGCGCCGTCGCGTACTACGGCACTTACATCGAGCACCGAATTCGCGAGGCCTCCAATCTGCACCGGCCCTTCCTGTTGCACATGGCGATGAAGGACCGCTGGGTGCAGGCTGAAGTGAACGACCTGCTCGAACGGCGGCTGTCACCCAATCCGCTGGTGACGATCCACAAGTATCCGGAGGCGGACCACGCATTCGCGCGCCACGGCGGCAGGACCTATCGCAAGGCTGAAGCCGACCGTGCACTGGGCCTGACGGTGGATTTTTTCAATAAATATTTGAT
>Ga0310811_10003215_pt1 | contig 20507 bp, 17 predicted proteins | sample YCmetagenome_FD_207642 | JGI IMG/M metagenome (GOLD analysis project Ga0310811, IMG submission 207642) | Soil microbial communities from experimental microcosm in Duke University, North Carolina, United States - YC | ecosystem: Engineered > Artificial ecosystem > Soil microcosm > Unclassified ...
GCCAAAGCGCTCGGCTGGCTCTCCTCGGCTACGGGGGCTGCCTTTGCTATTGGGCCATTACTGGGTTCACTCGCGTCCCATTTCGGCCAAACGGCGCCAGGGTTCATCGCCGCTGCGCTCTGCGTGACCAATGCCGCCTGCGCCTGGAAGTGGTTGCCCGAATCCAAGCGCAAGGATGGTTCCGGTGCCGTGCCCGCCCTGCGCAAGCCGGTTTGGCACACCGCCGCCCAGGTCGTGGTGCATCCGGCGCGGCCCACGTCGCGCCTCATCCTGATCTACGGAGTGGGGATGCTGGCGTACTCCGTGCTCACCTCTATCCTCGCCCTCTACCTCGGCGCCGAGTTCGGGACCAACGAGCATACGATCGGGAAGTGGTTCTTCTACATCGGCACCATTCAGGTGGTCATGCGAATCTTCCTGCTCGGGCCGATTGTGGACCGGATCGGTGAGGCGTGGGCCATGCGTGCCGGAACGGCGATCCTGGTGTTCGGGCTCCTGCTTTTCCCGGTCCCGAACTCGGCCTTGCTCCTCGCGCTGATCGTGCCGTGCGTGCCCATCGGAACGGCGCTCCTCTTTCCATCTACCACCGCGCTGGTCTCCCGCCACGTATCGCGCTCGGAATACGGAACGGTGATGGGTGTGGCGCAGACCTTCGCTGGCCTCGCCCGAATCATGGGCCCCCTGCTCGCAACCACCGCCTTTCAGCGGATCGGCCACCCGGCGCCCTTCTTCATCGCGGGCGGCATCGTTGCCCTGGTGGGGCTCCTGGCCTTCCAGGTTGAGGTCGAGCCGCCTACTGTCAAAGCCGTACCGGCGCCGGCGCCGGAAACTCCCGCATAAAAATTGAGGGGGCGGCTATGAGCGTCGAGGAGCGGCTCGACCGGCTCGAGCAGCGGCTGCATGTCGTCGAGACATTGGTGCGAGATCTCGTGCGCACGCGTGGGGCGGCTCCGGTAGAGACGCCGCCGCCGCTGGGTGGGGCCAGCCCCCCAACGGCTGGGCCTCCCGCCTCCGAGCCGGTCTCGCCACTCCGCGAGGCGCCGCTCGACCCGATTGTGCAGAGTCCCGAACGTCCGCGCGCGGCCTACCGGGCTACGGCCCTCGAGGGAATCGCCCGTCCCCGGGCGAGCGTTCTCCGCTCCGAGGAATGGATCGGCCAACGCGGGTTGCTCGCGGTCGGCGTGCTGGGGCTCGTGCTCGCCGCCGGATACCTGCTCAAGCTCTCGTTCGACCGGGGCTGGATCTCGCCGTTCGTCCGCTGCATCGGCGGCGCGGTTGGCGGCGCTGTCGTAGGTGGGCTCGGCTGGCGCCTGCTCGGACGCTACCGCACCTACGGCGCGTCGTTGATTGGTTGCGGTGCCGCAATCGTCTACCTGGCGGCCTGGGCCGCGGCGAAGTTGTACGGTCTGGTGCCGCCCGCAACCGGCATCGGCGCGCTGGCCCTCGTCTCGCTCGGTCTCGCCGCCATCGCATTCGCGATCAACGTTGAAGCACTCGGCACCGCGGCCGCGTTCGGAGCGTTCATTGCCCCAGTACTTCTGGGCAAACGAGGAAATCCCGACACGCTGCTAATCTACCTTGCGGCGGTCGGCGTCGCGCTCGGGTGGGTCGCCGCCCGGAAACGCTGGCGTACGACCGCGGCTCTGGTGGCGTTGAGCTTTTTCGGGCTTGGATGGACCGGCACGGCAGACTCGCGACATCCGTTCGGCGCCCTGGCCTACACGATGCTTGGCGGCGCGGGCGGGATCTATGTAGGGCTTCGGGAGCGCTGGTGGGAGACCCGCTTTCTCGCCTTCTGGGGAGGCTGGGCTCTGCTCGCCACAGTACACGACAAGCTGAGTCCTGCCTGGCCCACGCTGGTTGCGGGCATTCTCCTCGCGGCGCCCGTCTGGTGGCATGCGCTGCAGCGCCCGACATGGCTGCCGATACGGCTCACCGCAGGCGTGGCCGGCGAGGGCGTCACCGTTGGAGAGGCGCTCTACTTCTTCACCACGCCGTTACTGCTGAGTTGGGCCGTTCCGACAGCGGCGCCCGATGTGTTCACCGCGCATCCGGGCCTCGTGGCGCTAGTGGTTGGCGTTCCTTACTTGCTCGTAGGATACGGGAGCCGCCGACCACCGTTCGCCCTGGTCGGCGTGACAGCGATGGCCACCGCGGTGCTTCAGCGCTGGTCCGGGATCGAAGGCCCGGCGATTCTACTGGGCCTCGCAGCTCTCTGGGCGGGGCTTGACCACTTGCTCCAGCGGGAGGACGGGCGCTGGTACTCGCTCGGCACGTTGGCCGTCGCACTGGCGCAGCTCCTGGGGGATCTGGCGGGTCGCCGCGGCTTCGATGACGCCGCATTCACCGGACCCTGGGCGCTGGTGCTATGGCTGGCGCTGGGCATAACAGCGGCGCTGGCGGCCGGCCTTTGGCGGCGCGAGCCGTCCGGCGCGGTGGCGGACTTGGTGCCGCGCGTGCTCTGGCTTGCGGCCGGCGCGATTGCGCTCTTCGGCGTCACCGAAGAAATCGGGCGCTTCTTCCGACTGCGCGAGGGTCCGGTGGAGACGGCTCATCTGGCGAGCGGCCTGGCGGTGAGCGCTTGGTGGCTGGTCTTTGCGGCGGCTCTGGTGATGCTCGGTCTCCGGCGACGAATCCGTCCGGTGCGACTCGCCGGCCTGGGCGTGGCCGGCCTGGCCGTCTTCAAGGTGCTGGCCTTTGATCTCGCCTCCCTCGATGCGCTCTACCGAGTTGGCTCGGTTTTCATTCTGGGGCTCGTGTCGCTGCTGCTTGCTTATCTCTATCACCGGCAGGCGCGCGGCGCCGGGACAGGATGAGCCCGGCTTGAATTGTGGGCCGGATGACGCCATCATGTCGGCTTCCGCAACGCGGGACCGTGTGTGATTGTTTCGGCTCTCCCCTCGTCGCCCGAGGCCTTCGCCAAGGCCGCGTGGGACGACATTGCGCCCTACTACGACGAGCTGATCGAGCGACCTCTCGAGCCGGGTAACATCGAGATGTGGCTGCGTGCGTGGTCCACTCTGGAGGAGCTGCTGGCCGAGGCTGCGGCGCGTGCCATGATCGCCTACACCATCGATACAGGCGACTCGGAGAAGGAAGCCGATCACTTGCGCTTCTCGAGCGACATTCTTCCCAAGGCCGAAGAGCGGAGTGTGGCGCTGGCCCGGCGGCTGGTCGAGTCCGGCTTCGAGCGACCGGACCTTGCGACCACGATCCAGCGCTTCCGCACTTCGATCGAGATCTTCCGCGAGGCCAACGTTCCGCTGTTTGCGGAGACGGAGCAGCACTGCGCGACGTACCAGCGGATCACCGGGTCTATGACCGCCGAATGGGAGGGCGAGCAGCGTCCGTTGCCTCAGCTGCTGCCGTTCCTCAAGAGCCCCGATCGCGCCGTCCGGGAACGGGCCTGGCGGGCGAGCACGATGCCGTACCAGGCGCAGCGCGAGGCAATGGCCGGACTGTTCGACCGGATGTACACCCTGCGACAGCAAGCCGCTCGCAATGCGGGCTTCGCCAATTTTCGCGACTACATCTTTCCGGCGAAATTTCGGTTCGACTACACGCCGGCCGATTGCGAGCGCTTTCATGACGCGGTCGAGCGGACTGTCGTCCCGGCGATCGGGCGCCTGCTCGCGTATCGGCGGGAGCGCCTGGGCGTGGACACGCTGCGACCGTGGGATCTTCAGGTGGACCCGTACCGCGACGAGCCGATTCGCCCGTTCCACACGGCCGATGAGCTGGTGACTCGTGCCCGGCGGGTCTTCGAGCGGGTCGACCCGGTGCTGGGGTCCGAGTTCCAGACGATGATCGATCACCACCTCCTGGACCTCGACAGCCGCAAAGGCAAGGCGCCGGGCGGCTATTGCGAGACCCTCCACTTTCAAGGGCGGCCGTTCATTTTCATGAACGCGGTTGGGCTGGTAGACGACGTCAACACGCTGCTGCACGAGGCCGGCCACTCATTCCACGCGTTTGCCTCGCATCATCAGCCTTTCATCTGGCAGCGCCACCCCGGTTCCGAAGCGGCAGAGCTGGCTTCGATGTCCATGGAGCTTCTGGCCGCGCCCCATCTGCTCACCCCCACCGGGTTTTTCAACCGGGACGAGGCCCGCTCGGCGGCCCTCGAGCATCTCGAGGACATCCTGATAGCGCTGGGCCACATCGCGTCGATTGATGCCTTCCAGCACTGGCTCTACACCAGCGGCGAGGGAGACGACGCCGATGCGCGCGATCACGCCTGGCTTCGGATTCGTGCGCGGTTCGAGCGGGAGCTGGACTGGGAAGGGCTCGAGGAGCAGCGGCTCGCACGGTGGTATCGTCAGCTGCACATCTTTCTCTACCCCTTCTACTACATCGAGTACGGCATCGCCCAGCTGGGCGCGCTTCAGGTCTGGCGCAACAGCCTGACCGACCCAGTAGCCGCCGTGACCCGCTACCGGCGGGCACTCGCGTTGGGCGCGACCAGGCCGTTGCCCGAGGTCTACCGCGCCGCCGGCGCGGAGCTCTCGTTCGATACCGGGCTCATGAGCGAGTTGGTGGCCCTGGTCGAATCGCGGATCCAGGCCCTTCGCGCCGAGCTTCCTCCCGCCGGCCGCTTGAGCGCCTGAGGTTGCTTCCCGGCCGCGGGGCGGCAAGATTCCCCCGTCCTCAGGGGAGCTAGCGGATGGCGAAGGAAGAAGGCATCGAGATGGAGGGTGTCGTGACCGAGGTCTTGCCCGACCGGAACTATCGGGTGCTGCTCGAGAACGGGCACGAGGTCCTCGCGTATGCAGCGGGCAAGATGAGCAAGTTCAAGATCCGCGTCCTGGAGGGCGACCGGGTGAGTGTGGTGCTCTCCCCCTATGATCTCACCCGCGGGCGCGTCATCTACCGCCACAAGTAGCCGGCGCAGGCTTCCAGAAAAAACGGCGGGCCGCTCGAACGAGCGGCCCGCCGTGTTGTTTCGAAGCAATGCGGGTTATTTGGCCTTGGTAACGTTCTCGGCGGCAGGCCCCTTCGCACCCTGCACGATGTCGAACTCGACCCTCTCTCCCTCCGCGAGGCTGCGGAATCCGTCCATCTTGATCGCCGTGTGATGGACGAAACAGTCCTTGTCCCCGTTCTCCGGAGTAATGAATCCGAAGCCCTTCGCGTCATTGAACCACTTGACCGTGCCGGTGATGCGAGCCATTGCGACCACTCCGTGTTGGTTGACTGCCTCGGCGAGGCGGAGAAGTCCGCCGCGCCGAGCTCTTGTGGGCGCAGGCCTGTCCTGCGTCACAAAAAGACGAAAAGACCCGAGGGCGATTGGCCCGGGTCTTCAAGGTGTTGTGTTAGTCGTTCGCTGAGAACAAAGAAACACCAAGCCGGAAATACGCGCTGTTAAATATGTATCCGGCTCGCCCTTCGTCAAGGGCGTCATATTTTGAGCCACCGCGCGGCGACTCGAGCTAAGTCACCCCCAGGGCGACGGGGGGTGCCAGCCGCCCGATTGACCGCCTGAAGGAACTCCGCCGCGGAAGGATATCGGGCATCCACCTCCGCCCTCATCGCCCGCTCCAGCACCTCCCAGAACTCCTCGGGCACATCCTCCCGAACCCCTACCGTCACGGGGAACTGGTTGGTGGTTTGACGCGCCAGCACCTGCTCCGGGGTGATCCCCGGGAAGGGAACGGTTCCGAGCAGTGCGTACGACGCGACTGCGGCCAGGCTGTAGAGGTCGGAACGTTGATCCACCCGCTCACCCAGCAATTGCTCCGGACTCGCAAACTGCGGCGTGCCGCTCTGGCTGGTGGCGCCCCCGAAGCGTCCGGCGCCTCGCAGAGCCAGCGCCAGCCCGAAGTCCGTAATCCGCAAACTTCCATCCGGCTCGAGCAGCATATTCTCCGGCTTGATATCGCGGTGGACCAATCCGGAGCCGTGCGCATGTGCCAGCGCCGACAACGCCTCTCTTAGCATTCGGAGTACACGATCCAGCGGCATCGGGCCCTCACGCTCCACCAATTGCGCCAGGCTCGGACCCTCGATCAGCTCCATGGTGTACCAGATGAGTCCTGAGCGCCCGGCGATATCGTAGATGTTGACGATATTGGGGTGACTGAGGCGGGCCGCGAGCTGGGCCTCGCGCCGGAAGCGCTCGACGACCGCAGGTTCCTGGGTGAGCAGCGGGTGCAGCACCTTGAGCGCCACCTCGCGCTCCAGATGGAGATCCCGCACCCGATACACGCGCCCGAAGCCGCCCTGACCCAGCATGGCCAGCAACTCGTAGTCGTCGCCCAGGGCCCGCCGGAGACGTTTCTCCCACCGAGCCTTATCGTCGCCCTCGATCAGAGCGGGCACTCCAGCCGCCGGCGTGGCCGACGGCACCTCGAAGGTGCCGGCCTCGGAGGCGAAGTCTTCCAGCATCTCCGCCGCGGTCTGGTAGCGGTCGTCAGGCGACGGCTGGAGCGCGCGCAGGATGACCCGTTCCAGCGCCCGCGGGCAATTGGGTCTGAGCTCGGTCGGCGGGCGAATCGCGAGAGTGTCGAGCGGGGGCTCCTGTCCTGTAATGGCGTAGTACAGAACGGTGCCGGCGGTGTAGACGTCGCTGATAGGATCGCCAGCGGCCCCGCCTCGCACTTCCGGCGCCATGAATGCCTGCTGGCTGGGCACGTTACCGGCCGGGATGGCGGGCAGGGTCCAGCTGCTGAAGCGCACATCCGTGATCGTCACCCGCCCGGCCGGGCTCACGATCAACGATGCGGGAACCACCCGCCGGATGATGACCCCTCGAGCGTGGGCGTGCTCCATGGCGCTCAGCAGGTCGCGCGCGAATGCATGGACGCCGGGAATCGAGCGCGGGCCTCGCTGCATCGCCTCGTGAAGGCCCTCGCCATCGATCCAGTTGCCGACCCGATACGCTAGCGTCCCGGTGATGCCCACATCGTAGACGTGCCGGATGGCAGGATGATCGAGCTGGCCCAAGGCTTCGGCTTCGCGGAGAAACCAGGCCCGGGTCGGCTCATCGGAATAGAAATTGAGCCGCAGGCTCACCCGCCGCTTGAGTATCTGGTCCACGCCAAGGAACAACACCCGTTCCCGATTGGCGACGACAAGGCGCTCGAGCTTGAACCGCGAGCCGAGCAGCGATTCCGCGGCCTGGAATGCGGCGACCCGATCCGGCGCGGTCATCGGGTCAGGCTGCGCCGCCGCTCGATCCGGCCGCGTCCGCCGCATACGGCAGCGCTGCACCAGCGGCGGCTTTGGGTGGTTGAGCCGTCGACAAAGAACAGGGAGCAGGGATCCGCGGCGCACTGGCGCACGGTCTTGGCGCGGTCGGCCAGCGTGGCTGCCGCAGAGTGTGCGACAGCGTCCAGAGCGGCGGCCGTGCGGAGGGGCGCGAACCGAAGTCGCCAAATCCCGGCAGTTCGTACCAGCTGTTCACGGCCGGTGCCCTGCGCGAGGCGGTGGTTGATGGCGGCGACGGCAGAAGCGGGAGCCTGACGTCCGGCGCTCAGGGCTTGAGCCATCCGGGTGAGTTCTCGCCGAAACGCGATAATCTCCGCGAACGGCACTGATTCGACGTCGGACGGCAGCTTTTCGGACTTGCTCCAACGATGGTAGGCGGCAGGATCCGGCAGAAGATCGGGCGGGCGTTGGGTGCGGCCTCGAGCCGTGTTGACGAAATCCAGCCAGAAGGCGTCGCCGAGTAGTATGAACTCCGAATCCGGCATGAGGTGGCGGCTACTCGGTCCCGACCTCGAGGTCGGACACCTCGACCGAGTTCCGGCCGCCGCGCTTGGCGCGATAGAGGGCCGTGTCGGCAGCCGCGAGCACCCCGCTCACCGTCGTGCCGTGCCGGGGTGATTCCGCGATGCCGATGCTCAGCGTACAGTGACCGAACTCGGGATGGGTCCGGGCCAGCGCTTCCACGCTCGCCTGTACCCGGGACACGAACACCTGTGCCTCCGTCGGCTTGGTCATCGGAAGAATGACCAGGAACTCGTCGCCTCCCAGGCGACCCACCACGTCGAGCGCTCGCGCCTGTTGACGCAGAATGTTCGACACGAGCACCAGCAAGCGGTCACCGGCCGCGTGCCCCATCGTGTCGTTCACTACCTTGAAGCGGTCGAGATCCATGAGCAGGACGCTGGTGTGGAGCTGGTGCCGCAGGCTGCGCGAGATCTCGGCGGCCAGCCGCTCTTCCAGTGCGCGGCGGTTATAGAGCCCGGTCAGCTCGTCGGTAGTGGCTGCGCTGTGCAGCTGCTCGACCAGCTCGGAATTCTTGAGTGCGATGGCTGCCGCGAACGACAGCGTCCCGGCGAGCTCGAGTTCCGCCCGCCCGTAGGGCTTGTTGCTGATGCGGGAGCCGAGCACGAGGACCGCCATGCGCTCCGAGCCTGCATCGAGAGGCACCACCAGTTCGGCTCCCTGGCCGATCAGGGTCGCGACCGCCACGTCGTCGGCGCCGACCGATGCGCTGCCGGTCGGCAGTGCAGTGTCGAGGGCGGCGCGATCGATGGTGGTGGGCTGTGGGCGATCGCCCAGGGAGCGGGAGACCTTGGGGGAGTACACTCCGCCGTCGGGCCGATACAGGCAGGCCCACCAGGCGAAGAACACCTCCGCCATGAAATCCAGGATCAGCTGTTCGGTCTCCTCGATCGAATGGACCGAGGAGAGCAGCCGGGCCACCTGCCGCAACGCCCGGAGCTGAAAGACCGCGTCGTCCAACGCCGCTTGGCGCTCGAGCAGGATGCCGCGCAACTCGAAAACCACGCTCAGCCCCAGTGCGAGCGGCATCGCCACGGCCCGCATGTCGCTGGCGACGGACGGGTCCGCGAACACGACCGCCTCCGTCTCGCCGCTCTTGAGCCGGGCTACCTCGACTGCGTTCTGGAATCCCTCGGTCGGTCCCACCCGGGGCATATCGCCTTCGGGTGCTTCCAGCGTGAACCAGATCCGTTCGTTATGGAACCGGTGGACCAACGCGACGCGACACCGCTCCAGCAGCTCCCCGTCCGTGCGTGAAAGACGGCAGGCGGCTGCAAAAGCGCTTGGTAGGGTGGCGAGCGCGGAGGGCGTCGGCGTTAAACCCATTGTGCCCTAAGATAGTTAGCGCACCAGCCGGAGGCGAGTCGGCTCACCGGCGGTTAATGCGTCCGGGCGGCGGCGGAGCAACTGTACGGTGGAGCGAGTCAACCAGGTAGGTCCTGAGCAGGTCGACCGCTCGGGGCGCGCTGTTTCGGTTGTGGCACAGGTCCTGGACCTCGGGGACCTGATAGCCGTCTCCGCGGTCGCATGATAGATAGGCTGGGACGGCGACCCGGACGCTGTCGGCGGTCCCGAGAGGTCGGCCGGTCGCGCGGGTCAGATCGCCGACGATCCGGCTGCCCGAGGGCTTGGTGGAGTCATAGGTGAATGCCACGCCGGAGACCTGAAGAAACCCGCCCTTACCCAACACGCTGTCCGAGACACTCCGCTCCAACAGCTCCCGCACACGGTTCCCGCTCAGCGGAACGACCAGGATGCGGGTTTCGTCGGCGAAGAGAAACAATGACTCGACCTGGTAGTTGGTGACCGGCCCCGCCCGAATCACATCGTCCAGGCGGAGTGCGCCGGCGTTGAGCAAGGCCACGTCGGCCCCGGTGCCGGCTCGAATGGCGTCGGTCACCAGGTCACCGAGCCCGGTTTCCGCCCGCCGCTGAATCTCGTCCCGGGCGTCAAGCGGGGCAGTGAGAGTGCCGACCGTTTGTTCCGGCCCAAGCTTCCGTCGCAAGCTGTCGGCCCAGGCTGCAACGACGGGCGCGACGGCTGTGTCCGGAGCGATCGTGGGCTGTACCGGGAGAAGCGCGACGGCTTCGTGCCAGTGCTCCCGGGTCCCCCATATTGTTGCGAACTGCGCTGTCCTGGAGTTGGCGTCCGCCTTGAGGATGTAACGGTTCGCGACGGCGACTGTTATGTGCTCGTGCTCGTGGCCGCCCAGGATCAGGTCCAGCCGTCCCTCACGGTTCAGCAGGGCGCGGTCAGCCTCGACTGTCTGGTGGGTCAGCGCAACCAGGAGATCAACCCCGAGGTGCTGGAGAGTATCGACGGCGAGTCGCGCGGCGCTGTCTGGATCGGTGCAGCGCACGTACTTGGGGTAGGGGCCCTGGAGCGTGAGGCCGAAAAGGCCAACCTTTTGGCCCGCCATCCGGAGAGTATCCCAGGGGAGGACACCGGGGAATGCACTGCCGTCCGCCCCGGTGCAGTTGGCCGACAGCCACTTGAACTTGGAGGCGCGGATGCGGGCGAGGAGAGTGTCACGGCCAACCTCGAATTCGTGGTTGCCGAACGTGACGTAGTCCAGCTTGGCAGCGTTGAGGGCCTCGACCATCTGTGCCCCGCTGTAATACTTGCTCAGCAGGCTGGGCGACAGGAAATCCCCTGCCAGCACGAAGAGCGTCGGTCCCTCCGCTTTAATCCGGTTCCGCATGGTGGCGACTCGCGCCACCCCGCCCGAGCCATCGTTCAACGTGTCGGCAACGTAGACGTCGTTGATCGACAGAAACCGTATCGGATTGGTGGGCGCCGGCGCCGGGGGCAACCCGAGACAGGCGAGGAGGGAGCCAAGCCCGCCCGCGAGCACCGCTTTCCGCCACGACCAACGCCTCACAACTCCTCCTCCGTTTCGCGAAGATCGCGCACCAAGTCGCTGCCGAGTGCGCGGATTTCCTCAAGCATGGCGCGCTGCGGCCAGTCCGCGCGGGCCGTCAGTACCTCGATCATCGAGCGGTACCACCAGATCGTCTCCCCCGAGCTCGCTTGCGAGACCGGCCAGAGATACTCGGCACCCAGTCGCCGCAGCGCGGCGATGGTCGAGCCGCAGCGGTGAATCTCGTCGGCGGCGATGATGTCGAGCGCCCGCGGTTCCGCCACCGCGAGATGCGCCAGCAGGTCGTGCTTGCGGTTCCTCCAGGATCGCTCCTCGCCTTTCGGGCCGTATTTCGGCTCGCAGGCATCCCGGGTGATCGCGAGCACGACCGGCCCAAACTTCTCCGAGATCTTCTCCTCGATCAGGTCGCGCCGGTCGGGCGCGGCGTCCTCCAGGACGTGGTGCAGAATGCCAGCGACGAGGGTCGGCTGGTCGCAGTTGTATCGCGCCAGGATCACCGCCACGTTCGCCGGATGGCCCAGGCTGCCGGGCGACGCCGACCCTGGTCCCCGGTGATGCTTTGCGGCAAACGCAAAGGCGTGATTGATCCGGTCGGAGTAGGCGTGCATAGGAGGCGGGCCGGCGGGGCAGGGGAAAGGCGGGGAAAGCGCGCGGCTCGGGCACGCGCACTTTGGGGAGCAGCCGCTCGGCTGCTCCGTCCGCCGGCCCGCCTGCCCGCCGGCCCGCCTATGGAATGCCGAGAAGCTTATGCGTCTGCAGGCTCAGCCGCCAGCGCGGATGATCCAGGCAGTACTGGAGCGCCGCCTGGGTATTAGGATCGCGGTTCGGCCCGTCCATTGGCTGGAGAAAGAAGTGGCGAAAGGCAAGATGCTCGAAGCGCGTCGGCTCCGCCCCCGCCTGCGGGTAGATCAGCTTGAGCTCATCACCCGATTGAAGCTGGATTTCGGTTCCCGCCTTGGGGCTCATGCAGATCCAGTCCAGGCCTTGGGGCGCTGGCTGAGTTCCGTTGGTCTCCACCGCGATCTCGAAGCCCTCGGAATGGAGGGCGCGGATCAGCTGCTCGTCCACCTGGAGCAGCGGCTCGCCACCGGTGCATACGACGAACCTGGAGCGGACGTTGGCAGCCGGCCAGGCTGCCGCGACGGCAGCGGCCAGTTCCTTCGCGGTTCCGAAGCGACCTCCCCCGGGGCCGTCCGTCCCGACAAAGTCGGTGTCGCAGAAGTTGCAGATCGCCGTTTCGCGGTCGCTTTCCCGCCCGCTCCAGAGATTGCATCCGGCGAAACGACAGAAGACCGCCGGGCGCCCGGTTTGAGCGCCTTCGCCCTGGAGGGTGTAGAAAATCTCTTTGACGGTGTAAGCCATGCCCTTAACTGCGTGAGCGGTGAACGGCGAACAGTGAACGGGGCGTACGGTGACGCAGGGAGCTCCCTGTTCCGTGTTTACTGTTCACTGTTCACACTTTTCTCCTTCTGGTACATAGCCGGGTCCTCCAGCCCATTCTCCCGAAATCCCTTCAATCTGAGCTGACAGGCGTCACACCGGCCACATGCTTCACCGGTAGGCGACGGGTCGTAGCAGCTCAACGTGAGCCCGTAGTCCACGCCGAGCGCGATGCCGCGCGCAATGATCTCCTGCTTGGAGAGCAGAATCAGCGGAGTCTGAATATTGAACCGCTGCTTCAGCTCGGTTCCCGCGCGGGTGGCAAGGTTCGCCAGGTGTTGGAACGCGGCGATGTATTCCGGGCGGCAGTCGGGGTAGCCGCTGTAGTCCAGCGCGTTCACCCCGATCACGATGTCCGTGGTCCCCAATGTCTCGGCCCACGCGAGTGCGAACGACAGAAAGATCGTATTGCGCGCGGGGACGTAGGTGATTGGGATGCCCGTCCCGATCCCGTCGACCGAGCGGTCCTTCGGGACTGCCAGATCTGACGTGAGGGCGGACCCGCCGAAGGCCCGTAGGTCGATATCCATGATCGCGTGCCACACGACCTCCAGATGGGCCGCTACTCGTTGCGCGGCCTCCAGCTCCAGGGCGTGACGCTGCCCGTACCGAAAGCTGAGCGCGTAGAGATCGTAGCCGCGCGCCTTGGTCATGGCGGCGGCCGTCGCCGAGTCCAGGCCGCCGCTCAACAGCACGACGGCGCCCGGTTTGGTCATGCCGGAAGATAGGCAGGCGCCGCCTTGGGCTGCCTGCCTGAACCCGGTCGCCTAAGCCACGGCGGCGGTTTCCTCCGAGAACAGATCCAGGGCGCGGCCTGCATAGCTGCGCGGGACGGGCACCGCCAAGGCGCGGAGAATGGTAGGGGGGAGGTCGAGCAGAGACACTCCTGCCTGGCCTCGACCGGGAATCACTTGGGCCCCCGCGGCGACCATGGGAATCGTGTCGTTGATCGGATGCGGCATGTCGTGGTCGGTGGCGACTACCCCGCCGCCGCCGTGATCGGCCGTCACCAGGAGCAGGGCGTCGTCCTGGACGAGGACCGTGCCGGTCAATTCGCCAACTGCCCCGTCAACCTCCCGTGCCGCTTCCAGGTACGCCCCACTCATCCATCCTTTGCTATGGCCGGCTCGATCGCACTCGTTCAAGTAGACGATCGTGAGGCTGGATGCGAGACGGGATTGCTCTTTTTCGCCCAGGCGAACCAGTTCTCGAGGCCCCAGCGGAGCGGTGACCAGGCTGCTTACTCCAGCCAACCCGAGCAGAGTCCTGCCCAGCACACGATGCGGGGTGGGGAGCGGGCCGCTGACGATGCGGGTAAGGTGCCCGTATCGCTTGAGTACCACCGGCAGCGGGCGAATGTCGATGAGCGTGCCGAGGGCTGGCAGGCGCGCCTCAACCACGCCGTGGCGCTCGGGTGGAATCCCGGTCGCCAGCGACACGAGCGCCGGCACTGTAGCACTGGGCCGCACCGTCCGTCCCTCACAGGACCACGCCGACTCGGCCAGTGTTGCAAGTGATGGCATCAGGGTAGGTGTGACAGCTTCAGGACGGAGCCCATCGATGATGAGCAGGACCACGCGACGGATTGCGGGCATCCGGTGTCTCCTCCCGGCCACGACCGGGTGAGTGGGACATCGAGCGGGGGCCGATGCAACGATCCCCGCATAAAGTCCGCATCGCATGTCAAGAACGAGTGATGAGCGAGCTACAACCCGGCAAAGCGGCCTAGCTCGAAGCGGAGGGCAGACTCCAACGTGGAGTGGTGGAACTCGTATCCTGTAGCGCGGAGGCGCTCGGGCACTACCCGGGCGCTCGAGAGCACCGTTCCGTCTGCCATAGAGCCGAAAAGGAGACGAAGTGCAGCGGCCGGAACCGGCACGACTGCGGGTCGGCCTAGGACCCGGCCGAGCGTGCGGGAGAACTCGCGGTTCGTTACGGGGGCGGGGCCGACCACGTTGAACGGCCCGTCCAGCGCAGCAGTGAAGAGCGCGTGATGAATGGCGCCGATCGTGTCGTCGAGGGAGATCCAGCTCATCCATTGCCGGCCACTGCCGGCGGGGCCCCCGACCCCCGCCTGAAAGAACGGCAGCATCTTTTTGAGCGCCCCACCGGCAGGACTCAAGACCACGCCCAAGCGGGGAATCGCGACCCGAATGCCCGCGTTGCGCGCGGGTTGCGTCGCCGCCTCCCATTCACGGCATACATCAGCGAGGAAGTCGCTGGCCGGCGCGAGGGCGCTGCCTTCCCGCAGCTCCTCGTCTCCCCGGGAGCCGTAGATCCCGATCGCACTGGCGGACACCAGCACCCTAGGTGGTGGGTCGAGCTTGGCGACGGTTTCCGCGATGAGGGCCGTGCCGAGTCGGCGGCTCGCTCGGATTCGTTCACGCCGCGCGGCCGTCCAGCGACCTGCCCCCACATTCTCGCCGGCAAGATGAACGACTGCATCGCACCCGTGGAGGCCGGCCGGGTCGAGCCGGCTGGCAGCAGGATCCCAGCTCACTTCGCCGTCTCGGGCGGCTCGCCGCACCACTCGGACAATCTGATGGCCGCCGCTAGCCAGAACGGAGCTCAGTGCGCGTCCGATCAGGCCGCTTGCACCAGTGATCGCAATACGCAGAGGTCGCGTAGGTTGCTCTCGGCCGAATCAGTTGACGGAAATCTGCTGAATCATCCCATGGGCAGCATGCGAATGCCCGTCCTTGGCATCCGGTACGAAGCAGATGACGACGTACTTGCCCTTCTCGAGGGTCACGGGGAATGACGCCGAGCTATTCGGATCCATCGGCGACACGCCGCCGAGGAAGTGGGTGAAGGGCGGTGGTGCCTTCAGCCCTGCGGCCTCCCATTTGACGACGTCGTCAGTGGTCTTTCCCGGTGCGAGCCGGACGACGGCACTCTCATGCGGCTGGGGGCCGTTGTTTGTTACCCGAATACGATGAGTTCCCGCCGTGAGAGGACTGGAGAACGTAAACGCATAGTCTGACAGCTGAATGGAGACGTCGCTCGACGGATCGACCTGTCCGCCGGCGGCAGGGGTCACCTCGAATCCGGCAATCATGCCCTTGGTGAAGTGAGGAGGTCCTCCGGGGCTCGGTATGAAGCACACCACCGCGTACCGGCCGGGCGCCATTGTGATGGTGGCCTCGCTGGTGCCGCCCGGATCGGAAGGGTTTGGGCCACCCACCGTGTGCGCCCAGGGTGGAGGCGGGCCCGGCTGCTTGAACGCCTCCCGCAGGTCATCAACCGTCTTCCCCTGATCCAGGCGAATCACGACGGCGTGGTGCAGCTCCTTCGCACGGCTCACCAGCTTGAGGGTGACGACCCCGGCCGGAATCTGAGTCGGCAACTCGAAGGCATAGTCGGTCGCCGTGATCGTGACTGCGGTCGGGCTCGCGCCTTTAGTCTGGGCCGAATCGGCCTTGGCTCCTCCGGTGCCACCACCCGAGCAGCCTGCTGATAACCCCATCGCCAGCACTGCCGCGCTGCTGTGGATCAACCTGCGCATAGCAATGGCTCCTTTGGTTCGGCGGGGGAGGGCAGGGCGGATGAATCGGAGCCCGCTCAGCGGGTCACCGCACGCCGGACCAGCAACAGTTCGGAAATGTTCTCCATGGTGAGCAGACCGACGAGGGCTCCCGCGCCATCTACCACGGGCAGAGCCGGAAGGCCGCTGGCCCGCAGCCGGTCCAGCCCTTCCTGAAACGGAGCGCTCGGCAAGACTGTCGGGGCCGGCGAGGTCATGGCTTCCGCTACGGTGGAGTCGGGACCCCGCTCCCGCAGGCCGCGGATGAGATTCTCCCGAGTGAGCAGGCCCTCTGTTCGACCGAGATTGTCCACCACCGGGAACTCGCGCTGCTCCCCCGCAAGCAGAAGGTCCACCGCTTGTGCCAGGGTCGCGTGGATCGCGATCGAGCGAAACTGCGTGACCATCATCTGGGAGACCTGCACGCCGCGCGCCGCAGCCCGGGTCTCTACGGCGGAAGCTTCGGTGCCCGCGCCCACGAACACGAAGAACGCGATCAGCAGTAGCAACGGCTGAATCGGCGAGCGTGTAAGACCGTAGAAGCACATGCCAACTGCGACGACCTGCCCGACTGCAGCTGCCACGCGCGTTGCCCGAACCAACCCGATCCTGGTGGCAAGGACTGCACGAAGCACCCGTCCGCCGTCCATGGGAAAGGCCGGTATGAGATTGAAGCCGAGAAGTAGGACATTGACCCACATGATCTGGGCTGCGAAGGATCCGCTTCTGCCACCAGTTGGCAGGAACGGCTCGGGTGAGCCGGCAATCCTGAGGCCAAGAAAGAGCGCCAAAGCGATCAACAGGGTAACAAACGGCCCGGCAATCGCGATCAGGAGCTCCTGTCTGGGATCCTCAGGAATGCGCTCGAGTCGGGCGACGCCACCGATTGGAAGCAGGATCACATCCGGTGTTCGCACGCCGAAGCGGCGCGCCATGAAGATGTGCCCAAACTCGTGCAGGATGACGCAGGCAAACAGAGCGAGAATGAGAAGCGTTTCGCCAATGGCCGCGGCCGGCCCCAGGCTGTTGTAGGCGTCGAGGGCATACCAGCCCAGTAGCAGCAGGAAGGTGACGTGGACCTTGATGTCGGTCCCCGCCACGGTTCCGATGCGATATGACCACCTCATCATGCCGCTCCCGAAAACGATCGATGCCGCTCCCGGGGGCAAGATACACCCGGGAACGGCATCGCAACTGCCGGATGCGGTGTGCTAGACCAGAACCCGCAGTCCGAACGCAGCGGCCGGCAGCGCAGCGGCAGGCGCAGGAGCCGGCTCACGCACAGCGGCCGGTTCACGCGCGGGAGCCGGCTCGGCGGCAACGTGCAGCCGAGGGCGCTGACCTGCGGGCAGCCGGCGGTCGGCCAGTTCCGCGAGGGCGGCGCGGAAAACGGTGTCGCCCTCTTTCACCGGCAGATCGAAAGCCCGAACGTACGCCATCAACGCCTCGTCGGCAGGTACTGCCTCGGCGAGCAGCTCGGCGACCTCCACCGCCATCCGCGTATGGGTCGAGGTAACGGCGGCTTCCGCCAGACAGGCGGCCATGCGTGCCTGCAACGTCGTCTCTTCGACCCACTGAGCCCGGCGCCGGACCGCGTCCACGATGCGATCAGGCCGCAAGCTGTGCCAGGGATCGACCGAGTCGGTCGGCTGCCCCGCTGCCGGAACCGAGTCGGCCAGTGCCAGTGAGAGAAGTGCCCGGGCCCGGACGGTTTCCTGCATCGCAACCGGAACTGCGACCTGCCTGAAGTAGCGCTGCAGGGCATCCTCCAGGGGCAGTCGTTCGGAGAGCCGGCGGACGAACATGACGGCCTGGGTCTGATGGGTATCGGTTAGCGCTTCCCAAGCCCTGGCATAGGCTACGTGAAGCCGGAGCCGTAGCGCGGGTGGAAGGCGACGCACGGAGCTGAGTATTAGTGGAAGCACGGTGGCCTCGCTGGCGAAGCTTTGAGACGGTTGTGCAACTGTTTGCAAGGTAGTGGTTTACGGCACACCATACCGATGAGCGAGCTTTGTGCCGCCCAGCCGACCGGGGCGTCCAGTTCGGCCAAAGCAAGACCACGCAATGACTCGCGACCTCTACAGTCGCCACGGACGAGCCCCCGGGGATTGCCGCTCGACCTCGGCGGATTGTTGCGCCGACGCCACGGAATCGCGACCGAGAGCGGCTGGCGGGCACTCTGGTAACTCATTAGCTTTGCGCGCTTTGACCTGAGCCGGGAGGTCGCAATCGCCACTACCATCTCCCCCCCGTCCTGGACGACCCGGGACTCCGAGAAGCTCTACAACATGAGCGGCTGGGGGCAGGGATACTTCAGGATCAACGAGGCGGGGCACGTCACCGTCCACCCCGACGGCAACCCCAAGCGGGGTCTCGATTTGTTCCAGCTTGCCATGGACTTGAACGCCCAAGGGGTCGGGTTGCCGCTGCTCCTCCGGTTCTCCGACATTCTGCGCTCCCGCATCCAGGCCCTGGCCGGCCAGTTCGAGAGCGCCATCAAGGAGTTCGGCTACGAGGGGTCGTACACCACCGTCTATCCGGTCAAGGTCAACCAGCAGCGCCATGTGGTGCAGGAAATCGTTGAGTTCGGCACCCCCCACGGCGCGGGTCTCGAGTGCGGCAGCAAGCCTGAACTGATGGCAGTCTTGGGCCTCAACGAGAGCACCAACCATCTCATCGTCTGCAACGGATACAAGGATGAAGAGTTCATGCGGCTGGCGCTGATGGGCCAGAAGCTCGGACACAACGTGATGATTGTGCTCGAGCAGCTGAATGAACTCGAGGTGTTGCTGCGGGTCGCAGAGGACATGGATGTCGATCCGACCGTCGGGGTGCGGATCAAGCTCGCCAGCGAGGGCTCGGGTCGGTGGGCCAAGAGCGGAGGGGAAAAGTCCAAGTTCGGACTTGGCGCGATTGAACTCGTGAAGCTGCTCGATCGCCTGACGGCCGCCGGGCGGCAGGACATCCTCCGCCTGGTCCATTTTCATCTCGGTAGCCAGATCCCCGACATCCGGGTGATCAAGGCGGCTCTCGAGGAGATCGGCCGTTACTACGCCGAGTTGCGGGGGATGGGATTCCATCGCCTCGAGTACGTGGATGTGGGCGGTGGTCTCGGGGTCGATTACGACGGGTCCCGATCCACCCGGTCCGCCAGCGTGAACTACTCGCTCCGCGAGTATGCCAACGACGTCGTGTACACGCTCGGATCGGTGTGCCGCTCGGAAGAGCTTCCGATGCCGCACATCATCTCGGAGTCTGGCCGCGCGTTGACGGCGCACCACTCGTTGCTCCTCCTCAATGTGATCGACGTGGAGTCATTGACCGAGCCGGCCCCTCCCAAGCTCCGGGATGACCCGCATGCGCTCCTGGTGGACATGGCCGAAAACCTCGAGTCGTTCGCGGCCGACCGAGTGCAGGAGGTGTTCCACGACGTGGTGTTTGCCCGGGAACGGGCCCAGGAGTACTTCGCCAGCGGACTCTTTTCCCTGCGCGACAAAGCCGATGCGGAGAAGTTGTACCTGTGCACCCTCAACGCCATTGCGGGTGCCATTGCCGACGACAAGGCGGCGTATCCGGAGATCGCCACCCACATCGAGTCGGTCCTGGTGGACCGCTATTTCTGCAACTTCTCGGTATTTCAGTCGCTACCCGACAATTGGGCCATCGACCAGATCTTTCCGATCATGCCGATCCACCGGCTCAACGAGCCGCCCAGCCGGCGCGGGACCCTTCAGGACATCACCTGCGATTCCGATGGCGTGATCGACCGTTTCACCGGTGGGCGCAAGGGCAAGCCGTCGCTCGAGCTGCACCCGGTCATCGAAGAGGAGCCCTACATCCTCGGCATCTTCCTGACCGGCGCTTATCAGGAGATTCTGGGCGATCTGCACAATCTGTTCGGTGACACGAATGCGGTGCACGTGCGCCTGACCGAACACGGCTACGAGGTCACCGACCTGGTCCACGGCGACACCGTCACCGAGGTGCTGAACTACGTGCAGTTCCACGCCTCCGATCTGCTGGCCACGTTCCGTCGCAAGGTGGGCAAAGCGCGGGATTTGAGCCGACAGGAAGCCAACAGCTTCATCGCGGACTACGTAGCGGGGCTGGAGGGCTATACCTACCTCGAGGGGAACGGCGGCTGACGTCGCAGCGGAGCCGCCTACTTCTCGCCTCTCGCCTTGGCCAGCCGAGCTCTGGCCTCCCGCACCAGCGGCTGGAGCGTCGGATCCGCATCCTTCCACAGCTCCAACACCTTGGCATAGTGCTGAGCGGCCTCGTCGGGGCGGCTCTGCCGGTCGGCAATCTCGCCGAGTCGTAACTGGGCCGGGGCAAGATACGGCAGCTCGAAGGTGGATCCTTCACCGTTCAGCGATCGATACAGCACTGCAGCATCGGCGTCGCGGCCGTCGGCCACCAGCGCCTCCGCTTGAATAAAGCGCTCGCGCGGCTGCGCAAAGTAGGGCGACGCGCTCGACAGCTCGTACCACTGCTCCCGTCGCACCCCGGCAAAGGCCTCGGTGACGTCACTCGGCCGGTCGCGCTGCGCCGCGATCTCTCCCCGGACCCCTTGAGCCAGATCTCGAGGCAACGATCCTGCGTCGACCGGCGCCGGGAGGTTCTCCAGCTCCGTCGCGTAGCGGGCGGCTCTTGTGGGATCACCGAGGCGAGCCTCCAGCAAGCCCAGGAGATAGGCTCGGAGGTGGCGATGGAGACCGTGGTGCACGCTCAGGAATACACTGGACTCGGCCGGAGGCTCCGGCGTGTCAGGCGCCCGCAGCAGCTCATCCCGCGCGGCTTTGAGCTCGGTTGGATCAGCGTGGCGGAACGCGTATGCCGCGAGGGTGGCACGCGCCTCGGCAGCGGCCCTGGGATCGAGTGCGGCGGCCGAGTCCAACGTCGCGCGAGCCGCATCGATGCGGCCCCGTGCCGCCG
>Ga0310811_10003217_pt1 | contig 20506 bp, 6 predicted proteins | sample YCmetagenome_FD_207642 | JGI IMG/M metagenome (GOLD analysis project Ga0310811, IMG submission 207642) | Soil microbial communities from experimental microcosm in Duke University, North Carolina, United States - YC | ecosystem: Engineered > Artificial ecosystem > Soil microcosm > Unclassified ...
AGGGCTCCGGGTGAGGATGTAGGCTCTTACGCAATTTCACAAGGCTCACTGGCACTGTCTCCAAACTACAACCTGTCATTTACCGGCAATAGCCTGTCAATCGGCACGCGCAGTATTACTGTGACTGCTGATGCGCAGACCAAGAATTATGGTGATGCAGATCCAACGCTGTCTTACCAGATAACTTCAGGTTCTCTGGCAAGTGGCGACTCATTTACCGGTTCGCTGACAAGGGCTTCTGGTGAAAATGTGGGTACTTATGCTATTTCCCAAGGCTCACTGTCATTGCCTTCTAACTATAACGTTACTTTCATAGGTAACAACCTGACTATCGGCACACGTGCCATTGCTGTGACTGCTGATCATCAGACTAAGAACTATGGTGATAATGATCCAACACTGAGCTACCAGATCACAAGCGGTAACCTGGTTAATGGCGACACCTTTAGTGGTGCATTAACAAGAGTTGCAGGTGAGAATGTGGGCTCTTATGATATCTCACAAGGCTCACTGGCTCTGTCTTCGAATTATGCGCTTACAGTTACCGGCAACACGCTGACTATCGGTACGCGTGCCATTGCTGTAACTGCTGATCCGCAGACTAAAAATTATGGTGATGCTGATCCTACACTGAGCTACCAGATCACAAGCGGTAACCTTGTTAACGGTGACACCTTCAGTGGTGCGCTTACCAGGGCTTCTGGTGAGAACGTGGGCACTTATGCTATATCTCAAGGTACACTGGCTCTGTCAAGTAATTATGCGTTGTCATTCACTGGCGACAACTTGACGATCGGCACACGCGCCATTGCGGTGACTGCTGATCCGCAGACTAAGAACTATGGTGATGCAGACCCAACGCTGTCTTATCAATATACAGGTACGTTAGTTAACGGTGATACTTTTAGCGGTGCACTGACCAGGGCTACTGGTGAGAACGTGGGCACTTATGCCATTTCTCAGGGTACATTGGCATTGTCTGCTAACTATACCCTGTCATTTACAGGCGATAACCTGACCATCGGTACCCGCGCTATCGCTGTAGCCGCTGATCCGCAAAGCAAGAACTATGGTGAAGCAGACCCTGCTCTGACTTACCAGATCACCAGCGGTAACCTTGTTAATGGTGACACCTTCAGTGGTGCACTGACCAGGGCTCCGGGTGAGGATGTGGGCTCTTATCCTATTTCTCAAGGCTCACTGGCACTGTCTGCTAACTATAACCTGTCATTTACCGGCAACAGCCTGTCGATCGGCACGCGCAGTGTTACTGTGACTGCTGATCCGCAGACTAAGAATTATGGCGACAACGATCCAACGTTGTCTTACCAGATAACTTCTGGTTCACTGGCCAGCGGTGACACCTTTACAGGTTCGCTGACAAGAGTTTCTGGTGAGGATGTGGGCACTTATGCTATCTCACAGGGTTCACTGGCATTGCCTTCTAACTATAACGTTACTTTCATAGGCAATAATCTGACCATCGGTACCCGCGCCATTGCAGTGGCTGCCGATCCGCAGACTAAGAATTATGGCGACAATGATCCAACACTGAGCTACCAGATCACCAGTGGTAACCTGGTTAATGGCGATACCTTTAGTGGTACATTAACGAGAGTTGCAGGCGAAAACGTGGGTACTTATGCTATCTCTCAGGGCTCACTGGCACTGTCTCCTAACTATAACCTGTCATTTACTGACGATAACCTAACCATCGGTACACGCAGCATTGCTGTGACTGCTGATCCACAGACTAAGAACTATGGTGATGCCGATCCAACACTGAGCTACCAGATCACAAGTGGTAGCCTTGTTAACGGTGATACCTTTAGCGGTGCACTGACCAGGGCTGCCGGTGAGAACGTGGGCACTTATGCTATCTCTCAGGGTACATTGGCATTGTCTGCTAACTATAACCTGTCATTTACTGGCGATAACCTAACCATCGGTACACGCAGCATCGCTGTAGCTGCTTATGCAAAAGCCAAAAATTATGGCGATGCAGACCCTGCATTGACCTACCAGATCACCAGTGGTAACCTTGTTAATGGTGACACCTTCAGTGGTGCGCTGACCAGGGCTCCGGGCGAGAACGTGGGTACTTATGCTATTTCACAAGGTTCATTAGCATTGTCTTCAAACTATAACCTGTCATTTACTGGCAATAACCTGACTATTGGCACACGAACCATTACAGTAACTGCCGATGTGCAGAGCAAGAACTATGGCGATGCAGACCCAACACTAACCTATCAGTATACTGGTACGTTGGCTAACGGCGACACCTTTACAGGTGCGCTGACCAGGGCCTCAGGTGAAAACGTGGGTACATATGCTATCTCACAAGGTTCATTGGCATTGCCTTCAAACTATAACCTGTCTTTCACAGGCAACAACCTGACCATCGGTACACGCAGTATTGCTGTGGCAGCTGATGCGAAGGCTAAAAACTATGGCGATGCCGACCCTGCTCTGACTTATCAGATCACAAACGGCTCATTGGCTAATGGTGACACCTTTAGCGGTGCGCTGACCAGGGCTGCTGGTGAGAATGTGGGCACTTATGCCATCTCTCAGGGTACATTGGCATTGTCTCCTAACTATAACCTGTCATTTACAGGCAACAACCTGACTATCGGTACTAAAGTCTTAACCATTACGGCCAATAATGATACTAAGGTTTATGGTGAGTCCCAAACATTTGCCGGTACAGAGTTCGTAGCAGCCGGCCTGAAGAATGGCGACAATATTAACACCGTAACTCTTTTCAGCGCTGGTGCGGATGCGTCAGCAGCAGTAAACAACTATCCTATTGTGCCGTCAAATCCAGTGGCTGCGCAAGGCACCAATTTGTCTAACTACGATATCCATTACGTTAATGGAACCGACGCCGTAGGACAAGCTATACTTACGGTAAAAGCCGACAATAAGACTATTTTCTATGGAGATCCTATCCCTCAATTGACAGTGTCATATTCAGGATTTGTTAATAATGAAACCTATACTGATTTACCAACCCAGGCTACAGCAAGTACTACAGCTACTTCAGCTTCGGGTGTGGGCGATTATGTGATCAGTGTAGGCGGAGCCATAGACAATAATTATAGCTTTAACTATGTAAATGGTAACCTGCGAATCAATGCAGTTCCGATCGTATTCAATCCGATCCTTCCACAAACTTATGGTGCTGCCGACCTTGATCCGGGCGCAACAAGTAATGCGGGTATAACTTATACCAGCAGCAACACAAATGTTGCAACTATTGTTAGCGGTCAAATCCATATCAAGGCAGCTGGATCGACGCTGATCACTGCTAATAATGGAAGCAGCACACAAAGCCAGACTTTGATTGTAAACCCTGCTCCTCTTACTGTTACGGCTGACAATCAGTCTAAAGCCTATGGTGCAAACAACCCGGCTCTGACTGTAAGCTACAGCGGTTTTGTGAACGGTGACACTCAGAACAGTCTGACCACCCAGGCAACTGCTACTACAACAGCTACTGTTGCTTCACCGGTTGGAAGCTATCCGATCAATGTAACAGGTGGTGCGGTTGATCCTAACTACACCTTTACTTATGTTGCCGGAACTCTGACTGTAGGAAAAGCTACCTTGACTGTAACAGCTGATAATTCATCAAAAGTTTATGGTGCAGCAAACCCGGCCTTCACGGTATCATACAGTGGATTTATGAACGGCGATACCAAAACTAACCTGACAACCCAGGCTACTGTATCCACTTCTGCTACAACGGCATCTCCTGTAGGTAGCTACGATTTGGTACCGGCTGGTGCAGCATCTTCTAATTATAACTTCACTTATGTTAATGGAACATTGAACGTTACCCCTGCCGGTTTGTTGATTACTGCAAATAATCAAACCAAAGCTTATGGCGCAGGTATTCCTCCGTTCACTGCAAACTTTAGCGGATTTGTAAATGGTGATAATAGCAATACTGCCCTTAGTACTCAACCAACACTGACTACAACGGCTACTGCAAGCTCACCTATTGGTACTTATCCAATTACAGCAAGCGGTGCAGTTGCAGCTAACTATACTATCACTTATGCACCTGGTACGTTGACTGTTGGTCAGGCAAACCTCGTTATTACTCCTGATCCTATCAGTAAGGTATATGGCGCTGCTATCCCAACGCTGACAGCAAGCTACAGTGGTTTTGCCAATGGAGATACTCCTGCCAGTCTGACTACTCAGCCAACATTGTCTACAACGGCAACTGCAAGCTCTCCTATCGGTACTTATTTAATTACCGCAACAGGAGCGTCCAGTCCAAATTATAACATTACTTATAACACAGGAAACTTGACTGTAACTCCGGCTACGTTGACTATTACTGCCAATAACTTAAGTAAAACTTATGGTACAGCTAATCCAACGCTGACAGTAAGCTACAGCGGTTTCGTTAATGGTGAAACAAGAAATAATCTGACTACCAGACCTACAATCACCACAACAGCAACTACTACTTCACCAGCTGGTGCATATCCAATCACAGCAAGCGGTGCGGTTGATCCTAACTATACATTTGTATATGTTCCGGGTACGTTAACCGTTAACCCTGCTGTGCTGACTGTTACGGCTGCTGATAAGGCTAAAACATACGGGGCAAACAATCCGAACCTGACTGTAACTTATAGCGGCTGGGTAAATGGCGATACTCAGACAAGTCTGACTACGCCTGCAACTGCCACCACAACAGCTACAGCAACTTCTCCGGTTGGTGATTATCCTATTACGCCTGCCGGTGCAGTCAACCCGAACTATACATTTAATTATGTAGGCGGAACATTGACTGTAGGTCAGGCTACATTGACTATAGCAGCCAATACAATGGCTAAAACTTATGGTTCACCAAACCCTGCGTTGACTGTATCATACAGCGGTTTTGTGAATGGCGATAGCCAGGCCAACCTGCTAGGTCAGCCAATTGTTGCCACCACAGCTACAAACAGTTCACCTGTAGGAAACTATCCTATTACTGCCAGTGGCGCATATAGTCCGAACTATAACATCAACTATTTGCAAGGCACCATGATTGTTACCCAGGTAGCATTGTTTATCTCGGCTGACAATCAAACCAAGGTAGCTGGCGCTGCTAACCCAACGTTGACAGCAAGCTACAGTGGCTTTGTGAATGGTGATACACAGGCGAATTTGACTACTCAGCCTACGTTATCAACTACCGCAACTACCAACTCACCAGCAGGCACTTATCCTATCAGTGTGAGCGGTGCGGTAGATCCTAACTATTCTATTGCCTATGCTAGCGGCACCATGACCGTTACCAGCACTCCATTGACCTTTGCAGCTATCCCTGCCAAGACTTACGGTGCAGCTGATTTCGATCCGGGAGCATCAAGCGCATCGCCAATTACTTATACCAGCAGCAACCCTGCTGTAGCAACAATTGTGAGTGGTAATATCCATATCATAGGTGTTGGTAATTCAGTGATCACCGCTACTTCAGGTTCAAGCAGCCAGACACAATTGCTGATCGTTAACCCTGCTTCGCTGACTATTATAGCCAACGGTGTAACTAAATCATACGGTGTTGCATTAACCGGTGGTGCTGGTTCTACAGGAACCTTCTTCCCACTTGGCCTTGTTAATGGTGAAGCTATTGGCAGCGTAACCATCACTTATGGTTCAGGAGCGGCAGCCAGTGCAGCTGTGGGTACTTATAATGGTTCTGTAACCGCATCAGCGGCAACAGGCGGAACATTTAACCCGAACAACTATTCGATCAATTACGTTAGCAATAACATTACAGTGCAAGCTGTTGCATTGACTATTACTGCGAACAATCAGGCTAAAAACTATGGTTCAGCCAATCCGGCATTGACCTTAAGCTATAGCGGATTTGTAAATGGTGACAATCAGGCAAGTTTAAGTACTCCGCCTACTGTATCTACCAGTGCTGTTACAAATTCACCTGTAGGTTCTTATCCTATCAATGTTAGCGGTGCGGCCAGCAACAATTACAGCATCTCTTACAACAATGGTACGCTGACGGTAGGCCAGGCAGCGTTGGTGATCTCTGCTGATAACCATGCTAAGAACTATGGCTCAGTTAACCCAGCATTGACTATAACATATAGCGGATTTGTAAACGGCGAGAACTCAGCTAACCTGACTACATTGCCTACTATCAGCACTACAGCTACAACCAGTTCACCAATAGGCAACTATCCTATCACAGTGAGCGGTGCAGTTGACGGCAACTACAGTATCTCATATACCGCAGGTACTATGACGGTAACTCCGGCAGCATTGACCATCACTGCTGATAACCAGAGCAAAGTTTATGGTTCTGTTAATCCGGCATTGACTATCAGCTACAGCGGCTTTGTAAATGGTGAAAGCCAGTCGAACTTGAATCCGTTACCGGTGGCCAGCACTTCTGCTACTACTGCCTCAGGTGTAGGTTCTTACCCTATCACTGTAAGCGGAGCGGTAAATCCTAACTATAGCTTCATTTACAATGCAGGTACCTTAACTGTAACACCAGCTTTATTGACCATTACAGCCAATAACCAGACTAAAACCCAGGGCGCGGCTAACCCTCCGTTAACATTATCTTATAGCGGATATGTAAATGGTGATAACCAGGCTAGCTTGTCGACTCCTCCGACCGTATCAACTACAGCTACCACCAATTCACCGGTAGGTCCTTATCCTATCACTGTAGGTGGTGCTTCTGATCCTGACTATACATTCAGCTATGTTCAGGGTACGTTGACAGTAGTCGGTAATCCTCTGGCATTCGGTCCGCTGCCGTCTAAGATCTATGGTGCAGGCGACTTTAATGCCGGAGCAACAAGCTCAAATTCTATAACTTATACAAGCAGTAACCCTGCTGTTGCAACCATCGTTTCAGGTAATATCCACATTGTGGGTGCAGGTAGTTCAACTATCACTGCGAACGACGGTACAAGCAGCTTACAACAAACACTTAATGTAGCTACTGCTCCATTGACCGTTACTGCTAACAATGCGTCTAAAACTTATGGGGCGGCTAATCCTGCACTGAGCGTAGGTTACAGCGGATTTGTGAACGGTGATACCCAGGCAAATCTGACTGCCCAGGCTAGTGCAAGTACTGCTGCGACTGTAAATTCAGCTGTTGGCACGTATGCTATCACAGCAAGCGGCGCAGCAAGCAACAATTACAGCATTACTTATAATGCAGGTACGCTGACTGTTGGCCAGGCATCGTTGACCATCACTGCTAACAACCAGTCTAAAACTTATGGTGCAGCTAATCCATCGCTGACTGTAGGCTATAGCGGATTTGTAAATGGTGATAATAATACTACTGCACTGACAACTCAGGCAACAGTGAGCACTTCTGCAACTGTAAGCTCGCCGGTAGGTTCTTATCCTATCTCGGCAAGCGGTGCGGTATCTGCTAACTACAGCATCAGCTATGCCCAGGGAACTTTAACTATCGGTCAGGCAGCATTGACTATCACTGCTGATAACCAATCTAAGGTTCAGGGTGCTGCTAATCCAACATTAACTGCAAGCTACAACGGCTTTGTTAATGGCGATACTCAAGCTAACCTGACTACATTGCCAACTGTGACTACTACTGCAACCACAGGTTCACCTGCAGGTACATATCCTATCACAGCAAGTGGCGCAGCTAGTGCTAACTACAGCATGAGCTATGTACAGGGTACCTTGACAGTAAACGGAAGCCTGACATTCAATGCTATTGCATCTAAGGTATACGGCGCGGCCGACTTCAACCCTGGTGCAACCAGCACAGGCGGTGCAATAACCTATTCTAGCGGTAATACTGCAGTAGCAACTATTGTATCAGGCAACATCCATATAGTTGGTGTTGGTACTTCAACCATCACTGCTAACAATGGCACAAGCAGCTTGCAGCAAACATTAACTGTAACACCTGCTGCCCTGACTGCTACTGCTAACAATCAATCTAAGACTTATGGTTCAGCTAATCCATCTCTGACCGTAAGCTACAGTGGATTTGTAAATGGCGAAAACAGCAGCGTAGTAACTACCCTGGCTACTGTTACAACTACTGCAACCGCAAGTTCTGCAGTAGGTTCTTATCCGATTACAGCGAGTGGGGCCAATGCTGCAAATTACAGCATCAGCTATGTACAGGGTACATTGACTATTGGTCAGGCTGCATTGACGATCACAGCCAACAACCAGACTATGGTTCAGGGATCTGCGGTACCAACGTTAACTGTAAACTACAGCGGCTTTGTAAATGGCGAAACCAATACTGCGCTGACTACTCAGCCAACAGTTTCGACTACTGCAACCAGCGCCTCAGCGGCGGGTACTTATCCTATCACTGCAAGCGGTGCGGTAGACGCTAACTATACGATCAGCTATGTTGCCGGTACTATGACAGTTACAGCGTCAACTCCATTCACCTTCGCTGCTATTCCATCTAAGGTTTATGGTACTGCTGACTTCAACCCTGGAGCAACAGGTTCTGGTACTATAACCTATACCAGTGGCAACACTGCGGTAGCTACTATCGTATCTGGCAACATTCACATCGTGGGTGTAGGTACGTCAACTATCACAGCAAACAATGGTGCTAGCAGCCTGCAACAAACCTTGACTGTAACACGTGCTCCATTAACCATCACAGCTAATGCGGTTAACAAGACCTACGGTGCAACCTTAACCGGTGGCGCAGGCTCATCGGCCTTTACTCCGACAGGACTTGTTAACGGCCAGACTGTAGGAACTGTAACTATCGCTTACGGTACAGGATCGGCAGCTAATGCAGCAGTGAATACTTATACCGGCTCGGTAACTCCTTCGGCTGCTACCGGCGGTACATTCAATGCAAACAACTACACAATTACCTACACAACCGGTAATATAGTAGTTGGCAGAGCTCCATTGACTATCACAGCAAATGCAGTAAACAAAACGTATGGCTCGACTTTAACAGGTGGCGCAGGTTCAAATGCGTTCACTTCAACAGGGCTGGTTAATGGTCAAACTATAGGCACTGTAACTATCGCTTACGGCACGGGTTCTGCGGCTGCTGCAGCGGTAGGTACTTATGCTGGTTCGGTAACACCATCGGCTGCTACTGGCGGTTCGTTCAATGCAAACAACTACACCATTACCTATAATAGCGGTAATATCGTAGTTGGAACAAAAGCATTGACTATCACTGCTACTGCTGTCAACAAAACTTACGGTGCAACACTTACTGGTGCAGCAGGTTCAACTGCCTTTACCTCAACAGGCCTTGTTACCGGTCAGACTATCGGCAGCGTAACCATGGCTTATGGTACAGGATCTGCAGCTACTGCGGCAGTAGGTACTTACGCTGGTGCTGCAACACCATCAGCTGCTACAGGCGGTTCATTTACGGCCAGCAACTATGCAATTACCTACACCAGCGGCAATATAGTAGTTGGCAGAGCTAACGTAATGATCACTGCTGACAATAAGACCAAGGTTCGTGGAACAGCTAACCCTCCACTGACTGTAACTTACAGCGGATTTGTGAACGGTCAAACCAACGTTGTACTTACAACGCAGCCAACAGTTACAACTAACGCTAATACCAACTCGCCGGTAGGTTCATACGCCATCACGGCAAGTGGTGCAGTGGCCGCTAACTACAGTTTCACTTATGTTCAGGGTACACTGACTGTAACTGCAGCAGCAGCCTTGACCTTCAACGCTATACCTGCACAAACATACGGTGCAACAGACTTTAATCCTGGTGCAACCACAGGTAATGGTACTGTAACTTATACCAGTGGCAATAGTGCAGTGGCAACTATAGTTTCAGGTAATATCCATATCGTAGGTGTCGGTACTTCAACCATTACTGCAAACGATGGCACAAGCAGCTCACAACAAACATTAACTGTGAACCCTGCTACACTGACCATTTACGCTTACGATATCAATAAAAACTATGGTTCACCTCTGAACAATGGCAGTGGACTACCATACTTTACACCTAACGGTCTGAAATATGGTGAAACAATTGGAAGCGTAACCATCGCATTCGGCGCGGCTGCAGCAACAAATACTGTGGTTGGCACCTATGCAAACCAGGTAACAGCATCGGCTGCAACTGGTGGTACGTTTAAACCTGGCTGCTATAATATCACTTACGTACAAGGTAAGATCATAGTTAACAAGAAAGTGCTGACTATTACTGCTGCCAACAAGTCTAAAGCTCAAGGCACAGCTAACCCGGCATTAACTGTAACCTACAGCGGATTTGCAAATGGTGAGACCAACAGTGCACTAAGTACTCAACCAAGTGCAAGTACTACAGCAACGATAAACTCGCCAATGGGTAACTATCCGATCACTGCAAATGGTGCTGCGGCTAACAATTACAGCTTTACATACGTACAGGGTACATTAACGATAACTAATCCATCAAATGCAAGTATTATTTCGGTAAACAATCCAGAACACGTAACTTATGTGCCTGTAGAAGAACCAGTTGTAAGGCAGGCTGTATCACCAAATGGTGACGGCATAAATGATGTACTGCACATTGATAACATCGAAAGTTACCCTGATAACAAGGTAATGCTGATGAACAGAAACGGTACAACCATTTATGAAATGACTGGCTATGACAACACTAATAAAGTGTTCGACGGTCACTCAAACATCACTAAGGAGATGCAACAGCCTGGTACTTACTTCTACATGGTTGAATACAAAGTGAAGGGCGGAGAAACGAAACGTAAGACAGGTTACTTTGTGATCAAGTATTAATGAACTTAAAGAATTGTAATATGAAAGCAATCAAAAAGTGGGGTATTTGCCTTCTATTCCTGGGATTTGCGCTGGGCCTCAAAGCCCAGCAGCAACAGGAGTTCGGCTATACCCAGTACATGGACAACCTGACCCCTTTTAACCAGGCCTACTCGATGCTTGATAAAAACGGATCTGTAAGTGCATTGGTTCGCAAACAATTTGTGGGTATCCAGGGCGCACCAAGTACCTTCATATTTAACGGCAACCTGCCCATTGAGTCAATTAATGGTTCAGCCGGGCTATTGGTGATGAATGATCAGTTTGCGATTGAAACAAACACGCAATTCAGCGCATACTTTGCCAAATCAATACAGATGAACGATGCTGATTTCCTGGCGGTTTCGATAAGCGGCGGCATAAAAAGCTACAGGGCTAGTTTTTCAACCCTTGGCCCTACCGACCCGCAATTTAAAGATGATGTTCGTCAAACACGTCCTAACCTTGGTTTTGGTGTAATGTATTATAGTGATAACTATTTTGTCGGTCTTTCAATGCCAGAATTAACCATCACCGGTTTAGGTTCGGCTAACGTGCAGGATAACACCAATTTCAGAAATCACTATTATTTTTCGGCCGGCTTTATCACTGAACTGGCAGATGGCATCAAGTTTAAACCAGCTACCCTGGTAGCTTATGCCAAAGGTGTTCCAGTAACGGCAAATGTGTCCGGCACTATTTTTCTGAAAGACATGCTTGGTGTAGGGGTAAATTACCGCTCGGACAATGAAGCTGCGGGCGTTTTATCTGTTAACATGAATTCATTTAAATTGGGTTACAGTTATCAATTTGGCACCTCGTCAAATAACCTGGGTGGATTTAATAATTCCATCCATGAAGTTACACTAACGTATCGCTTTGGCTCGAATATGATGCCTAAGCTCCTGTAAATTATAAACCTTAATTAATTTAACAAAAAGCCTTTCGCAATGAAGGGCTTTTTTATTTTGCGTCAGGTATGGTTTTTATTAACTACAACATTAAGTCCTGCAATTACGTTATACATCCAATTAACTACTGAACGCTCCCCAAGGCATAAAGCGTAATAGGATGAAAAAACTAATATACACTGTGATATGTGCGGCGATATGCTTTGCTTCCTGCCAAAAGAACTCATCAGAAATAAACCCAACGACTAAAACAGGTTCCACAGGCAATACCGGCACCACAAGTACTACAGGGACCACTGGCAATACGGGAACTTCAGGCGGCAATGGCACAGTTGCTACAGGACTGGATAATGCCGCTATGCTGAAAATGGTAAACGATGTACGCGCGACAGGGTGCACCTGTGGCACAACGGTAATGCCACCCGTTGCCCCTTTAACCTGGAATGATGTTCTGGCTGCAGCAGCTTTAGATCATAGCACGGACATGAATGCTACCGGAAATTTTGCGCATAACTCATCAGATGGCACATCTTTTAGTGATCGCATCACGGCTGACGGGTATACAAACTGGAGAGCGATAGGCGAAAATATTGCTTACGGATATCCCACGGAACAAGCCGTATTTAACGGCTGGCTGCAAAGCGAAGGTCACTGCAAAAACATGATGAGCGCTTCATTCAAAGAGATGGGCGCAGCCAAAGTTGGAACTTACTGGACACAGGATTTTGGTGCGAAATAATTATCAGCTTAAAAACCTCTTAAACGGCAACACGGGATTTTTTAGGAGTTAGCAATTCCTGGTAGAGTCCTTCGTACGAAAAGTCTTGCGATAAAAATTTGCTGGTCTCATAGGCTACGCCTACACGCAACGCTTTAAGTCCGGATACGGCCTGTAAGTCTTCCACATCCAAATGTTCAACCTTATAAGTTAATATTCCTGCGGATTGCAGAATACGAATGTAGCGGCTGTATTCAGCCTCTTCTTCGGCTTTTGAGTATACTATAGTAATAGTGCCTTCTGAAGTAATGCGTTCATGGGTGCCTTTTATATAAGCCTTATCGATACGTTTCTTGATCACTTCATAACGGATATTATAGGCGCCATCGACATCAAAGTGCTTTTCGTCCATTCTGAAACGGATAGCTATCTGCGAGCTGAAAACCAATATCAATGATGTTACCCCAAGTCGATACGGCAATATGTGTTTTAGCCGGTGTTGTTCTATCTCCATTTCGGCTGTAACCAATAATTGCCACAGGCGCAGACGTTCCAGGTCGGCCATATTGAATTTCTTATCAGGCGATATCGAACTGCCGATGTATAAATTATGCTCAACACCATCGGTTTTAAAACGTTCAAAATAATGCGGTAAGTGTTTCTGTATCTCAGCCTGGCGTTCATCCAGTATCGTGATGAGTTTTTCATTTACCAATGCCAGCGTTTTTTCATAATTACGGCGATTGGCATAGAAATCCCCGGTTAAAGGATTGGAGCGTTCAAAATACGCCTCAATGTCATCCCGGAATGAACCTTTGACCTGTGAAAACTGCGGGTAAATATTGGTCTCAAGGTAATTAAGTATATTTTGCTCTGTATCAGCCTTAATTCCTGACGACAACTCGTTAATAAGCACTTTCAGATCAGGCAAATATTGGTCAGAGTCTTTAATCGCTCCTCCCAATTCAAGCTGTTCCAGTAGTATTACAAGCTCGTTAAGCTGATTTTTAAGGTCATTTTTAACACTGAGGTTCCGTGTAACCGAGGAGTTTTTTATGTCAACTTCGCCAAACAGCGGGTAAACATCCTTAAAAGTTATTTCTTTGAGGTTGTAAGCCAGCCCCATGTTGAAATTGTAAATGTAGTTTTTTGCCTCGCGCCTGAACTTCCAGTTAACGCTCGGATGCATGTTGGTGTAGTTCTTTTGGATAACTGCCTCTACTTTATTCTGATATTCTTTGATCTTATGATCGATGGTATCAACCAGGAAAGGCATCACAATTTCAAGTCGATGTGCATTGACACTGTTCAATACATTCGGTTTGGATGAAACCAATTCAAGTATACCCATCAATACACCATCCTTCACAAGCGGGGCAAGGATCATACTTCCGATACCCTGAGCTCCCAGTTGGGCGGCTTTTAAGTTTAAAGGATCGTTTGCTGAATATTCCGCGACATTAGAAATAGCGTAGTAGTCATGCTCATTGATCAGGTTTTGATAAGATGCTTTGGAAAGGATAGTATGGCATTCGCCTTCGTCTTTATCCGTAAGCAAGAAACTGCGTATCCTTTTTCCGAATACCCGGGTGCTGAATTTACTTTCGCTCTTATCAAAGGCAGTAAATCCTATCTGCAGATCGGGTATTCTAAAGATAGATCTGAAAGCCGAATCGATAATATCTTGCATCTCCGGTTCCGCTTTATCTGATAATAGGTTTGTTTTCAATATTGCAACCGCGTTTTCGGTGGTGGCATCAAACAAGCTAACCAGTGCAAAACCTTTCAGTATCCAGCTGCCTGCCGGGAATTTTTCCTTCCACAGCTCCAGGTCATCATAGTTATCGATCAGAAGCTTTATATCCTCTTCAGTCAACTTAACAGCCTTTTCCGTAGGGATAACTTCAAGAAAGTCAGCATTATATAGTATACGGTAATGCTTTACAATACCATCTGCCGCGGGTATATCGTAAAATAATGGTTTAGAAAAATCCAGATCGGTACCATAAAACATGTTAAGGATCATGCAGCAACTGCCAATGTAAAACTGGTGATCCGTAAAGTCACGGATATTGATCTCAAAAGATATGCCTGCAGCCTTTAGAATATTCCGGAACCGCTCGGTCTGGTTGAATATCAATCCCTGGTATGGGATACTAACTCCCTTTATCTCATTGTAGGTCAGCAACGATGGAAAAAGGTCAGATAACAGCCGGGAGATCAGATCAGCATTATCTTTTATCTGCGAGATATCAGTAATTCCGTCCCTCAGTTCGGGATGAGCATTTACTTCGGCCAGCAAATTTTTTGCGCTCCCGTTGTTAAGAGCAATCTCTTCCAATTGCTCAATCACTTTATGAAATGAGAGCATTATCTGGAACGGATTATCAAAAAATTGTGGCAATAACATATTCTACAGGTTCTGCATCACCAAAGTTATTAAAAAAATAACCAGTCGGTCGGACACCCCGGAAGTTTCTGACAAGCAGATGATTATAAAATGTCTTTCGCTAAACACTAAAGCTAAACAACCTTTTAAAAGCGCAACAGCAACGAAAAATAAGGGTACCAACCTTCCGTTGAATGCGCCGCCACCACCTGGAATAGTGTCAATCCCGCCGGCATAAAGTATACGCCGCCGCCTTCGCCAACATGCCATTTATTTGAGTTGTCGTTGTCAATCCATACCCTACCGGTATCAAAAAAGCCGGTCAACCCAAATTGGCCAGGCAATACGTAGCTCGCTAACGAGAACAATTTAATGCGTGCCTCGAAATTGTTATATGCCACATCCTTGCCAGCAAAGCGATAGGCCCGGTAACCCAACAGATTCCCTTGTCCGCCCAGGAATAGAGACTGATAAAACGCCGCGTCGCCAAAAGTCGCACCGCCTCCTATCCTATCAGCCAAAGTGATTACCGTATCGGCAAAATGAACATAAAATGCTGCCTCGCCGGTTATTTGTGTGAAGCCTCTGGAATAACTATTAAGCCCGGCCATGCTTTGCAGTTTTATATTCAGATAACTACCCGCGGTTGGCAGTAACTTATTATTTCGCCTGTCGTTGATCAACAAGGCCGTAGCTCCCAAATGAACCTTATTTTTTGCAATGGTCAGGCTATCATAAGAATGGATTAACGAGGTATTCTCTATAAGTCTCCCGGTATTATCATCAGCGTCAAAATGATAATATTGGAATGACGGACCAATACTGAAGCTAAGCCCTTTTTCATCTCTCCATCTTAACGCAGGATCGAGCATGTAAGTGTTAAATCGCGTACGATAAAATCTTAGATAATCACCTGTTTTATCGAATGGCGTTTCATTACCCAAGCCAAAAAAGTTAATGGTATTATTAGGTGCTTTTACATTCGCATCGATTAATATATCGGCACTATTGATGGCATGCACCCACTCGCCATGATACCTGACATTAAAGGCTTGCGTTGAGAATGAATGTGTCACCATTAGTTCCTGGATCTGACTGTAGGGCTTTGTGCGGAACCCGTCTTTCCCTGTATATCTGAAACCTAATCCCAGTAAAAATCCATCGTCTTTATTCACCTGTATATTAGCCAATGGAGCCCAAACGTGAATAAGGTTGACGGGTAAGAAAGCGGTGTTTGCACTATCGTTTTTAATATGCAAGCTGGCTTTCGATGCGTCGTTGCCTGTAAGCGTTATGTTTTGCTTTTCCCTGTCGTATATTTTGACTGTATTTGCTGATTTTTCAATATGATATTCCTTATGGTCAAGGCTATCTACAAACCTTAGTTTGATGGGCGACTGACTATTATTCAAAACGATCTTATCCTTACCACCACCCATGTAGAACCTGATCTCCTGTGTAATTTTCGGATCAAAATTGCCTTCATATATAACATCCTTTACTTCGCCATCTTTATTGATCTTATTGATGACTACATTCAAACCATTATTCGGTGCATCCTTTACTGTCAGCAACTCATTTTTATTGCTAACGTGCATATCGATTATCCTGTTGAAGAAATAATAATACCAGGACATAGTTGCCGGTAAATTGGCTCGTCTCTCCTTTAGTGTGTTTAATAGCCTGTCGTGCCTTAACTTGTAGACTTCTTTTGGCAATCTCTTTAACCCTTCTTCCAGCACGGCATCGGTTTCCTTTGCGCAAAAATCGTTGACTACCTTCATCCACTCCTCATAAGTTATGCGCTGGTAAGGAAATCTGTCCAAAAACTCCGATGAGATAAAAGAATAACGTATATCCCTGATCTTACCGTTGAAAGTCTGCAAGTTAGGGCCTACCCAATCTCTCGAAGCTATCCACGGAATCACACCTGTATTCAGGTACATCGCCTGGTCCCTGTCGCGGGGCACGGGATAGTAAACTCTTTTATTACCCTCTTTTTCTTTTGTAAAGCGCCAGTTGTCATCGTGCCTGTCCCAATCGCCAACTAAAACATCGAGGCATCTTGCGTTCAGGTAAGCTTTTGCATTAAACGAGTAATCATTATCGTCATACATATTACGTATAACTTCCAGCGTATTATCTGATTTACCAGTTGGCTCACGTTCCTCAAATAAGCATACTTTATTTTCGATCAAAGGCAGAAATTTTCCTAAAGCTTTGCCTGGCGAAACCACCCCGATAACCGGGGTAGAGTGAGGAATTCCGGCTGCATCAGCTAATGGCGGCACCACAAGGGCTGAAAAAGGATGCTGGGCGCTCATCGCGTCAATAAACAATTCGCGGGCAAAAGTTTGCTGAAGTTCCAGTGGCAATATTTTTACCGGGTCTTTTTCGACGCTACGCAGCACCCACTCCTTTCCTGTCGGATCGATTAGTCTTACTGAAGTAGTCTGAAAACCGCCACCTTTTCGCTCAGGTGTAAGACCGCCTTTCATTTCTGATATCCTGAATACAGGCAATTTAACAGGCATTCCCCATTCTTTGCGGTAGCCTTCGCCAAAGAAAAACCGGTGTACTCCTGATACTTTGTCATATTTTTCATGAACCCTTACTACAATACTATCTTGCGTGATCGGCTTTGCGTCGTCCTGTGCCCGGGCTATAATGCAGGGCAGCACGAATGAGAGGAGGATGAGGATCTTTTTCATTGGAGTAATCTGGTTTTTAAATGCAATGAAACTATCATGTTATTTCATATTATAGCTTTTCAATACACCAATAGCAAAACGGTGACTAACTACCCCGCTCAATACACCAATCACGGTGCCGGCCAGTATATCAGAGGGGTAATGTTTTCCGAGGTACATTCTTGAATAGGCGACCGAGCCTGCCCATAAAAATGCAGGGCCTGATACGTACCATTTTTTATACTCCAGGGCCAGCGATGTAGCCGTAGCAAAAGCTACCAGCGTATGCCCTGAGGGGAACGACGGGTCTTTCGTATCGCTATTGGTAAAAATCACTCCCGGATACCTTACGGATGGGCGAACTTCTTTAATCGTATATTTTAACACCTCCCCGATTATACCGCTAATTCCTACGCTGATCAACGTTTCATAAGCACGGTTACGGGTCAATCCGCTTCCCTGGAAAACGCCGTAAGAAAATTGTCCTGCCGCAATTGCTGCCGGTGTGTAATAAATCGAGTTGCTGGTGTATTGCCAATATTTTGAATCCGGGTGTTCGGGGTTGATGGCATTTAATATATTCACGTCGAGGTTTTGGGCAAACAGCCTTGATCCGCAAATGAGCAGCAGGATAATTGTGATATAGTATCTGATAAAGCGCATAAGTAGAGCTGGGTTCGGCTATTGTAAAATGTGTTCCTGTAGCTTATTTTTCAGTAATAGATATATCTGTTTTTGTGACTCTAATGGCCCGCCATTTTTAATACTTACATTATTCAATTCCTGGTCGATCTGAACGGCCTGGGTATTGTCCTTTAATTGCAGGTTTAGCAGTTCGATGATCTGAGCTTTCATCACCGGCTCTGTCACCGGGAAGCATACTTCAATACGGTGATAAATATTCCTGTTCATCCAATCAGCCGATCCCATATACAATTGCGGTTGACCATTATTATGAAACAGGAACACACGACCATGTTCCAGGTACCTGTCCACTATCCGGATAATGCTGATGTTCTCGCTGAGGCCCGATACGCCCGGTACCAGGCAACAAATACTACGGACGATCATTTTGATCTTCACTCCTGCCTGCGATGCCTCGTAAAGTTTGTTGATCAGCACCCGCTCCTCCAGGTTATTCATTTTGATAATGATGGACGCAGCATGACCATTTTTAGCATTGCTAATTTCCCGTTCTATCAATTCAAGAAACCTTGATTGCAGATTGAACTGCGCTACAAGTAAATGTTTAAAATGTATTTTATCTTCAGGACCAGGCTTTTTCCGCTTCAGTAGGAATAGAAAAAGCAGTTCTACCTCTCTTAGTATATCATGATTGGTTGTGATCAATATATGATCGGTATAAAAGGCAGCCGTCGTTTCGTTAAAGTTCCCTGTGGAAAGCAAGCCTGAATAATTGCTGCGGCCATCTATATTTCTTTTTACAAGAGCAACTTTGGCATGCACTTTTAGGGCTGCGACACTGTAAACAATCCGCACCCCGGCATTCTTCATCTTCTTGGCCCATTTGATGTTGTTGGCTTCATCAAATCGTGCCTTGAGTTCAATCATCACAGATACCTTTTTGCCATTTTTTGCAGCGCTTATAAGTGCATTTACAATCCTTGAATTACTGGCAACACGATATAGCGTAATGTAAATCTCTTCGACAGTAGGATCGATTGCAGCCTCATTGAAAAATCGAAGTATAGTATTGTAGGATTGATAAGGAGCGTGTATGCAAATGTCCTTTTTCTTTAACTGATCAAATAAGGATGATTTATAATTGATCTCTTTAACAGGCAAAGCAGGCCAATCCTCGTAACTCAATGACGCGTTTTTTACAGGTATCTGGCCAAGATCTTTCAGGTTATGGTATCTACCTCCTTCAGTAATACTATCCACCGACAAATTCAGACGGCTTTGTACCAGGTAGAGCAATCGCAAAGGCAGTCCGGGCTCGTAAAGAAAACGCGTCGCCAGGCCGGAATCCCTTTTTTGCAGTTCATTTTCTATTCCATCCAGGATATCCCCGGAGTATTCATCCTTCACATCAATCTCTGCGTCGCGGGTTATTTTGATGCTGAAACAGCCTTTGACTGTAGCATCCTTAAATATTTTATCAAGATTGACCCTGATAATGTCATCCAGGAATACTACATACTGCGTTTTATCAATATTGAGAGAATAAAACCTGGATAACTGATCGGAAGGAATATTCAAGAGCATGTTCTTTTCCAAGCCGCCCTGCTCAATTATCACCAGGAAATATATCTTATTATTTTCAGGGAAGAACGGTGTACTATCATCCGTAAGGTCGATCGGCTGCAAAAAAGCCAATACCTGGCTATGCAGATAATCATTGATCCCTGCTAAAACCTCTTCGGGTAGAGACTCATGATATAACAAGTGAATATTATTCTTCATTAGCGTCGGAATAATATGCTGCGTAAGCGTTTGTCCGAATAACTCCAATTGTGCGGCAATAACCTTCCTCGCTTCCTGCAGGCTTGTTATGGTTAGATTTTCGTCGCCTTCGCCGGCCAAATGATGCAAAGCCATTTGAACAGGCATACGCACCCTGTAAAATTCGTCGAGGTTAGAAGAATAGATAGACAGGAATTTGATCCGTTCCAGTATGGGCACAGTTGATTTACCTGCTTCGCGCAGTATAAGCTCATTAAACGCCAGCCAGCTTATATCACGGTCGAAGTATTGCACGGGTGTCTCCATAAAGGCTATTTAGGAATTACGGGTACCGGCTCACTATGGAACATGACGGCGATGACAAAAGCCAGGACGGAAAGGATCAGCCCAAACATAAAAATATTATAAGCCACCCTTAATTGGTGGTATTTCCGCCCCAATACAACGCCCTGAGAATACACGTCCATTATCAGCGTGTGGTATAGCAAGTCTTTATCAGCCATCACCTGCTGCATTCCTGTTGAATAGTCGTCCAGCTTCATTTTATAGAAGTTACCAAAAAACAGCAGGTTGA
>Ga0310811_10003218_pt1 | contig 20506 bp, 10 predicted proteins | sample YCmetagenome_FD_207642 | JGI IMG/M metagenome (GOLD analysis project Ga0310811, IMG submission 207642) | Soil microbial communities from experimental microcosm in Duke University, North Carolina, United States - YC | ecosystem: Engineered > Artificial ecosystem > Soil microcosm > Unclassified ...
CCCATGGTCAGTTCAGCCGGGACCAGGCTCATCGTCTTCCTGCTTTCAGCATGATAGTCTACTTCAGGCTGGTCATCCAGTGTCAGCAGCTCGTCCACGATCAGCATAGCGATCTTTTCAGGAGATAGTTCGCTGTCCAGGGTTATCGCCCTGCAGACAGTATCCTCCCATTCTTTATTCAGGCTTTTCAGAAATCCCTGATAGCCCTGAAAATGCCGCAGCATCGAGACCGCATACACCCATTTGACCTTGCTCATATCCAGCTTCTTCACCAGCGCAAATGATTCGTGTATATTCGTCCGGCCCCGCGAAGCAGACTGATCCGGCAAAGCGGAAAGATCCAGCAGGATCAGGCCTTCATAGACATCCAGGTTATCCAGTGGTGAGATCACCGTCGCAGCGGCACCATGCGCTTCCAGCAGTTTCTTTAACGTGACGGAGACCATCCCGGCATCATCGGTAATGGCAAAATGTTTTCCCATCAGCAACTCCGCCCTGCTCCGGTTAATGCCTGAAATACTCGGTTCAAACCGCAGCCGCACCAGCGTCTCCTCTTTCTCATGTACAAAGCCCTCTTCAATGATCTTCTTGGCCTCCTCCACCGGCCCGCTCTCCATCCCCCCGATCAGGTTGATAAGCCCTTGCAATGTTTTTACAGACGCCAGCCTTTCCGTTATATCTTCCTCATTGTTCTGATGAGCCCCCAGTTGCATCTTCAACGCCGCAATTATCTCCATGCGTTTGATAGAGTCAATGCTAAGATCAGCCTCCATATCCGAGTCCAGGTCCAGCATGTCCGAAGGATAACCCGTCTTATCGCTCACTATTTTCAATAACATTGCTTTTATATCTACTACCACAACTGCGTTTTCCACCGTTACATCAATCGCCACCGGCGCACTGGCCCCAATACCCACCGGGATCGGTTTCACAGCCTGCACTACCGGGGCCATCAGACCTGCAACTGACGCTGCTGCAGCCGTAACCGGCGCTACCGTACCCGTCACAGGCACCATCGCCGGAGCATTCTGTCCCAGATACGTCATCAGCACATCCCGCTGAGCCTGTATCATCGACTGCATATTCTTTAAATATTCTTCCACCATTCGCTCAGCACCACTCATCGCGGCCGGCGCACCACCCGCCGCCGCCGGCGTCCCGGCTCCCATTTGCAGGTTCAGGGGTTTCACAATAGGCAACGCCCCGTGAGCCGGCAGCACACCGACAGCAGGCATCGCCATCTGACCATTAACGACCCACACCGTACTGCTCCGTTTAAACTTTTCCGGTACACGCAGATCCAGCATCTGCACATCCCGGCCTTCAAATAGTTTCTCCAGCCGTACATTCCTTCCCGTAGCCATATAGGCGCCAGCCAGCCACAACAAATGACTAAGCCCACCCGGCTCCTCCGTATGAAAGATCAGCTCATCCCGGCTAAGAATATCCCGCGTCAACCCGGATAAGGTCCTGCCCGGCCCCACTTCCACAAAGATCCTCGCGCCCGCAGCATACATGTGCTCTATCTCTTCAGCAAACAACACCGGCTTCACCAGGTGATCCGCCAGTCGCTCCCGGATAGCATCAGCATGTAAAGGATACTCTCTTGACGTCGTGTTCGACCACACCGTCAGGGAAGGTTCGACAAATGCCATGTCCGACATCGCCTTCAGAAACAGCTCCCGCGCCCCCGCCAGCAACGGACTATGAAAAGCACAGGCAACTTCCAGTTGCTTATACGAAACCTTTTCTTCTTTAAGACGCTCGACCAGGCGCTCTATAGCCGCAGTGCCACCCGCCAGCACCCACTGCCTCGGCGAGTTGTGATTCACCGGGTAAACTCCACAGCCTTCAGGCAGCAGCAGCTCCAGCCTTTCCCCGCTTACGTTTACCGCGACCATCGTCCCTTTATCCTCTCCGGTAGAATCCAATATTGCCCCTGATCTTTTCTCACTCAACGGTACCAGCATTTCCTCATCAAAAACACCCGCATAACACAATGCCGGCAATTCACCATAACTATGCCCCGCCACCATGTCGGCCTCGATCCCCCATTCCCGCAAAATACTGGCGATGGCATAATCCACGATACCCAATAAAGGTTGCGCCATCCGCGTATCCCGGATACGTTCCTTTTGCTCCCTGCGGGCCGCCTCATCAAATACGGCATCAGGAAAAAGCACTTTTTCATAGTGCGGGTACTGACGCAATAGTTTTCTCATAAAAGGGAAGAGTACAAACAGACTCCTCGCCATATTGATGTGCTGGCTGCCCTGCCCGGCAAAGAGAAATGCTGTTTTGCCATCCATCGGCTTCAGCGGGAAAAGCCCCCGCGCACCGGCGCCGGATAAGGCAAGATCCATCTTCAGTAACAGGTCGTCAGTGCAGTCGGCTGCGATAGACAGCTGCACCTTCTTATCGGAGTACATCGCAAGCGTGTAAGCCAGGTCGCGACATTTTATTGTTTCAGTGTTTATCAGCACCGACCGAACCATCTTCAGCAATTCCATCGCATCTTCGTAGCTATCACCCCGGAAAACGAACAGCTCCGTCGGCCATACCGAAAGCACCGGCGTGGACGGATCGGGCTGCCCCTCGTTTTCAATTACCGCATGAAAGTTGGTGCCACCGAAGCCAAACGCACTCACGCCAGCCACCCTTGAGGATTCATTCCACAAACCAGCTTCCGTATGAAATGCAAATGGACTGCTATTCTGCCGGTAGTAGCTATTGGGTGCTCTCAGATGCAGTGTTGGAGGTTTGACCCCATGATAGACGGACAGAACTGCCTTTATGAGACCCGCCATACCTGCCGCACATTTCGTATGACCGATCTGCGTTTTCACCGATCCCAGATGTGTCTGCCCCATCGTCGCACCCGAAAGGGTCAGCATTTCCGTCAGTGCGCTCAATTCCGTTTTGTCTCCGACCACCGTACCCGTACCATGCGCCTCTATCAGACCCGCCCTTGCAGGTGATAACCCTGCCTGACTATAAGCTCGCTCCAGAGCCCTCTCCTGTCCGGCCTTTCGGGGCGCGGTCAGCCCAAGGCTCTTCCCGTCGCTGCTTCCACCAATACCTTTTATCACCGCATAGATCGTATCCCCATCCCGCAAAGCATCCTCCCGCCGCTTCAGCACCAGCATAGCGACTCCTTCACCCAGCGCAATACCGTCGGCAGAACTGTCGAAGGTCATACATCTCCCGGTTTTCGACAACGCATGTGTACTGGAAAACAATAAATAATCGTTGATGCCATTGTGCAGATCTACCGCTCCGGCAAGAACCATATCCGACTTCTCCAGGATCAGCTCCTGGCAGGCCAGGTCTACAGCAGCCATCGAAGAGGCGCAAGCCGCATCCACCGTATAGTTGCGGCCACCAAGGTCAAGGCGGTTGGTGATCCGGCCGGCAATGACATTCGCCAGCACCCCGGGAAATGAATCTTCCGTAAGCCGGGGCAATGCCTGATCGACTTCCGGCGGCATCTCCCCAAAGACCTGCGGAAAAAAACAACGAAATCCATAACTATTGGAAAGATCATTCCCTCCCTCGGCCCCGATAATAACCGAGACGTTCTCCCGCCCCCCCCTAATATCGCGCCCATCCCCATAACCCGCATTCTCCAACGCCTGCCTGGCAACCAGCAAACTCAACAGCTGCGAGGGCTCAATAGCCGCCAGCGACTGCGGCGGTATGCCAAACTCCATCGGATCAAAATCGATCCTGGGAATAAACCCTCCCCACTTCGAAGGAGACTTATCCCCATTCGTCGATGTCGCGTCATAATACAGCTCCTTATTCCAGCGTTCATCAGGCACCTCTGTGATACAATCCTTCCCCGATATGATATTCCGCCAGTATTCTTCAATATTTTTTGCGCCGGGATAGATACAGGCCATCCCGATAACGGCAATGTCCAGCGCTTTTCCAGACGACTGCGGTAACTGTGGTAATTCTGCTGCCTCTATCAGCCTGCGGCTCCCTTCTCCTACGGCTTCATGCAATTCCCCCATGGATACCACACGATCCCGCAGGGCAACGACCTGGCCGACCATATACATTCCCGAAGCCAGCTGCTCTTCCTCGGTGACGTTCACGATGCCATCGTTCCGCCGGTCAAGACCCTTGGCAGCGATACGCAGACGGCCGACATTCAGCTTTTCCAGTTCCGACCAGATCTCCTGCTTGTCAGATCCCGCCGACCGCAGCCTTTCCTTTTCTGCACGGAAGAGGTCTGCATAGGCAGAATTAAGACACCGTGTCTCATGCCCCGGAGCTGTCTCCAGTAACAGCGTATCCGAATGAGCTATCGCCTGCTGCTGAAATGCAGCTACAATAGCACCCGTGCTGACAGCCTCTTCAGTATAGAGATACGCCGTCCCCATCAGCACTCCCACCCTCGCGCCGCGTGCGATCAGCGGTGCAGCCATGACAGCAACCAAAGCAGCAGAGCCGGCATCATGGATCCCACCGGCAAACAGCAGGTCGAATTCCTCCGGATGCTCCTCGGCTAAAAGTCTTGCTATCTGCTTTTCCCACAACACAAGACTGAACAAAGGACCTACATGTCCCCCGCACTCCCGCCCTTCGAAAACAAAACGCCTTCCTCCTTCTTTTATAAAGACATCCAGCAACGCCTCCGAAGGTACATGGAGGAACGTCCTGATGCCGGCTTTCTCCAGCGGTCTTGCCTGCGAAGGCCGCCCGCCTGCTATCAATACGACCGGAGGTTTCTCCTCCAGGATATAGCCAATCTGTTCATCCCGCAGTTCCTGCGGTACAAAACCCAGTATGCCCACCCCCCACGTCCTCGGCAAAGTCTCCCCGCCCCCAATATCCGACACCTCTGTGCGACCACTCGCCGCAACTTCCCCACTCCCTGGGCGCTCCATCAACCTTTTCGTCTCCCTTATCAGTTCCCTCGCCTGGTCCCCTTTTAATAAAGACAAAGCCACAAATGGCAATCCGCCCGCCTCCGCAACACTCCGCGCAAAAGCCGGCACATCACTCACCCTCGTCATCGGCCCCTGGGCAATAGGATACCTTATATTTAATTCATTAGCCAGCGCATTGCCCGGCCCCATCACCGGCGAAGCCTTCGCCTGCTTCAAAGATCCATGCACCGCTTCCCGAAACACAAAGACCAGCCTGTCCAGCTTTTTACACCGCCGCACAAGATCCCCTGATATGGCAATGTCCTGCCCCATCGGCAAAACAGGTGAGTTCGGCCGGACCAGCACCCGGTAGCGGTCGATCACCTTTGTTTCATTACCATTCAGACTTTGACACACTCGCTTCAATTCCTGCGGCGCCCGGCATTCGTCAAACAAAACCAGCTGGCTGTCCAGCACAATCCCTGCCGCACCAAGAACCGACAGGGCCGCCGAGGAATGGATCCCCACGCCCCCTTGCACCAGTATCTCCATATCCGGCATCTCCCGCTGGATCCGTTGAAATAATATGAAAGAGGATTCATCCGCAACCAGGCCGGCACCTTCATTGCCTTTTACGATCAACGACCTTCCCCCTGCATCTTTCAATGACCTCGCCTCGGCTATCGAATGCACCTGGTACAAAAGACGAGCCTTGCGCACACTATCACCCACTTTCATCCCAAAAGGAAGAATGACCAGGTCCACCGAATCAGGAAGACTCAGCTCATCCCACAACGGCACAACGAGGCAAATGCCAAATTTTCGGTTACATTTATCCGATAGTTCTTTCAATGCTGCAGCCGCAGCCATCCTGTCACGCCCCAGATGAAGGACAGGAAAGGCATCCGCTTTTTCAAGGGCTAACGCAAGCGCTACATCAGGATGCTCAAAAGGAGTTACTCCAAAGATTTGAATTTTTTTCATCAGGATGAGTTTAACGATTAACGGCAATACTAATGGACACACTTCGCCCCTCCGGGCACAACTCTGCCAAACAGCTCCGCACAAAAGCTGGACAAAAAAATCCCGGGCAGCAGCCTTTAATAGCTGCCGCAGGCCGAAGCCTCGTTTATGACAAGGTGAAAAAAGGGTCTGGTAAAATGGTAGGGGTCATTTCACATAGCATCAACCGTCATATGGCAATGTAATAATAATAGGAGCTAAACATAATCAGAGTGCGCGGTTGGAGGGAGATCCCTCGTTGTAGGGTTGAAAGAAGGGCTAAGAAATGCCGATCTGCTGGAAATAAAATTAGAGTCTTTAACGGATATTAACAAATGTTTTAACACAATAATTTATCGTTAAACCTTTTTTAAGCGTGAAGCACTTACATATAACAGTAAGTTTACCAACAACCTATCTCGAACGCTCAGTATTATCCTTAACCAACCCCTAAGGACTCCCTTTTACCCAAGAACACACCCGGCAGACCTCTTATAACCCAAAACATCCCTCCAGGACCATCCCCACAAATCCAAACTTTGTTCTTCTGGCCACCCTCGCCCCATTAACTATACCCCAAAATACCCTTCCCCACACCCCCTCAACCAAAACATCCCACCAACTCCCTCAACGGTACCCTCCCGATCCAAAACCGAACACCCATCAGATCAAAACCGAACAATGCTCTCCCGCCAAAAAAATGTAACTCACTGTTTATCAACGTCGAGCTTTTGTGGCACCCTGCTGGCATCTGTCAGTACAACCCGGCGGGGCAACAAAGACACCCCAAATGGCTACCAAAAAATTGATATATGAAACAAAAAAAACATTCCGCCACAACTCATCCCTGGATTTTTACCGCTCAACCCGGTAATATGCCATTCAATGTACTATGTATTGTATAGTACCTATTAAAAGCTCTATCTTTGTTATGTCAACAAGCAGTAAAAAACCAAATAAAATTTTAAGTATATGAAACGCTCAACCACCTCACTCAGCCAGACTCTTCTTAACAGTAGTAAGAAAGTAGCTATCGCAGTTGCCCTGCTCCTTACCGTCGGCGTAACCAGCAGCTTCGCTACTCCCACAGACAAAACAGATGTCATCAAGGCCTCCTTCAAAAAGGACTTCCAAAAAGCAGAATTGATGGGCATAGAAGCAAACAACAGCTACAACAAGCTGACCTTTAAAATGAATGACATTGTACTTTATGCCTTCTATACGGACAATGGCGAACTGCTCGCAGTAACCCGCAACATTAAGTCAACCCAGCTGCCTATCCAGTTGCTGCTTGACCTCAAAAGGGACTACGCCAGCTACTGGATCACCGACCTGTTCGAATTCAATGGTGATGGAAGCAATAGCTACTATGTAACACTGGAGAACGCTGATACAAGCATCACGCTTCGTGCAAACAGCTCAGAAGAATGGCGCCTCTATAGCAGAAAGAATAAATAATCGTATCTTCTCTAATGAAACGACCCACCTGCGGTGGGTCGTTTTCTAATATAACTTCTTGTTCCCCTTCTCCCTCCACAATGCAAAAACCTCCATACCCTCCTCGACAACCCCATGCACAAACGGTATCCGCCTCTCTCCATCCGGTAAATTGATCTCCGTATAAATAAAGGCATCATCAAACCCCGCCTCCGCCGCCTCAAATCTCGAAGCCGCATAGACAACCCGGTCTGGCCTCGCCCAGTACAACGCACCCAGACACATCGGACAAGGCTCACAGGATGTATACACATCACAACCCGTTAGCTGATAATCCCCCAAATGCTGGCAGGCATCACGGATCGCCATAACCTCCGCATGCGCCGTCGGATCATTTGTCGACGTCACTCCGTTACAACCCTTCCCTATCACCTCTCCGTTTTTTACGATCACACATCCGAACGGACCACCCTTACCCTCTTCGACGCCCTTCCTGGCGAGCGCAATAGCCATCCGGAGAAATACGGTATCTTTTTCGGTAATCATTTTGTAAAAATACTGAATTGAGAATTTACCACCCCTGGTGAGGATTATCCTCCACACACGTCCACACAAAAATGGACTATTTCCGCTTAAAACGAAGTGGAATTTAATTTGCTATGAATAAATCGGCTTTTAATAGGATATTGGATTTTAGCAACGGCCTGGATTTCTATCTGGGCTTCTTTTTTTCCCCTATTTTTGGTCCATCATTGCTACGATTATGAGAAATATCCTGACTGGGATCCTACTCCTTGCCCTATCCTCTGCCTGGTGCCAGTATAGCCCGGACAATATCAGCATCCTGCTTCACCAGCTAAACCAGGCTATCGAAGCCTCCCCGAAATACGACGCGGCCAAAGGCAAAACCATTGAAGAGCTGCGAAAAGGATTGGCTGGTATAAAAAGGGACAACCTACCCGCATTATTCGACGGCACGCACCTCCTCTACGAAGAAAATAAGGTCTATAATTATGACTCCGCATTTAACTATGCCCGTCAGCTCCAGGAAACAGCCCTGCAGCTGGGTGATCCTACCCGGATAACCTTCGCCCGTCTCAAACTGGGGTTTTGCCTGCTGTCCTCCGGCATGTTCAAAGAAACCCATGATTCCCTTAACAAGATCAGCATCCGGGGCGAGCCGGATAGCCTCCAGGCGGAATACTATTCCCTCATGGGACGTTATTATTATGACCTGGGGGACTTTGACAATGATAGATACAATACCCCAGCCTATACACAAAAAGGCAACCTGTATATGGATTCAGCCTTACAGCTCTTTCCAAAAGGCACATTCAATTATTCCTATTTCAAGGGACTCAGAGAGATCAAAACCAATCATCCGACAGACGCGCTGACCGATTTCAGGCAACTGCTCAGCCGGCCAGACCTCACCCTGCACCAGTTGGCAGTAACCACTTCCACCCTTAGCGATATTTATATCACCAGCGGGCAAACCGATTCAGCGATCATCCTGCTCATCAGGGCGGCTATCGCAGACATCCAGTCCTCAACCAAAGAGACCGCAGCCATCTTCAACCTGGCACAGCTGCTTTATAAAAAAGGGGACGTCCGTAACGCATCCTCCTATATCGAGATCGCCATCCGCGACGCTATCTTTTATGGCGCCCGGCAACGTAAAGTTCAGGTCAGCGCCATCCTCCCCCTCATCGAAGGAGAAAAGGTCAGTCGCGTCGAAGAACAAAAAAGCATCCTGCTCACCTGGTCCATCATCGCTACCTTCCTCCTGCTCGTGGTGATCGTCCTCGTCATTACCGTCATGCGCCAGGTCCATCGCCTGAAAACCGCCCAACTCATCATCACCGAAGCCCACGTCAAGGAACAAGCCATTAACCAGCGCCTCGTAGAAACAAATAACAAACTCTCCGAAGCCAATAAGATCAAAGAAGAATACATCGGGTATTTTTTCAACGCCGATTCCGAATTCTTCGCCAAGATCGAAAAATTCAAGAAATCCCTCGAACAAAAGATTGCCTACCGGAAATGGGAAGACATCATTACCCTGGTCAACAATACCAATCTGAAAAAAGAAAAAGAGGATCTCCTGCAAAACTTCGATAAAGTATTCCTGAAGCTCTTCCCGGACTTTATCACACGCTTTAACGATCTCTTCCGCGAAGAAGATAAGATCCTTATGAAAGACAACGAATTCCTCAACACCGACCTGCGCATCTTCGCCCTCATTCGCATGGGCATCCACGAAAATGAAAAAATAGCCCGCATCCTCGAATACTCCGTCAACACGATCAATACCTACAAGACCCGTATCAAAAATAAATCCACCGTCCCCAACGAAGAGTTCGAACAACGGATCATGGAGATCAAAACCGTCTGACCCTCCCACCCCCTCGCTGCATCATCACAACGGCGTAAAGCTCACAGCAGCCCCGCCACCCGGCGCCAGCCTGATCATCAGCTTCGACCCACTATCCACCGTCACCACCTCGATAGCATAGGCTTCGGGATTGTCTTTCCAGTCCGCCCCAACCCCATCTTTATAAACAATAGCGGTATACTTCTTCCCCTTTTCCAAAAAACCAAGCCCCACATTCATCGTCCTGCCATGTTCATCCGTAATAGCCCCGATATACCAATTCCCCTTTCCCTTTTCCTTCCTCGCGATCGTCACATAGTCTCCCGGCTCCGCCTCCAATATCTTCGTGTCATCCCAATCCACCGGCACATCCTTGATGAACTGAAACGCATCCTCATGCGCCGTATAATTCTCCGGCAGGTCTGCCGCCATCTGCAAGGGACTGTACAGGGTCACATACAAAGCCAGCTGCTTGGCCAGCGTCGTATGCACCTGCCGCCCGGGAACAGAGGAGTAGCCCCGCAGTTTGAAAATACCCGGTGTATAGTCCATAGGCCCGCCCATCAGCCGGGTAAACGGTAGGATCGTCTCATGCTCGGGCGCATTCCCATTGCTGAACGCATTGTATTCATTGCCCCGGCCGGCTTCACACGCCATCCAGTTGGGCCATGTACGTTGCAGACCCGTAGGTCGCACCGGCTCATGCGCATCCAGCATCACCTGGTACATCGCCGCCTTCTGTGCTACCCGCAAATAATGCCCGACCATCCACTGCCCGTCATGGTGCTCACCCCTTGGAATGATCTTGCCCACATATCCCGTCTTCACAGAGTGATAGCCCCAACGCGACATATACCGGAAAGCCGTATCCATCTGACGCTCGTAATTCGTCGCCGAACCCGAAGTCTCATTGTGCATGATCAGCTGCACCCCCTTCGACGTTGCATAAGCCGTCAGCTCCCGGATATCAAAATCCGGGTATGGCGTTACAAAGTCAAATACATTTTCCTTCCAGTTCCCAAACCAGTCTTCCCAACCCACATTCCATCCCTCAACCAGTACCCCTCCCAAATGACTCGCAGCCGCAAAATCAATATATCTTTTTACATTCGCCGTATTGCCCCCATGCCGGCCATTAGGGATCAATACGCTATCCGCATAGTCGGAATAGCTCCAGGTACTTTTCCCCGTCTGCATCTCCCACCATACGCCCGCAAACTTCATCGGCCTGATCCAGCCCGTATTTACCAGCTTCGAAGGTTCATTCAGATTCAGTATCATCTTCGAAGCAAGTATCTCAGTCGCTTTGTCACTGACGATCACCGTCCGCCACGGCGTCGCAAAAGGAGCATGCAGATAAGCCTTGTTACCCACCGCATCCGGCACCAGCTCGGCCGATAGCACAAACTTCGACCTGTCCACATGCAGCTGCATGGCAGGATAATCGATCAGCGCCGCTTCATGGATATTCAGATACAGGCCATCCCCCGTTTTCATCATCAGCGGCGTCTGCACCGACTGCGGATCAGGCGCGACCCGAACCGCTATATCCGTCGAAGCCGCAACCAGGGCAGTATTGTCTATCTGGCTTAAGTTGGATGTCGTATAGGGATATTCGTTGGTATCATAGTCGCCCGGGATCCACCACGTCCTGGCATCCCCCGCCAGGCTGAACTGCGTTAGCTCATCCGTCACAACAAAGTATTTCAGATCGGGCTGTTTGGGAAATACATACCGGAAACCAACCCCGTCCTCAAACACCCGAAAGACAAGATCCAGCCGCCGCGCCGGTGTCCCCCCCTTTTCTAAATGAACAGTCAATTCCTCATAGCGATCCCGGATCTCCTTCACCTCACCCCACACCGGCTGCCAGTTGGCATCCACCGACTTCTTTTCCACCCCTTTCCAGCTAAACCCCTTGTAAAAGGTGCTGTCCTCCTTCAGCACAAACCCCAGCCGAGACGACAAAACCAACGGCTTATCCCCAAAACGGACAGCATATACCGGAGTTCCCGCCCCATCCAAACTCACCGTCAGTTTGACCCTCCCCAGCTGAACTGTCTCTCCGTCCTGAGCCCTTACAATACAAAAACAAAGCAATAAGCAAAAGCAAGCAATAACCTTGTACGGTAACATATAAAGCAATTTTCTCAAATAAAGATATGTGTAATACATACACTATCCTCGCAGAACCGAAAATTCTGCAAGGATCGTGTATGACACCCCCCTAGTAACCCGGGTTCTGCTGCCCCTGTATCTTCTCATTCGCATTCGTCTCGATCAACGGGATCGGCCATGCATAAGACTTATCCGGGAAATTCAGCGTACTTGTCGCCATATTCCTGACATAGAACGTCGCTTCAGACTTCCCCAAATGCCAGCGGCAGATATCCTGCCACCAATGCCCCTCGTTGAACAATTCCGCCCAACGCTCATAATACAAAGGATTATTCCCCAACACCGCATCACCCGCTGCAGCCGCACTCGTAGAACTGGTCAGCGACGCATAATCCACCGCAGAAGGTGCATCTACCGGCAGCCCATAAGCCCTGCGCTTGACCTTGTTGAGATATTCAAGCCCCGTCACCGGATCAGACGAATTGATGGAGGCCTCCGCATACAACAGGTACACATCCGCAAGCCGCAACAAATAAATATTCGCTCCATCAGCCTGCCCACCCGGAACATTATTCACGTTACAATATATCGGCGCATACTTCCGGAAGCTCCACTTGTAAACAGTCGCATCAGGCGCCCCCGCCGGCCGCGACACAGGCACAAATCCCGCAGTAGGTATCGTCCCCGGGGTATAACCCGCCGCCGGACTACTGATGGCCGAGTCAACCCAGGGCTGCAAAGCATTTACAAAAAGACGCGGGTCAGCCGTCTGATTGGCCCTTACTGCAAGGGAGCTTGCCTTATACGCAGGGTCCATGATCTTCGCAGGATTGGACGGCGATTCTTTCTGCGCAGGATTAAAGGCAGGATTGGCCACCAGCGCATAGGGCGGCAGCGGAAAACCAAAACGCAGCACATTCCTGTCGTGGATCTGCTCATTCCCATAGCCCAATGCGATCGCATCGTCTTCCTTACCATCTGTTCCCAATACCCACGGACTCCAGATAAGCCCATTGATGCTCGTGGAGTTCGGCGCCCCGCCATACACACCGTAGTTACCCTGCGCAGAGTAGTCGATATTCAGCTCGAACAGGGATTCTTCATTGTATTCGTTGGCGCTGATGCCGGTAAAAGCATCTTTATACTTGGAAAAAGGCATCAGCGATTTGCCGCTGTGCTGTATCACATCCAGCAATACCGGTTTAGCACTGGTATAGTCCTTTGTAAAGACATAAGCCTTGCCCAACAAACCCTTTGCAGCCCACTCGCTGGCACGGCCCCGGTCATTCCCCGTCCATACCTGCCCATGCAGGAGATCTATCGCCCGGTTAAGATCGCTTTCTATCAACGTCCATACCTGCTTCGTCGTAGCACGCGGTACCTGAGAGGTGGCCAGCGAAATGGACAGCACCGTGTCGATGGGCACTCCCAGTCCGGAGCCGCCGCTGGGCACATTATCCTGGCCAAACAGAGTTTCCAGCGTGAAATAGTAATAGGCACGCAGGATATAGGCCTGGCCCCGGATAAGATTCACCGTCCCCTCATCCCCGGCATGAGCATATTTGGCCATATAGATGTCCGTAGCCTGAAGGGTCGTATTGGCGTTCTTGATCCCGGCATAACAAACCTGCCATACCCCCAGCGCATAAGAGTTGGTGTTCGTAAAATCTGTCTTACACATTTCTGTCCAGCCGGCATCATACCCGCCATCGTCAGCCGTATGCGTACAATTGGCCATCGCCTTTGGCAGATAATTAAAGCCGAACATATTGGCATCCCGCATCGCAGAATAAGCCGTCGCAAGTATGCTGTTCAGCCCATCGATCGAATTGGGATACGTGGTCAGCGAATAAAGATTGGTAGGTATTACCTGCTTGGGGTCCTTTGAACAGCCCGCCAACAGCAGTAGCGCCGGAACTATGATTGAAAAGATTTTCTTATACATTGCAATAAAGTTTAGTTGCGCCGGGCCCCCGGGCCCGGCATCCATCTGATTAAAAATTCAAATCGATACCAGCCGAGTAAATACGGTTCTGCGGATACTGCGAAACCCCGTCAACTCCCCTCGTCGAAACCCCGACAGAGTTGCCCACATACCCACTCAGGTTGGCATGCGAAAAAGAGCTTCCAACTTCAGGGTCCAGACCCGAATACTTCGTGATCGTAAAGAGATTATTCGCCATCACAAAGATCCTCGCACCCTTGACCTTCACCTTCTCCAGCAGAGCATTCGAAAAACTATAGCCGATCTGCAGGTTCTTTAGCTTCAGGTAGTTTCCACTCTCGACAAAATAGCTGTTCACCTTGGTGTAATTGCCATTTGGATCATAGCTGAAAGTTTGATCCGGTTTTATAAAGCCCATCCGCGGCTGTGACGTGAGTCCATTGCCGCCAAAATAAGAGTCCTTCAAAGCCGCAGTTGTGACATTCGCATCGCTCACAAAAGGGAACTGCTCGTACGCCTTTACCCCATTGAACAGGTCTACGCCCGCTACGCCATTGAAGAGCAGCGCTGCATCAAATCCCTTATAGTTGAGCCGGATATTGATCCCATAAACCAGTTTTGGATTGGGATTACCAATAACCTGCTGATCAGCCGTACTCAGCGTGGAGCCATTCTTGGAGTCGTGAGCAAAGATCAGATCGCCGGCATGAGCCCCCGGTTGCGCACTGGCCGCAGCCTCAGCGTCCGTCTTAAACATCCCGATCACCTTATAGCCATAGAAGGACCCGAAAGGCAGCCCGTTCTTCGTGATCGTTATCGGTTGATTCGCCATCACCCCATATCCTTCATTTCCGTTGTTGTAGTAATTATAGCCATCATACAAGGCATCCGTAGCAATGCCATCCAGGTTGGTCACCTTGTTCTTATTGAATCCAGCCGTGACACTCACGTCATAGCCGAAGTCACCCGCCTTGTCCTTATATCCCAGCAGGAGATCGACCCCCTTGCTGCTCACACTCCCGATATTGGTAAAGAACGGCGATGAATAACCCGAATTGGGTGGCAGCGGTAAAGCATATAACATATCCTTCGTCGTCTTATTATACCACTCCACGCTGAAATAGACCTTCCCCTTCATCAGTTCTCCGTCCAGTCCGATATTTGTTTCCTTAACCGTTTCCCAGTGCAGGTTCGGATTTGGGATAGTATTGATCGAAGTGCCGATGTACAAAGGCGCACCCGGCGCAAAATTGGCGGCATTCACGGACGTGTTCCCAAACCCGGCTACACCCGAATAGGGACCATAAAAGGAGGCAAACTGGTAAGCAGGCATATTGCTGTTCCCCAGCGTACCATAGCTGCCGCGAAGTTTCAGCTGGTTGATCGTCGGCTGCAATGACTGGAAGAAATCCTCGTCACTGATATTCCAACCCGCCGATGCAGCCGTGAACGTTCCCCGCTGTTTGTTCGGACCGAACACCGTAAAGTTTGCATCCTGCCGGATCGATCCTGACAGGTAATACCGGCTGTCGAAGCTATAGTTGATCCGCCCGAACTCCGACTTGATAAGGCTGTTCGGATCATAAAAACCAGTCGCGGTTGTCGTCGACTGCGAGGTCGTGATGATCGAAAAGTTAGGCAGACCATTCGCAGATACCGTCGTATTGAGATTGTTATATCGCGCCGAGATCTCCTCATACCCCGCCACCGCGGTAATATGATGCTTCCCGAATTCCTGGTCATAGCTCAGCACAAAATTGCTTAGCAGCTGACCATTCTGAATATACATCTTGTTCAATGCATTCGTCGAATTGACCACCGCCCCGAAATTAAAGGGCGCCTGGTAATAATCCTGCGTTTCCTGGAAATACGAATACCCCAGCGTCGTCCTGAAATTGAGATGCAGCGGGAGTTTTACTTCACCGTAGATATTCCCCTGGAAATTATTCTGCACATCCGAAGCAGTCGCAGAATAGGCAGCTCCCACCGGGTTTGGCGCACCGAACTGGATGCCATAGCCGGGAGGGACTGTACCCCAGGTCCCATCCCCGTTCTTGATGGGGATCACCGGCGCCGTACGGAATGGAGCGTTGTGCAGCTGAGCCTCATCCCCGACAAGCGGAGCAGTCTTGCGCTGCGAAAAAGAGATCTGCTCCCCTATCTTGAAGATATTACCCAGCCTGTAATCCGTATTGATCCTCGCCCCGCCTATATTGGAGTAGTTGCGGATAAAAATGCCTTTCTGCGCATTGTAAAAGCCGGATAACAGATAGTTGACGACAGGAGACGCTCCCGAGATCGAAAGATTATAATTTTGCTCATAGGCGTTGCCATACAAGGCATGTACCCAATCCGTATTGGCCAGCGTATCCGTCTGCGTCGCATTCTTGAAATAAGTAGGGTTAATAACATTCTGCAGTTTGATATAGTCCGCCTTGCCCAGCAGGTTCTCCACCAGCTTCGGCTTGGTAATGCCATAACGCGCATTGAAGTTTATCGTTGGCTTGGCCCCCGATCCCTTCCTGGTCGTGATCAGGATGACCCCGCCCGCCGCAGCAGATCCATAAATGGCAGCAGCGCTCGCATCTTTCAAAATGTCTACCGTCGCCACATCCTGGATATTTATATTGTCTCCCGGCACCCGCACCCCGTCCACGATATACAGCGGAGCAGGCTGATGAAGCGAAGAAAGACCCCGGATAATGATAGTTGGTGTCGAAGCGCCCGGCTGTCCCGAGTTATTGATGACCTCCACCCCGGCAGCCCTTCCCTGCAAAGCCGCAGTAAGACTGGTAACAGGCTGATCCTTGATTGCGGAGCCCTTCACAGAGGCAACGGCGCCCGTCACATCCTTTCGCCTCTGCGTTCCATACCCCACCACAACCACTTCGTCCATCGCAGAACGCCCGGGTTGCATGGCTATCCGAAAGTCGGACCCACTCTTTAAATTCACTTCCTGCGTTTCGTAACCGACAAAGGAGATCTGTAAGGTTCCTGCATTCGCGGGGACTGACAGGCTGAACCTGCCCGCTGCATCAGAGTTGACACCATGTGAGCTACCCTTGACCTTTATAGTCGCTCCCGATAAAGGACCACCCTTATCGTCCGACACCGTTCCTGTAACGGTCTTATTCTGAGCCCTGGCAAATGGAAATAAAAGGAGAAGGAAAATGCATAGAAGCATCCCGCTCAGCAATCGTTGCTTAGTCATAAACAGTTAATTGTATGTTAAGGAATAGAAGACTATCGCATATGGTCTTCAAAGGAAAAAACTGGCGGAGCGGAATGCAATTTATATTCGATTAGTATAAGAAATATACCCCATATTCGGTCGAATCATCAACTCAAGGGAGTGATAGTCAATTACTTGAAATCGCATTAAATAAATTAAAATATAACAGGTTTGTAGCCCGTTGGAGGGAATTTCAAATGTGTATAAAGGACATAATAACGGTTACCCATGTTTGAAGATCTTTTCGATCAGGAGATTGAGCACCTCCATAAAAACAAGAGTAATAATTATCCATTCCAGGAAAGTACTATTGCGATATTGAAGCAGGTCTTTAAAAAGCTCGAGATTCTCCTTGATGATCTCCAGACCCTCCCGGATATCCCTGAACCGTTCCTGCAGATCAAAAGTACGTTTGAGACCCAGGTCTATCCGGTTGAGATCCTCATCCTCCCAGGTCTCAGGAGGGCTATCGAAAATATAGAGATTTTCTGCAATGCGGTTTTTAAGGTTCAGCGTCTTGCCAATATACATTTTCAGATCCCGCCCTGACATATCCATCCGTCCTTTCTGCTCCAGTCGTAGCGTATGATTATTGGTTTCTTCCTGTAACAGGTTGGTCTGCTCCAAAAAATAATCCAGCGCAACTGATTGGCTGACATTCAGCATGATCAGTCTCAGAACTTCGATATCCGGCTTTACGATCTCTATCTTATTATAGCCAAACTTGTTCTCCCTGGCATTGGTTTCTACTTCAAACTCCTCACTCAGCTTTAGTTCGAACACATTCCTGCAATAAGGGGCTATCTTCTTCAAAAACTCGTCCGTCCGCGCCTCATCACAATTCAAAAAACAGACTACACCATATTTAAAGATATATACAAAGGTCTCCTCCCCCATCTTGTAAAACAATTCGTCGGCATCATAATGATAGATGCCTTCCCTATAGGCCGCCCGGAACGCCTTGACATCGATACTGTCTGCAATCTGGTAAGATATAACGTGCAGCATACACCCAATTTAATCGATTTTCGGCAAACCGGACGATCAATGTATCAAAACCGTACAAGGCCCTGACCAGCGCATTAGTATTGCATTGCAAATCAACTGCATCGCATTCCGGCATATCTTTGGATAATTGCGCTCTGCAAATCAACCTTATTATGTCAAAACTATCCGGTCCGGCTTTACTTCTGTTTTTTTGTCTCTGCGCAATAACGCACCCCCTCAGCGCACAACAACCCTCGGCAAAACAAGCCATTAGCAATCTTGAAAGAGACATTCCCAGCCTGCTGCAGCAGGCAGACGTCCCCGGCCTCTCCATAGCCCTCATCCACGACGGCAAAATAGTCTGGACCGGCGCTTTTGGCATCGCCAACGCAAAGACAAAAAAACCAGTCACCAAAACAACCGTCTTTGAAGCCGCTTCTCTAAGCAAACCCGTCTTTGCCTATGGTGTCTTGAAACTGGTGGATAAAGGCATGCTCAATCTCGACACTCCCCTGAATAAATACCTCGGCAATAATTACGATGTGGTTGGTGACGACCGGATAAACCTCATCACCGCCAGGCACATCCTGAGCCATACATCCGGCTTTCCCAACTGGAGGGGAAATGACGACTCAAAAGACCTGCGCATCCATTTCACTCCCGGTTCAAAATGGAGCTATTCCGGTGAAGGCATGGTCTATCTTTCAAAAGTGGTGGAAAAGATCACGGGCATCGCCCTCGAGGATTATATGCAGTTGGAGGTCCTCCGGCCGCTGGGCATGACATCCAGCAGTTATATCTGGCAGGATCGCTACGACACATTAAAAGCCTGGCGCCATGATATCCTTGGTGAGTTTACCGGCAGGAATCAACCCAAAGACCTCCACACCACCCGCGCACAGGATAGCCGTGATACCACCGGCGCAAGTCAACCCCATACCCCTGTCCACGAAACCGGCAACGCCGCCGCCAGCCTGGTCACAAACGCCGAAGATTATGCCCGCTTCATCATAGCCATAATGGATGGCAAAGGCTTAACAAGATCGACCTGGGAACAAATGCTCACTCCCCAGGTCAGGGTCACCCCCAAATACCCGCCCATCGCATGGGGCCTCGGCTGGGGACTGGAAACGATGGATGAAGGAAAATACTTCTGGCACTGGGGTGACAATGGAGATGCAAAGGCCTATATCACCGCCCTCCTCCCGAAAAAAGATGCTGTCGTCTACTTCGCAGACGGCTCCAACGGACTTGCCTTTACCAAAGAGATCCTCGCGGATGCCCTCGGCGGCGGCGATCATCCCGCCGTAAACAACCTCAATTATGAACGATACAACTCCCCCGCCCGCTTACTGCTTAAATCCATCCTCGCCCAAGGCGCAACACCCGCTCTCAGCGAATACAAACAACGACGTTTACAGGATACCTTACAGCGAATCAACGAAGAAAGTATGAATACGATGGGTTATACCCTGATGGGCAAACAGCATCTCAAAGACGCCATCGAAGTATTCAAACAAAACACCGAAGATTTCCCCAACTCCTGGAATGTATGGGACAGCCTGGCCGAAGCCTATGCCAACGACGGCGAAAAAGATCTGGCTATAAAAAATTATGAAAGATCGGTTCAGCTAAACCCTGATAATAAGAATGGTGCCCGGAAACTGGAAAAACTAAAACAATAAGCCGCCATCCCTGACTCACCCAAATAGCTCCATCAACGATACCTTCCCTGCTTACTTCATCGCTTTAACCTTATCCAGCTCCGCCGGGCTCATCTTCTCCTTTTCCATGAGGTCGATGTCCCGGTTGATCATCACCATCTCACCGGCTTCCAGCACCTCCGGCTCATTGTCCGTATCGGAGTGATAAGACTTCTTTACTCTCAATCGTCCCTCCAGCAGGTCCACCTGCTCACCGGCATTCTTCCGGAACGCATCCACATGGAACCGGGTACCCAGCACAACTATCTCCAGGTTCCGGGTATGCACAACAAAAGGCTTTGCCGCGCTGGCGTGTATATCAAAGATAGCCTCCCCATCCAGCTCCAGGTCCCTGTTACTTACCCCAAATCCCTTCGCAATCGTCAGCTGCGTAGCGGGTCTCAGCACAACATGACTCCCATCGGGCAGTTTTACATCGTGCGAATCAGCCGACCCGTTCGTATACTGGGTTCCGTCACCCAGGGTTATATTATGCTCTACCCGGTTGTGACAGGCGCTGATCGCCAGCGCCATCAATACCATACATCTAAAAGAAAGAGATGCCATAAGGCCCCGAAACTACGAAATTTTCCCGCCCGCAGGATAACAACTATCTTTGCCCCATGATTCGCATCGGGGAATACAACACACTTACCGTAAAAAAAGAGTTGAACTTCGGCCTCATCCTTGACGATGGCCAGGATGGCATCCTGTTGCCAAAAAGATTCGTTCCCCGCGGAGCCCGCCCCGGTGACGCCCTCACCGTGTTCCTCTATCATGACGGTGAAGACCGCCTGATCGCAACTACGCAACACCCAAAAGGGATCCTGG
>Ga0310811_10003219_pt1 | contig 20505 bp, 17 predicted proteins | sample YCmetagenome_FD_207642 | JGI IMG/M metagenome (GOLD analysis project Ga0310811, IMG submission 207642) | Soil microbial communities from experimental microcosm in Duke University, North Carolina, United States - YC | ecosystem: Engineered > Artificial ecosystem > Soil microcosm > Unclassified ...
CTGAGCGCGAATGCCACGCATCGTGAGACTGAGATGGGTCAGCGGGTCCCAGGCATGGGTATCGCAGCCATGATTGCTGATAATAACGTCGGGTGCAAAAGAAGTGACTAGCGGCGGGAGCAGCGATTCCAGCAGCTCGTTATAAGAATCGTCCTCAGTAAATGGCTCAAGAGGAACGTTGACTGAATAGCCGCGACCATTGCCGCGCCCCATCTCCAGCACTTCGCCGGTTCCGGGAAAGAGATAGCGTCCGGTTTCATGAATCGAGACAGTCAGGACGCGCGAATCGTCATAGAACATGCGCTGCACGCCGTCGCCGTGATGTGCATCGAAGTCGAGATAGAGTATTTTGGCATCGCTGGAGCGCAGGGCATACGCGATAGCGACGGATGCGTCATTGTAGATGCAGAAGCCTGATGCGCGCTCGGCCCAGGCATGATGGAGACCGCCTGCGGGATGAAAGACATGGAGAGGCCTCTCCTCTTCCGTGGCGAAACTGCCTCCTGCGGGTAGCCCGAGGACAGCACTGAGGGCCACCAGCGTTCCTCCAGCAATCAGAGCAGAGATCTCGTGCATATGCGGTTGGACAGGAGTATCGCCGTCGCCAAAGCCGTAGTGGAAAGCCAGGCGGGCGCGTTCGTGGCGTTCTTCAGCGCTTTCCTCCTGGAGTTCTGCTCGGCTCAGTCGCTGGACTGCCGCAATATAGTCGGGAGTGTGGACCAGAGCGAGCTGTTCGAGCGTCGCCTCGACCGAGGCCAGTTGTGTCTCCGCTTGCCCGGCATGCCATAGTCCACTGCTCTCTAAGAGTTCTACGAGCGCTTTCACGCGTGCCGGATTGAGTGGATGCTCGGGACCAAAGTCGTAGTGCAATTCGCGTGGATCGAAGAGGAGGCGTACATTGTGATGGTGTTGGTTCTTCTGAGTACTTTCAGGACTATTTGTGGGGAAGTCGGGCATCCTAAACTCCTTTTATTTCGCTAGTGCCGTCACTTAGAGACGCGCCGAAGACATAATGGATGCCCTCTGCCTGTAATCTTGCGAGGAATGGCATAGGGTTGATGGTTCCCACACGCAGGCTTGCCATCGAGGGAACTGCCTCTGTCAGGGGAGCGGCGATAATGCTTCGGATGCTCGTATGGAGTTCAGAGGCAATCTGCAAGGCATGGGCGAGGGGAGTCATATCTCCCATCGGCAAAGAAATATCGATTTGCATCCCGGGCTCAAATGCGCCCATCGCTCTCGCCAGAGCGAGCAAGAGATCGCTGCGCGTTACCAGTCCGACCAGAATTGGTTTGTTCTCCTGCTTGAGCTGAAGATATTCCACGACTGGCAGATAATTTAAATTGCGCTCAACCAGGATCTGGGCGGCAGAAGCCACGCTGGTTATCTGCGTGACCTGCATCAGCGCCTGATGCATCACCTCATAGACGCGCCGTTCTGTCCAGGGATGCTCCTGTACGGCGCTTGCATTTTGTTGCTGGTCTACGGCTGCTGCCATATTGATATCTTCGGCGGTAATGATCCCCTCAAAGGCTCGGACACGCGGACGTTTGCCCTGACTTGCGTATGCCTGGGGCGGGAGTTGCGCATCAGCCTGCGCATCAGCGGGAAGCGGTATCGTTTGGATAACCGGGAGATGGTGAAATCGATGTTGCCGCAACAAATTTGCTGCATGCGCCAGGGTATCATCGGCTGCGATCGTAATTAACTTTGTCGTCATGATATTGCGTACTATCATGAAAATTGTTCCTCCCCCTGAGTTGTCTGTGCCTGTTTTCTCTGTTTTTTTTCTCTCTTATCAGTGATTTGCCGGTGCCTGGGCGCAGTTTTATAAATCTGTTGTATTCTTCATCATAGCATAATCATGCTCATGCAAATGTGACGTACAGCACACAAATCGATCACAAAAATCGGATCGGACGAGAAAAAAGTCCGGGGGAGCTAAACTATGGTCGTTATACTGGAGATAGTGAGAGGTTACTGATCGAAACTCTTTCTCATCACATGCCGTGTCCACCAGCAAATACTGGAAAATCCTGCGCCAGGGAGAAGAAAACGATGACTTTGCAAACTTCCCCGGTGAATACAGCAAAGGATGATGCAAACAATGCATCTGCTGTCGTGGCAAAATGGGCCCGCCGTTGCGGTTTGCCACTGGCTATTCTGGGATGGAGCGCCGTTATAGCCCTGATCTTCTGGGGAGCTTCACACGTAATTCGCTCAATCCTGTTGTTGATTGTAGCCGCATTGCTGGCTTTTGCCCTGGCACCTCTGGTCAAGATTCTGCAACGTTTCATGCCGCGTTTCCTGGCAATTCTGCTGGTCTATTTATTTACGCTCGGCGTGATTGGCGTGCTGCTGTATTTTATTACCGTGACGGCGATCATTCAGGGGAGAGCGCTGGTGCAGCAGATGCAGGGGCTGCTGGGCACGAGCAATGATCCGCTGCTGACGCTGATGCAGCCGCTGCACAGATTTGGCGTGACCACGGCGCAGATTACCACTATTCGGCAGCAGATTGTAGGTCATCTGGGAAGTTTTGCGAACGAGGCGGTTCCGTTTTTGCGGGGTTTTCTGGATTTCCTGCTTGACATTGTCATCGTGGCGGTTGTGAGTATCTATCTGCTCATCGATGGGTCTCGTGTGACGAGCTGGCTGCGCCATAATATGCCCATGGCGCAGCGGGACCGGGCTAATTTTATACTGGATACCTTACAACGCATTGTTGGCGGATATATTCGTGGTCAGCTGTTCCTCTCGACACTGGTTGGCCTGCTTGTGGGGATTGGGATGAGAGCGTTCGGCGTTCCCTATGCAGTGCTGCTGGGCGTGCTGGCCTTTGTGCTGGAATTTGTGCCTGTGCTGGGAGTTCTGATCTCGGGGGCTATCTGTATTCTGGTGGCGCTCACGCAGGGCTGGTTGATTGCGCTGGGAGTGCTGATCTATTTTACCGTTGTGCATGTGCTCGAAGGAGATATTATTGGGCCGCGCATTGTTGGTAAAGCGGTCGGTCTGCACCCGGTTGTGTCGCTGACGGCTCTGGTGGCGGGGGCAGAGCTGTTCGGGATCTGGGGGGCACTCTTCGCCTCACCTGTTGCGGGTGTGGTTCAGGCGCTCTTAATCTCCATCTGGGCCGAGTGGAGGGAGCACCATCCAGAACAATTCCCCGAGAAAGATCCGGTTCAGGAGCAGCTCGAGAAAAGCGGATAAGTATCTCTCCTCCAAGGGGCACGGTTGGTAGCTCGAGTTCGCAGGCACAGTTCCGTTTCACTTCACCGTGCCACTACTGTATCCGAAAGCTGGTTTTTCGCGTAATGGGATTGCGTCGTTCAGGAAACACTCTGTATGAGAAACACTGGATGGTGTACGGCCTCACGCTCGAAATCCTGGAGAGAGGATTCTTTGGTCACGTTGAAGTAGTCGCGCGTGAAAGAGCCGCCACCGCCAAGCGTATTTTTCAGGATAGGGGCGGCTTCCTCCGGCGCGAGTTCCAGCGTCTGAATAGCTTCAGCATGACGACCGAGCGTGAGTGTGGCTTTTCCCGCCGCTCGCAGATTGCGTACCCAGTTCACCGCCCCATAGGGCGCAACGAGGTAGCGCTTGCCATCCAGATCAACAACGGCTACCGGCGTCGTGCGTGGCTCGCCACTTGTACGTCCCCGCACTGTCAGCAGCTGGATTGGTCCCACCTTCAGGCCCAGGCGTACCATGCTCGTTGCAAGCAGATTGCCCAGGTGCACAAGAAATGTGACGCGAAACGTTTTTGCCATGAGCTTCTCCCTCTTGAACCCTATCTCTCGAGAACAGCACAGAGCTCATAGGCGCGAGAATCGGGGGTTGCGATTGCGCGTAGCTCAGCAAGAAAGGGATTCTCTCGATCTCCCAGTATTTTTGCGCCAAGCTGCTGTACGGCCTCCTGATTGGCAAACTGGGCATAATTCACGACGCGGGTGCCATCGGTACTTTTGTGAAAATTGGCAGAAAGAAAGCCTGGCACGGCCTGACGAGACTGTCGGGCGATCTCGATCAGCAATTCGAGGGCGCGTTGCTGATGTTGAGGCTCGACCGTAAACGTGTTAATCGTGGTTACGACATCATTGTTCAGTGAAATGGTGGTCATCCTATAGCTCCTTTTGTTTGCAAGATTACACTGACTTCAATCTAGTTGTACAACCAACCAGATAGTGCGATGAAATTGTTTGTACAACCAACCAGATTTGTCTAAAAAAAATTACTTCTCTGCCGGAGGTTCAATCGTGAGTAGACGTTGAACCTGACGATACGCCTCCGTAAGATCGAGGTCGGGTTGGGCGAGTTGTTGGAGCGCCAGCCCATCAGTGCAGGCATGGAAAATTGCGGCAATGGCCTGCGCCTGTGCCTCATCTATGCCGGTTTGCTCCTGAATCGTTTGCGCGATGCTCTGTCGCCCCTTTGCCAGCAACTCGCCAACGGCAGGCAGAAAATCGGGATTGCGTAAACCAAGGGCGTACAGTTCGTAGCGCAAACGATACCACGTTGGGTCTCTCTGGCTAACGTTAGCAACCGCGAGCATTGCCATCTCGGAGAACGGTTGCCTGGGAGACATCGCCTGCATTTCTTGTCTCAATTGTCGACCAAAGCGAGCGCCAGCTTCATAGACCACTGCGAGCAGCAAATCATCTTTACTGGCAAAGTAGTAATGAAACAGGCCAGGTGAAACGCCTGCACGATGGGCAATCTCTTTGACCGTCGTTGCTTCAATGCCCTTCTCAGCCAGAATGCTGGAACCGGCTGCGATCAGGCGTTCCCGGTTATCGGCCTGGTGAGTCCAGGCTCGTTTCTGCTTTGTTGTTTGGTCGTTCATACAAATAGCATAACGTAGAAAATAGTATCTGTCAAGAGGAGGATCGGCAGAAAGCGCGATCGCAACCTCGACGTTAGGGGCTGGGGAGCTATTTTGCGTTACGGGAGCGGTGGTTCGCCTTCGATGCCGAGCGCCTGTGGTATCCCTTTCAAGATCACTGTGCCGAGCGGTGGCAGGGTGAGCAAGATCGAGTGAGGGCAGGATTGCCAGTGCAACGGGCCGCTGGGCATAGGCCGATCGTTGAGCAGACCGCTTCCTCCGTAGCGTTGATTGTCGCTATTGAGTATTTCATAATAGGTACCGGCAAATGGGACGCCGAGACGATAGCCATGGCGAGGAACCGGCGTGAAATTGCAGATAAAGATCAGCGTCTCCTCCTCGCGCTTACTGCGGCGCATGAAAGAGGCCACGCTATTGTCCGAATCGTTTGCGTCGATCCAGGAGAAGCCATCAGGCTCATTGTCAAGCACGCTGAATGCCGGTTCCTGTCGATAGAGATGGTTGAGCGTACTGACAAACTCCTGCAATTGCGCGTGGTGTGGATCGCTTGGCGGGGCGAGAAGGTGCCAGTCCAGGCTTTCGCCGAAATTCCACTCGTGCCACTGGCCAAACTCGCCCCCCATAAAGAGCAGTTTTTTGCCGGGATGGCCCCACATATAGCCATAGAGTGCGCGCAAATTGGCGAAGCGTTGCCAGAGATCACCTGGCATCTTGGTCAGTAGTGAGCCCTTCAGATGCACGACCTCATCGTGAGAAAGGGGGAGGACAAAGTTTTCCGAGTAGGCATACATCAGCGAAAACGTAATATTGTGATGATAGTAGCGACGATGAATGGGGTCGAGATGCATATATTCGAGCATATCGTGCATCCAGCCCATATTCCACTTGAAAGAGAAGCCGAGCCCACCAACATAGGTCGGACGGGTGACCAGGGGCCAGGAAGTCGATTCTTCCGCAACAGTGATCGTACCGGGAACCTCGGCATAGACCGCCTCATTGAGTTGGCGCAAGAACGTGACAGCCTCCAGATGCTCGCGTCCACCATACTGATTCGCAACCCACTGACCAGGATCGCGTAGATAGTCGAGATAGAGCATTGAGGCTACCGCATCCACGCGCAGACCATCAATATGATATTCGCGCAACCAGAAGAGCGCGCTCGCCACCAGAAAATTGCGCACCTCAGTGCGGCCATAGTCAAAGACATACGTGCCCCACTGCTTATGCTCGCCCTTGCGCGAATCCTCATACTCATAGAGATGCGTGCCATCGAAATAGCTCAGCGCATGACCGTCCTTGGGAAAGTGAGCCGGAACCCAGTCGAGAATAATACCGATATTTTGCTGGTGAAGATAATCGACAAAGTACTGGAAATCTTCTGGACTCCCGAAGCGGCTGGTCGGAGCGTAATAGCCGGTCGCCTGATAGCCCCATGAGCCATCGAAAGGATATTCCGTGATGGGCAGCAGTTCGACGTGCGTAAAGCCAAGCTGCTTGACATGCGCTGCCAGGGCTGGAGCGAGCTCGCGGTACGTCATAAAGCGATCTTCTTCGACGGCATCGGGCCGGTGACGTTCGGGCACATGTCGCCAGGAGCCGAGATGGACCTCGTAGATAGAGATGGGCGAGCCGAATTGCTGGCGTTGTGCGCGTTCCTGTAGCCATTGCTCGTCCTGCCAGTGATACTGCTGAATATCGGCGACGATACTGGCATTATTTGGACGCAGCTCGAAGGCAAAGCCGTAAGGATCGAGCTTATCGGCAGTGTAGTTATTGAAGCGCGAATAGACGGCGTACTTGTAGACTGTTCCGGTAGAGAGGCCGGGAATAAAGCATTCCCACACGCCCAGCTCTTTGTGACGCAGGTGCATATGATGCGCGCTGCGGTTCCAGTCATTGAAATCGCCAATGACGGAGACGGAGCGTGCATTCGGGGCCCAGAGCGCGAAATGGACGCCGGAAACGCCATTGACCGTGCGTGGGTGAGCGCCCATTTTTGCGTACAGTTGATAATCTCGGCCCTCACCAAACAGGTGCAGGTCGAAATCGCTGAAGACAGAGGGTATCCCTGGTTGTATTTCTTGTGGCGAGGAGGGTATCTGCTCACCACCTGATGAATGTTTTGCTGTCATTGCTCGTAATGCCTCCTGATCCCGCATGAGTCGTACGAATCTGTTATTTTGCAAAAGGGCGCGAGAAGTCCCATCCCTTTCAAGCATAGCATACCGAGCAAGGGCAAGAGGAGGGGCATGGGCTAATCGTCCTCCATGCCCTGCTCCAGCGATAATATCTCGGCCAGCGCCTGATTCGCGGCTGCGCGTATCGCGGGTAGCTCGGGCGCATTGCGGAGCGCGATCAGGCGACGAATGACATGGTCGGGAATATTGCGACGGAGCTTGCCAAGCGTTTCTATCGCTCTGACGCGTACCTCCCAGAAGGGATAATCCAGCAACTCGATCACCATATTGAGTACCGCAGGCGTTGCTCGTCCCATCGCCGCGACCGTTTCCGCAATGCGGTAGTGCATGTGCGAAACGAAAAAGCCCTGCGCTGGCTCTTCGCGAAGAATGGCTTTTGCGATTGGAGCGAGTTTCGCAAGTTCCGCAGGATACAGCTTGTTGAGCACATCGCAGGTACGCTCACATGTTTGATAATCATTTGATTCGAGCAGTGTCAGGAGTGACGAGAGCCGGACGCGTGTGCCGAACTGTACTAGTGCGTCCAGGACGCAGTGGCGATCATCACCGTCGCCTGTTTGTAGCAAGCTCAGTAATGGTTCAACAGGAGCCCATGTATGGAGAGCTGCGAGAGCACTGATGGCTGCATGGCGTATTTTCTCTTCTGTCGATTGTAGTGATTCCAGAACGAAGGGAAGATAGGTGGGGTCCTGGAGTGTCTGGATAGCACGCAGGACAGGCAAGCGCATGATTGGGCGAGGATCATCAAGCAGATGTTTGAGTATTTGTTCTGGCATAACTTCTGCAAGTTCCTCTAATGCGTAGCTAATATTGTAACGATGTATCTCAATGGTGGCGGGGAGCACGTTGAGCATAGCCTCCAGTGGGGCATGAGCGCCAAGATGGTGTAGCTCATAGAAGAGATCATCATCCAATTCCCGGGTGTCTTCGTCGATCAGATGCGCCGATAGAATGTCGATGGGCGTGTTGGCACCCATCTGGCGGAGTACTTCGGCAGCCTCTGATGCGAGGCTAAACCTGTCTTTATCATCCAGAAGAGCGATAAGTGGTTCGATGGGGAGAGCGGCGCCTAATTTGGCTTGCTCTGCCAGTACACAAAGCGCCGCACGGACGATGTATTTTTCTGGTTCGTTGAGGAGTGGGAGGAGTGGTTCAAAAGGGATGGGCTCTCCTCGCTTTTGTAGTGCGTCGTAGAGCACTGTCGTGCGAATGTCTTTGTCGTCATCCTGTAACATCTCCAACAGGATGTTTACAGGCACACGCGTGCCCATCTCGCCAAGCGCTCGAATAACGGCTTTACGGATAGCGCTATTTTGTGTTGTATCATGCAGTAGAGAGATGAAAAGATCGAGAGGGGCGTGTTCTCCCATCGCACCGGCAATCTCTATAGCGGCAGCTCGAACAAGTAGATTGTTGTCTTCGAGGAGTGAGAAAATGGTTTCGGTGGGAAGGTATTGGGCAACGAGTTTTAGGGAGTGGACTATTGCATAGGGAAGTCCTCTATCCTCGTCGTCGAGCCACTGTAGGAGCTGCTCGACGGGCGCTTGAGCACCAAGCCGTTTGATAGCAGCATCCAGCAGGTAATTCTCCCCTTCATAGATGTTCCAGCGTATTACTTGAATAAGATGTTCCAGTGGTACATCTATGCCTAGAGTGTTTAAGGCGGTAATGGCTCTATAGCGTAGAATGTTTCCCTCATCAGTATTCTGTGCAATCTTCATAAAAAGTTCGATCGATTCCTCATCAGCCAGCAAGTCCAGCAGATATACAGCTATCCATCGATCTGTGTGGGTGTTATTCAGTGTATGGAGCAGGTTATCTGGCGTGACCCACTCGTAAAGTACATAAAAGAGCTGCCTAAACCACTGAGGATGATAGGATGTGCTGCCGCTCTTATCTGTATAGACTGAGCGCAACAATAGTTCTATTGGTGCATGTGGCCCGGCGAGATGGAATGTGGCGATAAGAGAGGCATTTTCGTTATGAGGGGTATTCTGTAGCGCGTGTACGAGCAAATCAGGTGACAACTCAACGCCTTTCAGTTCCAGGAGTTGGGTCAGTTCCCAATAGGTCTGATGATGAGAATTGATGATATTCCCATTTTGAAGGAGTGGTAGGATAGCGTCGGTGGAGACGTGCTCATGTAAGTAGCGTAAGCTCAAAGCTGCTCCATAAGCAGCTTGCCCATTGGGAGAATGTACCAGTTCGAGCAATGCCGGGATAGGTGCCTGTCCTCCCCATTGCGCCAGCGCTTTTGCTGCTAATTTTGACGTAGATGAATGATGGAGCATTGGCAGCAAGATATCGGGAGATAACAGAGCCTCGCATTGTAGAAAGACAAACAGAGTCTGGTGCTGTATTTCCGTATCGTCATCAAAGAGAAGCTCGTATAGCGATTGAAGCGGAACGTGTTTGCCCAATAGACCTAATGCCTGGATGCATTCAATGCGTATATCTTTACGAGAACTGTCCTTTTTGTGAAGCGAAAGCAATGGCAATAATGGTTCAACAAGCAGCGCAAAATCATATGCCGTGATATATTTCAAGGCGCTTCGCCGCATCCAACCATACTCATGTTGTAATGCCTCCAGCCACTGTTCAATTGGAAAGTATTCACCTCTCTCGTAGAGCCATTCCCAGGCAATTTCACTCGTGGTTTCCGATTCGCCGAAGGCTAATGTGCGTAGCAGGGTACTGGAAACAGAGGCTCTTTGTTCATAGAGACTTTGTAGCGCTGTGTTGCGTATACGCTGGTCACTATCCTGCAACACCGAGAGAAGCGGATCCTGCGATGATTGCCCACCATGTGTGCTGATTGCCTTTACTGCGATCGCCCGGAATTCAGGGATACTCGCTTGCAGCATTTGTAAGAAGATCTCAAATGGTGCAGGTACGTTGTCCATACTCAATGCTCTGGCTGCAACCCGGCGCTGACTTTTTGTGCGAGTCGTATCTTGCCAGATGTTCATCAACAAGGACACTGGCGCTTTTTCACCCAGGCTACCGAGAATATATAGCACGGTATTCTGGCTTTCAGTAGCAAGGTTCTGATGAGGGGAGAGTAGTTCGACGAGCCGCGCTATAACGATCTCAGTTTTCAGCGTGCGTATTCTATGGCAATCGTAGAGCGTGATAGAGAGCATGTCGTGAAAGACGTGAGAGAGAATAAAAACGGGGATAGGAAAGCTGATGGTATCAGAGGCAGACGATAGATGATATGGTCTCTCGATATCTGTATTGTGTTTCTGCAAGTGTTGAAGGATGGGAAGGACAATTTGCAAGGGAAACAGGAGGAGAGCGTCGTCCATGCCCCGTAGGCGTCGTGTATTTTGCCAGTCACCGATCCGGTTGGGTTCTGCCCATTCTTCCAGCATCAGTTGGCCCAGGGAGATCATCTCGGGTTCCAGCCGATAATCTCCAAGCTCGTAAAGCGATTTAACAGCCAGTATCGAACACAGATCGCCGGGATCGCTATCCGGCGTGTCCTTCTCTGCGATGAGTGCCCGAAGCCATTTATCAGCAACTCGTAGTCCCTCTGATCCATAGTCCTGCGCCAGGACGCCTACCAGAAGGCGTAGTATCTCGCTCCAGCGGCTAAATCTGCGCTTCTGCCAGATGAGATTCCAAGCGTTCTGTCGTTGTGTTTCATCTGCCGCGCAAAGTTGATCAGCCAGAGCAAGGGCCGAGAGATACTCCTGAAGCATCTGATGCTTGAAGCCATACGATTGAGAGGCAACCGATTCGAGAACCCCTGTATTCAGGATATCGGCCACGATCGCATAGAGCGCTTCCGTGCTTTGCCCTGGCGCAAGAGAGGGCAGCAATGCCAGCATATCCTGGACGGTGAAATTGCGCCCGTGCGTCTGGTAGAACTGGAGTGCGAGCGAGGCTAAGAGATGGCGCAACTCTACGCGTCGTGCGGCAGAAGGGATGCGCATCCTGAACATAGCTTCGGTCACTTGTTGATAGAGCATAGCGCGAGTGGCTGGCAGGTGGCCGGTCTGGACATAACTGACGGCGGCGAGGCTGAACAAAAGGGGATTCTCGGCCCATGACGCGATCTGAGAATCGTATTGCAGCGCCTGGACGAATGTCTCTGCCGAGGGCGATGCTGGTCTCTCGTCTGCGGGTATATCCTGATGCAGGATGTCGTGGAGTATGGGCAGCAGGTGCTCTGCCAGGTTTAGACGTTTCTCTTTATCCAGCGGTTGCAGTTCCCATTCAGCAAACTGACTGTGGGAGAACTGTCCTCCCTGATACTCGGTGAAACGTGAGCCGACGATCCACGTTCCCTGACAGCGCAACGCCTCACGATTAATCAGGGCGATGATATCCGGGCGTAGAGCGGGAAGGATCTCATCCAGGCTATCGAGGCAGAGAAATGCTTTGCCGCTATTCACTGCCTCAATCAAAGTGTTTGCGAAGTGTGTATCGATCTGGAACTCTCCGATGGTCTTTTGGATGTATTCTGGCAGGGAGAGAGCGGTACGGGCCAGATCTGGCAGGGAGATGAAGATTGGGAGCGGCGCTGATATGTCGGTTTGAGCTGCCGTGATTGCTTGCTGGAGAAGCGCTTTCAGGGCCGTCGTTTTGCCCATGCCCGGACCGCCAAGCACGATGATGCGTTGCGAGACACTTTTCGCGAGTGCTTCGGCACCATCTTTTGCTTCGATGATCGTCGATGCTTGCTGGCTATTCTGTGGGGTAAATGGATCGTAGCGTAGGACCATCGGCTGGAAGAGCGTGTGCAATGGGAACGTATAACCAGTCGATGCAATAGGCAGGGTAACGGTGGTGTGGTGGGTGAGTAATTGCTCAAGGTACAATGTACGCATCGTTTGCTGTCTGGAGACCGGCATGATGACTTCTTTTCTTGCGGTGGTTATTTGTGTGTTGTAGCTGCTAAATAAGCTTGTGCAGCTTTGCTAGTATAGCAGGATGGGGAAGTATATACAAGAGATGTTCTGAAGATTTTTTGCTGCCGAAATTGTTTAAGGATGAACTCCGTTACCAGATTGATGGATGAGGTTGGCCATTTGTTTATCTTAAATGTGCATGAGCATGAAAAATACTTCGTGTAGCCGAATGACACCTTATGGCAACAAATTTCGTATTCTATTTTAGATGATGAGAAAGGCAAGAGCAGGCATAAGACACGATCGTTTGACCCCGGAGGGGACGTGGGATGGAGTTTCTTGCCAGATAGAAAGTGAGCAGGACCATGGCTATAGAGAGCAAAGCAATGAAAAAGCGCCTGGAAGAGAAGCGTGCAGAGCTGATCGAGCATCTGGGAGGATTGGATCTGGCGTATCCAAAGCCAGTTAATTCAGACGAAGCAAGTGAAGGTCCACAGGATTTCGAAGAGATCGCCGTTGATGCGCTCGAGCAAGAACAGGAGCAGGCTATTCTGGTCAACGAGCGGGCATTGCTTTCCGATGTGGATGCGGCCCTGAAGCGGATCGAGGACGGCACGTATGGGAAATGTGTCGTAGATGGCGTGCCGATACCGGAGAAGCGTCTGGAGGCGATTCCCTGGGCCGCGCGCTGCGTCAAACACGAGTCAGAGTTGGAGCAGCGCAATTTGAGCCGCGAAGAGTTGTACGATGCGGAGACAGAGTAGAGAAATAGGCGTGCAATCGAGGCGATGAGGTAGAGAATTTTTCAATCCGATATGATACAATACTGGCACTGTTGTCTTGTGTGTTTGCACTTGACCTCTTAACGTCTCATGCCTGAACTGTCCCTCCGGGGGGCGGCAAGAGCCAATGTCCTTTCGCAACCCGCCTGACGGTTTGAAAAAAGAAGGATCGGATTGTTGTGATAGCCAGACGTGCACGTCTTTACGATGCGATAGCGCTGCTTACCGTCATTGTGATTGTAGCGCTTGATCAGTGGACCAAGAATCTCGTGGTAGCGCATTTAAGTCCACCCTGGGGACAGATGGTCCCACTGATCAACCCGTATCTCATGCTTTACTATATCCAGAATAATGGAGCCGCTTTTGGTATGTTTGATGGTGGTTCACATACCATCATTCTGACCGTACTCATAGCGCTGGCGGTGGTCGTCGTAGGCTATCTCTACAGTCGCATTATCAATAGCGGGACGTTGATTTACAAGCTTGTTTTTGGGATGATCATTGGAGGCGCTCTGGGAAATCTGGTGGACCGGGCGCGCCATGCTGGATACGTCGTTGATTTTGTCTTTTTTCGTATTCCGCAGATTGGTTTTAATTTCGCAATTTTTAATGTGGCAGATGCCTGCATTTCCGTCGGGGTTGTGCTGCTTTTCCTCCTTATTTTGTTTGGTGGCGTGAAGCAGGGTGGAGCGGCCGATGAAACAGAGCCTGGAGTGGCAACTCAGGGCAAGGTGGCAGGAGATCTTCAACCAACGGAGCATGATGTTTAACGCAAACGATGTCGATGGACAGAATGGAACGAAGCCTGTCCTTGAAGTCCCTCAGGAAAGCGTCTGGCAGATTCTGCCGGAACAGGTAGGATTGCGCCTGGATCGCTATCTTGTGGCGCAACGCCCGGAATTGTCACGGACAATTGTGCAGCAATTGATTACAGAGGGGGCGGTGGTGGTCAATGGGAAAGTGAGTAAAGCAGGATATGCGCTACGCAGCAATGATGAGGTGTGCTTGCGGCATGTTCTTCCCTCATCGCAGCAAAAAAATGTAGAACCGCAGACCTTGCCTCTGGACATAGTGTACGAAGATGCCGATCTAATGGTCGTGAATAAAGAGGCGGGGATGGTGGTGCATCCTGCTCCCGGCCATAGCGACGATACGCTGGTGAATGCGCTGGTGGCGCGCTATCCGGAATTGCAGCCGGAAGAGGGCGATCTGCGTCCGGGAATCGTGCATCGTCTGGATCGGGATACCTCGGGCCTGCTGCTGGTTGCCAGGAACGTACGTACGCAGGCGGCTCTGATTGATCAAATGAAGCGCCATGAGGTAATCAAACGGTACCTGGCCCTGGTGCATGGGATGGTCGCGCTGGATAAAGGGAGTATTGATGCACCCATTGGACGTAACCCGCGCAACCGTCAGCAGATGGCCATTATGGCACAGGATGGCCGTGAGGCGCGAACACATTTCCGCGTTTTAGAACGCTTTTCGCGCCACACATTGCTGCTTTTACAACTGGAAACCGGGCGTACACATCAGATCCGCGTCCATCTCCAGGCGATCGGCCATCCTGTTGTGGGCGACCCTGTGTATACGACGGGATCGGGAAAGGCCCGGACCCATCTGCCACTGACGCGTCAGTTTTTGCATGCCTATCAGTTGGAGTTTGTCCATCCGACAAGTGGCGAGACATTGAAGTTCGAGGTGCCGCTCCCGCAGGATCTCGCAACAGTATTGGGAGAGCGGGATCTGCTTTAGAAGAGATAGCATTGCTTTCGCTGAACTGATAGTTGTGATTGATCGAAAGTGTCCTCCTGGCATTGCTTGAGAGCATATGTGCCAGGAGGAGATTCGTACCAGGACAAAAATTGCTTAACGTTTGCTACCCTGTAACTCGCGATTGGGCTGCATGGGTTTACTGGAAGACTTCGGGCTATTATTGTGTGCGGCCTGTGAGAGGACGGCACCAACGGAGAAGCCGACGCGCTTGCGTGCGGGAATCGTGATCTGGTCGCCACCGCGGATCGATTTGACGCGGCGTGGTGCAACATCACGGAGATTCCAGGTTCCAAAGCCCATCAGGCGAACTTCTTGACCACGCGAAACATCTTCGCGAACAACTTCGGTAAAGGCATCGATCACCTTGCTGGTCTCTTTCAAATTTAAGCCAGCTCTGGCGGCGATCTGGTGGATTAACTCGTCTTTACCTACAACAACGTGCTCTTTGTCAGGTGAACTTGACTTCATTATGTATACTCCTCACTTTAAATACAACGTAGGTGATAACGCTACTCCTACGAAACTCGACAATGCGCATATTCCCACTGTCTGTTGTCAGCCTGTCAGCTTTGATCAACGGCACACTTGTCTTGCGCGTTGGAATGGTCTCACCACTCATTTCCACTATACCGACCCTCACCAAATAGTTTGCTTGCTCTCTGTTTCTTAGATGCATTTCTTGTCAAATCCGGGGCAATAATTTGCGAGCAATTTCGCAATAATTGGCGAGAAAATTGAAGGAGCATGGGTAAGTCGGGGCAGTTTGTCAGGAACGTATCGATTCTGGTATTCGTATAGACATAGAACAATATTACGATGCTTCTGTTTTAGAAGATAAATAGTTGTGATAAGCCTATGTAGTTTCTTGAGAATGCATGCATATATTTACATGAATTTTACCATGCAGGAGGCAAACATAGAGATGCAAAGAGCCTGGAAAGAACGTGAGGGAGTGCCGATAGGATCGTCGGCATCCCTCTGCGAGCGTACTTATTCCATTTTGGGGTGAGGGGGAAGCTGGCCCATTTTATAACCCTGTGGGATATCCATCTGCCAGATCGAACTGGGTACTCGCGTCGGAGAAAGCCAGGAAATTTGCTCATACATGGGCTCATCGCTCTGCTGATTCACTTCCAGCACATTGACCGGCATATAATGGCTATCCAGCAGAAGAATATCGCCCTGAGCCGTGCGTATGCGATAGACCGCCTGTCCCTGAAACGTCTCTTTGCCCAGATAGACCGCCTTCCCTGTTTGTAAATCCGCGCGGAGTTGTGTCAGATCGAAGAGAGAGTCGTCGCTACTCCAGGCATCGGCGTCCCATTGTGCCACACGGTGCATCGTATCCATGCCGAGCGTTTGATGGGCATCGCTCACTGCCTCGACCTGTAACTGGTTACCCATTTTTGTGGTGACATTCATCTGATTCGTAGCGAGATTGTGATAGGTCTGGATACGGTATTGTTTTCCATCGCTGCCCGTCATAACCTGGCTATGGTAGAGAACATAGTTATTCCAGGAAAGATTGGCTGGCAACTGAAAGCTTTGCTGCACATTTAAAACAAAGAGGAGCGTAGCGATGGCGACGATGCTCAAGCAGGCAGCCAGAGCGGCGACGAGACTTCCTCGCGAGAGCAGACGATGACGACGGCGAGAGCGAGTGTGTTGTGTGGTCGCGGCTATTGCGGCCAGAACTGCCTGATCCACCTGTGCTGAAGGGTGTGAGCGTGCCATTTGCGAAATAGCTTTAGTGACCGGATCAAGCATGCGCCATTCACGAGCGCAATCAGGGCAATGCTGGAGATGATAGGACAACTGGTGGCGTTGTTCATCTGGGAGATCAGCGGCGATAGCAAGATAGCGTTTGACCAGAGCACATACTTCCGGATGAATCTTATCCGTAGGAGGTAATGGTGGCAGGTCAGTGTTATTCATAAGCGTTTCTCCGATATTCCAGCCCCATCTTTCAGTAAGCGTTGATAGTGCAGTGCAAACATTTTTTTTGCACGCGAGATGCGCGTTGCTGCGGTATTGGGCGTGACTCCGATGATACGAGCGACTTCCTGATAGGGAATGCCCTGTGCTGCACTCAAGACGAGAGCGATCGCATAGTCTGCTGGCATATCGCGCAGGGTTATGTGGATCAGCTCGCGTTCGGCAATTTCGGGGATGCCCCCGCTATCAGAGAGTGCGCGTAGCGTATCAGGCTTGAGCTCTTCATCTTCCATAGTATCATGCCATTGACGGCGAACGCGGGGCCACCAGGAAAATCGTTTGCGTCTGCGCATAAGATCGATACAGAGATTAGTAGCGATGCGATACAGCCAGGCAGAAAGATGTTCACGTTCATGCAGCGTTTCCCATGCGGTGCAGGCACGGATAAATACTTCCTGCGTGATGTCGTCGGCATCCTCTTGATTGCCTAACAAACGATACACATAGGTATGGACCGGGCCGCTAAACTGCTCGTAAAGTTTGACCAGATTGATCTCCTCTACCGGGGCATAGCGTTTATGGTAATCCATAGACTTATTGAGCGTCATGCGAGCATGTACTTTCTGCTGAATGCTACGTTGAGAGACCTTTTCAGTCTTCTGTAGGGTAGTATAACAAAAAAAATACATCTGGCAATGTTTTTTCGCCTAATGAGATTATTTTGCTGGATAAAAGGGAGCAGGCATTTTTTTACATGCGTATAATCTGGTAAAAAACGCTCTTCTTGAACGTGTCATAAGCATACTACTTTTATTTTACGAGGAAAAGGGGATGCGAAGGTGATGGCGGATCATACTATTGCGCTGATTATCCCGGCCCTCAATGAGGAACGCGCTCTGGAGAAGCTGCTGGCAGAACTGCCGCCTCAGACGCTGGACCATATTATTGTAGTAGATAATGGAAGTACAGATACAACTGCGCAGGTTGCCAGAGATGCAGGCGCTCAGGTGGTCAGCGAGCCGATACGCGGATATGGTCGGGCCTGCTGGAGTGGTTTTTGTGCGGCGAAGAAGCTGGGCGCAGATCTGCTGGTATTTATGGATGGGGATGGTAGCGATAATCCCGCGGATCTCCCTGCCATGTTGCAACCGGCTCTAGAAGATCAGGCCGATCTCGTGATGGGGTCGCGTGTCAGTGCGTTGGCCGAACGGGGCGCAGTGCCACCGCAAGCCCGGCTGGGAAACTGGCTGGTGAGCCATGTGATCAGTCTGCGCTATGGGGTGAGCCTGCACGATGTCGGCTCATTTCGTGTTGTGCGTACCTCTCTGCTGGAGGCATTGCAGATGCGCGAAATGACCTTTGGTTGGCCTGTGGAGATGCTGGCGAAGACGGCCCGTGCCGGGTATCGAATCAGCGAGCTTCCTCTGCATTATCGACGGCGTCAGTATGGTCACTCGAAGGTGGCTGGAACGCTGAGCGGTAGTATCAGGGCGGCCTATCTGATGCTGCGCACAACGGCCCGCTATGTTGGAAGAAGGAGAAGGAATGTCTGATACTGCGTTATTGATAATGACCCGTTATCCGGAAAAAGGAAAAGTGAAAACACGTCTCGCGCGAGGTATCGGGGATGAGGCGACATTGCAGGTATACCAGGCATTTCTTATAGATCTGGCTCTCCGTTTTAAAGAAACAACCAGTGATCTTTACTGGGTCTATACACCCGCTATGCCCGGTTTTCATGCGGCTCTGGCAGAATTGATTGCGCCCGTCCATTTGCCCGGGTCCAGTTTCCCTCAGCAGGGGGCGGATCTGGGAGAGCGCCTCCTTGAAGCCTTCCGCACGATTCACGCACAGGGCTATCGTGCCGCAGTTCTTATCGGTTCAGATTCTCCCCACATTTCTGAAGATACGATATCACAGGCGATGCAGGCAATGGAGCATGCTGACGTGGTGCTTGGGCCATCGGTAGATGGTGGCTACTATCTGATCGCGATGCGCCAGCCTCACGATGTCTTTACGGATATTCCGATGAGCACAGACGCGGTATTGCGTTTGACCGTCGAGAAGGCGCAGGAGCAAGGTTTGCGTGTCCAATTGCTTGAGCCGTTGCTGGATATAGATGAACATGTCGATCTGCTCACCCTGGCACAAATGCTTGAGGAAGAGCCTGATCTTGCGCCCATAACTGCCGCCTGTCTTGCACAGGTAAAAAAGGAGTTTTGAAGAATGACGACCACTTCTATTGTGACGTTGCCACGCTCAATTTATATAGAACCAACCAGTCGCTGCAATGAACTCTGTCAGCAATGTCCACGCACGTTACTCTCACGCGAAGAAGATCGCGACCTCCCCTTTGCGCAGTTCCGCGAAATTGTCGATCAATTTCCCGTATTAGATCGCGTCGTGCTGCATGGACTGGGAGAGCCGCTTCTCAATAAAGACCTTCCGCTGATGATTCGCTATTTAAAAGACCGAGGAACCTATGTCCTGTTCAATTCCAATGGCACACTGCTGACGAGCAAACGCGGTCAGGCCCTGATTGACGCGGGCCTGGACGAGTATCGCCTCTCGATGGATGGTGCGACGCGTGAGATGTATGCGCATGTGCGTGGCGTTGATGCGTTCGATAAGATCTGGCGCAATGTGCGCAATTTTGTGCAGATGCAACGGGCGCAGGATGCAAGCAAACCAGCGGTATCGCTCTGGTTTACGGCGATGCGTGAAAATCTGGGCGATTTGCCGCGTCTGATCGAACTGGCCGATGAAAACGGCATTCGTGAAGTGTACATGCAGCGTTTTGTCTATTTCGAGAAAGGGCTGGCGATGGCGAATCAGGCCCTGTTCAAACGTTCAAGCCGGGAAGAGCTCGAGCTGGTCAGGAAGTGTGAGCAGATGTGCAAGGAGCGAGGAATTCAGTTCCGCGCCGCCGGATCGGCCACACCCATGGAAAGTATCGTGCGTGACTTCGGCGAGCGTCCCTGGTCCGGTTGCCAGCGTCCCTACACGTTGACCTATATTACGTCAAGCGGCAATGTGCTCTCCTGCTGTTTTGCGCCATTTGGACATAGAAGTGCGAAAGAATATCATGAAGAGCGCGTGCTGGGGAATGTGTTTCAGGAGTCGATCGAGAGTATCTGGAACGGCGAACGCTACGAAGCCTTCCGCAGCGCATTTGAGAGTGAGCATCCCGCGAGACATTGTGAGCAGTGTGGCCTGAACTGGAGTTATTAATGGGCAAGCTGCGTTCTACCTTGCAACGGTGGCGGCTAGCCCTTTTGTGTGTCCTGCTGGCGATAAGTCTGGGTATGGTAGTGGTTCTGGCGATTACCGAGCCCTCGGATTCGCAGCCGTTAGGGCCTTTTGTGGGGCTCTGGCTGGCCTGTTTTCTGCCCTATATTGCTGCTTGCCTGCTGGTACTGGGAACCAGAGAGCAGACGGGGCGAACGCGCTGGATTGAGCTGGCGGTGATCATGGGGGGAACGCTTCTGCTGAGCATACTTTTTCTCGGCAAAGATCCGAATCTCTCGCGTGATTCCTGGCGCTATCTCTGGGATGCGCGTGTGACCTTGCACGGGTATAGTCCTTACGTGTATGGTCCGGGTGATCCTAAACTGCTATCATTGCGCGATTTTTTATATGACAACAGCCGTTTTAGAAATGTGCCGACGCTCTATCCGCCGTTTGCAGAGTTTGTCTATTTGCTCAGCTATCTGGTCGCGCCAGCGAATCTGGCCGTGCTAAAAAGCATTTTCGTAGGCTGTGATCTGCTCATTTGTGGCTTATTAATCCTTGCACTGCAAAAGAAAGGGTTGGACCCGGCGCGCTGCATTCTCTATGCCTGGTGTCCCTTGCCAATCATCGAATTTGCATTGCAGGGGCATGTCGATGTGGTGGCCGTACTGCTGACGGTGGGGGCTATTCTCAGTGCGCAAAGCCAGAAGAGAGGTGCGCGCGCACTGACGGGATTGTGTATTGCATTAGCAACATTGGTGAAAATCTATCCTATTCTGCTGTTGCTGGTAGTGTGGAGGCGGCGAGATTGGGTGCTCCTGCTGACCTGTTTTGGGACGATTATACTGGCCTATATACCCTATATCATTCTGGGGCATGGGCAGGTG
>Ga0310811_10003220_pt1 | contig 20504 bp, 14 predicted proteins | sample YCmetagenome_FD_207642 | JGI IMG/M metagenome (GOLD analysis project Ga0310811, IMG submission 207642) | Soil microbial communities from experimental microcosm in Duke University, North Carolina, United States - YC | ecosystem: Engineered > Artificial ecosystem > Soil microcosm > Unclassified ...
GCATACGTCTTAAACATACGTTACGACATTCAGGAAGTAGGAAAACTTCTTCAGTCATGGGGTCTCCCATGGCCAATTGTAGCGGCTGGTTATCTCCTCTCCTACGAGGATCAGCTTTTCCAGAAGAGGCCGATCAATGATCTCCTGCAAATACAGGGGCATAAACGAGAGGCGCTCAACTACATGCACCATATTGAAGATGATGATTTATCTACCTTACTCAATCCCCCTTACAAAGACCTTGGCGGATTGCTCATCGCGCTTGCCGTCTATATAGTAACTTTAAGAAAACATGCGCAAAAAAGAGGAGAGGGGCAATCTTATCAGCCAGAGGACACAACACAGATAGAGGCAGCGGGACAGGCATTGCTGCATATCACCAAGCGGCTTGGCATATGGCATATGAAACGCCAGATAGAAGATCTGATCGAGCAGATCTGTTTCCCCCAGCGTTTTCACGAAGACAAACAAGAGCACACCCTGATTCTCACCAGAGATGCTCCCAGGCTTGATGCAATCCAGCAACTGCTCACCAATTTTTATGAAGAAACAACAGAACAAAGTATTCACATTGAGTGGGTGCCGTGTGGTATAGCAGGGCTCAAACGCCGTCAGCAAGATGCATATACTACAGCTACCACACAAAAGTCTCAACTGGTAGGGACAGATCTGGTCACCTTTAATATCACAGTATCAACCGTCAAGGACTGCTATGCCGCATTCGGCGTTCTCAGCCAGCTTGGCTATATCCAGGACCGTGTTTCAGATCAGATTGCCAATCCCAAGCCAAACGGCTATAGTCATATTGCCCTCAACCTGATCCTCAATGCTCGGCACCCATTCTTTCAGGAGAGCAGATGGCAACAAGAGCAACGATATAGTTGCCAGCTCCAAATTACCACATCACTCATGCAAGCAGTCATGCATTATGGCTGTCTCTATCCAACATGTTACGACCTTTACACGCAAACATATTCTCACGAAAACATACAGCCGAAACAAAGCACCAGGGATTTCTGGCAAAGCAATGGTGATCACATCTTCGCCTCAATGTGGGAGGACATCCAACGTATTACCTCCCCTTATCGAGATCCCGAAAAGCCAATCATCGTTTACGGCGAAAATCGCAACTTCGTCGCCCTTCCCAAAGGGGCCACGGCACTTGATTTTGCCTACGAAATCAATATCCAACTTGGCGAGAAAGCAGCCGAAGCGTTTGTGAACAATCGCAAGGTTGAGCTGAAACATGTGCTGGATGCAGGTGACATCGTTGAAATCAGAACGGCAAAAGAAACGCAGGTACAAGAACACTGGCTTGATGAAGCATATGCAATCACGCCAAAGGCGCTCACGCACCTCAAAGCACTACTCAAGCGCATCCATTTAGAGCGTCGAGGATTTGACCTCATCCGCGAAGCGCTGGAACAGCAACAATATACGTTTTCATCAGAAGACCTGGAAGAACAGATACATCAACTGGTAAAAACACACAAACTCGGCACGAAGAAATTTTATCTGAAACAAATTTCAGAGAAATCAACTGGAGTCCATAGCGCTGAGTGGGCCGCAGAACAGATCATAGTAACTCTTGACGCAAAATATGCTTCTACTGTTTCATTGGAATATCAAGGATTTGACCTCATCCGCGAAGCACTGGAACGACAACATTATATATTCCCATTAGAAGATTTAGACGAACAGATACATCAACTGGTAAAAGCGCATAAACTCGGCACAAATAAGCATTATCTGAGGCAAATTTCAGAAAAATCAACAGGAGTCTATAGTGCAGAGTGGGCTGCACAACGTATTATAGCAACACTTACTACAAAAAGTACGCCTGTAATTTCAGAGGAACCAAATTGGATACCAGTCCAACTTGTAGCAGATACCAATCCCTATCGTACATTGCGTCTTTGCGCCATATGCCAACCAACCTATGCCATACATAAGGAGATTGTTGGATACGCGCGCAGGCCAGGCAATGACCTCATTGTCCATAGTATTCATTGCTCACGAATCACCCGCACAAAACAGTATCACAAAGCATTTATCCACGCACTCACCTGGAAATATAATCCGCCGGTATTTCAGGTTGGCTTCCTCACGCTGGCCCTGGATCGGCAGGGCTTAATTCTGGACATCACCCGCAGATTGCGCAGGCACCAATGCCTGCTCCTCACCATACGAGCTGAAATCATCTCGAAGCTCAAAAAAGCCGAGCTTCGTTTCACGATAGAGACCCATGATATCCATGAAGCCTTCAGTATCCGTGAAGAGATCAAGAAAATTGACGCGGTCAACACCGTCGAATTTGATCCAATTACTACGACCACAAGTATTTATGAGCAGTTGCAGCTGCAACCGAGCAAGAAGGGAATAGCAGTTCAAATTACAGCAAATGATATTTTGCTCAATCTTGGACGGCGTGCACCGATTTTGAGAAACCTTTTTGATATCTCGCGCCCGACAAGTGGACCAATGTTTTTCGGGCGCTCGGAAGAAATCAAGATCCTGCAACGCGAACTATGCGAAGAAGCACGAGGGCGAGCCATACTCTTGTACGGTCCACGCCGTTCGGGCAAGTCGTCACTCTGCAAAAACTTTCTGGACCGCTATACACCGCCTTCTTGCTGCACGGTCTTAACCTCGCTCCAGGGAGCGGGTCATCAGACAGAAGCAGAGATCCTCGAGCACATCGCCACTGAGATATGCGCAGCATTTCAGGAGCAACATCAGCTTTCTGTCCCTGCCTGGCAAGAGCTACCAGGGAGTGATCCCGAACAACGTTTCAGGTACCTGATCACACATTATCTTCATCAGCAGCCACATCTCCGCTTAATTGTGGCCCTGGATGAATTTGGTGGTGTATTACAGGCATACGAAGCAGGCATTCTCCAGCTCCGTTTTTTCATCTACTGGCGTGGCCTTATCAGCACACTCTCTCAATTAAGCCTCATCCTGGTTATTCCGAGCAGTTCGCATAAACTCATCAGCCAGAGAGATCTAGCCAATGCATTCAGTTTCGCGCAACCACTTGCGCTTAACTATCTCGATCAAAAAAGTGCAGAACGATTACTCGTCGATCCGCTCCGTGAGCAGCATATCGCGCTGCATCCCAACGTTCCCATACGAGCAATTGAGCTTACTGGAGGCAATCCATACTACATGACCCTGCTTGGCTTACAGATCATCACTCAGCTCAATCGAGAGCCGCATAAACAGCTTATTACAGAGGAAGATCTCCACAATATTGTTGAGCATATCATGAATGCCAGTTCAGCACAGAACTTTCTCTTTTATCGCGAAGAACTACAAAGCGAGGACGAACAATGCGTTTTAGAAGCGATCGTCGAACTCACCAGCCATACCAATCAATCAAACATCTCAAGGAAACAACTGGCAGTGCATCTGCAATGCTCCGGAAAAGTCATTATCGCAGCTCTCCAAAGGCTACGTACAGGGCTGATCTTACAAGAGTTTAAAGGGGACAGCCAAAATCCCTATTACACCTTTAAAATAGCACTTGTATGGTACTGGATGAAACGAAATCGCTGGTTCTTTACGTTATAGCAGCGCGCGATACAATCAGAGGGGATTTTACATGGTAGATACATCTTTTACATGGCAAACGTTGCTCAATCCTTTTCTTAGCACTGATACAAGCAGCGAAGTACGCGGCCATGTCAGTGGAAGAAGCACAGATATTTTAGAAATCGTTACGGGCAGCCAGAGTGCTATCATTTTAACAGGTGCACCTCGCATCGGAAAAACAGCCCTTATTCGTTATCTGCAAATTCAGCCTCATGATGCATGGTCATGGCGAAAAGAAGAGCGATTCGTCCCTATCTATGAGCCATTTGCCCTTGATCAGCTTTATTTTATGCAAATCGACTTAACACAACTGGGAAATGCCCGGAGCAGGCAAGAGATGCACGCCCTTTTCATCAAAGCATGTATCCAGGCATTAACCCGAATCTACACGCTTGAGATTGCTGTAGAGGGAGAAGATTTCAAAGGTCTGCGCACCCTTTTACGCCAGATAGAGAGAAAGTTTAGCGGAACACGTTGTTTCCTCATGCTCGACTCCATCGAGCGCCTGAACCAGAGCGAGCACATTTTTGCAGAGCTACAACAGCATGAAAGGCGTACCCCACAAGAGCGGGGTCTCGCCATCCTGAATCATTGCGGGGTCATCCGCACGATGGTGGATCTTATCGACGAGTTCAACTACTTTGGCGTCATCTTCGCAATGACCAGCCTGCCAAGGCCAAAAAGCGTTGATCAATTCACGCATATTTCAGCCGATCTGGCTCGCTTCACCACCAGCACCCTGCAATGCTTTACCTGGAACGACACAAACGCCTTCCTGGCACAACAACCAGAAGACTTTGGTAGCACCTGGGCACAAGCCTTTTATAAGCTGGGAGGCAAAGCTATCTTTACCACAGATGAGCAAAACTGGCTGCGTGAGTTGGCAGGCACACATCCTTATTTATTACAACAGTGCTGCTTTCATACATTTCATTTCAAACGGGAATACGCTCAGATCAATGCTACCTGGCTCCCCTTACCAGCAAGCAATCAAAAGCAGCTCATGGAACACGTCAACCAGCGCATCACTACCTTCCTGAGCAGCCTCTGGAAACGCCTACAGGAAGCATTGGAGAAAGCTCTACCTAAAACCAGGCAGCTATTTCAGGAATTTGTCTCCTTTCTTGCGAGTTGCGATACTACCAGCGAAATCCATCCAGAGACCTGGGACAGACTGGGTCCTGAACTGCGCTATATCTTTTCCAGCGAAGGGATTATACGCAATGAACCATTTCAGCCAAAGTATACACCCGGCCTCATCTTACGAAGCTATCTTATCCAGAGAATGGAAGAGACAACCACTCCTCCGCAACGCGGCTTCTGGCTCACCATCAACCGTCCCGGTTATCAGGCGGTACGCCTCTCGCTCTCCGAACTCGAATACCGCCTGATTAAAACCCTGCTTCTGCATACGCACAATTGCAGTGAAGAAGAACTGATGAGAAATGCCTGGGGCAAATTGATTGAGCGTGCCACATTTACACAGCGCATGCACCATCTGCGCAAAAAGCTGAAAGAATATAGCAACGATACGCAATTAATCGTCAATCACTATGGAGGACAATATTCGTTAGAGCATATCGATTGGCTACATCTTGAGTGAAGATATCCGGGTTATAGCAATGGCGCTGGCGATAATGCAGCTTTTACCAGATCGTCCATGCGCCGCTTCGCCAGTTGCAAACAGGCCAGACCCAGATCGGGTTGCTGATCATACACAATAGAGAATTTCAACAGCCGTTTGTGGTTGCATCTTCGCTTCCGCTGGCGTAGACTATTGCCAAGATTCGATGCAGAAGATCAAGACAGAGAGGATAGCTGGCACCAGCATGGAACAGGATGGGGATTGGGAGATTACACCTGAGGGCCTTTATAGAGCAACTCGTGAATTTCTTATCCGCAGAAGCTACTGCTGCGGGAACCGTTGTAGCAATTGCCCTTATGTCAACTGGAGAATGGAGGGGAAGTGGCAGCCATTACCAGCAGAAAATATTCGGCGCACAGGAGGTTCGCGCCGCTCCATTGGAGGAGCCAGGGCCCTACTGGATTACCATCAGGAACAGGCCGTCCATGCACCTCATGCAGAACGGAGTTACCATCAAAAAATGATCGGGCACTATCGGCAGCTACTGGAGCGTTGGCAAGGCTAAAGAAAGAAAGAAAGGTATTGGAGACAAAAAAGAGGAAGCTTTGCAGCTCCCTCTCTCCTATTGCAGCCAGCACATCATCACAAATACATGCCAGCACTACATTCCTGGGAAAGACACAAACCAGATACCCGATCCTTGATGGAACTCCACATTCGTCCTTACGCCCCAGTTGCCATAGCCCCAGTTAAAATTGCTGGTCATCACATTGCCACCACCAAGCAATTGCTCTACCACAGCAACATGGCCGTAACCATAACTTGCACCCTGCACACCAGGCATCATCACCATAATCGAGGGAACGTGGGGAGTCGCCGAAACAGTCCAGCCAGCATTTAATGCCCCATAGTACCATTCATAAGCGTTACCAAACCAGGGCACCCACTTGCCAGTCAACGTATGATAGCGGTCCGCCGCCCACCAGGTACACTGACCGTAATAGAAATGATTGGCACCGCTGGCATCGGCATTCGGGGGTGGGGTAGGCACACCGGCATAGATATTCTGGTAATTCCCCGGGTCGTAACCATCCTGAGTTACCGCAGTCGCCGTTGCCGCCTGTACAGCGATCAAAGCTGTAGTATTGTTCTGCGTATTAAACATCTTGTTGAGCGGCTGAAAGAGTTGCAAGACCCCATGGGCCTCGCCTCCTACTGGAACGACCGTAATCAATGTTCCAAGCACAATAAAAGCGAGCAACGTAGTTACACCAACATGGATGACCATACGACGACCACGCGGAGGACGTATCGTACCAGTTCTCTTCTTGTTCGTTGCACGGATCACGACCGGGTCACGTAAGCTCGTCGTGGTACGTTGTGGCGCGGGGAGGTTACTGGTAACAGGTTGAGATGGTAATAACCTCGTGACGTTTGGAGATTGGGCATTATCAAGGGCACGTGTTGCAACGGGCGATACTGGAGCTTCGTACATAGGAGGGATCGGGGTGTGTGGGAAAGAAGCATCCTCAGGAAAAGGCAACTGTTCCACAGGAGACATTTGAGAAACAAGACCTGATCCCTCTAAAGGGCCTGTCTGGGTGCTTCTCTCATCAGGGCTAGTTTGACGATGATCCACGAACGGCATACACAAATTCCTTCAATCCAGTCGAGACACACAAAATAAGGTAATTCCGTGCTTACGATTGCTCAGCATCTAAAACTTAATCTACTCACTATCCTCTCATAGGTCAAGCGCTCTATGCCTGATATAGGACTATAAGCCTACAATGCAAAAGCTCTTTTAGCATTTCCTCACGTACATACACCATTCAAATGAACACGACTTTTACAGGCAATTGTCACGAAAACCTTCCTGGTAGGTAATTTGTGCTGCTATCTGGATACAAAATAGTAAATTTTGCTATATAATAATGTGCGTTCGCTTGTTGAAGCATTGAGCCGTGGAAGAGACCAATAATGGGAACACGATACCAGTATTTCACCTCACACAAGCCAGAAGCGATGTGTCAAGACGAGATCTCATCGCGTATTTATAATTAAGATAGACACATTGAAACATAACCCGACACATTCACAGGAATAGATTATCCCAGTGTGAGAAAGAAGTAGAATCATAAGACGAAAGAGGAAGTCTTTCGCCATCAGACTATTCCTGACCGTGCTACCATTTTGAAAAAGATGCCAGGAGCAATTCATGCCAAACTTCACGCGCCTCTGCCTGCTTTTGTTAACCATAGCTTGCTTGCTTACAGCTTGCAATACGACCGTTTTACCAAAGGGGCAGGACGCGATACAACCAACACCATCAGCAGCGTCGGACAAGAATCAAACCGATATTTGCCCGAGCTATCTTCAGCGTGCACAAGGTTGTCTGACCCCCTATGCCATGCGTGTCGCCTATGGAGTCGAGCCGTTGTTTCAGCAAGGCTACACAGGCAAGGGGCAAACAATAATTGATATAGTCTCCTTTGGCAGTCCAACTCTACGTCAGGATATGAAAGTTTTTGATCAACAATTCGGCCTGCCACCGGTAGATCTGGACATCATTTCACCACTCCATATGCCTGAATATGATCCTCAAGGAGATAAAGCAGGTTGGGGCGATGAAACCACGCTGGATGTGCAAATTATCCATGCCATCGCCCCGGATGCGAAAATCGTCGTGCTCACCAGTCCAGTAGCTGAGACCCAGGGAACCATTGGACTACCAGAGTTCCGCCAGCTTTTGCAATATGCCCTTGATCATCATCTGGGCAACATTGTATCGCAGAGCTGGGGAGCATCAGAGCTTACCTTACAGGACGAAGCCGGTCAGCAAGAGCTCGCACTCTGGAATACCCTGTTTGAGAATGCGACGAAACAGGGCATGACGCTCTTCGCATCATCTGGCGATAATGGTGCAACGGACTATGCGGACCTTTCTGCGAGCAAGATGGGCACAGTACCAACAACCAGCTTTCCGGCCGATTCGCCCTGGGTTACCGGAGTCGGTGGTACCACGATTCAGCATCATAGCCCAAACTACAGCGAACAGGCCTGGAGTAACAGCGGAGGTGGTTTCAGCCGTTTTTATAAGACCCCTTCCTATCAGCAAAACGAGTCCCAGGCGGTGAAAAATGAGCTGGCAGGTCGACGTGGCGTCCCTGATGTCTCGGCAGCGGCTAATCCATATACCGGCCTGGCAATCTATGGGCATGGAAACTGGACGCTGGCAGGTGGCACGAGCGCCAGCGCGCCGCTGTGGGCGGGCATTGCAGCCATTGGCGATCAAATGGCGGGACATCCCCTGGGCCTGCTCAATCCCGCTCTCTATAAGATTGCGGGAACTGACAAATATACGCAGGACTTTCGCGATATTACGCAGGGGAACAATACGAATGCGGCCGCTAATGTGCAGGGATATCAGGCAGTGCCCGGATGGGACCCGGTGACCGGGTTGGGCTCACCTATCGCCGATAAGCTTCTCCCGGATCTTATTCACGGCGGTTAGCAGACAGGGGATCAAGAGGGTTGCGGCTGTGAAAGGATGGATAGGTGTCGTAGAGGCGGAGATGCTCCTACGACACCTATGGTATCGCGGTAAGAAATTTGACGACAGATGCGATCTACAAAAGTCCCTTGTTGACGAAAAGTTCGGCATTCAGGATAGAGCCGCCAGCGGCACCACGGATCGTATTGTGACCGAGCACGACAAATTTATAGCCCAGGATCGGACAGCGGCGTAAGCGTCCAACGCTGACCGTCATGCCGTTGCCAGCATCGCGATCGCGCAAGGTCTGTGGGCGATCGATCTCGCGGCGATACACCAGAGCTTGAGCCGGGGCGGTTGGTAGCTTGAGTTGTTGCGGCTCAGGCACGAAGCTTTCCCAGGCAGCAATAATTTCTTCGGGCGTCGTCTCGCGCTCTAGCTCGACACTCACGCATTCGAGATGACCCTCTCGAGTCGCAACACGGTTGCAATGAGCACTGACGATCGCAGGCGCATCTGTAAAACCCTGACCCTCCTGCCAGGAACCCAGCATCTTCCGCGTCTCGCTCTCCAGCTTCTCTTCCTCGCCACCGATATAAGGGATCGCATTGTCGAGAATATCGTACGAGGGCAAGCCTGGATAGCCCGCACCGGAAATCGCCTGCATAGTTGTGATCAGCACTTTACGCAAGCCAAACGCCTGCTGCAACGGCTTCAAGGCCATGACGAGAGGCGTAGCAGAACAGTTCGCATTGGTCACAATACAGCCAGACCAGTTACGGCGCTTGCGCTGCTCTACAACCGCGAGAACATGATCAGCATTGACTTCAGGAATCAGCAGTGGTACATCCGAGGCCATACGATAATTCTTCGCATTACTGAAAACTGCCACACCCGCCTCAGCAAATGCCAGCTCAATATCACCAGCGATCTCACCTGGCAAGGCGGAGAAAGCAATTTTTATGCCGGGCAAGGCACCGGGACGACAGGCAACCACGGGCATGCGCGCAACATCAGCGGGCATCTCACTGCCTGAGAGACGCCAGCTTGTGACCTCGCCATAGGGACGGCCATCATGACGCTCTGAGGCGGCAAGCGCGACCAGCTCAAACCAGGGATGCCCCTGCAACAGTTCTATAAAACGCTGCCCAACCATACCCGTGGCCCCCAGTACGGCGACAGGGATGCGTGATTGTAAAGATTGATTCATCTGCACTGTTTCCTTTGAAAGGCTATACGAAAATACCACGCGACTATACAGCACACAACTTACGTACGATAGATAGCGCTTAACTGTGCACAGTGTTCCTCTTCGTGCTCCACCAACAAGGTCAGTATCACAAATAGCGTCTGTGGACCCATGATTTCATGTATACCATACCGCTCCCAATCTGCAAGCGAGAGATGGCTCACCGTCTGCACCAGCTCATTGCGCCGTAGCGTAAAGGATCGCAGCAAGGTATGAAAATCAAACTGTGTATAGCGCGCCACCTCGGCCCAACGCCGCTCATCCAGGGCCAGAAAAATTGGCTCGTCCCGCACAAGGATACTATAAACACGTGGCGTGATAATATCGTCGCTGGCCTTCAAATGAGCCAGAATCTCCAGGGCAGACCAGCCCTCCGACGAACGAGGAGAATGCAAAACCGCGCTACTCCAGTTTGCCACAATGCCTGTAATCCGCGCTGGCATAATCGCAAGACGCGAGCGCAAATTATCGATCCGTTCGATCGTTACCGGCATACGCGCCCCCAGATCACACAACAAGCCCGTGGGCCGAGACGAGCCCGTGGGCCGAGACGAGCCCGTGGGCCGAGACCTGGGCCGAGACGAGCCCGGCCCCTACCGGGCGACCTTCGCCTTCTCTTTATGTGAATGCCTCACCAGAGGGATAACAGGAGCAATCAGGTCGCGATGCAAGCAGCGGAGTGCCCGTTCGGCATCTCTATCTGCCACAATCAACGTAATCCCCAGTTCAGAAGAGCCCTGAGTAATCACCGGAATATGCTCGTGAGCTAGAGCAGTGGTTGCGCGTGCCGGACTCGTCGGCTCTGAAGTGAAGCCAGAACCAATACAAGCGCAGGCGGCCAGACCACGGCGACAACGGACCATCCAATCATCACCCATATCCAGCTGCAAGAGTGCAATAATCGAGTCAGCGGATTTCTCCTCAACCACAAAAGAAAGATGATGGCCAGAAGAGGAACAGATCGCGACCGGGGCCGCATCTGCTCGCGCGGCCAGAGCAAAGACCTGACCGGCATTTTCAGGTGCCCCAAAGAGATCGGTGCTTTCCACCGTAATCAGCGCCAGATTGCGGCGCGTCGTAATCGCACGAGCCCCACTCTGTCCATCCACCGGACCAACCACCGTCCCTCGAATATGCGGACGGAACGAATTGCGCACACGCACCGGAATGTTACGGTGTGCGATAGGGATCAGCGTACGCGGATGTAACACCTTCGCGCCAAACCAGGAGAGACGTGCCGCCTCAGCATAAGATAGGCTTCCCAGAAGATGCGCATTGGCCACCTGACGCGGATCGGCAGACAAAACGCCGTCCACATCCGTATAAATAGAGACCTCGACACAATCCAGCGCGGCACCAATCACCGTTGCCGAATAATCAGAACCGTTACGACCAAGCGTCGTCACAAAGCCAGTCACCGTACGCCCCATAAAACCAGCAGCAATCGGCACAATCCCACGCTCAACCAGAGGCAACACCAGAGCCTGAGCGTTTGCACGCGTCTCATCATTTAAAGGCTCCGCGCCAACTACCACGCCGAAAGGCTGCGACGGATCCGTCTTCGGATGCGTCGTAATAATTATTTCCTGACGAATTGGCTCGGCCGGTATCCCGAGATCATTGGTTGCAGCCGCAACCAGGAGCACAGAAAGCCGCTCACCCCAGGACGCAACTGCCGCCGTGCGTAACGCGACATCATGACCCTGAGCCGCCGTCTCGCGCAAAGCCGCTACGTCCAGAGAGAGCGCTTCTATCGCCGTTTCGAGCCGATGCTGAAGGGCGACACATTCGGCCTCGCCAGAAACGACTTCGGTCGCGGTCTCCAGATGTTTTTGACGGAGGACAACCAATTCCCGGGTGTATTCGTCTTCGCTCTGAGAACAGGCATAACGTGCGATACGCAAGAGCTGATCGGTTACGCCGGACATAGCAGAGACAACGACGACGGGGAAGCTGGCAGGCGTATCCTGAAGGGTTTGCTTGATAATTGTGGCAACCCGACGAATACGCTCACTGCTCCCAACAGAAGTTCCACCAAACTTTAAAACACTGACATTCGACTGCATAACAACCCCAACGTTCCAATCTTTCCTATTATTTCAAAAACAAGCCCCGGGCGCAGACAAGCCCATTAACTCCAAACAAAATCGCTTCAGGGCTACATGCCCTACACAAATGCGGATGTGATCGGGATCTTGACCCTACACGAATGCTACACAGGGGCTACACTTACTCCTACATCGGGCTATATGGAGGTTGTGAGCGCTGTGATAGTGGTATTTTTGCTCCTTCTCTATAATATATTCGACAGATAATGAGATTTCTGAAGGGCCCATGCGAGATCCGCTTCTCTGAATGAATTTGTTGGCGTGAATGAGACAAGCCGCGCCTCTACGAAAGGTTTGGCTTCTCCTACACCAACCACGGGCGCAGACAAGCCGCGCCTCTACGAAGGGTTCGGCTTCTCCTGCTCCACCATGGGCGCAGACAAGCCGCGCCTCTACTAAGAACTGGGCCGGGTGAGTGCTAGTTGAGCGTCTCGCCAGCATCTGCAACCGCCGCACGCAATGCCTGATCGAGATCGTCAATCAGATCGTCAATAGTCTCCAGACCAATCGAGAGGCGAATGAAATCGGGAGTAACGCCCGTCTCGAACTGCTCATCAGAGGTCAACTGAGAATGAGTAGTACTGGCGGGATGGATGATCAGCGATTTCGCATCACCAACGTTTGCCAGATGCGAAAAGAGCTCGATATGACGAATAAGCTGTTTGCCAGCTTCAAGACCACCCTTGATACCAAAGCCAAGGATCGCACCGAAACCATGCGTGAAGTACTTCGCGGCCAGCTCATGCTGCGGATGGCTCTTCAGGCCAGGATAGCTGACCCAGGTGACCGCTGGATGCTGCTCCAGGAATTCGGCGATACGCAGCGCATTCTGGCTATGGCGCTCCATGCGCAAAGGCAACGTCTCCAGACCCTGCAAGAAGAGCCAGGAATTGAAAGGAGTAGTCGCCGGACCCAGATCGCGCAAGAGCTGTACACGCGCCTTGATAATATACGCGATCGGTCCCAGGGCCTCGACATAACGCAAGCCATGATACGAAGGATCAGGCTCAACCAGATCGGGGAAGCGGCCGCTCGCCGCCCAGTCAAATTTGCCGCTATCAACGATCACACCGCCAATAGAAGTGCCATGGCCGCCGATAAACTTGGTTGCCGAGTGCACCACAATATCAGCGCCATGCTTAAAAGGCTGCACGAGATAAGGGGTTGCCAGCGTATTATCGATGATCAGAGGAATGCCATATTCATGAGCGATATCGGCCACAGCACGGATATCCAGCGTATCCAGGCGAGGATTTCCCAGCGTTTCAGCATAGATGGCCTTGGTGCGCTCATTGATAGCGGCGCGGAAATTTTCAGGCTCGCGGCTATCCACAAAATGCGTCGTAATGCCCAGTTTCGTCAACGTATAGTGAAACAGATTATACGTGCCACCATAGAGGCTCGCCGAGGAGACAATCTCATCGCCCGCTCCGGCGATATTGAGAATTGCCAGCGTCTCAGCTGCCTGCCCGGAGCCGGTCGCGAGAGCACCAACGCCACCCTCAAGGGCTGCTACACGGCGCTCAAAAGCATCTTGCGTCGGGTTCATAATGCGCGTATAGATATTACCAAACTGCTTCAGTCCGAAGAGATTGGCGGCATGTTCAGGGCTATCGAAGACATAAGAAGAGGTCTGATAAATAGGAACGGCGCGCGCATTGGTTGCGCTATCCGCTGTCTCCTGGCCTGCATGCAGAGAGAGGGTTTCAAAACCGTAGCTACGATTGCTATTGAGTGCCATAATAGTATCTAACTCCTTGATTACCACTGATTCAAGGCAGCGGCCATCTGATCCCACTCTTTCAGGAAGGCATCGTGGCCATGCGGAGAATCTAATTCGATGTAGGTGGCATCTCCACCAAGAGAACGCACCTGATCTGCCAGACGGCGTACCTGTGCAGCAGGGAAAAGAAAATCTGAACGGATGCCGACAAAGAGAGCCTTGCTCTTGATTCGGCTCAGCGCATCCTCCAGAGAGGGATAGCCAGCGCTGACATCAAACAAATCCATTGCCCGGCTAATATAAAGATAACTGTTTGCATCAAATCGGCGAGCCAGAGCATTGCCTTGATAATAGAGATAACCTTCTACATCAAAGCGTGTCGCGAAATCTGGATTCTGGGTCGGCGAAGGAATAGAAGTATAGTGAGCCGGATTGCGGCCAAAACGCTGCTCCATCCCCTCTTCGCTTTGATACGTAATCATCGCCAGCATGCGCGCCACGGCAAGTCCGGTAGTAGGGCCCTGGCCGGGGAGATAATCGCCACACTGCCAGACAGGATCGAGCATAATCGTCTGACGCGCGACCTCATTAAAAGCAATTGCCTGAGCCGATACCGAGGCAGTGGCGGCAATCACCGCGACTTTTTGCACAAATTCAGGGTAACTCACAGCCCATTCTAGCGCCTGTTGCCCACCAATCGAGCCGCCGACCACCATCGCCAGCTGACGAACGCCCAGATGCTCCAGTAGACTATGCTGCGCCCGCACCATATCGCGAATCGTCACAACGGGAAAACGCATGCCATAGCGCGTCCTGGTGCGTGGATCGAGCGAATTGGGGCCAGTGCTTCCGTAGCAACTGCCCAGGACATTAGAGCAGATGACAAAGTAGCGTGACGTATCAATCGGTCGTCCTGGACCAATAAGAGGATTCCACCAGGCCTGCTTAGCGTCATCTGGATGCTCGGGATCATGAGCATGAGCATTGCCCGTGAGAGCATGCGTAACCAGGATAGCATTATCGCCAGCGGCATTGAGCGTGCCCCAGGTCTCATAAGCCAGCGTCACCGGACCAAATACCGCTCCGGTCTGCAATGGCATACGCTCTAAAGTGTAGCTAGATACGCGATGCGTCGAATGTTGTTTGTTGAACGAGGGACGAACCTCGATTGATCGCTCTATTTGAGCCACCATTTGTCCGCTCCTTCCTGAAAAGTTACCTGAAAATTGAAACAAAAAAAACCCTCACCCTACAGGGGCGAGGGGTAAACGTCATCGCGGTACCACCCTGGTTTATCAGCGCCTCACGACGCCAACCTTTGTAAGTGTTGTATATGCCTCTACAACAGCGATAGCACTTTTCTTATCGTATAAATAGCTAACGGTCAGGGAGGGACAGATCAACACTCTGGTTGGTAACGAAACCACACGGCACAGTCTACTCGCGTTCTTCACGCCTTCAACCTGCGACTCAAGGGCCATCTTCGACACTGGTACGGCGCTGACCATCTCATCTTCGTCAACTCGCTGTAGCCGCCCGGGGTGTGTACTCTTCCCCATCACTGTCATTGTCTCTTCACGTATGAATTGCACGGTGCGCAGGGTAACAAAAAACCCCTTCATCAGGGGTCAGGCTGCTTCGCGCAATCCCCTCATCTTGCGGACTCATATAATCCGCCGGAATTGGCACCCTGCATGCTACATTGCAAGCGGGTTGCCGGGCTTCATAGGGCCGTTTCCCTCCACCCTCTGGATGAGAGCAGTTTACACTGCGTACGTGTTCTTTTTTTATGTGCGTTCTACAAGCCACTGAGTAGCGTGTACTTTTCAAAAAGTATACCCAAGTACGTGCGAACTGTCAAGGGCACACGCACAGTTTTGTTATGTACACATCATACATAATCGCTCTATTTTCATGTGATGAGAAAATGGTAGGAGCAATTACCCTTGCGATTCTATAATACAAATACTAAAAAGTGGTCATTAAAAGGGAGGTCATTCCTCATGCAAACATTTCTGCCCTGCGCAGATTTTGCAGAATCGGCCCACATCTTAGATAACAGGCGGCTGGGCAAGCAGCGTGTCGAGGGGCAGCAAATACTCACTATTATCAGCACGCCCAACTATATAGGGGCCTGGATGAACCATCCGGCGGTGCATATGTGGCGCGGATATGATGCTGCGCTCAAGCGTTATGTAAATGAGATGATCAAAGAATGGCAGCGTCGGGGTTTTCAGAATACGATGGCATATCACGATGTGAAGGAATATGAGATCGTCTATCCCTGGTGGATTGGCGATCCTCGCTTCCATGATTCGCATAAATCGAACCTGTTGCGCAAAGAGCCAGCGTATTATCAGCAATTCGGCTGGGATGTGGCTGATGATCTCCCCTATTATTGGCCCGTTTCCTCAAAATGATATGCGCCATCGGTAAACGCCGTTTCGCAAGGGAAGAGGCAAGCCACCTCTCTTGCGAAATGGCTCAAGGTTATAAGCGCTCGATAATCATGGCATTGGAGAGTCCGCCGCCCTCGCAAATGGTTTGCAGGCCATAGCGTCCACCGGTACGCTCCAGCTCATTGAGCAGGAAGGTTGTCAGGCGCGCCCCTGAGGCTCCCAGTGGATGCCCGATGGCAACTGCGCCGCCGTTGACATTGACTTTTTGCAGATCGGCATGCGTCTCACGTTGCCAGGCCAGCACGACGCTGGCAAATGCTTCATTGATCTCGATCAGATCCATCTGCTCAAGACTCAGACCGGACTTCGCCAGAACTTTGCGCGTTGCCGGGATAGGCGCGGTAAGCATATAGATGGGATCATCACCTGCCAGGGCAAACGAGAGGAAACGCGCACGTGGCCTGAGTCCAAGGCGCTCGGCTACTGTTCGTTCCATAATCAAAACGGCTGCCGCACCGTCGCTGATCTGCGACGAATTGCCTGCGGTAATCAAACCATCGGGCTTGAAGGCTGGCTTGAGTGAGGCCAGTTTCTCCAGGCTGGTATCGGGACGAATGCCCTCGTCGCACTCAAAAACTGCGCTGGAGCCATCCTCATTTTGCACCGCGATGGGTACAATCTGTGAAGCGAAACGACCCTCAGTTGTGGCGCGTGCGGCCCGGCGATGGCTCTCCAGGCTATAGCTATCCAGTTCTTCGCGACTGATCTGCCACTTCTGCGCCAGCAATTCGGCGCTGATCCCCTGGTGGACCAGCTTATTATTATAGCGGGCAATCATACGAGGTCCGAAAGGCGCGCCGGGGCCGAGAGAATTCGAGCCGATCGGGACTCTGGACATCGCCTCAACGCCTCCGGCGATCGCAATATCATATGCCCCACTGATCACCCCTTGAGCCGCAAAGTGAATGGCCTGCTGGCTTGATCCGCACTGGCGGTCGACCGTAGTGCCGGGAACAGACTCAGGGAAACCCGCGGCAAGGACCGCATTACGACCAATATTCAGGCTTTGTTCACCCACCTGACTCACGCAGCCAATAATCACATCATCAATGAGCGCCGGATCGAGCTCGACGCGCCTGACCAGAGCCGAGAGCACCTCAGCCTGCAAATCGACCGGATGCCAGTCTTTCAAGCGTCCATTTCGACGTCCTACAGGAGTACGAACAGCTTCTACGATGACAGCTTCGCGCAATGTCGCCATGACGTTTCCTCCTAAATCGTAATACGCATCTCTCATGTTACAGTAAGCCACATCCTTTTCATAGTGTCTAGCATACTTCTTATGTCCCAAAAAGTATCATTTTATTTCATGTAGAGAGATATACTACCAAATAGTCATGGTAGCTGCTACTTTTATGCTGCACAGAAAGATTTCTTTGTTATGATAGATAAAGTTATACGTCTCAGTTTAACTATCTATTCTCCAATACTAATTTTTTCTTGCCAAAAGTGAAGTTTTGAGCCACAATTAAGGAGAACACCACCTTGTCTATTCTTATTCGGTTGGGCCTGCGCCTCTTATTCAGATATCGCTGGGGTCCTTATGTTATTGCAGCAGTTCTTATCGTTGCGGGTCTGGCTGTAGGTCTGACTTCACATCAGGTCACGTATCAAAAGGCAGATCACGTCACTATCAGTCATTATCTTTCGGGATCAGACGACGGCAAAGCCTATATTCAAACATCGGATGGGACGTTGTATGTCCTGACAGAATTGGATTTCACACCGTCGCTCAGTTCTGATGCCTTACAGAGCCGCACAGCAACACTGATCTATAATCCAGATGAAACTGAGACTGTCGCGGTGGACGCCACAAACACGAGCACGCACCTCGATGGCACAGGCGCAACGGTAGTCGAACTCATCTCATATGCGAATAGTACAGATACTACCGGCAAAGCCTTTGTGACCAGTGACTATACGCAACACCCACAGGGCATCTATAGCAATCAATGGGGAGGCGGCGCGGTCCTTATGCTCGTAGGTATCGCTCTGGCGGCCATCTTCTTCTTTGCTCGCAAGAACAGCAAGAACAAGCCAGGTTATAATAATGGAGCGAACGGTATTAGCATAACACCGGCATCCGCTATGGCAGGGGGTTTTCAGCAGCAGGCGTCTTATCCACCGCAAGCCACGCCCTATCCACAAAATCCTTATGCGCCTCAGACGCCCTATCCATCTGAGCAGATGCAGGCGCCCTATTCGCAGCAGGGTATGCCTTATCCACAAAATCCTTATGCGCCTCAGGCCACGCCGCCCTATCCGCAGGCGCCCTATCCATCTGAGCAGCCGCAGACGCCTTACCCACAGGCGCCCTATCAACAGCAGGGTATGCCTTATCCGCAGGCGCCCTATCCACAGGCGACGCCAGGTTCTGGTCAGCCGGATCGCTATTCGACATTGCCAGGGGCTCTCCCTTCAAATCCATCGGGAATTGCACCGACAGTCTATGCCCCACCCCCTTATCCTCATCAGCAGTAGAAAAGAGGATGATCCCTTACTGTAACAAAGTAAGGGATCGTTCTTTTTTTTGTCTCACAGGAAGAACAGCCTCTTTCTTTGTCCCGCATTCATCTTGAAAGCTATCCAAAGCTGAGTTTAGCCGATTTGCAACACTTCGTCTGCTTTGTCCGTATATCTATTAGATGAGAAACAATCACACACGAAAGTATATGCCAATACTTGAAACGTAATTTTTCATGAAGAAGAGAGAGTAATTCTTTTTACGTTTCAAGCATGTTCTGCATAAAGGAGAGCAAAAAATGTCCTCAGAGCGTGGATGCTTTTTCAATACAGTGGTATTCCTTATAATAGTTTTTATTCCTGTCGTGGGTCATATCATCGAAACCGTGATGGTGCTCCAGGATGACCATTCTCCGGTAGGAATGCTAGTATGGCTATTGATCATCTGGCTGATTCCGTTTGTCGGCCCCTTGCTCTACCTGCTGTTTGGTCAGAAACGTAGCCATGTCTACTTTGCGCAGCCAAGCTACGCACATAATAATCCTTACCAGCAGCAAAGATAGTCATTCTAGACGAGATAGCCGGATAGGCCGGGGGGGGGGACGCGGATCGGCATGAAGCGCGATCCCTACCTCTGCCTTTAGGCGAAACGGGACGGGTTTCCCAGATGATTTAGTGACGCGTTATGAATATTTGTAAAAGTGCTACACATCCTACACAAATGCCGATGTGATCGGGATCTTGACCCTACACGCTCCTCTATCAAGGCTACATGAGATCGTGATAGGTGAAACATAGGGAATTGGGATCGTTTTTGGTGACGCGTTACGAGATTTTTTTACGCTACGAGAATTTTTCCTAAAAAAGCTACATAACCTACACAAATGCCGATGTGATCGGGATCTTACCCCTACACGCCCCTGCGCCAGTCCTACACGCTCCCCCATTATTGATGCTGCACTGTCTCTCTTCAGGCGACATCGTTGTTGTGAGAACCGGGTGGGAGGTTTTTTTCCTCTTCTGTTATAGATATTCGGCAGGTGGTGAGATTTCTGAAGGGTCTCGATGTAGTATGTGGGTAATTTTGCGGGCAGGGATAAACCACAGCCCCTACCTGTGCGTGGGTGCGAGATAATCCATAGAGTTCGCGAACCGTTTTTAGCGAGACGATGGCAGGTGAGGTTTATAGGTTAGTATCTTCTCCTACGAAGAAATAGAACAGGTAGTGCTTGTCAGCAGAACTTCTTACAGCTATAATAATCACTATTCGATCACAACTCGTTTTCTATCTTTTTATTTTAAATATATCGCAGGATAGAAATTTATGCCTGTTTCCATTTTCTTCTGTTATGCACGAGAAGACGAAGTGCTGCTAAATAAACTGAAGGCACACCTGAGACAATTACGGTGGGACGATCTCATTGATATCTGGTATGACCGCGACATCAGTGCGGGGGACGATTGGGAACGAGAGATCAAGCAACGTCTGGACACGGCTCAGGTTATTTTGCTGCTGGTGAGTCCGGATTTTATGAATTCCGATTACTGCTATGGTACTGAGATGAAGCGGGCATTAGAACGACATGAACGTGGTGAGGCGACGGTGATTCCGATTATCCTGCGTCCTGTGTACTGGCAAGTAAAGCTGCTCGCGAAGTTACAAGCACTGCCAACTGATGGCAAACCTGTTACAGACTCGAATTGGAATGTGGATCAGGCTTTGTATGATGTCACGCAAGGTATCCTCAAAACGATTATGCGATTGACTGCGCCTCCTGTTTTGCCTATTGTCGCAGAAGCTATGCCGCAATCAGCGGCGCAAACCAGTAG
>Ga0310811_10003222_pt1 | contig 20502 bp, 31 predicted proteins | sample YCmetagenome_FD_207642 | JGI IMG/M metagenome (GOLD analysis project Ga0310811, IMG submission 207642) | Soil microbial communities from experimental microcosm in Duke University, North Carolina, United States - YC | ecosystem: Engineered > Artificial ecosystem > Soil microcosm > Unclassified ...
GCGACGCGGTTGGATCCGAACGTGAACGCGGCATAGTCCTCGTTAGTACCTGGTGCTCCCGCCTATACCGCCCCGGACAACGTATCAACTCAGAAACCGCGGCAATGAACCTCTTCTATTGAGTTACAGCGAGCGCGAGGAGCGGTGGCCGCGAAAATGCCTTGCCGGAGGCCGCCACAAACGCTCCCCGATGCCTCATTGATGCAGAATCGGGGCTGAGGCCACAACGACACGACCTGAATACGATGGACGACCCAGAATCGCTTTCCTTGGCACTGCCCGACGGCACCAAGGTCTCTGCGCTCCTCCGAGTGCCGGAGGGCGCGCGAGCCCTGTATGTCTTCGCGCACGGTGCCGGGGCGGGCATGCAGCACGCCGGCATGTCGTCATTGGCCGACGCGCTTGCGGCTGTCAATGTCGCCACATTGCGCTACCAGTTTCCGTACATGGAGCGGGGCTCCAGGCGGGTGGACTCGCCGGCCGTGGCACATGCTGCCGTGCAGGCAGCCGTCGCGGAGGCCCGCCGGCGGGCGCGCCCGGCGTGGAGCGGGCACGACACCTGGCGGATGTCACGGTGCCAATGCTCTTTCTGCAGGGCACGCGCGACAAGCTGGCAGAGCTTCACCTGCTGAGGCCGGTCGTCAAGACGCTGGGGCCACGCGCCACGCTGCATGTGGTGGACGACGCAGATCATTCGTTTCACGTGCGCGCGTCCTCCGGACGGACCGACGCGGAGGTCGTGCTCGAACTGGCACGGACGATGGCGGCGTGGTTCTTCGCCGAAGATCCGTGAGTGATCGCTTAGGGATGCGGGCGGAACCAGACTGCGCAGCGTCGAACGACGCCCATTGGCCGGTCACTGCCCGATGCGGTCGCCCGAAACCGACCACAGAGGGACATTCACGCTTTCCCAAAACGGACATTCAAACCCATCGACGCAAACGGCGCAACGGACGTCATGGCCGCTCGCACTTAATTGGCAATGCTTTCGCGTACCGATGCAGAGTTTTTCGGTTCCCAGTACCCTCCGCTGCCGTGATACGTTTCTGCGTGCAACCAAAAGGTTTCGTCGCAATACAGACAACGAAAATGGTACTCGACGTAGTCGTCCCAAGCGGAGCCTTTCTCGAGTTCAACGAGCGAGACTGAATCCAAAGTGCGGTCGGGAATCACTTCTTCGAGTGTTTTAGCAGCGATGTTCTCTGCGGCGATTTGTATCGCCTTGCGTAGCTCGCGAAGAGATCTGATTGCGTAGCGTACGCAAAGGTCTGCACAGTGGTCACAAGCCATAGAGGAGTCCACCGGGATTTCATTACTGTTTACGGGGGACGATAGTTTAATGCCTGAACCAAGGGCACATCGTCAACGATCTACGTAGCGCCGTCGACCGTCCGCTCATGGCCGATCCTCGACGGACGCATTTGTCTCTCGTCGACCCGTTTCTGCGCTTCCGTCAGTTTTGTCGGATGTCGCCCCGGCGCTCGAAAGCGCGCCGCAGCAGACAGCCCGCCGCGAAGATTAGCGATATCGGATACCACGACATGACTCATGCGGATGTGACGGACCCAAGTACAAGGGTGATGCGCCATCGGACGAGCCGACGCGCCAATTGAACCGGTTGCCGGCCGCATCATGCGGGCGAGCATGGCAGGCGGACGGTAAAGGAAGTGCCGTTTTCTGAAGAGGCGACCCCTATCGTTCCCTGGTGCGCGCTAGCAATGCAGCGGCAGATGTACAGGCCCAGCCCCATGCCTGCTGCCGTACCACGCCGGTCGGCCGGCCCCGCCCGGGTCAGCGGATCGAACAGCGTGGGCAGCGCACGTTCCGGGATCGGATTGCCTTCGTTCGATACGACCAGGGTCACCTGGCCATCATGACCGGCGGCTTCGACAACGATGGGACCTGCTCCGTAGCGCACAGCGTTCGTCAGCAGATTGGCCAGCAACTGGCTGAGCCGGCTACCGTCCCACCTGCCCCGGAGTTCACCGGCCAGACGCAGCTCGATATGGGCATTGGGGTAGGACGCGCGCACTTCGTCCGCCGCATCGCGACAGATCCGCCCCATATCCTGCGGTGTGAAACTGACCGGCAGCGCGTCGCCCAGCCGGGTGCGCGTGAAGATGAGCAGATCGTCGATCATCTGTTTCATCCGCATCGCGCCGCGCTGAACAAAGGCCACCGCCTTCGCGCCGCCAGAAGAGAGACCCTCGTCGTGTAAGAGTACTTCGCCGGCATTGAGTATTGCGCCCAGTGGCGAGCGCAGGTCATGGGCCAGGACGCCAGCGAACAGGTCGCGGATACGCTCAGTGCGGTGTGCGTAGTGACGCACCGACTCGGCAAGCACCTGGTCGATCGCCTCGTTGAACCGGATCATCTCCTGGAACGCCGCGGTACCGGCGGGCGACGTTTTCTGCCAGCGGCGCAGCACCGTCGCGCGCAGGGAACGGAACTCGGCAACCACATCGTCGATGCTGAAACCGTGCGACAGGCGATCCTCCGCGTGCAGACGCGCGACCCGGTTCAAGGGGGAATTCAGCTCGTCCTTGTCGCCGCGCGATTTGGTTTCCTGCTGCGAGCCGCTCTGCGCCTCACGCAAATCCGTCGCGATCGCCGTCAGGATGTCAGTCGCCGAGTCACGCAGCTAGTTTCGGTCAGCTGGCTATCCTCCTGGCTGAGCACAAGCGCGTAACGGGTCCAGTCGTCAGTCAGACCGGGCAGATCAGCTTCAATGAAGTCGGCGAGGCTCATGCATTCCCCCGGTACGGTCGTTGCTCATACGAGAAAGCTCTCTGTCGGGCGCAACCAGCCTGGCAGCCGGTTGCCATTACCTATCGAACCATTTGCATTCTATGTATGGCGAATTCTGCAAACACCAGGAGATGGACAGCGCGTAGGCTGTCACCCGGGGGGCCGCAAGGCCGGCGGCTTCTTGTCGTCGATGATTACCGTCCCGGTGCGGAAGCCATCACTGCATCACTGATCATCGCAGGATACGAGACGGTGTACACGCTGGACGGACCTTCAGCATTAAACATGGTAGCGGCATGGGTGCCCGATGTCGCCGTGCTGGACATCAACATGCCGCAAATGGACGGCTATGCCCTCGCCCGACGCCTGCGCCACAACATTGCGACGCGAGATACCATCCTCATCGCATTTACTGCCCTTGACGAATCCGTCGCCGGGCCGGCTGGCGTCGTGTCGGGGTTTGATGCGTACTGTCAGAAGGGCGGCGGGCCGGATCCTCTTTTGCGCCTGCTCGAGAAGATCTGCCAGTAGCGCAAAACCATCCTCGGGCGGACTACACACGCTTCCGCAGTAGCATTTCGTCACTCCATTTGCAGACGTTCTCGAGCCGAGTGCCAATGACCATTCGTGGCCGCGTGCTGCTCGATTCGATCGGCATACGAACGCGGCGGGCGCAGTGGTCTTTTGGAGATATTTGTATTTAACCTCCAGCGATGCCCGGCTGAAATGAAAAAGCCCGCAGGGCGCGGGCAATCCAGTCTCTACATGGCATTCAGCGACACGTAGGGTCATCTCAAAACCGACCGCCACGACATGGCGTGACGTTCTTGACGCGAGAAATTTGCCAGTAAGACACCTGTGTTAGTCGCTCCGGCGCGAGCGACGCATCAGCGAATTATGTCGTGGCCGACCGGCAGCAAGGCGCGCAGCGTCGTGATACTCGATGACGCCGCTCGTTTGCTTATGACCCTCCGGTTGAGCGTCGTGACCGAAACGTGTCCGGACACGCGGAATTCGCTGCCAGTCTTTTAAGTGCAGCACCTTGTCATTCCTCGACCTTTACGCTCGGGCGAGATCGATGGGAGGGGATACTGCCGCGACGACGTGTCACCGGAGAGTTGCACGGTAACCTCGCTCACAGACGACTGCGGAGATGACAAGTCAGGCGTTGCGATCTCACAACCATTCAGCCTGCATGTCGCGGCTCTACGCTGTCCGTCGGTTGGCTGCCCGGCGTGGGGGACGGGCTTGGCCTTGCCCCACCGCCAGCGCGGCTGGTCTTCTGGCTTCGAGGTATTGCGCTCACCGCTTGTAGCGCGTCGAGGAACGTTCGGCCCTTCCCGGTCAGGTATGCGCGGCGTGCGCCCTTGCCGCAATGTTCGAGCATGACCAGCTGACGTTCGAGCAGCGTGTCGAGTTCGGCGCGGTCCATGTCGAGCTGGTCCGGCGCCTGACGAACCAGCATCAGTGTCGCAAATTCGTGCGGGCTGAGCATTTTCGTCTCCTGTAAGACATGGCCCCGCAAACAGGGGCACGGTGCAAGAAAAATGCTGCCGGAAGGAGTCCAGGCGCAAACGCGACCATCTTTCTACGCTGTCGTCGGTGCTGCACTGACGGGTGAAAAGGTTTCGCTGCGCGTGGCGCGCACGCTTGCGTGAAAGCCCGCGAAGACCCTGGCCATCTGCCGTTGCAGACGATCGAATTCGCCCAGCAGACCGGCGCTGAAGAGATCGCTCATGACTGGCTCCCTGGAACCGGGGCCGCTCACGAAGGCGAACTGGACCACGCGCTCCAGTCCGTCTGCCCGTGGGAAGCCCCGCCGACAAACAAATCGAAACACGCAGCGCTTATCGCGACTGCCTGAGCGATGCGTAAAATGGCGCACGTAACGGAAATTTCAAGAGGCCCTGCAACATGTCAATCGGGAGGCTTCATGGACCTTTTCGACAGGCTTAAGGAGCAGATCGACACAGTGCGCCTGCCGCTCTTTGCCGTCACCGTGACGGCGGCAGCGCAGGTGAATACACCGCTCATCGCAATCCTTCACTGGCACGGATTCCGGCGCGCAACGCCGCTTGTCCTGCCCGGCATCGAGTTACCGCCACGACCGGTTCCGGGCTCGACCGTGCAGCTCGATGCGCCCTGGCACAGCTTCGAGACCGTGGACGCCATGCTGCTGGACGCTGCCTGGCAGTCCGGCGCGTGGGAGGTCGAACGCGTCGAGCAGCGCGGCTGCAACGTGATCGGTGCAAGCGCTGCCGAGGCGCTCGCCTGCAGGCAGGCGTTCGGCGACTACGGCGAGTACAGGACTCGCGATGAGCAGCTTCTCGGTGACGATACGGATCGAGAAGACCTGATGCAGCTTGCCGCGAGCAGAGGGTATCTGCGCTGGCTCTTCCGCCCCGTCAAGGGCGGCCTGTGGGACACGCCCAACGAACCGGACGACACCCTGGATGCCGACGGCGGACGTCGGCCACCGTGTCCGGTTTCACCAGCGCCACGCCGGCCTGACGGGCGTGGGCGTACGGTTTATCGCCTCGGCAGCGTTCATCGCATCCTGCTCTCACGTTGAAACAATTTGTTACAAAGAGCCGGTTTCAAGCCCACTTGAAGGGCGCGATGCGCGCCTCTATTTCGCTTTCCGCCAGACATTGGCTCGGCTGCGCGGAGGCTTCCCCCATGCCCCCGTACCCGCAGCCGGATTCCCTTATTGGTGATCCTTTAATCGCTCAGGAGATGGAAATGCAGATTCGTCCCCTCTACGACCGGGTTATCGTCAAGCGAATCGAAACGCAAAGGACGACGGCTTCGGGCATCGTGATTCCCGATTCAGCGGCAGAAAAACCAGAACAGGGCGAAGTCGTCGCAGTCGGCGACGGCCGGCTGCTGCAGGATGGAACGCTGCGCGCGCTCCAGCTGAAAGTCGGTGACCACGTGCTCTTCGGCAAATACGCAGGCCAGACCGTCAAGGTTGATGGCGAGGAACTGCTCGTCATGCGCGAAGAAGACGTCATGGGCCTGCTCGAGTCAGACGCGGGTGCCGCCCGCAAGGCCGCCTGAACTTTCGACCGGTCGCGGACACCCGCCCGGTCGTTCGCGACGTGTTGAGTCAACGACTTTACCCGGAGCAAACAACATGAGTGCAAAAGACGTCAAATTCCATGACAGCGCGCGCGCCCGTATCGTCAAGGGCGTGAACGTCCTCGCCGATGCCGTGAAGGTCACGCTCGGACCGAAAGGCCGCAACGTGCTGATCGAGCGCAGCTTCGGCGCGCCCACCATCACGAAGGATGGCGTGTCGGTCGCGAAAGAAATCGAACTGAAGGACCGCTTCGAAAACATGGGTGCGCAGATCGTCAAGCAGGTCGCCTCAAAGACCGCCGACGTCGCGGGCGACGGCACGACGACCGCCACTGTGCTCGCCCAGGCGATCGTGCAGGAAGGCATGAAGCACGTCGCCGCGGGGATGAATCCGATGGATCTGAAGCGGGGAATCGACAAGGCTGTCGTCGCTGTGCTCGACGAGTTGCACAAGCTGTCGAAGCCCATTTCGACGAACCGCGAAATCGCGCAGGTCGGTTCCATCTCGGCGAACTCCGACGAGGCGATCGGGAAGATCATCGCCGACGCAATGGAGAAAGTCGGCAAGGAAGGCGTGATCACGGTCGAGGACGGCAAGTCGCTCGAGAACGAGCTGGACGTGGTTGAGGGCATGCAGTTCGACCGCGGCTACGTGAGCCCGTACTTCATCAACGATCCCGACAGGCAGGCCGCGTATCTCGACGACGCCCTGATCCTGCTGCACGACAGGAAGATCTCGAATATCCGGGACCTGCTGCCGGTACTGGAAGCGACGTCCAAGGCAGGCAAGCCCCTGCTGATCGTCGCGGAAGACATCGATGGCGAAGCGCTGGCCACGCTGGTGGTCAACGCGATGCGCGGTATTCTCAAGGTCGCCGCCGTCAAGGCGCCCGGTTTCGGAGATCGTCGCAAGGCCATGCTCGAGGACATCGCCATCCTTACCGGCGCGACCGTCATTTCGGAAGAGACGGGCAAGCAGTTGCAGAAGGCCACGCTTGAGGATCTCGGGTCTGCCAAGCGCGTCGAGGTGCGCAAGGACGACACCATCATCATCGACGGCGCTGGCGACGGGAAGCGCATCGAGGCGCGCGTGAAGTCGATCCGCGCGCAGATCGAGGAAACGACGAGCGACTATGATCGCGAGAAACTGCAGGAACGCGTGGCGAAGCTCGCTGGCGGCGTGGCCGTCATCAAGGTCGGAGCGGCAACCGAGGTCGAGATGAAGGAGAAGAAGGACCGCGTCGACGATGCGCTGCACGCCACACGTGCGGCGGTCGAAGAAGGCATCGTGCCGGGTGGTGGCGTGGCACTTTTGCGCGCGCGTTCGGCCGTGACGAGCCTCAAAGGCGCCAACAGTGATCAGGACGCTGGCGTCCAGATCGTGCTGCGTGCGCTCGAAGCACCGCTGCGCGTCATCGCCGCCAACGCGGGGGACGAGCCGTCGGTGATCGTGGCGAAGGTGCTCGAAGGCAAGGGCAACTTCGGCTACAACGCCGCCACCGGCGAGTATGGCGATCTCGTCGAGGCAGGTGTGGTCGACCCGACCAAGGTTGCACGCACGGCGTTACAGAATGCCGCATCGATTGCCGGGCTGATCCTGACGACGGACGCCACGGTCGCCGACGCGCCAAAGGACGAGAAGCCGGCGCAGACCGCCGCACCGGAGTTGGACTACTGATCCAGCGGCGTTTCCTGAATGCACCGGCCAACAGTCGCGGCCGGTGCAATTGGCCCGGTGCCCGCGGTCTGCGTCGCGCGGCGCCGCTTTTTGCGCGTGAACGACCATGAAACTGAAGCTCTACATTGATACGAAGCCGCTTGAAGTCGAGATCGACGACGTCGTGGCGGGACTCCTTGCTGTGCGCCTCGATCTTCCCGCCGGACTGGACAACCAGGACGCCCTCGCGCGTTATCTCAGCGAGAAGGGGGCGCCCTGGACCCTCGACGAGGAACATATGCGTCGGCGAATCATGCGCAGGCTCATTCTGGATATCGCTGACCCCGCACTTGTGATTCGCCATCTCATGGCTGGCGAGTGAACCGGGCTGGCTGGTCCGGCCGGAAGGGAAAGCCCGGCACGGACAGGCTTTCCGTCTTTATCGTTACCCAGAATAGCCTGACATCGCGATGCCCGGCTCTCCTCATCTGCCTGCCCACCCGTCAGCCCGACTACCTGCTGGCGTGCTCAGTCTGGACTACCTCAAGTTCTTGCAGCTCTCGGTTGACGTTGAGTTTAACCGTGAGGCATCGTTCGACGATGCCGCGTTGCAGGAAGCCATGGCTGCCGTCCGCAGCGGTTCCATGCGCGCGGCGCGGCCGGCAATGAAAGTCTTCTTTGATGGCTGCCACTTCTGGCTTGCCAGTCACTTTCACCGCTATGAGGCGGCCCGACGTCTCGGTGCCCGCTATCAGGAATTCTGGTGTGAGATTGAACGCGGTTCGATGGACCACGCCGTGCGATATGCGTCGACCTTTGCCGGGTGGCATCAGATGCGTGCTTTCATGTGGGCCGTACTGGATTCGAACCAGTGACCAACGGATTAAAAGTCCGCTGCTCTACCAGCTGAGCTAACGGCCCAGTCCTATTCTCGTCCGCCGCCATGGCGCTTCGCATGCTCGCCCTAGCCGATATCGATTGTGCGACTCGTGGACGGTGCCGGCTCTGTTTTCGGCACGGTCAACGTGAGTACCCCGTTGTCGAACTTTGCCAGGGCGCGTCCCGGATCGGCGTAGTCGGGCATCGGGATCGTGCGCACGAAGCGTCCATGAGCACGCTCCAGCCGGTAGCAGCCGTTTTCCTCGCTTCGCACATCCTGCTTTTTCTCCCCGCGCAACACGATTGCGCCGTCCTCGACGCTCACCTTCAAATCGTCGCGATCCATCCCGGGCAGTTCCGCGGTCACGCGCAGCACGGGCCCCTCATCGACGACGTCGATGCGCGGCTGGAAGCGCGATGAGCTGAAGTCGCCGAACCATCGCTCGAGCGCGCTACGGCCTGCAAACGGGTCGTGAAAAAAATCCTCCACTGCGCGCCATGGCTCTCGTGAGAACAATCGCGCAGTGTCGGGCAGGAAGGCCCACCATTGTTCCTTTTCGGCCGCCGGCGCGCTCTCCGCGCTGTCCGCATCGGACTTGCGGACATCCCCGCGAAGGAACTTGAAGGGATTCCACTTTCTTGGATCGGGTTTCATCGTTTCCTCCTCTGGAAGCTGGCAGGAGAGCCGTATCCCGGTGACGGCACCGCTGCTTTTCCACCGCCAACGTCCGGACCGGGCCCCGGGACCACACTGCGCTCGCGCCCGCGACTGTTCACTTTCCAATCCGCCTGACGGGCGCAAGACAGCGCATCGCGCCGCGCTTATGCGGCGGTGAGCACCGTCGTGGATGTTGTGCAGCGCAATCGGCCGTCACGATCCCGGCCACGGGCAACCCGGAACGACTGGCTCATTCGGGCCTCGGCTGTCGGATGGGGCAGTCAGGCAGACGCCACCGGCTGTGCTTCCTGCCGTCGCTGCCCCACGTGTCGACTTTCAGCCTGTACGCACTTCGATCCGCCGCGGGCGCGCCTCGTCCCGGCGTGGGATCGTGAGCTTCAGTACGCCGTCCTTCAGATTGGCCTCGATCTTCGATGTGTCGAAGTCCGGGGAGAGCGTGAACGTGCGCGCAAAGCGCGGCTCACGGACCTCGGCATGCTGGAGCCGCAGATTTGCCGGTGTCGGCACGACAGCCTCAGCCTCGATGGCGAGATTGCCGTCATGGACCTGCACATCAAGCTTGTCCCGGGTAACTCCTGGCAGGTCGGCCCAAAGTGTGACGCCCTGACTGTCCTCGTAGATATCGACGGCAGCAGTAATCGTCATCCGTCGCCCGGACGGCTCGTGCCCGGCGCGCGTGACGGCCGACGGGTCGCGTTTGCTCAGTTCAGTGGTATCGCTCATTTTCGGCTCCTGGGGTTACTGCACGGTAATCGCGCGAGGCTTCGAGGATTCGCGCTTGCCGATAGTGATCGACAGGCAGCCATTCTCGTAGCGCGCCTGAACCTTGTCGGGATCGGCGTTCTCAGGCAGTTCGATCACCCGCCGGAACGCACCACGGAAACGCTCCTGCGCATACAGACGCGTGTCCTCGCCGGTATCCGGCTGTGCCGGCTTGCGCTCACCGCTGATGGTCAGCAGACCTTTGTCTATGGATACGTCAAGTTCCGCCGCATTGATGCCGGGTGCAAAGGCGACGATCTCGATCGACTCGTCGGTAGCGCCAATGTTGAGCGGGGGGAACGCGCCGAAGCGGCTCGCCCGAAGGCTGGAGGGGAAAGTACCGAAGAAGTTCGCCATCTGCCGTTGCAGTCGGTCGAACTCGCCGAAGAGGTCAGATCCGGAGTAGAGATCGCTCATGATGTAGTTCTCCTCGAATGATACGGGAGGCGAACGGGCCTACGCGCTCCAGTTCGCCTGCCATTTGGCAAAACAAATCGAAACACGCAGCGCACGGGGTGTTGCGAGCCGCGCGTCTGCCTGAGCGAAACCAAAGATAGACGCTCGGGCGAGGATTTCAAGGGGCAAAAGTAGGCGGCGCACCTTGAAAATTTTTCGCCGGTTTCGGGCATCACGGCGGAACAAGACTGCGACTGGAGGACACGTGAAATCAGATACGGAGCTGATCACGGGACTGGCACAGCGTGCTGCTGCGCTCGACTCGGTGGCTTCCCACTCAGGCGTTTCAACTCCAGGGGGCCCTTGGGTAGTGCGACACTTGACCCGTGACATGGCCTCGCAGATAGCGCGCGTCGCGCGGACTCCTTGTCGCACGCGCGGCCGGCTACTTCAAGGCGGCATCAGGCGATCCCTTCGGCCATTGCAGATGACAGCGAAACCGGCCGGAAGATCCACGCGCCGCATTGCTACACCGATTGCTGCGGCTCAGGCGCGAGACCCGGCGGGTGCGGCGGGCGCATTTACGCGCTCGCGCTCAGCGGTCTCGCGGGCTGCAGGACAGCTCCCTCTGCTGGCTGACGGGCACATCAAGACATCGGCCATAGATCGAAAATCCCGCGTTGTTGATCCAGGTGTCGAAGCCGCCGAAACGGGCAATGGTCCGGTCGCCGCCATCTGCAACTGGCCGGAATCGCTGACGTCCGCGACCGCAAAGTCGATGTCCGCACCCTTGCCAGATAATTCCTGCGCGAGAGCCTGAAGCGCCTGCTGGTTGCGCGCGATCAGCATCAGACGCGCACCGCTGCTCGCAGCCATTCTCGCCGTGGCAAGACCTCGGGTCCTTCGATGTCAGGCACCGGGCCGCGTCAATTGCTGAGTGAGGTTGGGACAGACGGCACGCGAAGCGTTCCATTGCGGCTCGATCCGCAATCGCATTCAGCGCCTTTTCTGAGCGATATAGCCCGGCATCGCTGCCGCCGCCTTGCTACGTGCAACACTGATTGACTGCACCAGCGCCAGCGAAAAGGCCCCTCTGCCGCTGCCGGCAAACGGGACATGCTGGCGCAGAAAGTCGGCCCACACGAAACTGGCATAAGCGCGTTTCGGCTTGCGATAGGCGCCCGCCCGCCGCGCAAAGGCCGCGAGGCTATGGAACGGATCGTCGGTAAGCCCCGCGATGCTCAGAGGCAGTGCTTCAACGCCGTGACGCTTGCCGCTCGCGTCGAATGGATGCACCCGGCCTTTGCGCTCCATTTTTTCCCAGAACTGTTCGCGTCCTGTGCCACCGAAGTCCGCGACAAGGGTGACCGGCGCATCCAGATAGCCGAGGTCGTACCACGCGCGTGCCCAGTGGTGATGGTCAACGATAAACGCCTCACCGTCTGGCCCGAGTGCAATCCTGATGGCATGCGCTGTCATGAAGCGTTCGAGCTCGTCGCCGGGCAAACGCGCGGTAATCAGCGCCTTGGCTTCGACGTAATCCATGCCGACCGTCATCTGTGTCGGCCGTAGCGCCCCGAGCGGCATCCGTTCCATGGCGCTACCCCACCTGACACGAGATGAAGATCGCCAGCACCCAGACGCCGACCTGATAGGCGAGCAGCGCGCGCCTGATACGGTTCGCGGTCCAAGTGTGGATGGGTGCCGTATGGACAGCTGCGGGAGAGGGACGTAACTGCCGCATACGGACTCCTACTTGCCCAGTGCTTCTGCTGCCAGTTTCTGCTCGGCCAGCAGCGAGAGCTTTTCGTCGGTCGCCTTCTCTTCCTTCAGGGTTTCCCCAAGCAGCCTGACCGCGTCGTTCTCGCCAAGCTGCTTCGCGAGCGCAATGAGCGAGCCGTATGAAGCAATCTCATAATGCTCGGCTTTTTGTGCTGCCGCGATCAGCGCCGTGTCGAGCACCGGTCCTCTTTCGATCTCCTCGATCTCCTCGCGTCCTTCTTCCACGAGTCCTTCCATCGCGACGCATTTGACACGTTTGAGCCGGATACCGGCGCCTTCGACCAGCTGGTCGATCCGCTCGATCTGGCCTTGCGTCTCTTCCAGGTGGGTCATGAAGGCGGCGCTCAGTTCCTCGTTTGTCGCTGCGCGAGCCATCTGCGGCAGCGACTTGGTCATCTGCTTTTCGGCGCTGTAGATGTCCGATAGCGAATGGATAAACAGGTCTTTGACGGTCTTGGTAGTCATGGTTGCGTTCTCCAGAAACAATTCAAGCGAAGGGTCTTTGGCGGGTCGTCAGCGTTTCGCCTCATCGCTGCCAGCGGCCGAGCGCGTCATGAACGTCGTCACCGTCTCCGGCAGGTGCTCAAGCAGCCAGCGGGCCATCTCGATCTCCTGCGGGAGGATCTGCTGGCAGACGCGCCGCGTTTCCGCGTCGCCCGCCGCATCGGCCGCGGCGATGAGAGCGGTGTACGCGGCGATCTCGACATGTTCGAACACATAGCCCGCCATGCCGCCCTTGACCACCTCGTCACTGACCGCCATCCCGCCCGCACCCTGCATGAACGCGCTCACTCTCGCGGTGAGGTCCTTCATCGCTGACGGGCTGCTGCCGAGGCGGTCAAGACACTGTTCCAGCAACTGCTGCTGGGCAAGCGTCTCCTCGATATGCTGGTCAATTCGCCCGCGCAGCAGCGGGTAATTCTCGAGGCGCCCCGACTGGGCCCGCAACATCGTTTCAGCCTGCTTTTCCATGGCGTACGCGTCGCGCAGCCAGTCAACCAGATGTTCCTGAGGGGTGGTCATAACTTTCTCCGGCATCAGCGGTGGGTGAGTGTTACTTGATGTCCTCGGGGGGCGCCGCCGAGCTGCCCAGTTCCGCCCCCGTTGTCGGGTCACTTTCCGGATCCGACTGAAGACGTGTGGCCATGGCGGTGAGCGATGTCTGCTCGCTCGCGTCCAGCTCGACCCAGGCGTTGCCGTCGCCGCCGTCGACCGCCGGTTCCCCGTCCTGCATTGACAGGCCGGTGCCGCTGTTCCACGGTGCTTCGACCGCCTCGCCGCCATGCGACATCTTGAAGTAGGTGCTCGCGAATTCCGGCACCGGCGGCATCTTTCCCGGCGGGAAGTTCGGCGTGATCGCATACAGTGCTTTTTCGAACGACTTCTGATGCGCGATTTCGCGTGTCATCAGGAAGCCGAGCGCATCCCGGATGCCGGGGTCTTCGGTCACATTGATGAGCCGCTCATAGACAATCTTCGCGCGCGCTTCCGCTGCGATGTTCGAGCGCAGATCCGCGGTCGGCTCGCCAATCGTGTCGATATACGCCGCCGTCCAGGGCACACCGCCCGAATTGGTCAGCGGGGGGCCTCCGCCGTAAAGCAGCTGCGTAACGTGGCTGTCATTGCCTGCACTGTTCAGCTTGCGGTACAGCTCCGCCTGCTCGTCGACTGCTTCGGCGAGCTCACCTTTGGCGCCGCGGTTGAGCATCGCGACGATCGAACCGATGATCTCCAGATGGCTGAGCTCCTCGGTCGCAATGTCGTACAGCATGTCCTTGCGGCCCGGATCCTCTTCGGCTACGGCCTGAGTGAAATAGCGCATGGCGGCCGCGAGTTCGCCCTGCGGGCCACCGAACTGCTCCAGCATCAGGTTCGCGAGACCGGGATTGGTGACGCCAACGCGCACCGTGTATTGCAACCGTCTGTTATGCATGAACATGAGAGCCTCCTTGGTTGGGCTCTCACGATTGCGCATGGGGTGTGCCTACGCCCCTGAAGATGCAGGAACGGACGGAAGGTAGTCGCTTTAAGGTCGGCACGAGGCATGCTGAGGACAGTTGACCTCCGGCTGCTCCGGTTGGGCTCCGTCTGGAGCAGCGGTGTTTTGCGCGTCCTAGCGTGCGCGCCCGGCCCGGCGCAACGGGCCGTCTCTTTGTCCACGCGAGCGACTGTTCCTCATTGGGAGAAGCACCATGTCGACGTTACGCACTTCGCTATGTGCTGTCTTTGTTGCTGGCGCTGGCATGCTTGCGACCGCGGTGCCCGCGCAAAACCCGGCAGCAACTGCCCAAGGCCCACAGGGGCAAACCACAGCCGACACTGCCTCGCCAGAAACCGACCGTGGTTTTGTGCGAGTGGCCGACATGTCGTCGGCGACGGAGATCGCTGCGGGAAAACTGGCCATGAGCAACAGTCAGGACGACGACGTCAAGGCCTTCGCGCGAGAGATGATTAAAGACCATAAGCGGCTCGCGAGTGAGCTCAAGGCAGCCTTGCCGGCCAGTTTCAAGGTCCCGGAGAGCGGTCCGGACCGCGCGGTACTGGAAAGCCTGCAGCCGTTGAAGGGAAAGCAGTTCGATGACGCGTACATCGCCACGGTCGGGCTGCAGGGCCACCGGGAAGCGATCGCCGCTTTCGAGCGCGAAGCGAGCGGCGGTCAGGTCGCCCCGATCCGGCAGGCGGCCCGCAAGGCCCTGCCAACCATCAAACACCACTACCAGATGGCACAGGAACTGGCGCGCAAGAAAGGCGTAGCCGAGTAGCGAGTCGAGCCGCTACAGGGCGCCATGCGGGAGGCGCAGATGTTCACCCGGCTTCATATCCGACTTTCCCCTACGGCGACGCTCGCCGCATTGCAGGACACTTTTCGTCAACATCCCGAAATGGAATCGGTGGCGCAGACGGTGCGGCGCGGGAACATGATCGTGCTTTACGTCGTTAGCGACGATGCGCGCCCGGTCAACCTGTTTTGCCGGCAACTGGTCGAAGCTGAAGTGGCGGGAGCCGTGACGGTGGAGCGACTTGATGTCTGAGACTGCTATGGACGACCATCCATTACGGACCACTGCTGCGGAAAGCGGGCACAACGCTCACGCTTCCCTGCCCGGTGCTGGTCCGCGTTGCGCTGGAGCCCGTTCTGTCAGGTGTGTCTCAGCTTGCACGGCGGTGCGGGCATTGGCTCGTCGTCCACGAAGGCGGTTCCGCAGCGCACAGCGAAAGCAAATGCCGACTGCCGGTTCGCAAAATATCCCAGATTGCCCAGCGAAGTGGCTTCCCCATCTTCCTCGAGAATGGAAACACGCGCGACAAAGGTGTGGCCAGTCTTCGTCACAGATGGTTGGATCGCCACCCCATGGTGATAAAACAGCACGTCCCCTCCGGTATCCGGGTCGCACTTACGTCGATCTGAACCTACGCGCAGGCCGGCCACGCATGCGATGCAAGCTGCCAACGATGCGCACGTAGGTCGCAATTGTGAACGAGCGTCCTTGTTCGATCAGTGCGCTATTTCCGCGACGTGTCCGCTTTCAGGCGCGTTGGCGAAAGCGTCTTGGCGCACTTGTCCATCCACACCCCTTTGAAGTTTTGTAGCAGCGCTCGGCGCCGCGGATTATGACCGACGCAACTGTTCGCCTCCACTGAAATACTGACGGCGAAACCCTTTATTCCTAAATCGGAACATGGGCCAGACCCGAGGTGTTCATGAACGGTGTTTGCGCCGATGAATCGGACATGAGCAGGCTATGCCATGTTTAACTGGCGCGGCTTGTACGTATTGCGTCCGTTTCGGACGTGAGCGCTACTGTCTGCGGACGGTCGATCTCTTCCTTTCCAATCGGAGCCGCGCCGAAGCACCTGCCCCCTGCGCATTTTCGCAAGCGGTTGACGGGAGGCTGGCGCCGCAGGTTCGCACTTTGCGTGAAACGGAGCGGTGATGCCCGCGGTCCGCAGGAGAACGACGAGCTGCGTCGGCGACGAGCGGCAGGTCGGCATTGAACAGGTGCGGATCGACGAGGGCACACGCATCGGCGAGTTGCCAAAGAAGGTCGATGGCGCGAGCGGCCGCCAGGAAGGCCTGAGCTGTGGTGTATGTCAATGCGCATGGGACAGTCCAACGCCACCAGCGGCGACACCTGAAACAGGAGACCTAACGGCCTATGTTTCGCTGACCGCCGGTACGGGCACACAGGATGCGAGGACTGACTGCACATGGGAGATGATACTGGCAGTCGCAGCTACCCATGAGGGAACTGAAATTTCCATAGGCGCATGTGCAAAACGCTAGCGCGAATCCCACTGGGGCGTTTCAGGCGTAAAGCACAGGTAATGCGGAATACGCGAGATATTTCGACGGAGCAAACCCATGAGCGATAACTCCTCTGACGTGCCGCGCAATGCCGCCGTAGTGTCCCTCCCCCACGATGCCGTCGCCTTACCACGCGTCGCACGCCAGCTTGGCTGGCTCAGCATTGCGCTCGGCATTGCCGAACTGTGCGCGCCGCGCGCGCTGTCGCGTACGGCGGGAATCGATGCGCGCCCGACCACCGTGCGGCTGTACGGGCTGCGCGAAATTGTGTGCGGCATCGGCATTCTCACCTCGCGGCAGCCGCAACGATTCTTATGGGCTCGTGTGGCAGGCGACCTGCTCGATATTGGCAGTGCTACAGCTGCGGCGAAAACCGGCAGCGCGCGAGCGGGCCGCCGCGTATTAGCCGTCGGCACTGCGTTGGTCGGCGTCGGCGCGCTGGACATCTATGCGGCAGGTGTTACCGCGTCATCGAGAACGGGCCGGCACAACTCCGTAGTGCGTCCGTTACGCGACTACTCGACGCGCAGCGGCTTTCCACAAGCGCCAGACGCGATGCGCGGCGTAGCGCTGGCCGATTTTCAGATGCCACGTGACATGCGCACGCCGGAGGCGCTGCGCCCCTATCCAACGGCGCCCGACAAGACCGGGAAATCTGCTGGTTGACTCGCCCGACGCGGTCCGATCAAAGCGTCACTGCGCGCGGCGCGGCGGAAGCGCTCGCAAGAACGGCGCAAGCCCGCCCGATTTTTTCCGCTCCGTTTTTTGCGTGGCGACACCTGCCCTTGCGCGGGCCGAAGTGTGTGATGCAAAAGCGGATAACTGATCAACCGTGTCTTCATCGCCGCGCTCGGTCGCCGCGCGAGCCGAACGCCTCTTGCGGGAGCGACCTGACGCGGGGTGATCGGGAAGCGCCGCGGGCACTTCGTACACGGCCAGTAACCGTTCGACAGCCTCCGCGCTTCGCTTCGATCGTTCCCGCACCTGTTTCGCAAAAGGTGCTATCACGTCCCGCAAGCTCGAGCCGTCCTTCGAACGCCGTTGCGCCTGTGCGCTGTGCCACGGAAGACCTAACGGCTCGAACGCTTCGAGAATCGAACCGAGCGCTGCCGACGACAACGCGCTCTGGTCGTAAAGGTTGATCAGCGCGGTGCAAACGCAATCGCAAACGCTCACGGTCGATTTGCTATTTGCGTCATCGCTGAGATTGGACGCCTTGCGCGCCAAGCGTCCTGAGGTGCGTTCGGCACCGCCTTTTGGCGGTCGTGCGGCGGAAGCAGATTTCGATGCCGGTTTGCGTGCAGCCATGCTTGCCCCCTGAATCGTGATTGAGTCGGCTAGACGAAGCGCCATCGCACACAGGTGACGCTGCAATTGACGTGCCCCTTTGTGTTTGCAGGAAAGGCCGAAGCGTGAGCCTCTTCCTACACCCGTGCCTTGGCGGGGTTGCGCAGGACGTGGCACGCCCGATGCGCCAGCAGATAAATCCATATCCACTGGAGGACTGCTATGGCATCCGATCAATCGAATGCGAAGAATCCGCAGATCAGAAAATTTATCGATGTGCAAAAAGCGCTTAAAGGAGCGGCCTATCCGGCCACCAAAGAGAGCCTGCTCAAAACTGCAAAGGAAAATGGTGCCGACGAAGAGGTGATGGAGGCGCTGGCGGCCTTGGCGGATGAGCCGCTCGATAGCCCTGCTGCCGTTTCCAAGGCAATTGGCAACGAATAAGCCGGCCCGACGCCACACAGACATGTGGCAAGCCGTGATGGGCGCCGTGCGACGGTCGACAATCCCCCGCTTTCGATACCTCGCGCGAGCCTGGATCAGTGACAGGCTTTGATAACTATTCGGGATGTTTCAGGTCAGCGTCAATGACCATCCCGCCCAGGTTTGTAGCGCTTCGACGTGCCTCCTCGACGGTGGCAAACGGCCCGATTTCCAGCGCGCCATCATACGGGTAGATGGTTTTGCCATCCGTCTTGCGCACAACCTCCAACCTGCCGAAGAACTGGCCGCCTGCAGTACGCGATGCCGTCAGATACACCGCGTAGTCGTCGGGCGACTCCGCGTACATCTTGCCGTTACGCGCGCCTTTAATTTTCCGTCGTACCACGCTAGTCTCCTCATCGCGTCTCAGCATCGCGAAATTCAGCCAGCAATCGAATGATTCGAACAATCCCTCCGCGACAGATCCTTCCACATGAGGCATTCCCGTGCGTCAGGCTTACTCACGCAACCGCTGTGCCTCAAATTTCGAAGGCCTCGTGCATCGCCGCTACGCATCGCCGGTCATCTTCCCCCGGCGGTGCCACCGCCCCGTTCGAATCTGTGCGAACGCGTCACTGCTGGATGTCACCCTGCTGATTCCGGTGCATCATGTTCATGCGCAGCCGCAATTCATAGGGCTGCAGAGAGGCTGATCATGATGAGGCTTTTCGGTATCCTCACCTTGGCAGCAGCCGTTGCCGGCTGTGTTGCTGTGCAGCCAAATGGTTACGGCGATCCGTACTACGGATATGGTCCCGGCTATTACGCGCCCCGTACTGCGATAGGTGTGGGCGTGGGTGGAAGCAGCTTTGGCGGAGGGAGCGTCGGAGGCGGAGTCGGCGTAGGCGTGGGTTTCTAAACGACAATGATTTCTGCCCTGTTTCAATGTGCCACGGGGCTCTGCGCCGCTCTAGCCGGGCAACGACCGTTCATTGCTGCAGATCGGGACGCCAGCGACGCGACCGTCATCCACGCACACCGGCATGGCAATGCTGCGCCGGAACTCCTGCTTTCATACTGCTCGGCGGGTCAGCATTGACCGAATTTCGCCGATCGCGCGCGCCGGATTCAGCCCCTTGGGGCAGACATCGACGCAGTTCATGATTGTTCGACAGCGAAAGAGCCGATACGCGTCTTCCAGATCCGTCAGTCTGGCGGCCGTATTCTGGTCGCGAGAGTCCGCTATGAAACGGTATGCCTGCAACAGGCCGGCGGGGCCTACGAAGCGGTCCGGGTTCCACCAGAACGAAGGACACGACGACGAGCAGCACGCACACAGAATGCACTCATAGAGGCCATCCAGCTGGTCCCGTTCGTCCGGAAACTGCAAGCGCTCCCGGTCAGGCGGCGGATCATCGTTGACGAGCCACGGCCTGATCGAATGGTATTGCTTGAAGAATGGTGTCATGTCGACGATCAGGTCGCGGATCACGGGCAAACCCGGCAGTGGCCGCAGTACGATCTGTTTCGGTAGCTCCTTCATATTGGCAAGACAGGCCAACCCGTTCTTCCCGTTGATATTCATTGCATCCGAGCCGCAAATGCCCTCACGGCATGAGCGTCGAAACGCGAGCGTCTCATCCATCGCCTTGAGTCTTCCCAGCACATCGAGCAGCATGCGCTCGTCGTGGCCGAGATCCAGTTCATATCGCTGTACGCGCGGGCGCTCGTCCGCGTCGGGGTCGTAGCGGTAGATGTCGACGGTTCGAGTGTCGGTCATATCAGCTCCGGATGGTGGCAAGCTCGCATCGCTGCGGGCAAACGTGTAGCGGGACCACGACTCATCGCCCATCCGGCGCATCTCGCGTTCCCGATGTAGACCGTCTCAGGGCCGGCGTCTCACACGATGGCGCACCGCCCGACGAGCGACGCACGCATGCATGCATCCGACGGCCAAGCAGATTCGTGAGCGTTCGGCGGTTGTGCCTTGATCGGAATCTACCGTGCAAAATCGCTGCCGACGTATTGCCAGTCGACGCCCATTGCTGCCCGTAGAAGCGCGCAACTTGTGGAATGTCGTTTGCGGGCTCGTGGTCGTCGGACTTCCCGGCGATTTCTTGATATCGCAAAATCTGGAGACTGATCATGCGACTATTAGCAACACAAGATGGACTGCCGCGCGTTTCCTGGGGCGCGGTGTTTACGGGCGTCGTTATCTCGCTCGTGATTTATCTGGTGATGAGCGTCCTTGGTACGGCCATCGGTGCATCGCTGCTCAGTCCTTTGTCCGAGCCGAACCCTACGCGGGGATTCGGCTTCGGGTCCGGCGTCTGGCTCATTGTGACAACCGTTGCATCGGTATTTGGCGGAGCCTATTTTGCGGGTCGTTGCGCGCCGGTACTTGGTTGGCTGCATGGCCTCCTGGCATGGGCGGTCATGATTCTCTTTGTCGTCTTCGAGATGGCAACACTGATTGGGGGCGCAGTCAGCGTCGCCGGCAAC
>Ga0310811_10003223_pt1 | contig 20499 bp, 26 predicted proteins | sample YCmetagenome_FD_207642 | JGI IMG/M metagenome (GOLD analysis project Ga0310811, IMG submission 207642) | Soil microbial communities from experimental microcosm in Duke University, North Carolina, United States - YC | ecosystem: Engineered > Artificial ecosystem > Soil microcosm > Unclassified ...
AGATGGTGAAAAGCCTTCTCCTTGGCTCCGCAGCGGGTCTCGTTGCGATGGCTGGGGCTCAGGCCGCCGATCTTCCCGTTAAGGCCAAACCGGTCCAGTACGTGAAGATTTGCAGCCTGTATGGGGCAGGGTTCTACTACATCCCCGGCACCGATATGTGCTTGAAGATCGGTGGCTGGGTCCGCTTCGAAGCCGGCTATGGCGACAACGGCAACCTGACCAACGGCCCGTTCGCCGCCAACGCGAACAACCGTTCGACCAGCAACAGCACCTGGCGCGCCCGCGGCTACATCACGGCCGACGCGCGTAACCAGACCGAGTTCGGCACGGTCCGCAGCTACATCGCGGTTGGTGTCAACACCAGCACGGTCGGCGCGGATAGCGCGACGAACACCTTCAGCTCGAACCGCGCCTTCATCCAGTGGGCCGGCTTCACCTTCGGCCTGGCGCAGTCGTTCTACGACTTCTACAGCGTCCCGGCGACGTCGTACTGGGGTGACTTCCCGGCCTCCGACACCGGCGATCCGGGCTGGCAGGTTGCGGCTTACACCGCGCAGTTCGGCAACGGCTTCTCGGGCACGATCGGCGCGGAAATGCGCCGCACGACGCAGATCGTTGGCCAGGGCATCGCGGGCATCGGTGGTGTTGCGCCGGGCACCGGGGGCTTCCCGACGGGTGGCTACGGTGGCTTCAACGTCCCCGACATCGTCGGCAATCTGCGCGTCGACCAGGCGTGGGGCTCGGCCCAGATCATGGGCGCGCTGCACGAGGTCAATGCTCAGTACTACGGTCCGACCAATGCAATCGGTTCCGGTGGTCCTGACACCACGTGGGGCTTCGCGGTCGGCGGCGGCCTCAAGCTGAATGCACCGATGATCGGCCGGGGCGACTACTTGCAAACCCAGGTCAACTACGCTCAGGGCGCTTCGCGTTACGTGATCTTCACACCGAGCTTCAACTACGGTTTTGCTGAAGGTCAAAATCAGTCGTTCGGCGTGTTGTCGGATGCGGTCTATGGTGGCACTGCCGCCACGGGCACCGATCTCGAGCTGACGACTGCTTGGGGCGTCAACGCGGCCTACGAGCACTTCTGGAGCCCGGCGTGGAAGACGTCGGTCTACGGCGGCTACGCGGCCGTCAGCTACGGCAGCCAGGGCAACAACATGCTTTGCGTTGCTGAAGGCAACGGTACTGGCACCGGCACGACTGCCCTTGCCACACCGGGCTGCAACAACAACTGGAACACCTACTGGGTCGGCTCACGCACCCAGTGGAACGTGACGTCGGACTTCTACATGGGTCTCGACATCATGTACCAGAAGATGGAGAGCGCGACCTTGGCCGGCGGCGTCCTGACGGGCCCGGTCACCATCGCGAACACCGGTGCGACGAACGTGTCCAACGAGGACAACTGGTCGTTCCGCTTCCGCGTCCACAAGGACTTCTATCCCTGATCGTCTGATCGGGATCTGAGTCATGAGCCCCCGGCGGGAAACCGCCGGGGGTCTTCTCCAAGCCGATATCTGTCACGCGTTTAAGTCGGTATGCGAGATGCAGATTGAGCCGCACTCCAGCGATCTCCTCGAGCTGGTCGCCGTCGAGCGACGGGCCTTCGCCGCCAAGGTACGTATCGGGCGCGCCGTGCTTGGCTGGAGCCAAAGCGATCTCGGGCAGCACGTCGGGCTGACGCAGCGCGCCATTCACAAGCTGGAGCAGGGCGAGACCGAGCCGCGGCGCTCAACCGTGCACGCGATCGAGCAGGTCTGGGCCCACGAAGGCCTCGAATTCGACGAACTGCCCGATGGCGGCTTCCGCGCCACCGTGCGCGCGCCGCTCCTCGACCGTCCGGCTTCCGCGGATCGGCCGCGTCGCGCCGCCCATCGGCACTCAGCCTACCGCGCCTGACTAGCCAAACTTTCTCGGCCTTTCGCGCCCGCGCGCGATGCATTGCGCCGGTGGGATCGCCGCTCTATAGGAGTGGCGACGCCACAGAATCTGGTTCCCGCCCATGACCGCGCGCATCTACAAGCCCTCGAAAACTGCCATGCAGTCCGGCTCCGCCAACACCAAGGCCTGGGTGCTGGATTTCGAGCCGGAGCAGCCGCGCCAGGTCGAGCCGCTGATGGGGTGGACGTCGTCCGGGGACATGCGCCAGCAGCTCAAGCTGCGCTTCGATACGAAGGAAGAGGCGATCGCCTATTGCGAGCGCCACGGTCTTGCCTATCAGGTGTTTGAGACGCAGACGGCGAGCCGTCACGGGCTGTCCTATGCGGACAACTTCGCCTTCAAGCGCCGCGACGCCTGGACCCACTGATCCCCACTAGCGCTCTGAGACTCTGACCGGCTCGCCGCTCGTCATGCGCGGGCTCGTCCCGCCTGCGCGGCTGAAGCCGCATCGGCGCAGCGAAGGCGCGCGCATCCACGTCGTCCTTGCTGAAGTGCCCTGGCGTTGGGCATCGCCGGACGTAATCTGAGTTACGCCCGTCGTCAGACCGGGTGCCGCGTGGGCTTGGCATTGGGCAGGCTGCGCCCCTGCGTGGCCGCGCGCTGGCGCAGCAGCGAGACAAAGCGCTCCTCCGGCATCGGCTGGCCGAGCAGAAAGCCCTGGCCGTAGTCGCAGCCCATGCTGACGAGCGCCGTTGCGTCGGCGGCTTTTTCAATGCCGATGGCCACCGCGATACGGCCGAAATTGTGCGCGAGGTCGATCACGGTCTTGCACAGCGGCGCGTTGACCTTGTCGGTGCCGCAGTCGGCGACGAAGGCGCGGTCGAGCTTGAGCTCGGCAAAGGGCAGGTCGCCGAGGCGGGCCAGCGAGGAGTAGCCGCGGCCGAAATCGTCGATGGCGAACTTGACGTTGTAGCGGTCGAGCCGCTTGCTCATCTCGCTGGCGAGCGCGAGATCGGTGACGATCTGCTCTTCCGGCACGTCAATGATCAGCCCGGCCCACTTGTCGCCGAACGGCCGATGTTCGCGCACGAGCTCCTCGAGCCGCATCTTGATCAAGGCGGGCACCGGAATGTTGACCGTGAGCTTGAGGTTGACGCCGAGCTTGGAGAACGTCTGGCCGGCTTTGAGGACGTTGATCAATGCGAGCTCGGACAATTCGACCAGGCTCGATTCCGTCGCTCCAGGCATGAAGGCGCCGGGCAGCACGATGCCGTTTCCCGGCGTGCGCGCGCGCGCATAGGCTTCCGCGCCGGCGAGCTGTTTCTTGCGCAGGTCGATTTTCGGCTGATACCAGAACTCGATCCATTTGTTGTTGAGCGCCTCCTGCAGATCGAGCCGCGACGCAACGGTCGGCGGCATGCCGAGCTTGAGGTCCTGAAGGATCTTGGCGATCGTCTCGGTCTCGAACGGCTTCTTCAGCACCGGCAGCATCGCCAGCTTGTGCTGCACGCCGATGCCTTTGACGTGCTCGAGCACGGCCGCGCCACGCGTGCTCATCAATTGCACGTGGCCGCGGAATCCGGCCTTGCCCAATGTGATGACGGACTCGATCGCATCGCTCGATTCGAGCGAGATGTTATGGAAGATGAGATCCGGCGTTTGTTGCTGCAGCGCCTTGCGCAGCGAGGCGCCGTCGGGAAATTCCACCGCGTCGAGCCCGGCGCCGTGCAGGATCAGCGACAGGAAATGGCGAATGCTGCCTTCTTCATCGACCACGTAGCAGAGCGGCGCTGCGCGCGGCGCCAGAGGCGGCGCCGCGACGGCCGGCTTGGCGCCGGGCCGAATCGAGGAGAGGGCAGCTCTTTCGGTCATCTAAGACAGCACGCAGAGGTTGAACATCCGCCGGTATTGGATGACCGTATTGGTGTGCCAAACCCCTTAATTATGGGTTTCGTCCGCCCGACTTTTGCACTGCAGCAAGGCGGCCTAACCCCATTGAAAGTCTGGATAATTTCTGTCCGATTGGGCGCGCCGGCGGCGGCGCAATCCGACAGTTTTCATCTATCTCGTTGAGATTGCGAGACTAAACCCCTTGTTGCAATTATTTAAAATTGGCCGGACCGCGCCGGAGCGGAATTGCGATGCGTAAACCTCAGGCACACGCTGCATTAACCGTGGCCTCGTTTCGCGCGTCTTTTCAACAGGCGCCCCGCACGTGGCGCAAACATCTCTGCGCAAAGCCCGCGGCGCTCGCCGCAAAGCGGCCATCGCTGCCGGTGCGGAGGAGGCGTGACCGCAGCACTCGCGATCGAGACAGACGGTGTGCCTGATTGGCTGCCGCTTCAGAGAGGCTCTCGGCGCGCGCGTTCAGCAACGTTGTCGTATTGACGTTCCTGCCTTGGCCGTACAGAAAAACAGCGCGATTTGACTTTCGCGTCATCCTTCATGGACCGCGGCGGTAACGGGTAGGACTATTCAAACGATGAAGAAGACAAAGGTGATCTGGTCCAGGCCGGGATTTCTTGTGCGCCGCCTGCATCAAATCCACATGGCCATATTCTTGAAAGAGTGCGCCGACGAGCAGGTGACTCCGATTCAGTGGGGCATCATGACCATCGTCGAGGCGACACCCGGTGTCGGCCATGTGGAGATTGCCGAAGAGCTCGGACTCGATCGCTCGAATGTCGCCAATGTTGTCGACCGCCTGACGCGCCGCGGCTTCTTGAAGCAGACCATCAGCAAAGTCGATCGCCGCAAACGCTCGATTTCGATCACGGCGGAAGGGCGCAAGGTCACGGCATCGTTCGAGCCGAAAGCGCGCCGCGCGCAACGGCGGCTGCTTGACGTGCTCAGCGCCGAGGAACGTCAGACCTTCATGAAATTGCTGCTGCGGCTGGTCGAGGACAACAACGAGCACAGCCGCGCGCCGATCCGCTACGAGGATTAGCGCGCGTTCGGCGCGTGGACTAAGCCGCTCTCACTGCTTCGGACCGTCACCCTTCGAGGCTCGCGACCTGCGGTCGCTCACACCTCAGGGTGACGAACGGAAGGTGGCCTCGCTGCGATTAAACTACGCAGCTCGCGGCCATGATTTGCACGGCTCACGCCGGCAGCGGTTGGCCGCGCGTCTCCGGCAGGAACGGCGCCGCCGCGATGCCGACGATGTAGATCAGCGCCAGCACCATCGCAGCGTGACCGAAGCCGCCGAACTGCACGATCATCGTTCCCGCGAGTAGCGGCCCGAGGAAGGCTATAAAGCGCGGCGCGTTGAAAGCGAAGGCGAGGGCCGTGGCGCGCATGCGCGTCGGATAAAGCTCCGGCAGCCACACCGGCATCCACGTGTATTGGCCGTTGCTGAAGAAGGCATTCACGCAGGCCAGGAGCAGCAGCATGCTGAGATTTTGGGTCCAAAAGAACAGCACCGGCGTCAGCGCGAGCGACAGGACGAAATAGATGATCGTCACCGGCTTACGGCCGTAGGCATCGGCGAGGAAGCCTAAGCTCGCGTAACCGAGCACCGAGCCGACCGTATAGGCCATGCCGGCATAGCTCGCCCAAGTCGCTGCGTTCAGACCGTTTTTGGCGGCGATACCGCCGACAAATGGCGGCACCCAGGTGGAAATGCCCCAGAAGCCGACGGTGGTGGTGAGCGACATCAGGAAGACGATGATCGTCTGCTTGCGGATGGCCGGTTCGCTGAACAGATCGACCAGCGTGAAGCGGGCGAGCTTCTGCTCGCTTTCATCGAGCGACTGACCGCTGCGCTTCTGGTCGAGCGCAGCACGGCGTTTTGCGTCGGCCTTTTCCCACAGATGCGACTCGGGGATCGAGCGCCGGATCCACAGCGTCAGCAGCGCCGGGACGACGCCGAGGATGTACATGTAGCGCCAGGCGTCCGCGCCGAACGGGCTGATCAACAGCCACGCGAAAGAGGCGATGAAGAAGCCGATGCCGAGGCCGCATTGCATCAGCCCGGCGCCTTTGCCGCGCGCATTGTCGGGCCACAGCTCGGCCATCATCGACGAGCCGGTCGCCCATTCCGAACCGATGGTGACGCCGACCAGGAAGCGCAGAATGGCGAATGAAATCCAGTCGAACGAGAAGGCGCTCAGGCCGGTCATCAGCGAATAGGAGAGCACCGCGATGATCATCATCCGCTTGCGGCCGATATAGTCGGCCATGATGCCGCCGAGCATGCCGCCAATGCCCCAGCCGAGCAGCGTGATCGCGATCACCGTGCCGGCAAAGGCGGGGATGCGCGCGTATTGCGACGGCTCGAGGAGCTGATGCAGCGCCGGGCCGACGGTGAGGATCAGCGCATAGGTCTCGAAGCCGTCGAACAGCCAGCCCAGATTGGATGCGAGCAGCGTGTTCCACTGCGCCCGGTTCAGCGAGCGATACCAAGGTATTTCCGATGATGTGGCCACAACTGACATGTCCGTTCCCCCTCTGGTGATCTTGATAGCCCGCTGCGCTTCGTGGCGCAGACATTCTTACTTAGGCGGCGATCGTTTGCCGTTTCGATGCCGCCAGCTTCACCGCTTTGATGATTTCCGGATAGGCGGCACAGCGGCAGAGATTGCCGGCCAGATAATGACGTATCTGTTCGTCATCGGGGGCCGGATGCTCGTCGAGCAATTGCCTGGTCATCAGCACGAAGCCCGGCGTGCAGAAGCCGCACTGGAAGGCGCCGGCCTCGATGAAGGCCTCCTGCACCGGATCGAGCTTGCCGCCGTCAGCCAGCCCCTCGACGGTCTGCACTTTAGCGCCGTCGATGAACGACGCGAGATAGAGGCAGCCCGACACTGGCTTGCTGTTCACCACGACGGTGCAGCAGCCGCAAAGGCCCTGGGCGCAGCTCTCGCGGGCGCCGAACAGGTCGAATTCGTTCTGCAGGAGCTCGACGAGCGTGTGGTGCGGGGCGACGTCGGCGCTCACCGGCCGGCCGTTGAGCTCGAAGCTGATGGTTTTCTTGGCGGGGCTCATCTCAATCCTCGAGCGGCTCGTTCTGGGCGGCGCGGATCGCGCGGTAGATCTTTTCGGGTGTGATCGGCAGCGAGGTGATGCGCACGCCGATCGCGTCTTCGACGGCATTGGCGATCGCCGGCGACACGCCGAAGGTGCCGGATTCGCCGACGCCTTTGGCGCCGAACGGACCGTTGTGCTGGTTGGCGTCGACCACGAGGCTGGTCATCGTCTCCGGCAGGTCCTCGATGCCTGGGATCTTGTAGTCGGCGAACGAGGCGTTCGTGACCTGGCCGGCCTCGAATTCCATCTTTTCCGTGGTGGTGAAGCCGAGCTGCATGATCGCCGCGCCCGACAGCTGCGTCTCGACGATCTGCGGATTGATCGAGCGGCCGACGTCGGCGACGTTGATCATCCTGTCGATGCGCATGTGGCCTGTTTCGGTGTCGATCTCGATCTCCACCGCGGTGGCGCCGACCATCCAGAACGGCGTGACGTTATCGGACTGGCCGTTGCTGTGATCCGGCGGGACATAAGGCGGGATGTAGTCGCCGGTGCCGACGACGGTGCCGGCCTGCATCTTGTACTTGCGCTCGAACAGCTCGCGGATCGGCACGTTGCTGCCCGGCGGCAGGCCCACATCCTTGGCCATCGCTTCGAGCTTGGCCTTGGCGTCCTCGGCGGCGCGTTTCACCGCAAGGCCCATGTGGAAGGTCGAGCGCGAGCCAAGCGTCGCCATGTCATAAGGCGTCACGTCGGTGTCGGAGTGCACGACGTGCACGTCCTCCGCTGGAATGTTCAAAACCTCGGCGACGAGTTGCGCCATGGCCGTGTCGGAGCCCTGGCCCATGTCGACCGTGCCGCAGAACAAGGTAGCGCTGCCATCCGCGGCGACGTTGACGACGGCGATCGACGTGGTCGGCGAGATCGACGCCTTGAAGCCGACGGCGATGCCGCGGCCGCGCTTGATCTTGCCGCTGCCGCGATCGAAGGGCGCATCCCATTTGATCAGTTCGGCCGCGCGCTCCAGGCAGGCTTCCGCGCCCATGTCCTTGACGACGGTGCCGGTCGCCTGCGGACGGCCGTCGCGCAGGATGTTCTTGCGGCGGAAGTCCACCGGATCGATCCCGAGCGCACGGGCGATCAGGTCCGTGTGGCTCTCATAGGCCCAGACCAATTGCGGGATGCCGAAGCCGCGTAACGCGCCGGCCGGCGGCAGGTTGGTATAGAGCGCGTAGGAGTCGATCTTGACGTTGTCGATGTCGTAGGGGCCGGGCGCGGTGAAGCCGGACTTCTGCGTGATGCGCGGGCCGATATCGGCATAAGCGCCGCCGTTCCACCACACCTCGCATTCGCGTGCCGTCACCTTGCCGTCTTTGTTCACCGCGCTTTTGATGCGGAAGGTGCTGCCATGCTTGGTGAGCGTGTAGAACTGCTCCTCCATGGTCAGCGAAATCTTCACCGGCCGCTGCGCGATCAGCGACAGCGCCGCGACCAGGGCCTCGAGCTTGATGTAGAGCTTGCCGCCGAATCCGCCGCCGAGGAACGGCACGCGCACGCGGATGCGGTTCTCCGGCCAGCCGAGCAGGCGGGCGATCTCCAGCCGCACGAAAGAGGGGCTTTGCGAGGCCGTGTGGATGGTCATGCTGGTGCCGTCGGTCTCGGCGATCGAGACGTAGGGCTCGAGCGGCACGTGCAGCACCTGCTGCGTCTTGAAGGTATGCTCGAAGACATGCGCGGCTTCGGCAAAGGCCTTGTCGGCGTCGCCGCGCTTGAGCTGGAAGTCGAGCGCCACGTTGGTGTCGCGCACGCCATGCAGATGCTTCAGATCGGGGAAGGTGCCGGCGGGCTTGAGCTCCTCGTGCACGACCACTTTCGACTTCTGCGCTTCGACTTCGTCGAACACTGCAGGCAGCTCTTCGTAGTCGACCACGACGAGCCGCGCGGCTTCCTCGGCGACATGCGGATCGCTGGCGAGAACCGCCGCCACGGGTTCACCGACGTAATGCACCTTGTCGATGGCGAGGATCGGCTGATCGTGGAAAGCGGGGCCGTAATAAGGGTGCGGGATGATCTTGAGGACGTCTTCGCTGGTCACGATGCGATAGACGCCGGGGACCTTGCTTGCCGCTTCGATGTCGATGCTCTTGATGCGTCCGCTGGCGACCGTGCTGCGGACAAGCTTCGCCGTCAGCATGCGCGGCAGGCGCATCGTGTGGACGTATTCGACCCGCCCGGTGACCTTGGCGGTCGCTTCGAGGCGCGGAATGGAGCGGCCGACCTGGCCGCTGCGGATGGGAGTGATCTGGTTCATTGTGCCGCGCCTCCGATCTCGAGCGCCTGCTTGAGGGCGCGTTCCACGTAGACGCGGACGAGCTGCCGCTTGTAGGGCACGGAGCCTTGCGCATCGCCGATGAGTTCGGCTTCACCGGACGCCGTTTCGCCGGCCTCCTGCAGAAGCTTCGCGCTGGGCCGCTGGCCGGCGAGCAGGGCGCTCGTCTTCTCGGCGCGCATTGCGCGTTCGGTCGCCGCGCTGATGACCACATTCGCCTCGCTGACGCCATCGCGGTTGCCGGAGAGCGAGACGGCGACGCCAAGCGCCGGCCAATCATGCGCGGCGCGCGTCGTGCACTTGAGGTAGATCGAACGCTTGCCGTCCTGAGGCGGAACGATCACCTCGGAGATGAGCTCGTTCTTGGCGAGCTGGTTCTCGTAATAGCCGGTGAGCAATTCCGCGACCGGGAAGGAACGCTCGCCTTTCGGGCCGACCACCGTCACGCGCGCGCCGAGCGAAATGAGGATCGGCGGCAAGTCCATGTGCGGGTCGCCATGCGCGAGACAGCCGCCGACGGTCGCAACGTTGCGCACGCGCACGTTCGACAAGAGCGGCATCGTGCGCGGGATCACCGGCAGACGCGCCTGGATGTCCTTGGAATGCTCCAGCGCCGCCAGCGGGGTCAGTGCGCCGATGCGGATGCTGCCGTCGCTCTCGACCTTGATGTCCGAATAGCGCGGCTCGATCGAGCGCAGGCTGACGAGCTTGGTCGGCTGGAACACGCCGGCCTTCATCATCAACATCAGCGCGGTGCCGCCGCCGAGCGGACGGATGGTGGCGTCGTCAGGATCGAGCAGGGCCGTTGCGTCGCGCAGCGACCGCGGCTCGGCGATTTCGAAAGGGATCATTGTGTGACCTCGGAGGGAGCCTGCTCGAACTTCTCGCGCAGCCGGCCGGCGAACTGCTTTTCCATTTCTTTTGCCTTCGAGCGCAGCACGGGCTGGCCCAGACTGCCGAGCTTGCCGGTGATGGCCGCTTCGATCTCGTAGGCGATCTTGGTGTCGTCGCCAACTTGGCTCAAGCGTGTCAGCGATGTGGCCGTGATGCGCCCGACAATTCCGAGCGGCGTGCCTTCGACTTTCGCTTCGATCGTATCCGGCGGCTCCTTCTTCGTCACCTCGATCGACAGCTTGAAGCGGAATTTCATGTAGGCGACCTTGGTCTCCAACACCGCGTCGTAATGCGTCGGGTCGACCTCGGTCAGTTCCTGTACGCCGTCGATGCAGGACGCGAAGAAGCGCGCGTCCTGGACAGCGTTGAACACCGCGTCCTGCGGCGCGCGCACGGTAAGTTCGCCGGTAATCTTCATGCAGGCTACCTGCCTTTCAGCAGCATCGTGAGTTCGGAGGCGATGCGGTCCGGCACTTCGAGTGGCGTCAAATGCCGCGCCTTCTCGATCAAGACGTAGCGAGAATTGCGGATGCCGTCGTGCATCGCCTGCGCCATCGCGGGTGGCGCAGCGTAGTCCTCGTCGCCGACGACCACGGTCGTCGGGCAGGCGATCGTGGGTAACGCACCACGCAGATCATTGGTGCCGAGCATGCGGCAAGTTTCCGCATAAGCGGGAAGGTCGTTGGCGAGGAACACGTCGACACAATGTTGCACGACATCGTTGTGTGTCGCGCGGAAAGCGTCGCCGAACCAGCGCGTCACCTGGAAGTCGATCAGGTCTTTCAGGCCTTCCTTGAGCGCGCGCTGGGCCCGCTGTTCCCATTGCGCCGGCGCATCGGCGCCATACCAGGCCGTGGTGTCGATCAAGCCCAACGCATTGGTGCGCTGCGGAAAGTCCGCCGCAAAGGCGAGCGAGACGCAGCCGCCCATCGATGCGCCGGCAACCACCGCCGATGGCCAGCCGACATGATCCATGAGGCCGGCGAGATCGCGTGCGAACAGCGGCGTCGTATAGGGGCCGGCCGGCTTGTCGGATGCGCCGTGACCGCGGCAATCATAAACTAAAATGGAAGCACTGCCGGAGAGACGTTCAACCACCGGCTGCCAGAACGTGTGATCCATCGCCAGTGAATGGACCAACGCAAGGCGTGGTGCGGTTTCGCTGTTACGATACAGCCGATAGACGATGCGCGTACCATCCGCCGCGCGTGCGTGTCCGGTCTCGCCGCTCACTCATCCTCCCACAACGTTTTGCTTGCGGCCATCGCCGAAAAGCACGCTGCGATCAAGCCCATGGCCTTCGCCAAGGGCGCGCTATTTCGCGCATGCGGGACACATAGAAACCTTGCCGCGGCGTGTCAATCCCTCAGTGTACCTCCTAATTTCGCGCGCGTTCCAAAAGTGGAATGGCATCATTCGCGGATGCTGCAATGCGAGGTGGCGCACATCGCTGTGATGCGTTGTGCGCAAGCGAAGACGATGTGGCGCAAAGTACGATGCATGCCGGCATCGGTATGTCGCAATGAGGGCATCGGCTCAAGTCACGCGCGACGTGTGTTCATTGATGCGTGCGGTCGAAGCGCGGCGAAGAATGTCTGTCGCGCGATCGTGATGCACGAGAGCATGAACGTGATCCGCGATGCGCTGCCGCGAGAAAAACATGATGTCGCTCGCCGTGCGACGCGGAATGTAATCCGCGCCGGCTGACCTCACGGCGCGCCGAGCGGCCCCCCGGCGTGGCCGCCACGGTATGTCACGCCCGAGGACGGCGCCCTGTGCCCACTTTCAATGCAGACGCGGTGCGGGTAAACCCAGGTCGGCGCGAGACGACCCCGTAGCTCAGCCGGATAGAGCATCAGCCTTCTAAGCTGAGGGTCGCTGGTTCGAATCCAGCCGGGGTCGCCAATTGCTCAGCCGAAAAACTTAAACAATACAAAGACTTTACCGGCACATCGTGTGTTCCGATAAAAGAGAACAAACTGGAACGAAATGGGATCAAGAATCCCGTACGGGGATTTTCCGGGACCAAGAGTCCCGGAAAAAGTCCCGGACGATTCTGGACGCCGTCGAGGGTCATTTGGAGCCGTCCGAAGCCTTGTCCGCGCGCGCGGCTTTGCGGGCTTCCACGGACGCCGCCGTCGCTTCCATGCCGGCCCTGACGTCCTCGACCAGGGCATCGGCGTAGAACTTGGCCGTGGTCGCCACGTTCGCGTGACCGAGCTGCTTTTGGACGAGCTTCAGATTCCCGGTCGCGCGCAGCGTGCGCATGCCGGCCGTGTGGCGCAGGTCGTGCCACCGTTTCTTGACCCCCGCGCGCTTGAAAAGCCGCCCCTGGATCGATTTGAGGCCTTCCTTGGTGATCGGATAGCGCTCGCCCTTGATGATCGCTCTCCGTGACCGCGGCTCGCGCATCGTGCGCGTAGCGACGTAGGTGAAGACGGCCTCCTTATGGCGTCCGCGCTGCGCCCAGAGGATCTCGTATGCCCGGCGGGAGAGGGGCACGATCCGCGGAATGCCGCCCTTGGCGACCAGGCGGATGACGCCGTTGTCGAAGTCGACCTGTGGCCAGGTCAGCAGACACTCGCTCCGGCGCAGGCCGGTGATGGTGGCGAATTCCCGGATGGCCGCGTAGTCGTCCCGGTCGAGCTCGAGCAGCCGCTCTTCCTCGTCGATCGAGATCTCGGTGACCGGTCGAATGGTCTCCTCGGCCAAGTGCGCGCCCCATTTTGGCCAGTTGAAGATCGTGACGTCCCAGGCGTCGAACGCCCGGCGCATGACGCGCTTCAAGAGCAGGACGGCCGTCCGATTGGCCGTGCGGGCGGAGATCGGCCGATAGAGCTGGCGACCTTCGTCATCCCGGCCGGCTTTGACGACGTGCTTCCGGCGCTCTGTCATCGCGCGCGATATGTCGTCGTTCGTGATCTCGTGTAGAAACGCCTGCGGCCCGATCTGCTCGACCAGCCAATCCAGTGCGCCCCGGAGGTCGGTCTCCTTCTTGCGAGACCCGATCTCGTCCCACCATCGATCCGCCGCGGCGGCGAGCCTCAGCGGCTCCCGGCCGGCCCGTTCAACTTGTTCGCAAAGTCGCTCGGCCTTCCGACGCTCATCCTTCTCGACTTTTTCGGCTTCCCGCTTGGGGCGGGATTTCTTGACGCCCGTCGATCCTGAAAATCGATAACCTTTGATTTGGAAGTCGAACTGCCAGGACGGCGACTTGGCATGCTTATAGACCGACATGATGCCCTGCCGATTTTACTCCAGAACGCGCGCACGTCGGATTCGGTGAAGGCCAGATGTAGCCTCTCCGTCCCGAAACCCTTCATGTGCCCGGTGAGGTTACCAGCTTTGATGTGCTTGCGGAGGGTCTTCGGATCGAACCCTGTGGCCGTGGATAACTCGGTCAGGTTGAGCGAGACCCGGTCGGCAAAGGCCGCCAGGATCTGCGCCGGAAGTTCATCGATCTGAGGGGCGGGTGCGAGCATCTATCCCTCCGCCTTGGGTGAGGGAGAGGAGGGGAGGGACATCCAGTGCGTGGGCTGCGTATCATAGGCACGGAACGCCATCTTTTCGGTCAGCCAGCCCCAGCAGCCATTTTCGAAATGGCCCTTGGATGCATCGAAGTGCTTGCCTTGCCACCCAAGCAGTATCGGCGTGCCGTCCTTCGGCGCCGTCTCGATCGGCTGCCATTCCTGCGAAGAGGCGAGGGCATCGCGTACGTCGGTGACATCCTGCCGATAGCGCGGAATATGGCCGGCGAGCGCCAAGAGTAATTTGCCCGAGCGCATGTCCTTGTCCCATCGCTCCTGGATTTCCTCGCAGATCGCTTCGAGCTTCTGCAGCGGCGTTTTATCCGCGTCACTCATGGCTATCTTCGCCCCCATGGTTCGACTTTGCCGTTCATGCGCTTTCTGATCCCGCTTGCGCGCGTCCCCGGCATCGGCCGACAGTTCGAAACCTTCGCTCCGATATGTCTCCAGCGCACGCGCTTCATCTTCCAGAAGAGCGGCGTGTCGTGCTGGTGATTGTGTTCGAGGTTGCAGCGTTCGTGTGCGATACCGCCGCTCCGCCCATGTGCTTTGGGATCTTCGGGTCGTGGCTCTCGTGCCAGCGCTCGCGTGTGCCGTCGATCGGATCGCCGCAGATATTGCAGATCGGCAATGAGCCCAGGCCCGCAGCCTCAGCCTTCGCGGCTTCCGCGTCATAGAGCTTTTCGCGTGCGCTGGAGGAGAGGCGGGTCACTATATGCTCTCCGAAACTTCCAGCTCTTCGCCGTCCCCATAGACGTTCGGCGAGTCTTCGAATTCGTCCACTGCGATCTCGGCGCCGTCTCTCAGCCCCGCGCCGATTGTCTCGATCGCGCTTTGATGCCGGCACTCCGATTCCATGATCGCGTGTGCAAACCATTCTCCCTCGCGCGTGAGGGCGATGGCGTAGCGATAGCGGATGAAGCGTCCACGAGAATCCTTCTGTGTCGAGACGGAGAGCTTCACCAGTTCCTTACGAAACAGGACGTCGACCGTTTGGCCTGGAACGTCCTTGTATCCTTCGGCCTCATAGAACATGCGCTTGCGGGTCATCTCTCCGGCGAAGAAGAGATCGACGATGGCGCGGCGCTGCGCTGCTGTGAGCATGTGGATCGGCGCCGCGGGCTCTGCCGTCGCGACGACAAAAGATGAAGCCGAAGCCTGCCGTACATCCGGGCGAGGCTTCGGCTCCTGTGTGCCCCCAGCAGTGTTGGCGCGAACGGTTAAGCCGGCGGGCACCACTATTGTGCTCCCATTACAATGCGAGGAAGCGGTATCGAGGTCTGCTCTCGGTGCTTTGGTCTCGCATCGAATTGCATGGTTAAATTCCGCTTCTCTCACCGCAATGGATGCAGTTCCGGAAATTGTCTGCGATACTGTACTGATGTTGATTGATGGGGCTCTTGTCGCAGAGCTCCAACTGTTGCTCGTCGAGATCGAAGGTGAGGGTGTCCGCCTTCGTTTCGACCGGCTCGGCCGGTGTCGCGTCGATGACGTGCTGATACCAGCGGTTATAGGCGGAGGCTCTGCCGTTCGGTCCGCGTGAGAATGATCCGTGCCAGCCGCCGCAGGTGCAGGAGAAGTTCGCGCTCGCCTTGACCTTCGATCCCTCCTGGAAGAAATGAAGGTTCAATTCCTTCGCCTTCATCTTCGCGATCAGGGCAGCGTATTCAGCGCCTTTGACCGTGTGCTGATGCCATTTCTCACCGGATGGCTTGTAGCAGAGGCCGAGTTCGTGAAGGGTGCGATAGTCGAGCCAGTCGGGCCTGGCCTTCGTCTCGTTCTCGATGTGCTTGGCGATGCCGCGTGCCTGCGTCGATCCCGGTCTCTTGAAGCCTGACATCTTGAGCAATGCGACGGTCTGCGCCGGCGTCAGCTTCGGGATCTGCGCGTATTGCTCTTGCTCTTCCCGTTCACGCTTGCGGGCGTTCGCGTCGACTTCGGCTTGCGAGATCAGGCGAAAGGTTCGTTCCGGCCTCGGTGCATATTTCGCCTGCAATTGATCGACGGTGAGACTGCATCGAAAGACGCTCGATGAACGCATGACACACTCCGTACTCGTTACGCTACCGACAGAAACAGCCTCCGACCGCATCGCCCCTTGATACGAAGGACCATTCGACACGATCGGAGGGGACTCGTGACGCAACACAAAGGACGCCGCGCTAAGCGATACCGTGAGCGCAGCGGAGAACACGGCACCGGCAACGCAGCATCCGAAGAGAGGGACGTGCGCCGCAGCCTTGGCCTTGAAGCCGGGAGGATCAGACTGCGGCGCACCGACCGCCGGCCGGGGCTGGGGGGTGAGGATGCCGACGGATTTGGAGAGCGTGCGGGTCATTGCTTAACCCGCGATAATTTCCCTGCGGCCTTCTGGCGCAAGGATTGGTAACCCGGAGAGGGATATGCTCTCGGCAGGGGAGACGACCGATGCCGAGAAAGCGATCCGCCAAAGGACCGACGAAGCGGGAAGCAATCAGCGACGACAATTTCCGCCGCTGCATTGTCTCGACGGTCGAGGAGTCCCGGCGCAAGGACGTGACGCTTGAAGAGATGCTCCGGGCCATGCGTCGGAAGATGAAGGGCGTGAGGCATTAGGCCGCCTCCGCCGTCGACTTGCTCGCGCTCTCTTCGATAAAGCGGGCGCTGGAGGGCGCGCCATGATCAAGCGGCGTGTACCTTTGATGGCATATCGACGGATCGTCGATGCGCGTGATGAGCGCGCCAGAGACCTTGCTGTCTTTCGAGCGAAAGTTCAAAAAGCTGTCGACGAAGCCTGGCGTCCAGGAATGACGCTTAAGGAATTGTTTGATGCGGTTCGCCGAAAGGTATCGAATGGGTCCGCTGGCGTAGCGCGCCATTAGGCGCTCGATTCCCTTGTAGGAAGCCAAAGTAGCGGCGTTGCATGTCTCCGCCCTGTGGGTGAGGTGACGAAAGACTTTCCTGCTTTCCTTCTGAGACGAGGAACCCTCGCCATGAACACCGAAACAGAAGCGGAGCTTCGCGCTAAGATCGTGAGCCTGGAAACGCGCATGCAGAATCTCGAGCACGAGCTCAAAGAGATGAACGAGGGCCTTAGCTCTCTGATGCGTGAATTGATCGCCACCCTGCGAGGGCTGACGAACGAAGAGAAGAGGAACGGAGCGCATTAGGCGGCCTTCGCGTTGGCACCATAGACGGCGCGGAAGGTGCGAAGAATCGCGTTAGCGGCGTTCTCGCCTTCGACAGCGACGCGGTCGTATGCATCCGCCATCGTCTCGCATATCGCCGACCTAACCTCTTTCTCACAGCGCTCCATAGCGCGAAGTCGGGCCACAATGACGACGGTGTTGAACTGCGGAAGCGCGTTCAATTCCGCGCGCTGGTCCTCATCCATCGCATCCAGCGATGCCTGCAGGCGCTCAAGCGTGACGTCAATGCGCCGGGGCGGCGTAATGTCGAGCGATAGTTGCGTCATCACGCGGCCTCCTCGGTGCACATGAAGGCGCCGCGACCGTGGTTCTTGCCGCCGCACGAGCACTCACAGTTCATCGTCCGGCCCGATGCGTTCATGCAGCGGGCGTCGCACTCGTGCTTGGATGGGTTGGACTTGTAGGTGATGACGCGCTCGACCGGCAGATATGCGTCGCGCCACTTGCCGGCTTCACGATCGAAGGTCGCGACGAAATCGACCGGATTGCCGACTTTCATGTGAAAGCCGCCGTCGCGGCGCCCTTTAACGCCAGGGAAGCGGGCGGCGAACTCGGCGTTCGGCATACCGCGCACGGAGTGGGCGTTCAGCTCGATCTCGCCGTTGAAGTATTTGACCGTGGCCATTTGCCCCTCTCCGTTGTGAAGCGGTGAGGGGAGTATTTCGGATAATCAGAAATCAGTCAACGATAGATTTCGGAAAAACAGAAATTATTGTGCGGAGGCTGAATCCGCGTGGCGGGGAGTGGGCTTGGGCCGGTAGGCCGTGGGAACAGCCTTCCTGACGATGCAGCCCGCCTTCTTGGCCTGGGAATTTACGAAGCCCATGTTGATGCGGGCGACGGTCTTTTCGGATCGGGCGGGGACAATCTCATAGACCGTCCGCTCGGCCGTCCCGATCCTGGTCCCGCTCGGGGCCGACAGGTCGCAGGACACGGCCATGTCCTTGAGGTCAAAGTCCGAAGGGTTGCTGAAGGTGAAACTGGCGATCATGACGCCGTAATCGGCCGACCAGCTCATATGCTTGACCTTCGCGGAATTGGCCGCGACGTCCCGGGCGGACTGCTCTGCGATGGCCGCCTTGAGGGCAGGGCTTTGATCGATCGGCTGCCTGGCTATCGCCGTCTCACCGCCTTGCTCGGCGTTGGCATCGCTCTGGGGCGCATCGCCCTTCGTAATAAAGTAGGCGGCAACGAGCGCGGCAAAGATCGCGATGCCGACCGCCCGTCTCATGGCCGCGGCCTCATCCCTTTGACCATCGCCGCCCATTCCACGGGCACATCCATGATCGTCTCGCCCTGGGTGGGAATGAGGTGGAAGAGGCCCTTCTGCTTGGCCGGTACCAATTTCTTGATCAGGATTCGCCCGTCGGAAAGCCCGACGACGCACAGCTTGTTGAAAAGCATTCGGGTCACCGGGCGGTGCACGTCATCGTAATAGACCAGCCAGCGATCGAAGGGCGCGCCGAGGCTATCGCCCCGGATCTCAACGGCCACGGTCTTGTCGGTCGCGTCGTCCGGCGCCGGCACCCGATCAACGGCGCTGTCCGGCAGTTCGAAGAAGACCGTATTGGCGCCCGCGCCGACAAAGCCCTTCAGTGGGACTGTGTCGAGGCCAAGGAATCGCTTTGCCTTTACCACCTCCTCGGCCTTGAGAAGGCGGTCGCCTTTGAGCAGGGCGGTGACGGCGGAATTGGGTATCCCCAGGGCCTTGGCGAAATCGGTCTTCTTGAGGCCACGAGATTCCAGAGTCTTTGCAATAAGTTGTCTGTCCATAACGCATCTTTCTGCAAAACAGAAAGACGAACAATTTCGATTATCAGAAATCACGCTTGACTTGGATTTCGGAAAATCGGAAATTCTTCGCCGCATGGAACCGGCGAAAACAATCATCGAGAAACTTGGCGGTGAAGCCGCGGTCTCAAAGATCACCGGCACCGCCTACACTGCGCCCTACCGTTGGCAGCAACCACGGAGCAAAGGGGGTACGGGTGGCCTCATTCCGCAACGACACCACCCGGGACTCCTAAGCTACGCACGCGACAATCAGATCGACCTCTCGCCCGCCGACTTCCTCCCGAGCGAGGAGGCTGCATGCGCTCAGTGAACGCGGCAGGAAAGCTCCCGGATATCCTCGGGCGTCGCGTGACCGAGCGTGAAGAGGGAGCGCGCACATGCCAACGGCACGACGTCGATCGGCATGATCAGCTTGGCGACGGTCAGTTTGACCGGCGCCGCGCCTGGGCTCGGGTAGTGGTCGACGTAGAACGTGAAGCGAGCGTTCCTCCCGAGCAGATCGATGCGCGCGAGGTCCGAAACGAAGACATCTGCAACTCTCCAGAATCCGCGAAGCTGGATATCGATCTTTGTTTGATTGGCCATAAGGCAATCCCCCACAACTGTGACGGGAGGCATTATGAAACCGTTCACGCTGATGGCCATTCGTCAAAATTGGCATATCCGGCGCCGCTAAATCTTATTGGAATTTTCGACAATTCCTGCGCCGGTCTCGCCGCCAGTTGCGACGCACAACCGAATTTCGGCCGCCCTATCGGCGCCGTCCATCGCGCACGAGCGCGTGCACGATCTGATCGGTCAGGCGCGCTGCATCCTCGGGTTGAAACACGAGTTCCAGTTTCACGGCGTTTCCGTTCACTCGCCGTGCGATTGCATCCGCTCGCACCGGAAGCCGCTCGATCTGACGTTGCCCCCGCGCAACAGTCTTCCGCTCTTTCGCCATTCATCCTCTCCGCTTCGTTACTCATCGATCAGAAAGCCGGGCCGGGCGCCGGTACTCATTCGCACGCAACCATCACTCATCCGGCACCCAGCCCGGTGACACGCCGATCGCCCGAAGGGCATTCCCGGCAGTCAGCGCATCGCAGTTCAGTTCGATCACCTCTCACGCTTACCGATCTCAGTGAGCGCAACATCGTGTTTCGTGCGTGTTTTCGCAAAGCAATAGCTCTGAGGAACATTGCATGATCCCCGGCCAGCGCTTCTCGGATGCTCAGTACGCTCTCAAAGCCGCGACGCGTCGTGCAGTCACGATGGCCGGCGGATGCACGGCACTAGCGAACACCACGCGTGTCGACGCCGCGCGCCTCAGCCGTTACGGCAACATCCATGAGATGAGCTTCGCGCCGATCGATGTCGCGCAGCAGCTCGACGAAGCCGCAGGCGATCACGTCATCCTGCGCGCATGGGCCGATCTCGCGGGCTTCGATCTTGTGCCGCGTGAAGCATCCAAGGCCATTTGCGCCGACGTCACACGCCAGGCCGGCGAGATCGCAAAGGACGCAGGCGAGCTCGTCTCGACCGCGATCGAGGCCGCAGCCGACGGCAGCCTCACGCCGAACGAATCCATACGCATCGACAACGAAGCGGCCGACGTTCAGGAGCGCGTTGTGCAGCTCCGCACGACGGTGCGAAAGGCGATGGGCCGATGATCATCGCCGCCAGCTAACCGTGATGAGCCGCACCTTATTGGAGCGCTCATAGTCTCAAAAATTCTGTTCTGCGTCCCTCTGTAACCGCGTGCTTCCCACTCTTTGTAAGCCATGCGTGCGTTCGTGAATGACCGGGATAACCCTGGCTCATTACTCGATAGGGGGAAACCTATGTCCAAAGCCTTTGCATTTGAAATCTTTCAGCGTGTGCTCCTGCCGGCCGATGATCTCCTCGGCAAGGATGTGCAGGCGGTCATCGT
>Ga0310811_10003224_pt1 | contig 20496 bp, 16 predicted proteins | sample YCmetagenome_FD_207642 | JGI IMG/M metagenome (GOLD analysis project Ga0310811, IMG submission 207642) | Soil microbial communities from experimental microcosm in Duke University, North Carolina, United States - YC | ecosystem: Engineered > Artificial ecosystem > Soil microcosm > Unclassified ...
AGCTCGTCGACGAGGACGGTAATGTCCTGATGCGTCTCAACGGCAATATCACCACGCGCCAGTTGGCGAACCTGGCCCGGGAACTCCAAGTCCCTTCAGATCTGATCGCCCGGCGGCCGCCGGGGCGTGCCCGCTGATCTGCGCGGCGAGTCAGCACCCGCATAAAGTGGGAAGTTCATCGAATTCTCAGGTGAATGGATTCGATGGCTACTTCTTGGAATGGTCTCGAATAGGTCTCAGCACCCTCTCAACTTTCGAGCCGATGGTGAGTGCATGACCGAGACGCCGCAGAACTCCTCCTCGCCGGACCCGAACGGGGTCCACCCGCAGCCGCAGCACGCTGCCTCGCCGTATGCGGCTCCGCAGTCGCAGCAGCCCCAGGCTCAGGCCCAGCCCGCCTACGCCCACGCCGGTGCGCCGGCGCTCGAGCGGGCGGCGGGCGATCCGCGGACGGTGACCGCGCCGGCCGAGGAGTATGCGTGGGGGACCGCGGCGTATCCGGGGGCCGGGGGCACCGGGAACCTGCCGCCGGTGCCGCCGGAGCTCGCGCTGCACGGCTCGGGGCCGAAGCGCAACGCGCGCAAGGTCGGCATGAGCCTGGCCCTGTCCATCGCGGTACTGGCCGCGGCGATAGGCGGGGTGTCGGGCGCGTACTTCGATCACCGGTTCAACGACACGGCCGCCACCTCGGTGAGCGTCGTGACCGGGTCCAACAGCTCGGACACCACGACGACCGTGGGCGCGGTGGCCAAGACGGTGCTGCCGAGCGTTGTGAAGATCACCGAGACGACGAACAGCGCCGAGGGCATCGGCTCCGGCATGGTGATCTCCAGCAACGGCTACATCGTCACCAACAACCACGTCATCTCGGACTACGTCTCCTCCGGCGGCACGCTGACCGTCACCACGTACGACGGCAAGACCTTCAACGCCAAGGTCGTCGGCTACATCGCGGCCGACGACGTGGCGGTCATCCAGGTCGAGAACGCCTCCGGCTACACCTGGAAGCCGGCCACCTTCGCCGACTCCTCGAACGTGCAGGTCGGCGACGGGACGATCGCCATCGGCTCCCCGGACGACCTGCAGAACACCGTCACCAGCGGCATCGTCTCGGCCCTGAACCGCAAGGTCTCGGTCACCGAGTCGACCACCAACGGCACCGGCAACAACAACGGCGGCTTCCCCGGCTTCAGCTGGGGCGGCAACGAGACCACCGTCACCTACACGGCCATCCAGACCGACGCCTCGATCAACCCGGGCAACTCCGGCGGCCCGCTGCTCAACGACTCGGGCGAGGTCATCGGCATGAACTCGGCGATCTACTCCTCGTCCTCCTCGTCGAGCTCGAGCTCAGCGTCCGGCTCGGTCGGCCTGGGCTTCGCGATCCCGTCCAACACCATCGTCAGCGACATCAAGAAGATCGAGGCGGGCAACGGCGACTCCACCTCCTCGTCGAACTCCTCGTCGAACTCCGGCCTGACCTACTAGCGGCCGGGCCGCCGCCGGGACTCCCGGCGTGCGTTAGGCGGGCGGCGAATCGCGGTATTTTTGAGGGCGTGGGCCGGGCGACCCCCGGTCCGCGCCCTTACCGTCTCCGCCCACGACCTGGGCGGCCGTCACGCCGGAGTGACCATGGATGCCATCCGCCGCGCCCTGCTGCCCACCGAGGAGGCACAGGCGCTGTTCGAACTCACCGAGGAGCTCGGACGCGAGGAACTCGCGCCGCGCGCCGCGGCCGCCGAGACGGCCGCCGAGTTCCCCCGCGACGTCTTCCGGCTGATCGGCCGCTCCGGACTGCTGGGACTGCCCTACGACGAGGAGTACGGCGGCGGGTCGCAGCCGTACGCCGTCTACCTCCAGGTCGTCGAGGAGCTCGCGAAGCACTGGCTCGCGGTCGGCCTCGGCGTCTCGGTGCACACCCTCTCCTGCCACGCGCTCGCCGCGTACGGCACCGACAAGCAGCGCAAGCACTGGCTGCCGGACATGATCGGCGGCGAGCAGCTCGGCGCCTACTGCCTGTCCGAGCCCGAGCACGGCTCCGACGCCGCGAACCTGACCACCCGCGCCGCGGCGGACGGCGGCGAGTACGTCATCGACGGCACGAAGGCCTGGATCACCCACGGCGGCCAGGCGGACTTCTACACCGTCCTGGCCCGCACCGGCGAGCCCGGCGCCCGGGGCATCAGCGCGTTCCTGGTCGATTCCGCCGCCGCCGGCCTGTCCGCGGCCGAGCCCGAGCACAAGATGGGCATGCGCTCGAGCACCACGTCCCAGATGATCTTCGAGGGCGTTCGCGTGCCGGCGGAGCGTCAGATCGGCGAGCTCGGCCAGGGATTCGAGATCGCCATGCGGGCGCTGGACTGCGGCAGGCTCGGCATCGCGGCCTGCGCCGTCGGCATCGCGCAGGCGGCCCTGGACACGGCCACCGCGTACGCCAAGCAGCGCGAGCAGTTCGGCGAGCCCATCATCCGGCACGAGGCGGTCGGCTTCCTGCTCGCCGACATGGCCGCGCGCACCGAGGTGGGCCGCGCCGCGTACCTGGCGGCGGCCCGGCTGCGCGACCTCGGGCTGCCGTTCGCCCGGCAGGCGGCGATCGCCAAGCTGCACTGCACGGACGCGGCCATGCAGACGACGATCGACGCCGTCCAGGTGCTCGGCGGCGCCGGCTACACCACCGACTTCCCGGTCGAGCGGTACATGCGCGAGGCGAAGGTGCTGCAGATCGTCGAGGGCACCAACCAGATCCAGCGGCGGGTGATCGCGAACGCGCTCGAGCGCGGCTGAGCCCCGACTGCCGCGGCTCGGCGCAGTCGAGGCGCGGACCAGCGGTTTGGCGCATCCGGTGCACGTGCGTCGCGCGGTAAGGGGCGCATGCACGTGCACCGATCACTCCTATGAGAGCATTGTCACGAGTCTGCATCGTCGATCCAGGGGTAGGTTACGAGGTGACAGTCCAACACCATCCCGAGGCGGCGCGGATGTTTCGAGGCGGCGAGAGTTCCCGGATCTTCGGCTTCGCGCATGCGATCGCGCTGATCGCCCTGCTCGGCGGCTTCCTCGTCGGCGGGACGCAGGGGCTGGTCGTGGTCGCCCTGCTGGGAGTGCTCGAGATCGCGGTCTCCTTCGACAACGCGATCGTGAACGCCACCGTCCTGGCGCGGATGAACCGCTACTGGCAGCGGATGTTCATGACCGTCGGCGTGCTGATCGCCGCCATCGGAATGCGCCTGCTGCTGCCGCTGATCATCGTCGCGATCGGGGCGCACCTCACGCCCTGGCGCGCGGTCGACCTGGCCTACGCGGACCCGAACCGGTACCACGCGCTGCTGCTCGCGGCCCAGCCCGGCATCGCCGCGTTCGGCGGGATCTTCCTGCTGATGATCGCGATCGGCTTCTTCCGCGAGGAACGCGACGTGCACTGGTGGCCCGCGGTCGAGCGGCACCTGCCCGCCGTTCTCGGCAGGGGCGGCGTCCCGGTGCTGATCGCCCTGCTGTTCACGGCTGTCGCCCGGTTCACCGTCCCGGCCGAGGACCACACCCGCGTGCTGGTCGGCTGCCTCGTCGGCCTCGTCTGCTACCTCGGCATCAACCTGCTCTCCACCCGCGTGGCCGACCGCGCCGACGCCGACGGCTCCTCCCGGCCGCGGGCGACGGTGCAGGGCCGCGGCGCGTTCCTGCTGTTCGTCTACCTGGAACTGCTCGACGCCACCTTCTCGATGGACTCGGTGATGGGCGCGTTCTCCGTCACCGTCGACATCGCCCTGATCACGCTCGGCCTGGCGATCGGCGCGGCCTACATCCGGTCGCTCACCGTCTACGTCGTGCGCAAGGGAACCCTCGACGAGTACCGGTACCTGGAGCACGGCGCCTACTACTCGATCGCGCTGCTCGCGGTGCTGCTGCTGTGGGAGGTCTGGCGCGACGTGCCGGACTGGATCACCGCCTGCACCGGCGCGATCGTGATCACCGCCGCCTGGCTGACCTCGATCTGGGCCGGCAGGCGCCAGCAGCGCGAGGACGCGCTGCGCGAGGCGAGCGCCGGCCGCGAACCCGCGACGATCCAGGCCTTCACCGGCGGCCAGCCGGTGCAGATCGAGCTCGTCGCCGACCACGGCGAGACCGGCTACTCCGACACCCCGCCGGTCGCGAGCTGACCTTCCGCCGACCCGTTCTCCAGGGTCCCCGCGGCGAGCCTGTGCTCGTCCGGCACCTCGATCGCGCGGCGCAGCAGCTCGAGACGGTACGGCAGCGGCCGCCAGCCGACCGAGCCGGCGAGCTCCGCGTTCAGCTCCACCACCGCCCGCGTGTACGCGCGCTGCAGCCCGCGCGGCCGCAGCGGCATCCCCGGCGGCCGCCTGATCGCGTTGCCCTCCTTCGACGGCAGTCCTGCGTGGTTGCCCGCGACCGAGACCCACAGCGACTTCACGCCCACGTCGAAGGCCTCGACCAGCTCCTGACGGTGCCTCAGCCAGTGCCTGAGCGCCGCCGCCGTGCCCCGCGAGAGCGCGATCCGCTCCGTGACCGGCTCCGCCACCCGCCGCGCCTGCGGCTTGCGCACGATCGTCACCGAGGGCTCGCGCGCCTCGAGGTCCAGATCCGCCATCGTCATCGCGCACAGCTCGCCGACCCGCGCGCCGGTGTCCAGCACCATGCCGATGATCGCCAGCAGCCGCACGTGCGACGCGAGCACCGGCGGGTTCTCCGCGCGCTCGACGAGGTACGCGCGCAGCTGGGAGCGGGTCGGCGCGTCCACCGTCTCGTGCACCTCGGGCAGCGGCACCCGCTCGCCGAGCACCAGCGGCAGCGTCAGCTCGCGCGCGAGCAGCTTCAGGCAGTCCTCGCGCACCCGCATCGACGCCGGGCTGGAGACCGCGTTCGGCACCCGGCTGGCCCGCGTCCGCAGCTCGCCGCGCCGGCCGAGGTCCAGGTACGAGCTCACCGCCTGCGGCTGGAACAGGTCCGCGGCCGTCAGCACCGGGCCGGCCGGCCGGAACTCCGGATGCGCCAACGCCAGCCGCAGCTCCTTGACGAACCAGCGCACCTGCCGGGCCCGCGCCGGGCTCATCCCCTCCTGCGCGCACAGCCGCTCCGCCGCCGCGGTCACCTGCTCGATCGCCTCGGTCGCCTGCATCTCCTGACCCTCCGTCACCCGGATCACCGTCGACCACGATAGCGGCGCCCGCCGACAGCCAGGTGTTTACGGTGTGGACGCAACCGCGACGCTGGTCCCGGGAGGCTACCTTTGACCCGTGGAGGACATCGACGTACAGATCGTGAAGCTGCTGCTGGAGGACGGCCGGATGAGCTACACGGACGTGGGCAAGGCCACCGGCCTGTCCACCTCCGCCGCTCACCAGCGGGTCCGCCGGCTCGAGCAGCGCGGGATCATCAAGAGCTACCGTGCCGTGGTCGACGTCGAGGCCCTCGGCCTGCCGCTGACCGCCTTCGTCTCGGTCAAGCCCTTCGACCCGGCCGCGCCCGACGACGTGCCCGAGCGGCTCGCCGGCCTGCCGGAGATCGAGTCCTGCCACTCCGTCGCCGGCGACGAGAACTACATCCTGAAGATCCGCGTCGCCACCCCGGCCGACCTGGAAGGCCTGCTCGGCCGGATCCGCTCGGCGGCGAACGTCTCGACCCGCACCACGATCGTGCTCTCCACCCCGTTCGACGGCCGCACCCCCGAGCTGCCCCGCGACTGACCGCCACGGACGGCGCCTGCTGTCGGAGCCGTCGCCTGATCTGCGCGGCGTGCGCGATTCGCAGCCGCCGCGGGCCCTGGAGCCCGGAGACGTCGTGGCCGCCCGCTCCGGGCCGGTGGGCCTCCCGCGGGCGCGCGGCGCTGGGGAGCAGGGTGCGGAGAATGTCCCGGACCGGTGAGGTCTAGGCTTTAGCGGGTGACCAGTTCAGCGAAAAACCCCGCCGAGCAGCCTGCTGTCCTGCTGCGAGGCGGCTCCGTGTACAACCCCGCCGAGCCCTACGCCACCGCGATGCTCACGGTCGGCGACACCGTCGCGTGGATCGGCTCGGAGGACGGAGCCGACCTCCACGCGGACAGCGCCGACACGGTGATCGACCTGAACGGCGCGCTGGTGACCCCGGCGTTCACGGACTCGCACGTGCACGCGACGTCCACCGGGCTCGCGCTGACCGGGCTCGATCTGTCCGGCGCGACCTCCGGCACCGACCTGCTCGACCGGGTCGCCGCGTACGCGCGCACGCTGCCGGGCGACGCCGTCGTGCTCGGCACCGGCTGGGACGAGACCGAGTGGGCCGACGCGATCCCGCCGAGCGCCGCGGAGCTGGACCGGGCGGCGGGCGGCCGCGAGGCGTACCTGTCCCGCGTGGACGTGCACTCCGCCGCCGTCTCCACAGCGCTGCTCGACGCGGTGCCCGAAGCCGGCGCGGCGGTCGGCTTCCGCGGCTCCGGCCTCGTCGCCCGGGAGGCGCACCACCTGCTGCGCACCGCGGCCTTCTCGCGGATCACCGCCGCTCAGCGCACCGACGCGCAGCGCGCCGCGCGTCGGCGGGCAGCGGAACTGGGCATCGGCGCGCTGCACGAGTGCGGCGGCCCGCAGATCTCGGGCGAGGCGGACTTCACCGGCCTGCTGGAGCTCGCGGCGGCCGAGGCCGGGCCGTACGTCTTCGGCTACTGGGGTGAGCTGACCGACCCGATCAAGGCGCACGAGCTCGGCGGCGTCGGCGCGGGCGGAGACCTGTTCGTCGACGGCGCGATCGGCTCGCGCACCGCCGCGCTGCGCGACCCGTACACCGACGCCGTGGAGACCGGCGATCCGGCGCACGGCGGTGTGACCTACCTGGACGTCGAGCGGATCGGCGCGTTCGTCGCGGCGTGCGCGGAGGCCGGCGTGCAGCCGGGTTTCCACGTGATCGGCGACTACGCGATGGACCTGCTGGTCGGAGGCCTCGACCTCGCGGCGGACGCGGTCGGGCACGGCCGGGTCAGGGCGCTCTCGGTGCGCGCCGAGCACGCCGAGATGGCCGACCACAAGGAGATCGAGAAGCTGGCCGGCTACGGCGTCGTGGTCAGCGCGCAGCCCGGCTTCGACGCCGCCTGGGGCGGCCCGGGCGGCATGTACGCGCGGCGCCTCGGCATCGAGCGGGCCGAGGCGATGAACCCCTTCGCGGCGTACGGCACGGCCGGGGTCGTGCTCGCCTTCGGCTCGGATTCGCCGGTCACCCCGCTCGGCCCGTGGGAGGCGGTGCGTGCCGCCGCGTTCCACCGCACCCCGTCCTCGCGGATCACCGTCCGCGCCGCCTTCGCCGCGCACACCCGCGGCGGCTGGCGCGCGCTGCGCCCCGGCGCCCCCGGCGTCCCGGGCGACGAGCAGGGCGTGCTGGCCCCCGGCGCCGCCGCCACGTACGCCGTCTGGCAGGTCGGCGACCTGGTCGTTCAGACGCCCGACTCGCGGGTCGCGGCCTGGTCCACCGACGAGCGCGCCGGGGTGCCAGGGCTGCCCGACCTCACGCCGGGCGAGCCGACCCCGCGATGCCTGCGGACCGCCGTGCGCGGCCGGGTGGCGCACGACCGCTTGGCAGGATGAGAAACCCGGGCGACTGTTAAGAAAAGCGTGGGAATGCGCGGGGAACCGCGCTCGCGTACCGACTCGTCCGTACCGATGCGCGATGATGAGACTGACGATCCACACACGTCCTCGCGCAGACCGACGTTGTCCGAGCAAGCGGAAGGGCCACCCGTGGCACGACTCTGGCGACCCCGACGCCCCCGGCCGGGCCGTGCCTGGCTGCCGCACGCCGGCTCGTTCGCCTCCGGCGCCCTGCTCTACCCGGCGTTCGCGCCGATCGGCTGGTGGTGGCTCGCGCCGATCGCGGTGGCCGGATTCACGATCGCGGTGCGCGCCGCGTACCTGGGCCGGGCCGGCGCCGGGCGCCGGCGCCCCTGGGCGGCCGCGGCGTGGGCCGGATTCTGGTTCGGCCTCGCCTTCTGCTACACGATCTTCCGCTGGGTCGACGTGATCGGCGTCGACGCGCTCGTCTTCCTCGGCCTGGTCGAGGCGCTCTACTTCGCCCCGCTCGGCGCCGCCGTCGCCTCCGTCTCCCGGCTGCGCTTCGCCGCGTTCTGGCAGGCGCTGCTCTGGGTCGCCGAGGAGTTCTTCCGCGACCGCTGGCCGCTCGGCGGCTTCTCCTGGGGCCGGCTCGCCTTCAGCCAGACGCAGACCCCGCTCACCGGGATCGTCGCGCTCGGCGGGGCCCCGCTGCTCAGCTTCGCGACCGCGCTGGTCGGCACGGTGCTCGCCGCGCTCGTGCTGCGCCTGCTCGCCGCGCGCCGCCGCCGGCTCGGAGAGCCGGGCCTCGGCTGGGCGACGGCCGTCGGCTGGCGCGGCCCGCTCGCCTGGGTCGGCGCCGCGCTGGTGCTGCCGATCGCCGGCAACCTGGTGCCGATCCAGACCACCGCGCAGAAGCCGGTCGAGCTCGCGGCCGTCCAGGGCGACGTGCCGCGCACCGGCCTCGACGCGTACGGCCAGGCCTACGCGGTGCTCGACAACCACGCGAAGGTCACCGAGCAGTACGCGGCGGAGATCGCCGCGGGAAAGGCCAAGCAGCCGGTCGCGGTCTTCTGGCCGGAGGACTCCGACGACGTCGACCCGTACGCCGACCCCGAGGCGTACGCCATCGTCAGCGGGGCGGTGCAGTCGATCGGCGTGCAGACGCTGGTCGGCGCGGTCGTCGACGTCGGCTCGGACAAGGCCAAGGAGCTCGGCATCGTCTGGGACCCGAGCAGCGGCCCCGGAGCCACCTACGCCAAGCGGCACCTCGTCCCGTTCGGCGAGTACATCCCCTGGCGCGCCGAGCTGACCAAGTACTTCAGCGAGATGAAGCTCGTGCCCAGGGACTTCGTCCCCGGCAGCACGCCCGGCGTGCTGACCGTCGGCGGGGTGAAGATAGCCACGGTCATCTGCTACGAGGTCGCGTACGACGACATGGTCCGCTCCTCGGTGCTCGGCGACGGCGGCGTGCTCGTGGTGCAGACCAACAACGCCACCTACGGCTGGACCGACCAGCCGAGCGAGCAGATGGCCATCACCCAGCTGCGCGCCGTCGAGACCGGCCGGCCGGTCATGGTCGCCGCCACCAGCGGCATCTCCGGCTACATCGACGCCTCCGGGCACATCGTCGAGGAGACGCAGCAGTTCACCGCCGCCGTCGTCTCCGCGGAGGTCACCCCGCGCACCGGGCAGACCCTCGCGATCAGGCTGGGCGCCGCGCCCGAGTGGGCCATGATGGGCCTCGGCCTGCTGGCCTGGGCGTGGGCGGCGGCCTCGGGCCGCCGGCGCAGGCGCCTCGAGACCGCGTTCGCGACCGCCGAGCAGCCCGGCGCGGCGGACCGGGACATCGCAAGGCCCGAAGCATGCGACGGTGCGGTAACGGCTTCGGCCGACGGCGGCGCTCAGGAGGATGAAGCCACCGTGAAGGCGGTAAGCTCGCTGCCCGCACCTGCTAGTTCGTCAGCTTCTTCAACCATCGTTTCGAATGCAAGGAAGGCCCACCCGTGACCGAGTCGAACAAACCGGCCGAGTCCGCGCCGGAAGCCGACGCGCTCTCCCCGGTCCTGATCATCATCCCGACCTACAACGAGGTGGACAACCTCGAGCGCATCATCACCCGGGTGCACGAGCACAACCCGCAGGTGCACGTCCTGGTCGCGGACGACAACAGCCCTGACGGCACCGGCGAGCTGGCCGACAAGCTGGCCGCCGCGGACAAGCGGATCCAGGTGATGCACCGGGCCGGCAAGCAGGGCCTGGGCGCGGCGTACATCGCGGGCTTCAAGTGGGGCCTCGAGCACGGCTACCAGCTGCTGATCGAGATGGACGCCGACGGCTCGCACCGCCCCGAGGACCTCCCGCGGATGCTCGAGGCGCTCGAGGAGCAGAACGCCGACCTGGTCATCGGCTCGCGCTACGTCAAGGGCGGCAAGATCGTGAACTGGCCGCTGACCCGGCAGTTCCTCTCCCGCGGCGGCAACACCTACATCCACATCGTGATGGGCCTGAAGGTCCGCGACGTCACGGCGGGCTACCGGATCTTCCGCCGAGGCACGCTCGAGCGCCTCGGCCTCGACACCGTGGAGTCCGGCGGCTACATCTTCCAGACCGACCTGACCCGGCGGGTGAACAACCTCGGCATGAAGATCGTCGAGGTGCCGATCACCTTCGTCGAGCGCGAGATCGGCGTCTCGAAGATGAACAAGAACATCATGTACGAATCGCTGTTCCGCGCCACGGCCTGGGGCCTCGAGGACCGCTGGGCCTCGCTCACCGGCAAGCGCGGGAAGCAGCAGGGCTGAGCCGGGCGCTGCGGGCCGGCAGGGAGACGGGGCGGGCGCTAGCCCACCCGATCGCGCTCGCGGTGACCACACCCGCGGAGCGACCCGCGGCACGCGGCGGCCGGTCGACGTGGGCCCGCTCGGCCGCCGCGCGCCCCGGAACACCGCTTCCGGGGCGCTCCCGCGCGGGCGCCACCCATCGCGCCGATTGTTCCCGAGTGCGTTCTGCCGCACCGGCTGTACGTGACTCACCGTCGCACTTCGACCACCTGGCTTGTCGCAGCGGCACGCTCCAGCCGCGTCGTGCGCGTGACCGCCTGCCTGCCGCGCCTACTTCGCCGTCGAGCGCTTGGCGGCGGGCTTCTTGGCCGGCTTGCCGGTCGTCTTGCGCGCCGGGGCCGGCTTGCTCGCCGCGGTCTTGCGCGCCGGGGCGTTGCCCGCGGTGCTCTTCTTGGCGGGCGCCTTCTTCGTCGCGGTGGCCGCCGCGGCCTTGGGGGCACCGGGCGCCGAGGCGGCGTTCTCCGGCTCGGGGGCGCCCGTCGCCAGGTTCACCGGCGGGGTGTGCCGGGCGCGCGCGCCGTGGTGGCCGCCGATGCCGCCGTGCCGCAGCACCTCGAGGCGCTCGGCGAGCACCTCCTCGAGCTCCGGGATGCTCCGCCGCTCGAGCAGCATGTCCCAGTGCGTCCTGGCGGGCTTGCCCGCCTTCTCCTCCTCGGCGACGCCGCCCACGCGCAGCGCCTGGGCGCCGCACACGCGGCACTCCCAGACCGCCGGCACGTCGGCCTCCACCGAGAACGGCATCCGGAACCGGTGCCCGCTCGGGCAGGCGTATTCCACGTCCTGCCTCGGGGCCAGGTCTATCCCGCTGTCCGTCTCGTAACTGGTGGCACCCAGCCGGGTGCCCCGCAATGCCCGCTCGCTCATTCCCCACTGCCTCCTCGGCCGTGCTCAACCTCTACCGTGTCCACTCGGAGCCAACGCCCAAAGGGGCCGCAATGTTCCCGCGCGCCCCCAGGTGGGAGCGAAGGGGGCATACCCGAGAATAATCATTCGAATCGCCATTGATGTCATAGGGTGGATGACTCGGCAGGTGAGGCGCCGGTGACGGAGCGGCAAAAGCTTCGCCAAAGCTTCGCCCCCGGGTGCCCGGCCGCGGCGGACCCCGGCCGCGCGGGGGTGTTCGCGTGGTAAAGTCCGGCTCTCGCCTGGTCTCGGCGGGGTGGATTTCCGGAAGGCAGTTCGTAGGGTGGGAGTTTCGACCGGTGTGGTGGCACAGGTCGGTCGCGTCCCGGGCCCCAGGCGGCCTGAGTCGGCGCCGGACGACGACGCCACGCGCTATCTCTGCACGGCGGCGCATCTCGACGAGGACTACGGCCGGGCGCTGATCCGGCACCTGCTGGTGCGCGAGGACCGGCAGCCGCCGTTGGCCGACGGCGTCGACCTGGCGACCGTCGTGCGGCACGCGGTGGCGGCGCGTTCCCGACGCCTGTATCGGGACGGCGCCATGCTCGCGGCCGTCGCCGTGGCGACGGCGCTCGGCGGCTGGTCCGTGCCGTGCCTGCTGGCGTGGCTCGCGGCGACGGTGCTCGCGGTGCGCGCGCTGCGGCCGTCCGAGACGGTCGCGGGACGGCGCTCCCGCGCCGAGTACGCCGGTTCGCCGCGCAACGAGCGCCCCCGCGCGGCCGCGCAGGCCACGCTCTTCCTCCTGGTCGTCGCCGGCGCCGTGCTGACCGCCCTCGCGCTCACCCACGCGGACCCCTTCGGGCTGCGCTCCGTGCTGCACATCGCCGCCCCGGCGAACGGCGGCGAACGGCTGCGCCGCCTCGTCGCCCCGGGCGCCGCCGGGCTCGGCTGCTGGATCGCCGTGCTCGCCGAGGAACTGGCCGCGCGCGCCACGATCGCCGACCGCCTCTCACCCGGCCTCTACACCCCGGGCCGCTGGCTGTCCGCCGAACCGGCCTGGGCCCAGCACGCCCTCGGCGTGCTCGGCGCGAGGCTCGCCGCCGCCCGCAACGTCCGGCCGCCGCTGGCCGCCGCCGGGGAGCCCTTCCTCGGCGCCGGGCGCCAGGCGCTGCGTCGCAGGTGGCTGATCGACCTCGGCCCGGCGGCCTCCCGCTCGGCGCCCTTCGACACCGAGGACCTCCTGGACCGCGCCTGCGAGGCGCTGGCCGACGGCCTCGGCCCCCTCGACCCCGGCGGCCCGGCGCTGGTGCTGCTCGACGACTACCCGGTCGCCGCCGGGCCCGCGTTCGCCACCCGCGGCGACGCCGAGCTGCCGGTGCGGCTGCTGCCGGTGCCCTCCGCGCCCGCGCGCGGCCTGCCCGCCGCCCGCCGCTTCCGCCGGATCCGGATCACCCGCGGCGCCGCCGGGCTGACCGTCACCGTGTTCGTCGGCGCGACGGCCGGCAACGGGCTGCTCCAGGTCGAGTTGTACGGGTACGTGCTCGCGCCGGTCGCCAACCGCTACCGGCTCGCCGACCGGCTCGGCCCGTGGGGCTGGGAGAGCGTCGGCGCCAGCGCGGTCCGCGCCGCGCGCCGCACCCCGGGCCGGATCCTGGCCACCCCGGCGAGCATCTGGCTGACCGTCACCGATCCGCTGGTGCGCCGCCATTACGGCACCGTGGCCCGCAAGGCCGCCGAGCACGGCACCGAGCTCGACGCCGGCGCCCGCTTCGACCCGCGCGCCGCGGTGAGCGCCGAGATCGGCGAGGACTACTTCGGCGACGAGGACGGCAACCTGTACCTGGCCGTCGTCGAGCGCCGCGTGCGCAACGAGCTGCGCCACCTGCTCCCGCCGGACCGCGCGGAATTCTGAGCCGCCGCCGGAGCATCTGCCAGCGGGGAACCGCCGTCAGAGCAACTACCGGCACAGCCGCCGGAGTGGACGCTGAGCCGCGCACGGCGGGTGGTCTGCGTCTGACGCGCCGTCCGGCCGGGAGTGTCCCACGTGTGCCGGCGAACCGGCCGGAATCCGGGGTATTCCGGCAGCGGCGACGCGTTCCACGGTGTGGCGACGTTCTTCAGCAGCAGCCGCATCGACTGCGCGAGGGGCCTCCGAAGGGCGAGCCGGGAACGGATCCGGGGCCCCCGCCCGCAACGGCGCCGGCCTCGCGTCGGGCGCTCAGGGCCGGTAGCTGGCCCTGATGTGGAAGCGCTCGCCCTGCGGCCCGAGGATGCTCAGGAACTCCACCGTGCGCTCGTCCGCGTTGCCGAACCAGTGCGGCAGGTGGGTGTCGAACTCCGCGACCTCGCCCGCGCTGAGCACCAGATCCCGGTCGCCGAGCAGCACGCGCAGCCGGCCGTTGAGCACGTACAGCCAGTGGTAGCCCTCGTGCGAGCGCAGATCCGGCTCGCAGTGCCTCCGGTCCGGAGGCAGGATCTGCTTGTACGCCTGCAGCCCGCCCGGCTTGCGCGTCAGCGGGATGACGGTCATGCCCTCGTGCGTGGTACGCGGCTTGGGATACACCCGCGGATCACCGCTCTCCGGCGCGCCCACGAGCTCGTCGAGCGGCATCTGATACGCCTCCGCCAGCGGCAGCAGCAGCTTCAGGCCCGGCTTGCGCCGGCCGGACTCCAGTCGCGACAGCGTGCTGATGGGAATGCCGGTACGCTCCGCGAGCGCGGTCAGCGTGAGGTCGGCCCGCCGGCGCAGGCCGCGCAGCCGCGGCCCGACACCGGCCAGCACCGTGTCGATCTCCTCGCCCATCGCTCCACTCTGCACCTTGCGATTTCCGCAAAGTTCTCTGCCAGGGTGCCGTCAGGTGGCGCAGCCTGTGCCGCATGGACGCACAGTTCTGGGATGACATGTACGGCAGCCGCGCGCGGTTGTTCAGCGGAAACCCCAACGGAGTTCTAGTCACCGAGGTATCGGACATGGTGCCGGGCCAGGCACTCGACATCGGCTGCGGCGAGGGCGGCGACGCGCTCTGGCTCGCCAGGCGCGGCTGGAAGGTCACCGCGCTCGAACGCGCCGCGAAGGCAGGCGCGGACGTCGCCGGGTCGGTGGCGTGGACGCGCGCCGATCTGGCCGAGACGCCGCTGCCGCCGGGCGCCTTCGATCTGGTGACGTGTCAGTATTTCCCCCTGCCGCGGCGGCCGGGCCACGCCACGCTGCGCCGCCTGCTCGGCGCCGTCGCCCCCGGAGGCACGCTGCTGTTCGTCGGCCACGACATCGCCGATCTGCCCGAGCAGATGGCCAACGGGCTCGTGCCGCGGGATTTCTATCAGCCCGGTGAGATCGCCGGGCACCTCGGCTGCGGCCGGACCATCGAGGTCGACGAGATCCGGCTGCGTACGGTGGCGCCGCCGGAGGGCACCCGCCACGTGCGCGACGCCGTGCCGCGCGCCCGGCGCGAGCCCCCGACTGGACCGCTTAAGTAAGTGATTTCCCCCGGGAACGAGAAAGCCCCCGCCGGGCTCATGACCTGACGGGGGTGGGTGAAGAGCGGTTCGCGGTGGGTGTGCGCGACCCGGAGTGGATCGTCAGAGCTCGCTCAGCGCGTTGCTGAGCTTCTCCAGGTGATCGACCACGGCCGAGTACTCCTCCTCGGTCAGCGACTTGCGGACGGAGCGCTCCAGCGCCCGCACGCGCTTCTTCGCCGTGTCGAAGGCCTCCTGGCCGAGCGGGGTGACCGTGGTGGTGATCACGCGGCCGCCGCCGGGGTGCGAGGTACGGGTGATGTAGCCCTTCCGCTCCAGCGCCGCCACCAGGCCGACCATCGCCTGCGGGGTGACGGAGACCGAGCGGGCCAGGGTGGCGGACGAGGCGCTCTTGAGGTGCACCAGCGCCTGCAGGACGCCGTACTGGGCCTCCGTCAGGTCGACCTCGTCCAGCACCCGGTCGACGTGCCGGCCGAGCTCGCGGTTGCACCGGGTGAGCAGCCAGGAGGTGTAGCCGTCCTTGGGCTTGTACGACGCCTCGGCGGCGCGCACCGCCTCGGCCTCGGCGACCTGCCGGGCCCGACGGGCCGAGCGGCCACCCGTGGGCAGTAAGGCCTGGTTCTTCGTAGCTGTGCTCATTGTTGCGTGTGACCCCTTCGCATCCTGTTTCGCGGCCCCGCCCCGCGGCCGGTGGGGGTCGCAGGGCGCTGAGGCGCAGCGCGCGGGGAGGGCGCGTCCGCGCCGTCGGCGGGCCTCTCCAGGCCATGATAAACCCGAATGGAGCAACCCGGAACCACCGTCAGAAAAAACGCTGATGGACTTTTCTGCAGCCGTGTACATCAGTCGTCGTGAGATCACGTCAGGCGCGAAGATAGCGGGCAGCGCATTATAACTGACGGGCTGTCAGCCGGCCTGGATCCCCCAACGGTGAGTCACCGCGTCACCCGGTTCAAGGCGCTTCAGATCCGTGCCGGAGTTGAACGCGTTCGGGGGCGCGCTCATCGGCTCGATCGCCACCGCCGCGCGCCGCGCGCCTCCGGCCAGCGCGTCGCCTGTGAACACCTGGACCCACTCGAGCCCGCGCCCCAACCAGAGGGTGACCGCGTTCCCACTCGGAGCGCTCAGTCTAATGCGCCCGATACCGTCCAATTCCCGTTGCAGCCCGCCGAACGCGGTGTCCAGCGCCGTTCCCGCCAGGACGCGCGGCTTGCGGAAATCGTAAGGGCTCGAATCCACATCGAAACCGCCGCTCGGAATCAACCGCTCGTCCACTGCGAGATAACGCTCCGCGGGCAGGTGCAATGTCCATTCGTCGGCGCGTCCTTCGGCCGGTTGCACTCCGGGCGTGATATAGGGGTGGGCCCCGAAGCCGTACGGGGCAGCATGTACGCCCGTGTTTCTCGCACTGATGTCTACAGCGAGTCCATCGGTTCCCACGCGGTACCCGACGCTCAGTTCGAGCGTATGCGGGTAACCCGGATGGGGGAACAGCGAGAGTTCCAGGCGCACGGCGTCCCCGGTGTGCTCGGCGACCCGCCACGGCATCCACCGGGTCAGCCCGTGGATCGCGTTGCCGGTGGCCGGCTCGCTCACATCGAGCTGCCGTTCCTGCCCGTCGAACGTGTACCGGCCGCCCGCCACGCGGTTCGCCCACGGCAGCAGGACCTGCCCGGCGCCGTGCGCCACCGGCTCGTCCTCGGCGTACCCCGAGATCAAGGGCCTGACCTCGGCGTCCGCCGTGTGCTCCAGCAGCCGCAGCCCGGCGCCGACCTCGGTCGCCACGGCGCGGTAGCCGCCTCCTCGGATCTCGAATTGACGGCCCGTCGGGGCCGGAGCCCGCACCATGTTCACTTCGTTCACAAGTGGACACCTTAATCGCGACAGCCGTCCTGCCCGCGGGGCGTCAAGGGGGGAGTCCGCCGCGCGGCCGGACGGCTGTGCTGCCTGACACGCTAGGACCGGCCCCGGCCGCCCGGAAGGCGGGTTCCGCACGATTTGGGCAAGACTTTGCCGAGTTGCGGCGAATGGCGGTACCCGCTGGACGGAGATCGCCCTCGGCTAAGCTTTCCGGCTATGAGCGCCCCTTCCGCCGAAGCCCCGCGCGACCGGGTGTGGACCGTCCCGAACCTCCTCAGCGTGCTGCGGCTGCTCGGAGTGCCGCTCTTCCTCTGGCTGATCCTGCAGCCCGCCTTCCACGGCCCGCACCTGGACGGCTGGGCGATCCTGGTGCTCGCCCTGGCCGGCCTCACCGACTACCTCGACGGAAAGATCGCCCGCGCCTTCCACCAGACCAGCCGGATCGGCACCCTGCTCGACCCGGCCGCGGACCGGCTCTACATCCTGGCCACGCTCGTCGGCCTCGCCTGGCGCGACATCATCCCGATCTGGCTGGTGGTGATCCTGGTCGGCCGGGACCTGCTGATGGCGATCCCGCTCGCCGTCCTCAGGCGACACGGCTACGGCCCGCCGCCGGTTCACTTCATGGGCAAGGCCGCCACCTTCAACCTCCTCTACGCGTTCCCGCTGCTGCTGCTCGGGGACGGGCACGGCACGCTCAACGACGTCGCCGGCGCGATCGGCTGGGCCTTCGCGATCTGGGGCACCGCGCTCTACTGGCTCGCCGCCGGGCTCTACGTGCTCCAGGTGCGCCGGGTGCTGCGCGACGATGCCGCCGCGACCTCGGCGAACACCCCGGACGGGGCGCCCGCGAAGGGCTGAGCCGGAGCGGCCGGCGAAGGGCGCCGGATCAGCCCGGCAGCCGTTCCGCGGCCGCTCCTTCACGGCTGTTCACCGGCCCGGCTCGGTTAGGTTCGGGCTCAGGGGGCAGGGGGAAGGACGCGCGGCGTCTACCCGAGGCGGGGGGCGTCCGCGCCCCGAGTACCTGGAACCACCCCGCCGACGACCCTGGGAGCGATACCCGTGAAAGCCGTCGTGATGGCCGGAGGCGAGGGCACCCGCCTTCGTCCGATGACCTCCTCGATGCCCAAACCGCTGCTGCCGGTGGCCAACCGCCCCATCATGGAGCACGTCCTGCGGCTGCTGCGCAAGCACGGCCTGACCGAGGTCGTGGTCACCGTCCAGTTCCTGGCCTCACTCGTGCGCAACTACTTCGGCGACGGTGAGGAACTCGGGATGGTTCTGCACTACGCCAACGAGGAGGTTCCGCTCGGCACCGCGGGCTCGGTGAAGAACGCCGAGGACCTGCTGTCGGACGACAGCTTCCTGGTCATCTCCGGCGACGCGCTCACCGACATCGACCTCGGCGAGCTGATCGCGTTCCACAAGGAGAAGGGCGCGCTGGTCACGGTGTGCCTGACCCGGGTGCCCGACCCGGTCGAGTTCGGCATCACCATCATCGACGACGAGGGCCGCGTCGAGCGCTTCCTGGAGAAGCCGACCTGGGGCCAGGTCTTCTCCGACACCGTCAACACGGGCATCTACGTGATGGAGCCCGAGGTCTTCGACTATGTCCAGGCCGCCACCTCCGTCGACTGGTCGAGCGAGGTCTTCCCGCGGCTGCTCGCCGAGGGCAAGCCCGTCTACGGCTACGTCGCCGAGGGCTACTGGGAGGACGTCGGCACCCACGAGTCGTACGTCAAGGCGCAGGCCGACGTGCTCACCGGCAAGGTGGACACCGAGATCGACGGCTTCGAGACCGCGCCCGGCGTGTTCGTCGCCGAGGGCGCCGAGATCGACCCGGCCGCCATCCTCAAGGGCCCGTGCTACATCGGCCCGTACTCCAAGATCGAGGCCGGCGTCGAACTGCGCGAGCACACCGTCGTCGGCTCCAACGCCGTCGTGAAGTCCGGTGCGTTCCTGCACCGCGCCGTCGTGCACGGCAACGTCTACATCGGCCCGCAGGCGAACCTGCGCGGCTGCGTGATCGGCAAGAACACCGACGTGATGCGCGCCGCCCGGATCGAGGACGGCGTCGTGGTCGGCGACGAGTGCCTGATCGAGGAGGAGTCCGTCCTCAGCGGCGGCGTGCGCGTCTACCCCTTCAAGACCGTCGAGGCCGGCGCGGTCGTGCACAGCGACGTGATCTGGGAGCAGCGCAGCTCCCGCTCGCTGTTCGGCCCGCGCGGCATCAGCGGCGTGATGAACGTGGAGATCACTCCCGAGCTCGCGGTCCGGCTCGCGGGGGCCTACGCCACCACGCTGAAGAAGGGCGACACCGTCACCTGCGCCCGCGACGGCTCCCGCGCCGCTCGCGCGCTCAAGCGCGCGGTGATCGCCGCGCTCACCTCCAGCGCGCTCGACGTGCGCGACCTGGAGGCCGTGCCGACCGCCGTGGCCCGGTTGCAGACCGCGCACGGCGCGGCCGGCGGCGTCGTCATCCGCACCACCCCGGGCGTGCCCGACTCGGTGGACATCGCCTTCCTCGACTCCACCGGCGCCGACCTCTCGCCGGGCGCCCAGCGCAAGCTGGACCGGGTCTACTCGCGCGGCGAGTACCGGCGCGCCTTCCCCGGCGAGATAGGAGACCTCAACACCCCGTCCCGCATCTTCGAGAGCTACACCCAGGAGCTGCTCTCCCGGGTGGACGTCTCCGGCATCGCAGACGCCGAACTCAAGGTCGTGGTGGACGTCGGCGGCGGCGCGGCCGGTCTGGTGCTGCCCAGCCTGCTCGGCCGGACCGGCGTCGAGGCCTACACCGTCAACCTCGGCATCGACGAGGCGCACCCGACCGAGTCGCCCGGCGAGCGGCACACCGCCCTGCGCCGGCTCGGCGCGCTGGTCGCCTCCTCCGAGGCCGCCTTCGGCGTCCGCTTCGACCCGGTCGGCGAGCGGATCTGGCTGGTCGACGACACCGGCGCCCGGATCGACGAGGACCGCGCGCTGCTGGTGATCCTCGACCTGGTCGCCGCCGAGAAGCGCGGCGGGAAGATCGCGCTGCCGGTCACCACCACCCGCGTGGCCGAGCGCGTCGCCGGCTTCCACGGCGTCGGCATCACGTGGGTCTCCACCGCCCCCGACCAGCTCACGAAGGCCTGCTCGCAGCGTGAGACGATCTTCGGGGGGGACGCCCGCGGCGGCTTCGTGGTACCCGAGTTCCACAGCGCGCTCGACGGCATCGCCACCTTCGCCCGGCTGCTCGGCCTGGTCTCCCGCACCCACCTGACGCTCTCCCAGATCGACGCGCGCATACCGCGCGCGCACGTGCGCCGGATGGACGTGCCCACCCCGTGGGCCGCGAAGGGGATGGTGATGCGCACGGTCGTGGAGGCCGCCGAGGGCCGCGAGATCGACACCACGGACGGCGTCCGGATCGTCGAGCCGGACGGCCGCTGGACGCTGGTGCTGCCGGACCCGGCCGAGGCCGTCACCCATCTGTGGGCCGAGGCGCCGGAGCCGGAGGCGGCGGATCAGCTGCTCGGCACCTGGGCCGAGGCGGTCGAACGCCCGGCGGGCTGAACCGCCCGCCGGCGTCGTACGGTGAGTGGCGTGTGGAGCGGTGCGCCGGGGGTCCGATAGGGTCACGGCGTACCGCCGCTCCGCCTGCCACGAGCGATCGCGGCGCGGCCGGTGCGCCCCGCAGTACCGATGCGCGCGCGCTGACGGTGTATCTCGACGAAGAAAGCGATGGAAGAGCCGTGACCACGACTCCCGAGGACCTCAAGTACACCGCCGAGCACGAGTGGGTGCGCGGTGCCGGACCGGTCGTGCGGGTCGGCATCACCGACTTCGCCCAGGACTCGCTCGGCGACATCGTCTTCGTCACGCTGCCCGAGGCCGGCGCGAAGATCGAGGCCGGCAGCCCCTGCGGCGAGCTGGAGTCCACAAAGTCGGTCAGCGACCTCTACGCCCCG
>Ga0310811_10003225_pt1 | contig 20492 bp, 17 predicted proteins | sample YCmetagenome_FD_207642 | JGI IMG/M metagenome (GOLD analysis project Ga0310811, IMG submission 207642) | Soil microbial communities from experimental microcosm in Duke University, North Carolina, United States - YC | ecosystem: Engineered > Artificial ecosystem > Soil microcosm > Unclassified ...
CCGGCACCGGCACACCCGAGGGCGCGACCCAGACGCCCGGCAGCGGACTGCCGAAGCCCGCGTTCTTCAGCGCGTCGCGCGAGGCGTCGCGGTCCCCGCCGTTGCCAATCAGCAGCAGTTCGAACCGCCCGGTCCAGTCGGAGGGCGGCGGGTCATAGATGTGTTTGGTGGCGGTATCGAAGGTCTGCCGGCCTTTGTTGTCGAGGCGATAAAAACTGTTGCGGCCGACCTTGTTGCGCTCGAGCCAGCCGTCGCTCGCCAGCCGCGACATCGCCGTGCGCACCACGCCGCTGCCGATGTCGAGGCAACCGAAAAATTCGAGCAGCGTGCCGAGCCAGACCGAACCGCCGCGCGGCACGATGGCGTCACCGAACACGGTGATGACGATGGATCCGGTGCGCGAAGGTTCGCGCTTGAGCTGGTCGACGATGCGGGCGAGCGGTTGCGGCATGCCGCAACGCATACCGCGTTTTGCCGATTCACGAAAACGATCGCACTTCGTAGGGTGGGCAAAGCGAAGCGTGCCCACCACCTAATCTTATGCCGATAAATGGTGGGCACGGCGCGAGAGCGCCTTTGCCCACCCTACGTCCGTGCCTTTACCGGTTCGGATTCGGATAGACCAGGCTGCGCCAGCCGCCCCGGTCGAACGGCGTCCACCGGCCTTCCGGCTGTGCCAGCCGGTCGGCGACCGCATAGACCACGGCGGGGTTGTGACCCATGCCGCAATGGCTGCTGTCAACCTCGATGCTCTCCGAGGTCGCGGTGGTCTTTTCCATGCAGCCCTGCCAGGCGCAGATGCCGTCGGTACGGCTGAAGATCGCGGTGGTCGGCACCGATGGGGTCTCCGCCAGCGACCCGCCGAAGCGCGCATCTTCTTCGTCGGCGCGGCGGCCGCTCGCCATCTCATAGACGCGCCAGGCGTTGGTCGCCTTCGGGCCGGCTGCAAACGGACTGCCAAGCGTGATTACGGAGCGCACGCGATCCGGCATCATCTTGGCGAGCTGGCGCGCGTAGAGACCGCCGAGGCTCCAGCCGACGAGGCTGACCTTGCGGCCGTGCGTTTCGTTCAATTCACGGACCAGATCGACCATGGCGTGCTGCACGCCCTGGCGCAGACCGAGATTGCGGCCCTGGCGCCAGCCGCTGACGGCATAGCCGCGATTGTTCAGGAAGCTGCGCAGCGGACGCGTCGAGGTGTCGGATGCCACAAGGCCCGGCAATACCAGCACCGGATGCCCGTCGCCTTTCGGCGCCAGACTGAGCAGCGGCAAGGCGCCGAGAAACGCACCCAATTCGGAAATAGCGCGCCCTTCCAGAAACATCAGGGTTCTGGACGGCGGACGAAGCGTCTGCGTGGCAACGGACATCGTATCTCCTTCTCGGGCCCGGCCCCTTAAGTCCCGGCAGCCGGCCCATGGTTCAGTGGGAAGACGTCAATCCTGTAGAATCGTTCCGCAACGCAACATTGTCTTATAAAAAGCTAAGGAACCGGCTTTCGTCTTTCAAGCTGGCCACGCCACACGCGTGATCACTAAAGGCATGGCCGTGATGAATTAGTCACACGAGCCGGAGCAGGTATTCGAGCGTGTATAGCGCCAGTCCGGCAAGCCCGCCGATCAGCGAACCGTTGAAGCGGATGTATTGCAGGTCGCGCCCGATGTTGATTTCGATCAGCGCGATCAGCTGCCCCATATCCCAAGATTTGACCTGATCGGAGATGAAGGTCGAGACACCGCTCTTCTGTTCGGCGACGACACTGCGCAGCACGGCGACGAGACCCTGGTTGATTTCGGTGCGCAGTTCGGGGTCGCTCGCCAGCGCCTCGCCGGCCGCCACGAACATGCGCGCCAGATGTTGCTGCAACACCTGCGTCTCGCCCGACGCGCTGCGCTCGAAGAACGAGCGTGCGTTCGACCAGATATTGCGGGCGAGATCGCCAAGCTCCGGCCGCGCCAGCAGGTCGCGCTTGAGGCCATCGATGCGACCGGCGTAGGCCGGATCGCTGCCGAGCCGGTCGACGAACGACAGCACCATGCGATCGAACTCGCCGCGAAACGGGTGTTGGGGATCGTTGCGCACTTCCTCGAAGAAGGCGGTTGCGGATGCCACGATCTTGTTCACCAGGAATTTGTCGGCGCGATAGAGCTTCAGGAGCGTCGGCAATTCGGCGCGGATTTTTTCGCGGATCATGGCCATGGTGCTGGCCTCGGTCAGCGATTGATGCACCGCGCGCAGGATATCGTCGAGCAGCCCCTGGTGCCGGCCCTCCTTGACGAAGGTGCGCAGCGTGCCGGCGGCCAGCGGCGCCAGATCGATCGACATCAACTGCGAGGTGATGCGGCGGCTGACGAAGGTCATGAGGCCGGAGTTCTCGGTCGCAGCGACCGCTTCGGGCAACAGGCGCAGCGCAAAGCGCGCGAGGTCCTCGCTGCGCTTGCGATCGCGCAGCCAGTCGGCGATGAACGCGCCGAAATCGATCTGGCGCAATTTTGCCTCGACCGGCGCGGCCTCGAGAAAATGCACCTCGATGAATTCGCCGAGCTTGTCGGCGATGCGCTGCTGGTTGCTCTGGATGATCGCGGTGTGCGGGATCGGCAGCCCCAAAGGCCTGCGAAACAAGGCCACCACCGCATACCAGTCGGCGAGACCGCCGATGGTGGCCGCCTCGGCAAAGGCCGCGACGAAGCCGAACGCCGGATGCAGCGGTACGCACGCCTTTGCCGCAATGAAGATCGCGAACGTCGCCGCCAGCACCAGCGTCGCCAGCCGTTTGACACGGCGCAGTTCGCCGGCCCGTTGCGCGTCGGCCGGCGTGTCTACGACGAATGTGGCTGGCACGGTCATGGCCGCTTTCGCAGAATGATTTCGCATTCGCTTCAGGGAAACCGTCATTGCGAGCGAAGCGAAGCAATCCATGCTTCCTCAAGACGAGGAATGGATTGCTTCCGCCTTCGCCCGTTGAGCTACGGCGGACAAGTCGTCGCTTCGCTCCTCGCAATGACGGAGGAGGCAATCATGATCTAGGAATGCACCCGACAAAAAGAAGGCCCGCCTTAAGCGGGCCTTCCAAAAGGGCAGTTGGCAGATCGCGATCAGGCGGTCTTGCTGTAGACCTTGGAGAAGTTGTCCTGCGCGGTCTTGGCGCTGTCGGCGACGAGCTTGCCGAGATATTCGGTGGTGGCCTTCGCCCGCGAGACGAACAGTTCGCCACGCGCACGCACCATCTCCGACTGGATCTGGGCGGCTTCGCTCAGCGACTTGGCCGAAGCGAGCTTGTCGATGCCGGCGAAGAACGCTTCCGCGTCCTGATAGAGCGCCTGCTGGATGTTGCGGCTGATCTTGGCGGCCTCGGAGACCGAACCGGCAACGGCGGTCTCGATCGCGGCGGTCACCTTCTCGGAACCGGCATGGATGTCGGCGGCGCGAACCTTGGCGGTCTCGGCCTGCTTCTTCACGAACTCACGGGCAGCTTCCGGAACTTCCATGTTCTGGAGCTTGGTGAACGCCTCGGTGACGGGCGCGAAGGCTTCCTTGACGGTGTTCAGCACGGAATTGGTTTCGGTGGTCATTGGGGGTCTCTCCATCCTCAGGTTTGAGCTATGGGCTCACCCCGTCCGGAGTGGCCCGGGGCGACATCGTTGTGTCACAGCTAATGGTGCGACGCAACATAGATATTGCGTTGCGATATCACGAATTCGTGATCAGATCGATTGTTGGGCGGTTTGCCGGGGGAAACGGCGAAAGCTCCACTTTAGTCTAACGCCGGACGAAGGACGCGCCGCAGGCGGGCGCCTCCATCCTACTTTGCATGGGGTTGTTTTCGCTATTTTGCGTCCGGCTCTAAAGCTGGACGGCCCCGGGGAGCCCGTAGGCCTCCATCTGTGCCCGGACCTGCGCCACGTTGTGCCCGAGCACGACGATGTCGTGCTTCTTGCCGTCGACGTCCCGGACATGGTCCCGCAGCAGGGCCTCGGCCTTGAAGCCGAGGCTCTCGAACAGCGCGATCGCCGCCTGCTGGTCGACCGTCATCTGCACCGAGAGCTTTTCGAGGCCGGCGCCGAGCGCCAGCGCAAAGGTCTCCTGCGACAGCGCCCGGCCGACGCCCTTGCCGCGCACGTCCAGCGACACCACCATCCGGATCTCTCCGACATGGGGCGACCAGGAATGCGGGTCACGCACCAGCGTGCCGCAGCCGACCACCGCGCCGTCCTTCACCGCCAGCAGGCTCTTGATCTGGCCTCGTTCGATCTCGTTGATCCAGGCCGACAGCACTTTTGGCTGGCTGATATTGCGCGGCAGGAACAGCAAATCGTGGGTCGGCAGTTTTTGCGCGAAGGCGAGCACGGCCGCCTCGTCGGGGCGGGCCATCAGGCGGAATTCGATCTCGCCGACATCGGTCTTGGCATGCCGCGGATAGGAACGTGTTTCACTCATGTTGATCTCTTACCTAGCCAGTTGTCCAGTTTCGGCCACAGCCGCTTGATCGCGTTGGGACCGGCGACGAGGCTGACGTGACCGCCCTTCAGCATCACCTCTTCCTTGTCGGTCGAACCGACCTTGGTGATCAGGTGCTTGGCCGCGTCATAGGGCACGATGTGGTCGTGCTCGGCGACGGCGTGCAGGATCGGCACCTTGATGTCGGCGATGTTGGCGGCACGGCCGCCGACCGTCATGGTGTCGTTGTAGAGCTTGTTGTCCCACATCAGGTCTTTGGTGATGGTACGGAAATATTCGCCGGCCAGCGGCAGGATGTCGTTGGCCCAGCGATCGAACATCCGATACGACTTGACGAACTCGTCGTTCCAGATGTTGTCCCACAACTGGATCTGGCCTGTGACGCGCGAGGCCGGCCGCAGCATATCGAAGGACGAAAGGATCATCTCCGGCGGCATGTTGCCGACGGAGTCGACGAGGCGGTCGACGTCGAAATAGCGCCGGTCGGAGAAATTCGAAAACAGCTTCATCTCGCGGAAATCGACCGGCGTGGTGAAGCAGATCAGGTTCTTCATCGGCCCGTCGTTGAAGATCGAGCCATACAGCAGCGAAAGCACGCCGCCGAAGCAGTAGCCGATCACGGTGACATCGGTTTCGCCGCAATCCTGCTGCACCCGGCGAACGCAGTCCGGGATGAAGTCGAGGACGTAGTCCTCCATCCGCAGCGATTTTTCTTCCGGCTTCGGCGCGGTCCAGTCCAGCATATAGACGTCGTAGCCGCGCTTGAGCAGGAACTCGATAAAACTCTGGCCGGGCACCATGTCGAGGATGTAGCCACGGTTGGTGGTCGCCATCACGATCAGGATCGGCACGCGGTAGATTTCATCCGCGATCGGCCGGTAGTGATAGAGGTTCATGGTGCCGCGGACCGCGAGGATGTCTTTTGGCGTCGAGCCCAGCGAGGGGCCCGACGAGGCAAAATATTCGACGCCCTTGATGCTGCGCTGGATCGCGCGCTGCACCTCGGACTGGATCCGTTCCGGGATTGACGCCAGATCGAGGCCTGCGGGAGCGTTCATTTTTTCTCTCCCTCCGGCGGTGGACGCTTGGTGCGTGGCGGCCGTGGCGCGCCATAGCCACCTTCCGGCGCCAGCGAATTGTGGTGCACCTGGTGCAGCAGCGCCTTGATCTCGTTGAGCTGGCCTTCGATCGCCTGGATGCGCTCGGCCATGCCGACCAGTTGCGCCCGGCTCGGCAGGTTCATGCTGACGAGATACTTCTCCATCATCTCGCCGAGCTGCTTTTGCGCGCCCGCGGTGACGCCGCCGACCTGGTTCATCACCTTGGAGAATTCCGGCGACGCCATCGCCTGGTTGGCAAAGGAGTTGAACCCCTTCTCCATTTCCCCGATCATGGTCTGCCAGATCACGGCAGGATCGTTGCCCTTGTCGGCCATCGGCGCCCTCCATTTGACTACGAGCGCTTTGCCACGCCTCGGATGTTATGCACCATACCACACCGTTGCGGCGGACCGGTCAACGGGGCGTTTGGTTGCTCGTTGCCAAGTCTTCTGCGATGCGGCAAACCATGCCATACAGGTCCCCATCAAGGTACCATCGAAGGATAGATCGACGTGACGCTTGCCCATCAACCGCCGCAAATCGCCCACGCCAACGGCATCGACATTTGCTACGAAATTTTTGGCGACGCCGGCGCGGAACCGCTGCTGCTGATCATGGGCCTCGCTGCCCAGATGATCATGTGGGATGACGCATTCTGCCTGCAGTTGGCCGCGAGAGGTTTTCGCGTCATTCGCTTCGACAATCGCGACATCGGCAAATCCTCGCGGATGACCGGCGGCAAGCGCCTGACGCCACTGGAATTGCTCAAGCTGCGGTTCCTGAAGATACCGGTCGCAGCCCCCTACAAATTGATCGACATGGCAAAGGATACCGTCGGCCTGATGGATGTGCTCGGCATCAAGTCAGCGCATCTGGTCGGCGCATCGATGGGCGGCATGATCGCGCAGGAAGTCGCGCTCTCGTTCCCGACGCGCGTGCGATCGCTGACCTCGATCATGTCAACGACCGGCAATCCAAAAGTGCCGCCGCCGACCCGCGAGGCTGCCGCCATGCTGATGGCGCCGCCACCCGCAACCAAGGAAGAGTATCTCGAGCGGTTCGCAAAGACCTGGAAGGTCCTGCGTGTCGGCTCCTTCCCGGAAGACGAAGCGCTCGACCGCTCGCGGGCCGAACGCAATTACGAGCGCGGCCTCAACCCGGCCGGCGTCGGCCGACAATTGCGGGCGGTGCTGGCCTCCGGCAGCCGCAAGGAACGGCTGCATTCGTTGAAGGCGCCGACGCTGGTCATTCACGGCACCGTCGACCCGCTGATCCGCCCCGAGGGCGGCAAGGATACCGCCGCCTCGATCCCCGGCGCGAAACTCCTGATGATCGAGGGCATGGGCCACGCCCTGCCGATCCCGATGTGGCAGCAGATCATCGACGCCATCGACAAGCACGCGCATGGCGCGGCCGCCAAAGCGGCCTAAGGCTTCGTCGCGATCCAGATGACGTGACGCGCGCCGCCGCCTTTTCCGGTGGCGCGGATGGCGACCTCGTTCACGACGAATCCGGCCTGGCCAAGGTACTTTGAAAATTTTGAATTCGGCCCGGACGACCAGACAGCGAGCACCCCACCTCGCCGTAGCGCGGTGTGGGCCCTTTTCAACCCTGGGACATCGTACAACGCGTCATTGGCCTTGCGGGTCAGGCCTTCCGGGCCGTTATCTACGTCGAGCAGGATCGCATCGAACCCAAGCGGATGCCTTTCGATCACCTGCGCAACATCTATCTCGCGAATATCAACGCGGGGATCGTTCAGGCTGTCGCCAAAAATTTCTGCCATCGGACCCCGCGCCCAGGCAACGACGGCAGGTACCAACTCGGCCACCACGATCTGCGCTTTGCTCTCGAGTACGCCAAGCGCGGCCCGTAGTGTAAAACCCATCCCGAGGCCGCCTATGAGCACGACCGGCTTTGCGACCTTTTCAATCTTCTTTGCGGCAAGCGTTGCAAGTGCGGCTTCCGAACCGCTGAGGCGGCTGTTCATCAGCTCATTGGTGCCGAGCATGATGGAAAATTCGGCGCCACGCCGCATCAAGCGCAATTCCTCGACGGTGCCGGGAATGCGCGCGGTATCGATCTTGACCCAGGGAATCATGCGGGGGTTCTAGCACACGCCGTCATCGCCCGGCTCCGACCGGGCGATCCAGTATTCCAGAGACCCTCGTTGTTACGCGCCGTCTCACGACCGCCTCGGCGTACTGGGTCCCCCGCTTTCGCGGAGGACGACAGCTGGGCCGCTAACCCCCCGCCCACACGTCCAGCACGTAGCGGTTCCTGGCGCCGAGATCGTCGATCCAGCGCAGCCCCGCATCTGCATCCCCGCCGCTGCGCTCGCGATAGATCGTCACAAGTGCGGCCTTGACGTCCGGTTCCATCTTGCCGCCGTCGCCGCAGACATAGACGATCGCGCCCTTGTCGATCAGGTTCCATACCTGGTCCTTTTGCGCCGCCACCAGATGCTGCACATAAGTCTTCGGCCCGTCGGCGCGCGAGAACGCGGTGTGCAATTCGGTGACGCCATCGGCGGCAAACGCTTTCAGCTCATCCGCGTAGAGATAATCCTGCTCGGGATGGCGGCAGCCGAAGAACAGCATCGCAGGGCCGAGCTTCGCGCCCTTGGCCCTGCGGTCGGCGCGCTCCTGCAGGAAGCCGCGGAACGGCGCCAGCCCCGTGCCCGGCCCGATCATGATGATCGGCACCGCGGGATCGTCTGGCAGGCGGAAGCCGGCCTTGGTCTCGCGCACCGTGGCATGAATGGTGTCGCCGGCGCGGCGGCCGGCAAGATAGTTCGAGCAGACGCCCTTGTAGACGCCACGGCCCGAACTCGCCGGCGCCTCGACCACGCCGACGGTGACGCTACAGCGCGAGCCGTCGCCCGAAGGCGACGACGAGATCGAATAATAACGCGGCGCGAGCAGCGACAGCATTTCGAGATAGGCGTGGAACGGCAATTCGCACGCCGGATATTCCTCCAGCAAGTCGAACACCGATTTGCGCTTTGCCAGCACCTCGGTGCGGTAACGCTCGCTGGATGCGGGATCGTCGCCGACATAGGCCAGCAGTTTCGGCTTGGTGACCGGACAGCGCGTGTGCTCGGACATGATCTGGATCTGCTTGCGGGTCGCGATCTGCTGCAATTCGACGAATTCGGTCAACAGCCGCCCGACCGACACGGCATCTCCAACCGGCAGTTGCGCGCGGCGGCCTTCGGCGACCGCGAGCCGGATCTGGTCGGCCGGCAGGAAGCCGAAACGGCGCGCGACGGAATCGACCAGCGCCGGATCGTTGCGCGGCACCACGCTGAGGTGATCGCCGACGCGGTAGGAAACGCCCGGCGGCAGTTGCACCTCGATATGCCGGGTCGAGCGATCGGACGGATTGGCGCCGGTCTTGTTCTGCAGCTCGGAATTGACCTGCACCTTCATCGGCGCGACCCCGCCTTGGGCCACGATGGTGTTGATCGCGGTCGGCGCCACCGGTTCGATGGTGTAGAGCGGCGCGTCGTCGGCGCTGCGGGTGATGCTCGATGCCAGGCCGAATTCCTTGGTGGCCGCGGGTGCGGCCGCCGCGAACCATTTCTCGAACTGGCCATCGAGATCGCTGCGGGCATCGCCCTCGCCGCGCGCATAGACGCTGCGTCCGCCATGCGCCGCCAATTGCTCGTCGATCATGCGCGGCACCGACTGGTAGGTCGCCGCCCAGTCGCTGTTGCCGCAGCCGAACACGGCGTAGCGGACTTTTGCGAACGCATCCTTGGGCAGATCATCGCCCAGCCATTTGACGAATTGCGTGGCGTTGTCGGGCGGCGCGCCGTTATAGGAGGCGCAGAAGATCAGGACACCGCCCTGCTCCGGCAGTTGGCCTGCGAAATCATCGAGCGGCGCGAGTTTGGTCGCAAAGCCATTGACCTCGGCGAGATCGGCGACGCGCGTGGCGAGTTCTTCCGCGGTGCCGAGGTTGGAGCCGTACAGCACCAGCAACGGCGTATTGTGTCCGGGGCGCGTTCGCGCCTGGGGAGCGGCCGTGTTCGAGGCTGCGACCGCCGCAGCGGCGCGGCCGGCATAGGCGCCGCGCTCCTTGTCGGCGCGCGGCCGCACCTTGATCTTGAAGCCGTCCGGCTTGATCGTCAGCGTTTCCTTCAGCTGCATCTGGTAGCGGTTGATATCGACAAGCTTGAAGCGCTGCAGGATCATGCCGATCGCGAGCGCCGCTTCATGCATCGCAAAGCCGCGCCCGATACAGGCGCGCTGGCCGTTGCCGAACGGCTTCCAGGCGTTGACCGGGCGCTTGGCTTCGGCCTCGGGGCTGAAATTCTCCGGATTGAACGCATCGGGGTTCGGCCCCCACACGCTGGGGTCGCGGTGCAGCGCCATCACCAAAACCGTAATGAACGTGTTCTTCTTCAGCCTGTATTTGCCGCCGATGGTCTCGTCCTTGAGCGGGGCGATGCCGTAGGCCGGCGCCGGCGGCCACAGCCGCAGCGCTTCCTTCAGGATCTGAGTAACGTAAGTGAGCTGTGTAACCTGCTGGTAGGTCGGCCGCGCATCGGTATCGGGGCCGAGCACGCGGTCGACTTCCTCATAGGCCTTCTTCAGCACATCGGGATGCTTGAGCAGTGCATAGAGCGTGCACGACAGCAGGCCGCTCGTGGTCTCGTGGCCCGCGATCAGGAAGGTGTTGATCTGGTAGCGGATGTTGACGTCGTCGAGCTGCTCGCCGGTGGCGCGGTCGACGCCGGTCATCATGGCGCCGAGCATGTCCTTCTTGCCTTCGGCGGACGCCGCGTTGCCGCGGCGCTCGGCGATGATCTCGTCGACCATCTTGTTCATGAAGGCGACGTCCTGGGCGAGATCGCGGCGGCGCTTCTGCAGCCAAAGGCCTTCCAGCGGCAGGCCGCGGGTCATCATGATGGTCTCGAGCGAGCGCACCAGCGATTCCACGAATGGATGATAGTCGCGGCGGTAGAACGAATTGAAGCGGTAGTCGAAGCCGCAGAGCCCGATGGTGTCGAGCGTCAGCGCGGTCATGTCGTGGACGACGTCGATCTCCTCGTCGCCGTTCAGCCGCTCCCATTTCTTGACCAGTTGCTCGGCGATATCGACCATGCTCGGGTGATAGGATTGCATGGCGCGGTTGCCGAACGGCTGCAGCAGTATGTTGTGCGCCTTGCTCCAGTTCGGCTCATTGGTATCGGCGGTGAAAAGTCCGTCGCCGCCAACCGCGCGTACCCGGCGCAGCGAGCCGCGCACCGCCTTGTCGAAACGCTTTTCGTCGGAGAGTTCGTCGACCAGATCATGGCCCGAGACGATGACGAGCGGCGCGCCCATCATGTCCAGCCAGAAGATCGGCCCGAGTTCCTTGGTCAGCCGCACCAGATGCTGAACGGGCGCCGCCGAATCCAGCGACAGCATGTTGCCGACCACCGGCTTGGTCGGCGGACGCGGGATCGGATTCAGTCGGTTGCTGGACGCCATTGCAATAATACCCCTGCCTCGTCGTTTTCCGAACAACGGGCGACTCTTGACCCGTCATTGCGAGCGAAGCGAAGCAATCCATCGTGCCACAAAACGGTAAGAATGGATTGCTTCGTCGCTTCGCTCCTCGCAATGACGACCTGGGAGGCCGCCCGCCCTAACCAAATCGCTTCTTACGCCATTCGATCAGTTTGGCGCTGACCTCATCCGGCCTTTCCTGCTGCGTCCAATGGCCGCTGTCCCGCACCAGATACTTCTCCAGATCGGGGACCAGCTTCTCCATGCCGTCGGCGGCCGAGGGCGGCAGCACGACGTCGTTCTCCGCCATGATCATCAGCGACGGAACCCGCACGTTGTGATCGAGGCCGGCCGCGCGCTGCCAGTTGCGGGTCCAATTGCGGTACCAGTTGATGCCGCCGGTGAAGCCGGATTTGGTGAAGGCGTCGACGAACACCTTCATCTCCCCGGCCGACAGGATCGGCTTGCGCGGATCGAACTTCGGGTCGTAGGCCGCGACCATCTGCGGTATCGCCAGATTGAGCTTGGGCGGGGCGCCGACGCCCGCAGTCGGCGGCGTGGCCGGCGCGTCCGCCTTGCGCGGCGGCGGCTCGCGCATCAGGAAATCGAAGGTCTGCTCGACGCGGCTATCGAAGATTCTGTCCGGCTCGCGCGCGGGATCCTGAAACTGCACGACATACATCTGATCGCCGTAGCGCATCTTGAACAGTTCGATCGGATCGACCGGCGCACGATCCCAATGCGGCGTGTTGACGCCGACGACACCGGCAACCCGGTCGATGTGCCGCAACGGCATCTGCCAGACGACGAAGCCGCCCCAGTCGTGACCGACGAAGATCGCCTTGTCGATCGCAAGATGATCCATCAGACCGACGAGATCGCCGGTCAGATGCTCCATATCGTAGGCCTCGACGGGCTCGGGCCGATCGGTCGACCCATAGCCGCGCTGATCCGGCGCAATCACCCGGATCCCGGCCTCGCTCAGGGCCTTGATCTGGTGACGCCAGGAAAACGCCATCTCCGGCCAGCCGTGGCACAGGATCAGCGGCGGTGTGTCGGTCTTCGGACCCGCCTCGTAATAGCCCATCCGAATCCCGTTCGTCCGGGCGAATTGCAACGGCGGCATTTCGATCATCGCAAGTCCCTATTCGGCGGCGCTGGTGATGTTCGGCGGCGGCGCGTAGGCCGCTTCCAGCGCTTCAAATTCCAGCGGCAGCATGTCGCACAATACCTGGACATGGGGAATGATGTTGGCGCCGGCGATGAAGCCGAAATCGAGCTGGTCGCGATAGCTTTGCACGGTGATGTTGAGCGCGAGCCCATGGGTCGAGATCGACACCGGGAAGATGTGCAGCAATTCCGCGCCGGCTGCATATAATGTCTGGCGCGGCCCCGGCACGTTGGACACCGTGATGTTCGCCGCCGGCGGCAACACGTCGGAGAGATTGGAGCGGCTGTAGAGCAGCGCCAGAATCTGGACCAGGATCGGCGCGCCAAGCATCGAGATATTGGAGACTTGCGGCATCAAGGCCCGCAGCGGGTGCGACATCTCCTTGGACTTGGTGGATTGCGCGATGATCGCCTCCAGCCGCCCCTTCGGGTCCTCGATGTTGGTGGCGATCGAACAGATCATGCCGAACACCTGATTATTCGCTTCGGTGTTGCCCTCCTCGCGCAGCGAGATCGGCACCGCGGCGGTCAGCGACTTGTTCGGCAGCGCGCCCTGCTGGATCAAATAGCGCCGTACCACGCCGGAAGACAACGCCAGAACCACGTCGTTGAGCTTGCCGCCGGACGCCTTGGCGAGCGCTTTCGCCCGCGACAGCGAAATCGAAGTGCCTGCAAAGCTGCGCTCCGACGAGATCGCCTTGTTCAATATGGTCGGTGGCGACATCATGCTGACGATGCTGTCGCGCGACTTCGGATCGGAAATCTTGCCGACCACCTCGGAAACGCTTTTCAGCATCGTCGGCACGCTGGCGGCGAACTTCACCGCGCTCTCGATCTGGAACATGGCGTTGTCGAACAGGATCGATCCGAGATCGCTCTTGCCCGAGCGCGGCAGCTCGAGGCTCTTCGGCGCCGCCGAGGAATCGAACGGCTGCCGCCACAGCTGCTGATAGGAGTCGATCAGGTTGGCGGCGATGTCGCGCGGCTCCTGTGCGACCTTGCGCGCCGTCGGCGGCTCAACCTCGCGCGGCACCGGCGTCAGGTCATAGATCATGTTGGTCAGCGCCGCCCCCGCGCCGCCGTCGATGCAGGCGTGGTGCATCTTGGAGTAAAGCCCGATCTCGTTGTCCTTCATGCCCTCGAACACATAGAACTCCCAGAGCGGGCGGGCGCGGTTCAGGAGTTTGGCATGCATCCAGCCGACGATGCGCTCCAGCGTCGCGCGGTCGTAGGGCGCCGGCAGGCTGCCGCGGAAAATGTGGCGGTCGATGTCGAACTGGTCGTCCTCGACCCAGGACGGATGATCGATGTCGAGCGGCGCCTTTTCCAGCCGCGCTTTCAGGATCGGCGCAAGATGCAGCCGCGAGGCGATCATCGCCTTGAAGTCTTCGAAGAAGTTGCCGTTGTAGTTCTCGGGCAGGCGGAAGATCGCCATGCTTCCGACATGCATCGGCATCTCCGGCGTTTCCAGATAGAGAAACGACGCGTCCATCGAGGACAGTTTCTTGGCGTCAGTCATGTTTTCCTCCCGCAGGCAGATTTTGCGGCGCCTTGGCGGCGCTTCTGGCGTTCAGACGATCCTCAAGACGGCCACGGTCCTTGGGACACTAGTCAGGATTGTGCATTTTCCGGGGGCCCATATGCAATGGCAAACGGCCCCGATCGGTCAAATTGCCTGAATTCGCCCTCGGCCTGTGCCAGGCGATCGGCCACCGCCCACAAGGCGGCAGGGTTTACGCCGAGGCCGATATGGCTGGCGAGATGCACCTCGATATTCTCAGCGGTATCGGAGGGACGCAACAGACTGGTACGCCAGTTCACGATGCCATCGGTGCGCGAATAAATCGAGGTCGCGGGAACCGGCAGATCGCCGGCGATGGCCTCCCTGATCTCCGGATTGTCATTGATGCCTTCCCCCGACAGCGCCTCGTACAACCGCGTTGCGTTGGTCGCGGTGATGTCGTTGGCAAACGGGCTTCCAAGCGTGATGACCTGGCGCACGATGCCCGGCAGTTGCAGCGCCAGGTCCCGCGCATAGATGCCACCAAGACTCCAGCCAACGATGCTGACCTTTTTTGCCGCCGTCTCGTGAATCTGCATCAACAGTTCACGCAACGCGCCGCGCTTGCCGGCGACGCCGCCGAGATTGCGGCCCATGTTCCATGCATGGGTGTCGTAGCCGAGCTCTTTCAGATAGCGGCGCATCGGCGCCATCGAGAGGTCGCTGGCGAGAAATCCCGGCAGCGCCAGCACGGGATGACCGTCGCCCCTTGGCGCGCGCATCAGGAGCGGCGAGAGCAAGAGGCTGGAGTTCAGTTCGAAGATACTTCTCGCCTCGGCCAGCATCAGAAACAGGCTCGGCGGACGAAGCCTGCCCTCTTCCGCCGTCGCCTCCTCTGCGACCGCCACTATTTCTTGTCCTTCTTGGTCATGCCGCCGAGGCCTGCCATGGTGACGAACATGTCCTGAAAGCGCTCGGCGATCTTGGGATCGAAGGTGAACCAGCTTTGCATCAGCGATTCCGGCGAAACCTTTTCGATATTGGCCATCATCTGCTGCTGCATCTTGTCCATGACCGCGGTCTGCATCGGCTGAACGTCCGGCAATCCGAAAAACTGCCGGGCCTCGAGCGGCGTGCAATCTATTTCGACGTTTACCTTCATGACCACTCCTGACCGCGCTTGCTGCCCTGCGGTAGTATCGCCGCGACTGGCCGAGTCACGCAAGCAAAACGCCGCATCCGGCGCCGCTCATTCGTCGCACATGGTCAACCAAACCGTTTGGTCGTCCAAACCGTTTGGTCATCCAAACCGTCTGGTCATCCAAACCGTTCGACCGCAAATGGGGCGGTATCGGCAAACGGGGTCTCGCCGGTCATCATTTCCGCCAGCAGGCGCCCGGTCGCAGGTCCAAGCGTCAGGCCGTGGTGCTGGTGGCCGAAATCGAACCACAGCCCGGGGTGGCGGGGCGCCTTGCCGATCACCGGCAGCATGTCCGGCAAACAGGGGCGCGCGCCCTTCCAGGGTTGCGCGTCGACCGGCTCGCCCATGGGAAACAGCTTATGCGCCTTCGGCAGGGCGCGCTCGACCTGGACCGGGGTCGGCGGCGCATCGCGGTGGGCGAATTCGGCGCCGGTGGCCAGGCGGATGCCGCGGTTCATCGGCGCCAGCAGAAAGCCCTGATCTGAGTCCAGCACCGGGTGATGGAGCACGGCGTTGCCGCGGGGCTTGAGATGCAGATGATAGCCGCGCTTGACGTTGAGTGGAATCGAGTAGCCGAGGGGGTTAAAAATCTGATCGGACCACGGCCCCATCGCCACCACAACCTCGCGCGCGGTGATGGTGCCATCCAGCGTGGCCACGCGCCATCGGCTGCCTGCCTGTTCGAGCGTGCGTGCGTCGCCGACCAGGAACCGGCCGCCCTTGCGGCCGAACAGCGCCGCATAGGCCTTGGCGAGACCACCGGGATCGGGGACGAAGCCGGGATCCGGAAAATGCACGCCGCCGGCGAAATCGCCGGTTAGATTGGGCTCGCGCGCCGCAATCGCCGAAGCATCGAGCATGTCGCCCGCGACGCCATATTGTCTGGCGCGTTCGAGATCCTTCACGGCCCCGGCAAGCGTCGCGTCGGAACGATACAGCTTGATCCAGCCGGTCCGCCGCAACAGTTCCGGCACGTCGGCTTCCGCGATCAGTTCCTGATGCTCGACCAGGCTGCGCTGGATCAGCGGCAATTCGGCCATGGCACTTTGCAGCGCACGCTCCGGCGAGGAGGCAAGGAAGTAGCGCACCAGCCAGGGCAGGAAGGACGGCAGGCCGGAGAAATGATAGCGCACCTGCGGCGTGCGATTGGACGCATATTGCAGGATCTGGCGCAGGTCCCGCGGGAACATATAGGGAAAGACCGAGGCGCTTTCGATCAATCCCCCATTTCCGTAGCTGGTCTCTTCGCCGGCCGTTTCGTGCCGGTCGATCAGGACCGTGTCGCGGCCCCGTTTCTGCAGGTGCAGGGCGGCGCCGACGCCCACCATCCCCGCGCCCAGAACCAGAACGTCGGCCTTCAGTTCCGCCATCGGCACTCCGAAAGTTCAATGTTACGCAGTCTCACGCTGCGCCTAGAGTAAAACTAGTCATTGCCGCACTGCCGCGCAAACCGGCTCGCCGGGCTACGGGAAATCACGCTTGCGTGGCGGCTGGACTTTGGCAACATGGATCGGCAATATCCGCCGTCGCGAAAATGGGCTGATCAAAGCGGGGAATCCAAAAAGATGTCACTACGTCAGAGTTTGCTTGCAGCGGCCGCGGCTGCCACCGTCGCCTGGGCGGTGGTGCCGGCATCGGCCCAGACCGTGCGCTACGCCAACCAGGGTGAATTGAAATCGCTCGATCCCTATACGCTCAACGAGAGCACCACCCATGGGCATCTCGGAAATGTCTATGAAGGCCTGATCGCGCGCGACAAGGATCTCAAGATCATTCCCGCGCTGGCCGAAAGCTGGGAAATCAAGGAAGATCCCTCTCACTGGCGCTTCCATTTGCGCAAGGGCGTCAAATTCCAGAACGGCGACCCCTTCACCGCCGACGACGTGGTGTTCTCTGCCGACCGCGTCCGCGCCAAAGGCTCGAACCTGCAATCCTACATTCCCGCCGACGCGAAGGTCATCAAGGTCGATGACTACACGGTAGATTTCGTCCTGAGCTCGCCAAACCCCATTCTGCATGCGCTATGGGGCACCTGGTACATCATGGACAAGAAATGGGCGGAAGCGAACAACGCGGTGGAACCGACGCCGGTCGCGGCAACCTCGCCCAGCTATGCTTCGCTCCATACCAACGGCACCGGCGCCTTCACCATCGAGAGCCATCAGCCTGGCGTGAAGACCGTGTTCAAGGTCAACCCGAACTGGTGGCGCAAGCCCGAGCACAACATCAAGGAGATCATTTTCACCTCGATTGGCTCCGATGCCACGCGGGTCGCCGCGTTGCTGTCGGGCGAGGTCGATATCATCGAGCCGGTTCCGGTTCAGGATATTTCGCGGGTGGATTCCAGTCCCAACGCGCAAGTGCTCAAGGGACCGGAAATCCGCACTATCTTCCTCGGCATGGACACGCTCCGTGACGAATTGCTGTACTCGAATATCAAGGGCAAGAATCCGTTCAAGGACGTCCGCGTCCGCGAAGCCTTCTTCAAGGCAATCGACGTCGAGTTGATCAAGACCCGGGTGATGCGCGGACTCTCGGTGCCGTCGGCATTGATGGTCTCGCCATTGCTGTTCCCGCTTGCAAAGGATTTTACGCGTCCCAAATTCGATCCCGATGGCGCCAAGAAGCTTCTCACCGAAGCCGGCTATCCCGACGGGTTCGAAGTCACGATGGACTGCCCTAATGACCGCTACGTCAACGACGCCGCGATCTGCCAGGCGGTGGTCGGGATGTTGGCCCGTATCGGCGTCAAGGTTAACCTTTTGGCGCAACCCAAGGCGCAGTATTTCGCCAAGGTACTGAAGCCGGGAGGCTACCAGACGTCGTTCTTCCTGCTCGGCTGGACGCCCGGAACATCGGACTCGCACGACGTTCTCAACCAGATCCTGGGCTGCCGCGACGATCCGAAAGTCAATCGTGGCGAGGCGAACCTCGGCGGCTATTGCAACAAGAAGATCGATGAACTTGCCGCCAAGGTGCTGGTCGAGCCGGATACGGCCAAACGCGATCAGATGATCAAGGAGGCGTTTGAAATCCTTCAAAAGGATTACGGATACATTCCATTGCATCAGCAGGCGCTGGCGTGGGGCGTATCGAAGAAACTGAGTTTGCCGCAGCGCGCGGATAATCAGGTCATCTTCTATTGGGCAACCAAACAGGAATAAGTAACGTCATCACCTACAGTCCCCGGGTAGCTTCATGCTCCCGGGGGCTTTTCGTTTCTGGCCGACACTGACGTCCGCCATACCGGAAAAAAGAAAAGTGAAAGGATAAAATGCTCGCTTTCACTCTTCGCCGCGCCATCCAGGCCATCGGCGTCCTGATTGCCGTCGGGATCATCTCGTTTTCGATGTTCCGCTTCGCCGGCGATCCGGTCAACCAGATCGTCTCGCTGGATACGTCGTACGCCGAGCGCCTCGAGATCCGCAAATCGCTCGGCCTTGACGATCCCGTGCCGCTGCAGTTCGCCCGATATCTCGGCAATGCGGTGCAGTTCAAGTTCGGGGTCTCATACCAGTTCCGCCAGCCGGTGGCGACCTTGCTGAAGGAGCGGATGCCGGCAACGCTGGAACTGGCGATCTGCGCCACCATACTCGCGATGGTGTTCGGCATCCTGATGGGGGTCTATTCGGCGCTGCGGCGCGACACCGTGCTGGCCAAGATCTTCCAGGCCGTATCGCTGATTGGAATCTCGCTGCCGACCTTCCTGATCGGCATCCTCCTGATCTACCTGTTTGCGGTGACGCTGGGCTGGCTTCCGTCATTTGGCCGCGGCGACGTCGTGCGGATCGGCTGGTGGACCACGGGGCTGCTGACTATTTCCGGCCTCAAGGCTCTGGTCATGCCCTCGATTACGCTCGGCCTGTTCCAGATGACGCTGATCATGCGGCTGGTTCGGGCTGAAATGCTCGAGGTTCTGCGCACCGACTACATCCGCTTCGCGCGAGCGCGCGGATTGACGACGCGGGCGGTTCACTTCGGTCATGCCCTCAAGAATACCCTGGTTCCGGTGATCACAGTCGCCGGCCTGCAATTTGGCTCGGTTATTGCATTTGCAATTATTACCGAAACCGTATTCCAGTGGCCGGGAATGGGGCTGCTATTCGTGCAAGCGGTGCAAAACGTCGATATCCCGATCATGGCGGCCTATCTGCTGTTTGTGTCCCTGATCTTCGTCACCATCAACCTCGTGGTTGATATCCTCTACACCATTGTCGATCCCCGGCTGCGCTCGACTCTCAGTCGTCCCGCCTGAAGCGAGATATTCGATGTCCGATGCCGTCGTCCCCCAGGTCAAACCGAGCGCTTCGCCTGCGCGCAAGGGGGCAAGCTGGCTCCGGCGCGCGCTCGAAAGCGACCTGCTGTATTCGTTCCGCCGCTCGAAGATGACGATGGTGGCGGCCGCGATCACGCTGCTGTTCTTTCTGCTCGCGATCTTCGCTTCCGCGCTCGCGGTCCAAAATCCGTTCGATCCGGCGCAGCTTCAACTGCTGAATTCGCGCATCTCGCCGCTGTGGACCGCCGATGGTCAAAGCCCGTTCCTGCTCGGCACCGACGAACAGGGCCGCGACGTGTTTTCCGCCATCCTCTATGGCTTGCGCATCTCGCTCGTGGTCGGCGTACTCGGCGTGCTGTTCTCCGGGACGCTCGGCATCCTCCTCGGGCTGATCGCCGGCTATGTCGGAGGTGCGGTCGACGGCCTGATCATGCGTATCGCCGACGTGCAACTCACGTTCCCCGCCATCCTGACCGCGCTGCTGATCAACGGCGTCGTCAAATCGGTATTCGGCAATCGCCTCGATGCCATGAGCACGCTGGCGGTGCTGGTGCTTGCGATCGGATTGAGCTTCTGGGTGCAATATGCACGCACGGTGCGTGGCTCGGTCCTGGTCGAGAAGAACAAGGACTACGTGGCGGCGGCACAATTGATCGGCCTTCCCGCGCCGGTGATCATGCTTCGCCACGTACTGCCCAATACAATGGGGCCGGTGCTGGTGATCGCGACCATCAATCTGGCGCTCGCCATCATCACCGAAGCGACATTGTCGTTCCTCGGCGCCGGCATGCCCGACACCATGCCGTCGCTCGGCACGCTGATCCGGATCGGCAACAACTATCTGTTCGCCGGTGAATGGTGGATCGTGGCCTTCCCCGGCGTCGCGCTGGCCGGACTGATCCTTGCCATCAACCTGCTCGGCGACTGGCTGCGCGACGCGCTCAATCCGAAGCTCCGATGACCGCCCCTGTCCTCTCCGTACGCAATCTCGAGGTGGAATTCCTCACCCGCCGCGGCACCCTGCACGCGATCAACGGCGTTTCCTTCGATATCGCCAAGGGCGAGGTGCTCGGCGTGGTCGGTGAATCCGGCGCCGGCAAGTCGGTCACCGGCCTGGCCATCATCGGCCTGATCGATCCGCCCGGCCGCATCGCACGTGGTGAGATCCATCTGTCGGGCACGCGGATCGATCATCTGCCGCCGGAGGAAATCCGCCGCATCCGCGGCAAGCGGATCGGGATGATTTTTCAGGATCCGCTGACGAGCCTCAACCCGCTCTACAGGATCG
>Ga0310811_10003226_pt1 | contig 20490 bp, 2 predicted proteins | sample YCmetagenome_FD_207642 | JGI IMG/M metagenome (GOLD analysis project Ga0310811, IMG submission 207642) | Soil microbial communities from experimental microcosm in Duke University, North Carolina, United States - YC | ecosystem: Engineered > Artificial ecosystem > Soil microcosm > Unclassified ...
CGTGTTCGGCCAGGCACAGCACGCCGACCTTGCCGAGGTGCCGGTTGCGCTGCACGAGCCGCGCCGCGTCGCCGACCTCGGCTAGCGGGTACACAGTGGACAGCACCGGGTTGAGCCGACCGAGGCTGAACAGGCGGCTCGTCTCGGCCTGCTCATGCAGGTTCGCCGCGTGACAGCCGAGGATGCGCTTGGAGTTCATCCACAGGTAGCGGTTGTCGTAGTAGTGCTGGTAACCGCTGCTGGACCCGCAGGTGACGACTGTGCCACCACGCCGGACGACGAAGGTGGAGATGGCGAAGGTGGCCCTGCCGACGTAGTCGAACGCGACGTGCGGGTCTTCCCCCACCTCTCGGCGGATGATCCTGCCGAGCCGCTTGCCCTGTTCGCTGCTCTGCTCGGGCGTGTCCGCACCGGTCAGCCCGATCTCCTCCCGGTTGACCACCACCTGGCAACCGAGCGCACGCGCCGCGGCCTCCTTGTCGGCGGTGCCGACGACGCCGACGGCGATCCCGCCCGCGCCGCGCACGAGTTGCGCGGCGAACGCACCGAGCCCGCCGGTCGCGCCCCAGATCAGCACGACGTCGCCGAGCTTGATCCGAGCGCCCTTGTCTCCGATCAACATCCGATAGGACGTGGACGCGGTGAGCATCGTGCTTCCCGCTTCCTCCCAGGTGAGGTGTGCGGGTTTCGCGATGAGCTGGCTGGCCTTGGCGACCGCGTAGTGGGCGAGGCCGCCGAAGTTCGTCTCGTAACCCCAGGCGCGCTGCCCCTCACTGAGCATCGCGTCGGCGTGGGTCGCGGGCTCGTGGTCGTCGACCTGGATGCACGACACCACCACATGGTCGCCGACGTGCCAGCGGCTCACCCCGGCGCCCGCACGCACGACGACGCCGGCGGCGTCCGAACCGACGACCTGGTAGGGCCGGTCGTGCCGGGCGGCGAAACCACCGAGCCGACCGTAGGAACCGAGGAAGCGGAACGTCGGCACCGGCTCGAACATGGCCGACCAGACCGTGTTGTAGTTGATCGCGCTCGCCATGACCGCGACGAGCACCTCGTCCGGCGCCAACTCGGGCATGGGCACTTTGCCGACCTGCAACGACTTGCGCACGTCCTTGTCCTCGACGGCGCGGAACATGTCCACGTCGGCGGCGTTGAGGTGGGCGGCGAGGTAGTCGGCCGGCACCGGAGCCCGCTTGAGTTCCTCCTGGGACGCGCCGTTGCGTACCGCGTCAGCCAGCTGATCCACGGCAACCCCTTTCCCTGTACGGTTTTCGCTTCGTCGGGCGGCTTCTGGTCACAGCCCGGCCTGCCGGTGTTCGAGGACGAGTTTTTCCAGTCGAGGCACGACGTCGGCGGGTGCGGGATCGGCCAGCAGTTCTCTGCGCAGCCGCTCGGCGCCGTCGGCGAAACTCGACTCGGTCAGCAGGCGCGCCAGCCCGTCGCGCAAGGTGGCCGGTGTCGCCTCGGTCGCCGGGACGACGAGCCCGGCGCCGAGTTCCTCCGTGCGCCGCGCCCGGTAGGCGTTGTCCCACACGGATGGGAATATCAGTTGCGGGACCCCGGCGGAGACCGCGGTCGCCCAGGTGCCGGCGCCGCCATGGTGCAGGATCGCCGAGCACGTGGGCAGCAGCACATGTAGCGGCACGAACTCGACGGCGCGCACATTTTCCGGCAACGCCGGGATCCGGGTCCGGGCCGACGCGCTGACCGTCGCGACGATCTCGGCGTCCAGGTCGGCGACCGACTCCAGCAGCTTCGGCAGGGTGACCTCGACAAAGTTGGCGCCGTGCCGTTCGCTGATGCCCACGGTCAGGCAGACCCGGGGCCGGCGGGGCGGTTCGCGCAGCCAGTCCGGCACGACGGCGGGGCCGTTGTACGGGACATAGCGCATGGGCAGAGTGGGTTCGCCGAGCGGCAGCCGGATACTCGCCGGCATCTGGTCGATCGTCCACTGGCCGCGGACGAGCTGTTCGTCGAACATGAGGCCGTAGCGTTCGCCGACCCCGCCAAGCCAATCGGCGAGCGGGTCGGGTCCCGGCAAGCGCAGCAGCGCGTTGCGCTGGTCGACGACAAGGTCCGCGCCCCAGAGCAGCCGCGCGTGCGCGGCCCCGGTGACGGCGGCGGCGACCGCACCGGCCGGTGTGAACGGCTCCCAGACGACGAGGTCGGGCCGCCAGGCGCGGGCGAAGGCGACGAGGTCGTCGATCATGGAGTCATTGTTGGCGCGGGCGAAGAACCGGGTGGTCATTTCGGTGGCGACCGCGCGGACCAGGTCCGGGTGGTGTGTTTCGGGGCGGGCCGGGTCCAGGTCCAGGGTGACGTCCCAGTCCGGGTTGTCCGCTCCGGTCATGGCCTCATGCCAGGCGTGGTCGGCGCCGACGGGCACCGCGGTCAGGCCGGCCGAGGTGATGCTCTCGGTGAGCGCGGGCTGGCTGGCGATCCGCACCTCGTGCCCCGCGCAGCGCAGCGCCCAGGCAAGCGGCACTTGGCCGAGGAAATGGGCGTCCAGGGCGAACGATGTGAATATGACGCGCATGGCGGTTATCCCTCCTCATCCGACGGCCGGGTGGTCATGCCGTGCCGATTTCACTGTCGATGAGCGCGAACATCTCCTCGTCGGTCGCGGAGTCGAGTTCGTCGCGGCCGGTCGTGCTCCAGCGCGGCAGCAGGTTCTGCAGGCGCGCGGCCACCTCAACGCGTTCCGCCTCGCCCGCCGCGGCGAGCAACGCGGTGAACCGGTCGAGTTCGGCGAGCAGCGTCGACCCGGTCGCGCCGAGTTCGTCGCGCAGGTGACCGACGAGCGCGTCGGCGTTGGGGTGGTCGAACACGAGTGTCGGTGCCAGCCGCAAACCGGTCGCCGAGGCGAGCCGGTTGCGCAGTTCCACCGCGGTCAACGAGTCGAACCCGAGGTCGCGGAACGTCCGGGTCATCTCGACCGGGGTGTGCGGGTCGTGGCCGAGCACCGTCGCGATCTCGGTGGTGACGAGTTCGGCGATGACCTGGTCGCGTCCGGCCGGCGGCAGCGCGGCGAGCCGGGCCGCGAAACCGCCCGCCGAGTCCACTGTGGAGGGTTTCGCCGCCTTGGTGCGCCCGGTGGAACCGCCGAGTTCCCGTAGCACGCCGCGGGCGTTGCCTCGCAGCGTGCGCGGGTCGAACCGGGCCGCGACCACGTTGGCGTCGCCGCCGCGCACGGCCGCGTCGAACAACGCGAGGCCCTGCTCGTCGGTGAGCCCGAGCAGTCCGTCCCTGGCCAGCCGGGCTCGGTCGGCCGCGCGCAGCGCACCCGCCATGCCACCGCTGTCCGCCCACATCCCCCAGGCGATCGAGACCGCCGGCCGGCCCGCCGCTCGGCGGTTGGCCGCGAACCCGTCGAGGAACGCGTTGGCCGCGGCGTAGTTGCCCTGTCCCGGCCCACCGAGCGCGCCCGCGATCGAGGAGAACAGCACGAAGGCGCGCAACGGCTGGTCCCTCGTGAGCTCGTCGAGGTACACGGCGGCATCGGCCTTGGCCGCGAGGACACGGTCGATCCGCTCTGGAGTCAGCGCAGCAAGTACGCCGTCGTCGAGCACGGCGGCCGCGTGCACCACCGCGTGCACGGGCCGGTCGAGACCACGCACCACCGCGGCAAGCGCGTCACGGTCTGACACGTCGCAGGCGACGAACCGGACCCGGTCGCCGAGTTCCGCGCCGAGTTCGCGGGCGCCGGGGGCGTCGGCGCCGCGCCGGGACAGCAACGTCAAGTGTTCGACGCCGTGTTCCGCGGCGAGATGCCGAGCGAGCGAGCGGCCGAGCCCGCCGGTGCCGCCGGTGAGCAGGACCGTCCCGTGCGGGCCCGCGATCGGTGCGGCGTCGGACCGGTCGAGAGGACCGCGTACGAGCCGAAGCGCGTGCGGGATGCCCTTACGCACCAGGACTTGCGGTTCCCCGGTGGCGGCGGCCATACCCACCAAGGAGTCGTCGTCGGTGTCGACGAGCACGAAGCGATCCGGGTGTTCGGCCTGCGCCGACCGCACCAACCCCCAGACCGCGGCCTGTGCGGGGTCGTCGGCGGGAGCGCCGTGCGTGACGACGGCGAGGCGTGCGGGCGCGAACCGGGCATCGGCGACCCAGCGTTGGAGCAGGCCGAGCACGCGGTGGGCGTATTCGCGCGCGGTCGAGCCGATCGCTCGGACGGCGACGAGCGGAGGCACCGGTTGGTCGAGATCGTCGAGGTCGTCGATGACGGCGATCTCGGGCTGGTCGGCCGGGCGCGGGACGGGTGACCACGTCGGCCGGTACAGCATGGTGGTCACGTCTGGTGCGGACCGCTCAACTGGCCGCACGGCGACCGCGGCGACGGACGCGACCGGTTCGCCATGCACATCCCAGACGTCGACGGCGATCGCGTCCTTGGCGGTGTGCGTGAGCCGCGCGCGCAGGTGGGTGGCGCCCTGGGCGTGCAGCCGGACCCCGGACCAGACGAACGGCAGCCGCACCGTGATGTCCTCGACGCCCGCGAACGCGGACTGTAGTGCGGCGTCGAACGCCGCCGGGTGCAGCACGAACCCGGCTGGTGCCGCCTCGTCGGGAAGGACGACCTCGGCGAAGGTCACGCCGTCCGCCCGCCAAACGCGGCGCAGCCCGCGAAACACCGGCCCGTACTGGATTCCGCTGTCCGCGAGCGCGAAGTGGAACCCGGTGAGATCAACCTCGGCCGCGGCGGGCGGCCACTGACTTGGTGCTGCGGCGGCCGGTTGGGCGTGCGGCGCGAGCGTGCCCTCGGCGTGCCGGGTCCACGCGCCCGCGTCGTCGGTTGCGTACACGACGACCGATCGAGCGCCCACCGAGTTCGGCCTGCCCACGACCACCTGCACGCGCAGGCGCGCGTCGCCGACAAGGACGAGCGGCGCGAGCATGGTCAGTTCCTCGACGACCGGGCACCCGACCTGATCGCCGGCACAAACCACGAGTTCGACGAGCGCGGTGCCGGGCACGACGACGCTGCCGTTGATGACGTGGTCGGCAAGCCATGGCTGTCCGGCGACGGACAACAGGCCGGTGCAGACGTAGCCGTCGGAATCCGGCAGTGTGCTGCCCGCGCCGAGCAGGGCGTGTTCCGGCGCGTCGAGCCCGAGCCCGTCGACGGACACCGCGGGCGCCGGGTCGGGCAACCAGAACCGCTGCGGCTGGAACGCGTAGGTCGGCAGGTCCACGTGGGCGCCGCGCTCGCCGTAGATCACGGACCAGTCGATCGGGACGCCGTGCGCGTGCGCGGTCGCCACCGAGGTGAGGAACCGGTCCATGCCGCCGTCGGCTCGACGCAGCGAACCCAGCACCGCGCCCGTGTCGCCGACGATTTCCTGCAGGGTCGGGGTGAGTACCGGGTGCGCGCTGCATTCGACGAACACCCGGTGCCCGTCGCGCGAAAGCGATTTCACCGCCTCGGTGAACTCGATCGGCTGGCGCGCATTGGTGTACCAGTAGTCGGCGTCCACTGTGGTCTGTTCGAGCAGGTCGCCGTGGACGCTGGAGTAGAACGCCAGCTCGGCCTGCTTCGGCCGGATTCCGTCGAGCGCGGCGAGCAGTTGGTCACGCACGGCCTCGACGTGCGGGCTGTGCGACGCGTAGGCGATCGGGATGCGCCGGGCCGGAATGTCGTGTCGAGCGCATTCGGCGAGGAGTTCGTTCACCGCGTCGAGGTCGCCCGCGACCGAGGTGTTCGAGGGGCCGTTATACCCGGCGAGGCACAGTCGCTCGCCCCAAGCCGCGATCAGCTCCTCGGTCTCCTCGGCCGAGCGCGGCACGGACACCATGCCGCCCCGGCCGGCGATGCTGCTGCCGATGATCTGGCTGCGCAGTGCGACGATCCGGGCCGCGTCGGCGAGGCTGAGCGCGCCCGCCACGTGCGCGGCGGCGATCTCCCCCTGGGAGTGGCCGACGACCGCCGCCGGTTCGACCCCGTAGGAGCGCCACAGCGCGGCGATGGACACCATCATCGCGAACAGCAGCGGTTGCACGACCTCGCCGCGCTCCAATCCGGCCGCGTCGTCCAGCGCGTCGAGCAGGTCGAAGTCGAGGTAGGGCGCGAACGCGCTCGCGCAGCGACGCATGGAGTCGGCGAACACGGGTGCGGTCGCCAGGAGTACGCGGCCCATGCCGGCCCACTGGCTGCCCTGTCCGGGGAACACGAACACCACGCCGCCGTCGGTCACGCGGCCGGTGACGACGCCGCGGCCGGACCTGCCGGCGGCAAGCGCGTCGAGGCCGGCGAGCAGTTCGGCCCGGTCCGCGCCGAGCACGACCGCACGGGCCGGCAGCGCGGCTCTGGTGGTCGCGAGCGCCCGGCCGATCTCGGCCGGGGAAGCCGGCGAATCCGTGGCGAACGCCCGCAAGCGCTCGGCCTGGGCTTGCAGCGTCGCGTCGTCGATCGCGGAAACGGGCCACAACAGGCGCGCCGGTTCGGGGGTGTCGGGGTGCTCGGCCGGCTCCGGGGCCTGTTCGACGATGACGTGCGCGTTGGTACCGCTCACGCCGAACGCCGACACCGCGGCCCGGCGCGGCCGATCCACCTCGGGCCAGTCGACGTTCTCGGTGACAAGTTCGAGAGCGCCCGCGGACCAGTCCACATGGGTACTCGGCTCGTCGAGGTGCAGGATCTTGGGGACGACGCCGTGCCGCATCGCCTGCACCATCTTGATCACACCGGCCACCCCCGCGGCCGCCTGCGTATGCCCGATGTTCGACTTCAACGACCCCAACAACACCGGCACATCCCGACCCTGACCGTAGGTCGCCAACAACGCCTGCGCCTCAATAGGATCGCCCAACCGCGTCCCCGTTCCGTGCGCCTCCACCACATCCACCTCGGCCGCGCTCAACCCGGCGTCGCGGAGAGCGCCGGCGATGACGCGTTGCTGGGCGGGGCCACTGGGCGCGGTGAGACCGTTCGATGCCCCGTCTTGATTGACCGAGGAACCGCGCAGGACCGCAAGCACCTGGTGCCCGTTGCGTTCGGCGGCGGACAGCCGCTCCAGCACGAGCCAGCCGACGCCCTCCGACCAGCCGGTGCCGTCCGCCCCGGTGTCGAAGGACTTGCAGCGACCGTCCGGTGCGAGGCCTCGCTGCCGGCTGAACTCCACGATCAGCGACGGCGTCGCCATCATCGCCACGCCGCCGGCCAAAGCGAGCGAACACTCCCCGCGACGCAGCGCGTGCGCAGCTAAATGCACCGCCACCAACGACGACGAGCACGCGGTATCGATCGACACCGAGGGGCCTTCGAAGCCGAAGGTGTACGAGACGCGGCCGGAGGCAAGGCTGCCGGCGCTACTGATGCCGAGGTACCCCTCGTACTCGCCGGCGCCGCCGACCGCGCTGCGCTGTCGCATGCCGTACGTGCCGGCCATGATCCCGGCGAACACCCCGGTGCGACTGCCGCGCAGTTCCGCCGGCACGAGCCGGGCGCGTTCCAGCGCCTCCCACGCGGTCTGCAACAGCAGCCGGTGTTGCGGGTCCATGGTGGCCGCTTCCCGGGGTGAGATGCCGAAGAACGCGGCGTCGAATTCGGTGGCGTCGTAGAGAAAACCGCCGGTGCGGACGTAGGTGTGGCCGGTGCTGTCCGGGTCGTCGTCGAACAGGTTCGCGAGATCCCAGCCACGGTCCTCGGGGAAGGCGCCGAGTGCGTCGACACCGTCGACCGAGACCTGCCACAGGTCCTCCGGCGAGGCGATCCCGCCCGGGTAGCGACAGGCCATGCCGACGATCGCGACGGGTTCAGCTGCCGCCTCGACGAGTTGGCGGTTGTGCTCGCGCAGCCGCTCGCCTTCCTTGAGCGCGGCGCGCAGCGCCTCCAGTACCCGGGTGTCCGAGCTGGTCATCGTGTCCTCCCGGTTACGAGTCCTGGCCGAGCGCCATGGCGATCAGGTCGTCGGCGCCCATCGAGTCGATCTGGACATCGGAGTGGCGGGCCGGTCCTTCGGGCGCGCCGGTCAGCGCGAGCAACCGGTCCCACAGACCCGCTTCCCGCAGCCGCGCCAACGGGATTCGCGCGAGGAGGTCGCGTACCTCCGTGTCCCCCGAGTCCCTGGTATCCCCGTTGTCTCCGGGGCCGGGATCGGCCGGGTCCGCGGCCGACACCCGGTCGAGCAGGAAGACGGCGAGGGCGCGCGGGTTCGGATGGTCGAACACCAGCGTCGCCGGCAGCGGCTGCCCCAAGGTTTCGGCGAGCCGGTTGCGCAGTTGCACCGCGATCAGCGAGTCGAAGCCGAGTTCCTTGAAGTCGCGGTCGGTTCGGACGGCGTCGCTACTGGCGTAACCGAGTACTGCCGCGGTCTCGGTGACGACCGCGGCCACCATGACCTGTTCGCGTTGGGCCCGCGGCAGCCTGGTGATGCGGTGCACGAGCCCGTGCCGGCCGCTGCCTTCGGCCGCCCCGCGCCGCTGGGTCGCGCGGACGAGGCCGCGCAGCGGGGCGGGCGCGGCGCCGGTCTCGGCGAGCCTGCGCAGCCGGTCCCGGTCGAACCGCGCCGCGACGAGGACCGGATCGGCCGCGGCGGCCTTGTCGGACAGGGCGAGGTCGAACAGGGCGAGGCCCTGCTCGGTGGACAGCGGCAGCACGCCCGATTCGGCCATCCGCCGCCGGTCCTGAACGGTCAGCCGCGCGGTCTGCTCGCTGTCCTGCGCCCACAGGCCCCAGGCGATCGACGTCGCGGGTAGGCCCTGCGCCCTGCGCCGCGCGGCAAGCGCGTCGAGGAAGGCGTTGGCGGCCGCGTAGTTGCCCTGGCCCGGGGTGCTGAGCACGCCCGCGACCGAGGAGAACAGAACGAAGGGGCCGATCCGCCGGTCGTCGGTCAGCTCGTGCAGGGCGACGGCCGCGTCGACCTTGGGGCCGAACACCGTGTCGATGCTCGCCGGGGTGAGGCCGTCCACGACTCCGTCGGCGAGCACGGCCGCCGCGTGCACGACCGCGCTGACCGGATACCGGTCGAGCAGGTCGGCGAGCGCCGCGCGATCACTGATGTCCACGGCGACCGCCTCCGCCTCGGCACCGAGTTCGGTGAGTTCCGCGACGAGTTCGGCCGCGCCGGGAGCGTCCGGGCCGCGCCTGCTGGCGAGCACGACCCGAGCCACGCCGTGTGCGGTGACGAGCTTGCGCGCGACGAGGCCACCGAGCGTGCCCGTGCCCCCGGTGATCAGCACGCACCCGCCCCAGTCCACCGAAGATTCGATGGCCTCGATGGCCTCGTTGGTCTGGGCGCGGCCGAGCCGATGCACGAGCACTCGCCCGTCCCGCACGGCGACCTGTGGTTCGTCCAGCGCGAGCACGGCGGCGAGCAGCCGCGGGTCCGGGCCGTGGCCGGTCAGATCGAGCAGCTGGAAACGACCCGGGCACTCGGCCTGCGCCGAGCGCACCAGCGCGCGTGCCGCCGCGATTGCCGGGTCGGCGAGTCCGTCCCGGGTGACGAGCACCAGCCGCGCGTTCAGGAACCGCTCCTGCGCCAGCCATTCCTGCACCAGCGCCAGCACTCGGATGGTCGCGATGCGCGCCGCGACCGCCAAGTCGGGTTCGTCCGGTGCGTCGAACGGGACGAATACCGCGTCCGGCACGGTATCCAGCTCGGTGACACCCGTGACAGCCGGCAGGTCGCCGAACGGTCCGATCGAAACCCAGTCGCCCGGCACGGCCGGCTCGACCGGGATCTCCACCCAGTCCGGCCGGTACAGATGATCGGGCGCGGCGGAGGGCGCCGCGTCGAGTGGCCGCACGAACAGCTCGTCCACGGTCACCACCGGTTGGCCGTGGGCGTCCGCGGCGAACACGGCGAACGTATCGGTGCCGGTCCGGGTGATTCTGGTGCGCAGCGTGGTCGCGTTCGTCGCGTGCAGGCTCACTCCGGTCCACGAGAACGGGAGCTTCGCCGGCCCAGCGTCGTCGGTGAGTGCGGCCGCGTGCACCGCGGCGTCGAACAACGCCGGATGCACTCCGAACCCGGCGACGTCGACCGGGGCGGCCGGCTCGATCTCGGCGAACAGCTCCTCGCCCCGCAGCCAGGCCGCGCGCACCCCTCGGAACCCGGGCCCGTAGCCGGCACCGATCGCGGCGAGCCGGTCGTAAAAGCCGGTGACATCCACGGGCTCGGCGTGTTCGGGCGGCCACCTGAGCAGGTCGTCGGCCGCGGTGGTCACCGCTGAACCAAGCGTACCGGCGGCGTGGGTGATCCAGTCTCCGATCGCGTCGGTCCGCCCGTACACGGCGACCCGGCGCAGTCCCTTCTCGCCCGGTGCGTCGACGACGATCTGCAGTTGCAGCGTGTCCGACTCGGGCACCACGGCGGGCGCGAGGATGGTCAGCTCGACCAGCTTCGGGGCGCCGACCTCGTCACCCGCGCGCAGCACGCAGTCGACGAACGCGGTGCCCGGCAAGATGATCGCGCCGTTCACGCGGTGCTCGGCCAGCCACGGATGAGTCCGCGCGGACAGCCGCGCCGTGCCCACGTATCCGTCCGAGCCGGCGAGCGCGACGCCCGCGCCGAGCAGCGCGTGCCCGGTGTCGTCCAGTCCGGCGGAACGGACCGAGCCCGAACCGCTCCGCTGCGGGACCAACCAGTACCGCTCGCGCTGGAACGCGTAGGTCGGCAGATCGACCCGCCGCGCGTCGTCGTACAGCGCACGCCAGTCGACGCGCACACCCGCGCAGTGCATCGTGGCCAGGCCGGTGAGGAAGGTGCGATATTCGTCCTTCTCCTTGCGGAGCACGGGCGCGGCCACCAGCTCGGGCGCGTTCTCCCCTACCAGCGCGGTCAACGTGCCCTCCGGGCCGAGTTCGAGCACGGCCGTCACCCCGGCCTCGGCGAGCGCTGAGACACCGTCGGCGAAGCGCACGGTCTCGCGCAGGTGCCGCACCCAGTAGTCCGGCGAGCACACCAGTTCGGGGGCGGCGATCGCACCGGTCAGGTTGGACAGCAGCGGGATGCGCGGCTCGTGGAAGGTCAGTCCTGACACGACATCGCGGTAGTCGGCGATGATCGCGTCCATCAACGGCGAGTGGCCGGCCGCGGCCACGTCCAGCCGGCGCGTTTTGCGGTCCGGCAGGCCGGCGACGACCGCCAGCACCTCGTCCTCGACGCCCGCGACGACCAGTGAGTCCGGCCCGTTGACGGTGGCGATGGAGACGCCGTCGGTGAGCAGCGGCAGCACCTCGTCCTCGTTCGCTCGGACCGCGACCATCGCGCCGCCGACCGCGGCCGTGATCAGCCGGGACCGGGTCGCCACGGCGACCGCCGCGTCGGCCAGGGACAGCACGCCTGCGACATGGGCCGCGGTGATCTCGCCCAGCGAGTGGCCGCCGACGAGGGCAGGTGCGACGCCGAGTGACTCGGCGAGCCGGAACAACGCGACCTCGAGGCTGAACAGCGCGGGCTGCGACCACCGGATCTCGCTGAGCAGAGCGGCGTCCTCGCCCCACACGACCGCGCGCAGTCCGTCGAACTGCGCGAGCGCTTCGTCGAACGCGCGCGCGAAAACCGGGAACCGGGCGTACAACTCGCGCCCCATGCCGAGCCGCTGCGCGCCCTGCCCGGAGAACAACACGGCGAGCCGGCCATCGCGGGCTACCCCGCGCACGGCCTCGACCGTCTCGTCTCCCGACGCCAACAACACCGCCCGGTGCTCGAACGCCGACCGCGACAACAACGACCAACCGACGTCCACCGGCGCGGCTTCGACCGACCGAAGCCGCTCGACCTGTGCCTCCAGCGCATCGGCGGACTTGGCCGACACGGCCCACGGCACGACCGAGGGAGAGCGCGCCGGCTGGGTGTAGACGACCGGGCCCTGCTCGATGATCACGTGCGCGTTGGTGCCGCTGAGCCCGAACGACGAGACCGCGGCGCGACGCGGCCGATCCACCTCGGGCCAGCCCACGTTCTCGGTGACGAGCTCGACCGCGCCGGACGACCAGTCCACACGCGACGACGGCGCATCCACGTGCAGCGTCCTCGGGACGACACCGTTGTGCATCGAGAGCACGAGCTTGATCAGCCCGGCCGCACCCGCGGCGGCCTGGGTGTGCCCGATGTTGGACTTGATCGACCCGACCAGCAGCGGCCGCACCCGGTCCCGGCCGTAGGCGGCGAGCAGAGCCTGCGCTTCGATCGGGTCGCCGAGCGGCGTTCCGGTGCCGTGCGCCTCCACGACGTCCACGTCGGCGGCGGTGAGACCGGCCGAGGCGAGCGCGTCGGCGATGACGCGTTGCTGCGACGGCCCGTTCGGCGCGGTGAGCCCGTTCGACGCGCCGTCCGAATTGACCGCGCTGCCGCGCACGAGCGCGAGGACACGATGCCCGTTGCGCTCGGCGTCGGTCAGCCGTTCCACCAACACCATGCCGGCGCCTTCGGCCCAGCCCACGCCGTCGGCGCCGTCGGCGAACGCACGGCAGCGGCCGTCCGGGGACAGCACCCGCTGACGGGAGAACTCGATGAAGTCCTCGGGCGAGGCCACCACGGTCGCCCCGCCGGCCAGCGCGAGATCACATTCGCCGCGCCGCAGCGCCTGTGCGGCGAGGTGCAAGGCCACCAGCGAGGACGAGCACGCCGTGTCGATGGTCAGCGAGGGTCCCTCGAACCCGAACGTGTAGGAGAGGCGGCCCGACGCGACGCTGCCCGCGCTGCCGATGCCGAGAAAACCCTCCAACTCCTCGGGGATGCCCCCGATCCTCGCTCCGTAGTCCTGGTGCATGATCCCGGCGAACACGCCGGTCCGGCTGCCGCGCAGGGACAGCGGGTCGATACCGGCGCGTTCGACCGCTTCCCAGGCCACTTCGAGCAGCAGCCGCTGCTGCGGGTCGGTGGCCAGCGCCTCGCGCGGGCTCATCCCGAAGAAGCCGGGGTCGAAATCGCCCGGCGCGGCGAGGAATCCGCCCTCGCGCACGTAGGACTTGCCGGCCTTCTCGTGGTCGGGGTCGTACAGGCCGGCCAGGTCCCAGCCGCGGTCGTCCGGAAAGCCGGTCACCGCGTCGACGCCGTCGGCCAGCAGCCGCCACAGGTCCTCCGGAGTGTCGGCGCCGCCGGGGTAACGGCAGCTCATCGCGACGATCGCGACTGGTTCGTCGACGGCGGCCGTGGGCCGCCGGACGACTGCCTCGACCTTGCCGGGGAGTTCGCCGAGGAGTTCGCCGAGGAGGTGGTCGGCCAGGGCGCGCGGGTTCGGATGGTCGAACGCGACCGTCGCGGGCAGCCGGAGACCGGTCGCCGTGGCGAGCCGGTGCCGGAGTTCGACCGCGGTCAGCGAGTCGAAGCCGAGTTCCTTGAACGACTGCTCGGCGGCATCCAGTTCGGTCCGGCCGAGCACGCCGGCCACCTCCGCCGCGACGAGTTCGCGCACGCTCAGCAGTCGCTCCTCCGGGTCGAGCGCGGTAAGCCGCTGCGCCAGCGGGGAATTCGCGGTCCGCCGGGACGTTGCGCGGTCGGGGAAGACCGACCGCGCCCGGTCGCCGCCGAGCGCCCGCCGGTCCAGCCGGGCCGCGACCACGGCCGCGCGGTCGGCCTTCAGTGCCGCGTCGAACATGGCCGTCCCGTCCACTGTGGACAGCGCTCGCTGGCCGGACCGGCGAAGCCGGTGCAGGTCGGCCTCGCCGAGTCCGGCCGACAGTCCGCCCTGCCACAGACCCCAGGCGATCGAGGTCGCGGGCAGGCCGAGCGCGCGCCGGTGCTGGGCGAGCGCGTCGAGGAAGACGTTGGCCGCCGCATAGTTCGCCTGGCCCGCACCGCCGAGCACACCGGCGACGGAGGAGAACAGCACGAACGCCGCGAGGTCCGCGTCGCGGGTCAGCTCGTGCAGGTGCAGTGCGGCGTCCACCTTCGGGCGGAACACCGCGTCGAGCCGGTCCGGGTCGAGCGCGGTGACCACGCCGTCGTCGAGCAGTCCCGCGCAGTGCGCGACCGCGGTGAGCGGATGCGCGGCCGGGATTTCCGCGAGCAGCGCGGCGAGCGCGGCCCGGTCCGCGACGTCGACAGCGGCGACGGACACGTCGGCGTCCAGTTCGTCGACGAACTCGGCGTCGACTCCGCTCCGGCCGGCGAGCAGCAGGTGCCGCACGCCAAGGGAAACGAGGTGCCGGGCGAAGATCCGGCCCAGCGCGCCGTTCGCGCCGGTAACGAGCACGGTGCCCGCCGGGTCGAACCGCACCGGCTCGCCCGTTGCGCCGGCGGTGACGAGCCGAGGAGCGAACAGTTCGCCCGCGCGCACCGCGACCTGCGGTTCACCCGAGGCGAGCGCGAGGCCGAGATCGGCGTCGGGCCCGGCGTCGACGAGCACGAACCGGCCAGGGTGTTCGGCCTGCGCGGAGCGGACCAGGCCCCATACGGCGGCATAAGTGAGATCGGGCGCGTCCGCACCGACCGCGACCGCCCCGTTGGTGCGGATGACCAGCGTCGACTCGGAGTTCCGCTCGTCCGCGAGCCAGTCCTGCACAACGCGCAGCGCGGTCGCGGTCGTGGCGCGCACGCCCGCCGGCGTCGCGTCATCGGGCGCGTCAAGGGAAATCACAACGTGCGCGGGCGGCTCGGCTGAGGTCGCGCTCAGCGGGACCCAGTCGACGGCGAACAGTTCCGGCGCGCTCGCCCGCAGGCGCAACGCTTCGACCGAGCCGACGAACGCGCCGTCCGCATCGGCGAAGTGGATTGCCACAGTGTCCAAACCAGACGGTGTCATGCGCACACGCAGGCGGGTCGTGTCCGACCTCCCCAGGCGCACGCCCGACCAGTAGAACGGCACGCGCGTGGTCGTCGCGTCGAAGTGGGTGATGTGCAGTGCCGCGTCGAGCAACACAGGGTGCAGGCCGAACGTGCCGGCCGAGACGCTGGTCTCGACCTCGGCGAACACCTCGTCCGCGCGCTGCCACACCGCGCGAACGCCCTGGAACGACGGCCCGTACTCGTAGCCCTTGCCGGCCAACGTCTCGTACCAACCGGTCAGGTCGACGCGGTCCGCCCCGGCAGGCGGCCATTCCGTCGCGGCCGGTTCCGCGACGGGCGTTTCCGGGGCGAGAAGTCCTTCGGCGTGCTTCGTCCAGTCGCTCCCGCTCTCGGGCGCGGAGAACACGCTGAACCGACGCGCCCCCGTCTCGTCCGGCGCCGCGACCGCCAACTGCACCCGGACGGTGTCGTCCCGGGTCAGGGCGAGCGGCGTTGACAGCGTGAGTTCGCTGATCATCGCGCCCCCGGCGCGCGCACCGGCGTGCGCGGCGAGTTCGACGAACAGCGAGCCCGGCACGACGGTGCTGCCCTGCACGACGTGCTCGGCCAACCACGGCTGCGCGCGCAGCGAAAGCCGTCCGGTGAAAAGCAGGCCGCCCGCGTCGGCCAGGTCCGCGACGGCGGTCAGCACGGGATGACCGGTCGCGACGAGACCGGCCGAGCGCACGTCGCCGGCCGCCGCGGGATCGAGCCAGAACCGCTCGCGCGCGAACGGGTAGGTGGGCAGCTCGACCCAGCCGGCGCCGGTTTCGTCGAACACCGCGTCCCAGCGGACCGGACGGCCGGCCACCTGCAGCCTGGCCAGCGCGGTCAGGAAAGCCGTTTCCTCGCCGTGTCCCTTGCGCAAGGTGGGAACGGCGTCCGCGACGAGCGCGGACAGGGCGCCGTCCGGGCCGAGCTCCAGCAAGGTGTCGACGCCCTCGGCGGACAACGCGGCGACACCGTCGGCGAACCGGACGGTCTCGCGCACGTGCCGTACCCAGTAGTCCGGCGAACACAGCAGTTCGGGGGCGGCGATGGCGCCGGTCAGGTTGGACACCACCGGGATGCGCGGCGCCCGGAAGGTCAGTCCCGCGATGGCGGACCGGAATTCGGCGAGCATCGGTTCCATCAACGGCGAGTGGAACGCGTGCGACACGCGCAGCCGCGTCGACTTGTACTCGGGCAGTCGCGCGGCCACAGCGAGCACCTCGGCCTCCGTGCCGGCGATCACGACCGAATCCGGCCCGTTGATCGCGGCGATGGCGGTGCCTTCGGTGAGAAGCGGCCGCACCTCGTCCTCGGTCGCACGGACCGCGACCATCGCACCGCCGGTCGGCAGCGCCTGCATCAGCCGCGCCCGCGCCGCGACGAGTGCGTTCGCGTCGGCGAGCGACAGCACACCCGCAACGTGCGCCGCGACGACCTCGCCGATCGAGTGCCCGGCGACGTAGTCCGGCTCGATGCCGAACGACTCGGCCAACCGGAACAGCGCGACCTCGATTGCGAACAGCGCGGGCTGCGCCCACCCGGTACGTTCGAGCAGCGCCGGGTCCTCGCCCCACACGACCTCGCGCAGCCCGTCGAACGCGGACACCACCTCATCGAACGCACGTGCGAACACCGGGAACCGCGCGTGCAGTTCGCGTCCCATACCCAGCCGCTGCGTGCCCTGCCCGGAGAACAACACCGCCCATCGGCCTGCCGCCCCGCTCCCGCGCGCGACCTCGGCCACACCGTCCGATGAGGACAGCAACACCGCCCGATGCGCGAACGCCGACCGTGACAGCAACGACCAGCCGACGTCGACCGGCTCCGCTTCGACCGACCGCAGCCCTTCGATATGCCGGTCCAGCGCATCGACCGACTTCGCCGACACCACCCACGGCACCACCGAGGGCGACCGCGTGGGCCTGGCGTCGACCACGGTACCCTGCTCGATGATCACGTGCGCGTTGGTACCGCTGATACCGAAGGCCGACACCGCGGCCCGGCGCGGCCGATCCACCTCGGGCCAGTCGACGTTCTCGGTGACGAGCTCGAGAGCGCCCGCGAGCCAGTCCACATGGGACGATGGCGGTTCCGCGTGCAACGTCTTGGGGACGACGCCGTGCCGCATCGCCTGCACCATCTTGATCACACCGGCCACCCCCGCGGCCGCCTGCGTATGCCCGATGTTCGACTTCAACGACCCCAACAACACCGGCACATCCCGACCCTGACCGTAGGTCGCCAACAACGCCTGCGCCTCAATAGGATCGCCCAACCGCGTCCCCGTTCCGTGCGCCTCCACCACATCCACCTCGGCCGCGCTCAACCCGGCGTCGCGGAGAGCGCCGGCGATGACGCGTTGCTGGGCGGGGCCACTGGGCGCGGTGAGACCGTTCGATGCCCCGTCGGAGTTGAGGGCGGACCCGCGCACCACGGCGAGCACCGGATGGCCGTTGCGGTGTGCGTCGGACAGGCGCTCGACGACGAGCAGGCCGACGCCCTCCGACCAGCCGGTGCCGTCCGCGCGGTCGCCGAACGCGCGACACCGGCCGTCGGGCGAAAGCGCGCGCTGCCGGGAAAAGTCGACGAACACCTGCGGGGACGCCATCACGGCCGCCGCACCGGCCAGCGCGAGGTCGCATTCGCCGCGACGCACCGCCTGCACCGCGAGGTGCAGTGCGACGAGCGAGGACGAACACGCGGTGTCCACGGTGACCGCGGGCCCCTCCAAACCCAGCACGTAGGCGATCCGTCCAGAAGCGACACTGCCGGCGACGGCGGTGCCGAGATAGCCGGCGAGTTCGTCGGATACCTCGGCGAGGTGTTCGGCGTAGTCGTGGTGCATCAGGCCCGCGAACACTCCGGTCCGGCTGCCGCGCAACGACACCGGGTCGATCCCCGCGCGTTCCAGCGCCTCCCAGGCGACTTCGAGCAGCAACCGCTGTTGCGGGTCCATGACCAGCGCCTCGCCTGGCGCGATGCCGAAGAACGCGGGGTCGAACGCGTCGACCTCGTCGAGGAAACCGCCGGAGCGGGTGTAGCAGGTGCCGGGCACGTCCGGATCCGGGTCGAACAACCGGGCCAGGTCCCAGCCGCGGTCCTCGGGGAACGACGTGATCGCCTCGCCACCGGCGACGACGAGCCGCCACAGGTCCTCGGGCGAGGCGATCCCGCCCGGGTACCGGCAGCCCATGCCGACGATCGCGATCGCGTCCTCGCCGGGAGCGCGTTCGTCGGTCAAGTCGGATAAGTCGGTCCAGTCCGTGACCTCGGCGGCAACCGGGGTGCCGAGCAGCGCGCCCCGCAGGTGCCGCGCGACCGCGCCCGGCGTCGGCTGGTCGAACGCGATGGTGGCGGACAGCGGGAGACCGGTCAGCTCGGCGAGCCGGTTGCGCAGCCGCACGGCGGTACTGGAGGTCAGACCCAGATCGGTGAAGGCGCGGTCCACTTCGACCAGGTCCGGCGTCGCGCTGCCCAGGATCTCCGCGGTCGCGGCACGAACCAGGTGCAGCAGGCCGGTTTCCTGCTCGGCGGCGGTCAGCGCGGCGAATCGCGCGATCAGTTCGGCGCGAACGGAGGCGTCGCCTGCCACCCAGCGTACGGCGTCGTCCATGCCGCGCAGCAGTGCCGTGACGAGCGGGTGGTGCGGGCTGGGACCCGGTGCGAACAAATCGGTGGTGCCTGCGACCGCGGTGTCGACGAAACCGAGGACTTCCCGCACCGGCACGGATTCCGCTACCGCGAGGACGCTCGCGGCCCGGCCGGCCGCGCGATGTCGACGCACCACGTCGCCGGTCCGTTCCTGCGCCGCGTCCGCGCCGAGCACCGCATCCAACGACGACAGCGCAAGCAACACCGGCAGTTCGGGGCCGCCGGCAGCCGCGTAGAGCGCGGGCAGATCTTCCCCGCCGGCATGCACGAGCGCCGCGACCGGGCCGATCGACTCGTCCCCGATTGCGGGCGTCCTGGTCACCTCGGCGCCGAGCGCGGTGAGCTCCGCGACGCAGTCGGGCGAGTCCGGACCGACCAGCAGGAACCGGTGGGCGCCGTAGCCGCTCGCCAGGTGCGCGGCTACGGCCGCACCGAGCTCACGCTCCGCCCCGGTGACCACGACAAGACCGTCGAGTCGCCCGGGGTCGCCGGTCGAAGCGGCGGCCGGCACCCAGCGCGGCGCGAGCACCGCGCCGTCCCGGACCACGAGCCGGGGCTCACCCGCGCCGGCCAGTCGCGCGAAGTCGGCCGGGACATCGCCGTCGACGAGAACAAGGGTGTCGGGGTGCTCGAACTGCACCGCCCGCAGCCGGGCTCCAGCGGGGACGACGAGACGGGCGCCGTCGGCGAGCAGTGCCCGCACCCGGTCCGGGTCCGGGTCGGGGAGCGCGGTCCAGTCGGCACCCGGCTCGATGATCGTGGCGGGAACCAGGTCGGCGCGGAACAGGGCCTCGTGGCGGCCGGTGCTCGTGGCGAGCAACCTGCGCGGCAGGTCGATCAGGCGCCGGCGCACGATCTTGCCGGACGGCGTCCTCGGCACCTCGGCGATGGTGTGCAGTTCGGCCGGGACCTTGTAGGAGGCGAGGGCCTCGCGGCACGCGGCGAACAACCGCCCGGGATCGACGCCGTCCGGACCGGGCACGACGAGAGCGATCGGCACCTGGCCGAGCACTTCGTGCGCGGCACCCGTGACAGCCGCGTCGCGTACGCCGGGCACGTGCAACAGCACGTCCTCGATTTCGCCGGGGTGGATGTTCTGGCCGCCGCGAATGATGAGTTCCTTGATCCGGCCGGTGATCGTGAGGTTGCCGGACTCGATGCTCCGCGCGAGATCGCCGGTGCGGTGCCAGCCACCCTCCGGACCGATCGCGGCGCGGGTGGCCCGGTCGTAATAGCCGAGCATCACGTTCGGCCCGGACACCCAGACCTCGCCCTCCTCGCCCACCGGCGCCTCGGCGCCGGTTTCCGGATCGACGAGCCGCACCGCCAGGCCGGGCAGGACCGGCCCACAGGAGCCGGGCACGCGTTCGGAGTCCGGCCACACCGTGGTGATCGGGCCGCACGTCTCGGTGGTGCCGTAGCTGTCGATCAGGTCGACGCCGAACGCCTCGCGCACGTCGGCACGCAACGCCTCGGAGGCGACCGAGCCCGCGGTCAGGCACATCCGCAGCCGCGTCCGCACCGGACCGTGCGCACGCGCGGCGCGCACGAGCTGGTGGTACATGGCGGGCACGGCGGCCAGGTAACTGAACGGCTGCTCGCGCAACAGCTCCAGTGCCTCGCCCGCGGCGAAACCGGTCATGATGTGCGCGCTGGCTCCGACCGCGACGACGCCGAGCACGCCGAGGTGGTGGCCGAGACAGTGCGCGAGCGGCAACGGCCAGAGCAGGTGATCCTGTTCGCTCAGGCCGAGAATGGGCGCGTAACACGCGGCGATCGTCCACAGTGAATTGCGTGTCGTGGACAGCACGCCCTTGGGGGTGCCGGTGGTGCCCGAGGTGTAGAGCATGAACGCGGGATCGTCCAGGCCGAGGTCGTCGCGGGCGGGCACGCCCGGTTCGGTGCCGGCGAGCGTGGCGAACGACACCACCGGCGCGGGCTCGCCCTCCAGCGACAGTGAGCCGGTGACCGAGCCGGTGACGATGACGATGAGGTCGGGAAAACGTGGCAGCAGACGCGAAATCACCGCCAACCGGGCCGGGTCGGTGATGACGAGCCGGACCTCGCCGTCACCGAGCACGTACTCGATCTCGGCGGCGCCGGCGCGCGCGTTGACCGGGACGCCGATGCCGCT